>Ga0137374_10001120_pt1 | contig 29810 bp, 34 predicted proteins | sample SagtaG_20_FD_104811 | JGI IMG/M metagenome (GOLD analysis project Ga0137374, IMG submission 104811) | Vadose zone soil microbial communities from Sagehorn Ranch, Mendocino, California, USA - Sage1_R_100_16 metaG | ecosystem: Environmental > Terrestrial > Soil > Vadose zone | place: USA... | reverse complement strand
GTCCACCCAGCGTCCACGGCCCGTTCGAGCGCGAGCGCGTCGAGGAGCGAGACGGCGTGCTGGTAGCTGTCGACCGCGAGGTGGCCGTAGTGGAGATCGATCATCGCGATGCTCGTGCCCATGAACCGTGAGAGCGCGAACACCGGGACGCCGGCGCGGAGCGCGAAGGTGGCGTAGGTGTGGCGGAGGTCGTAGAGGTCGCGCAGCGGCTCGATCCCGACTGTCTTCTGGACGGGCTTCCAGTGGCGGCGGTTGAAGTTGCGGAAGTCGAGGTGGCCGCCGCGCGCATTCGGGAAGAGCAGCGGGCTGTCTGCCCGCGGCGGTAGCTGGTCGAGCGCCTCGAGGGCGATCGCCTGCAACGGAACCGCGCGCCTACTCAGCCGCGTCTTGGGATACTTGACGTGCCCGTTCGCATACGCCCGCCGGATCTGGACGACAACGGCGGCACGATCCACGTCGCCCCATTCGAGCGCGAACAGCTCCGACGGTCGAAGCCCCGTCGCGGCTGCGAACACGACCATCGGCCCGAACAGCGGCCCGAGCCGCCCGGCGACCGACCGGATCTGCGCCCAGGAATCGAACGGCCGCTGCTCCCGGCAGCGCCGGCCGGGATTCGGCACCCCACGCTTGGCCGGGTTCTCGTCGATCAGCTTCCAGGCAACCGCCCGGTTCAGCACCTGGCGCAACGCCTGGGTCGCTTCGAAGCGGTGCCCTTCGGGAACGGTCAGCCGCCATGCGCAGACCTGCTCAGGCGAGAGCTCGGCCAGGCGCTCTCCACCCAGGCCGGCGGTCGCCTTCCCGAGCAGCCAGCGAAGCTTCGCGACCGTGACGCGTTCACCGTCATGCGCGTCCAGGTACTCCTCCACCCACTCGCCGAGCGTCAGCGCCGCCGCACGGCCGCCGGGCAGGAGCCGGGCGAGCTTGTTCTGAAGTGCCCGCTGCGCCTCAGCCCTGCTGCTGAAACCGCCAACCTGCAGCCTCGCCGAACCGCGGCCGGCGACGCGATACCGGTAGGCCCACAACGGCTCCCCACCCGCGCACCTCGCCTTCAACTTGAACAATTGACCCTGCTGGATCACCTCGCACCTCCTCGATCGACAACGAGATCGAGGAATCACACCTGCGCCGCGACGATGACCACCTCGCTCAATGAGCTGGGGTCAGTGAGTCGTAAGCACGACTGAGGGCCGCTCGCGCGGCCCTCAGTCCTTGTACGGGTCGTGCACGTCGCGACCGGCCATCGCGACGCCGAGCGGGCGGAGCGTGTGCTTCACACGGACAGAGTCGCCGTGCGCGGCGAGTACCTCGGGGAGGCGCTTGTACACCTCCGGCGCCTCGTCTGCGCCGCCGCCGACGAGCACGATGCCCTGCTCACGCAGGCGCGCCTGCACCGCCGGCCAGTCGACGCGGCCCGGCTTGACCTGCTCCTGCACCCAGACCTTCATCAGACCGGATTCTGGATGCTCCGGGCAGACGCCCTTCTTCGGGACGCCGGCGCCCGAGCTGATGCCGTCGATGTCGAAGACGCGGTCGCAGTCGCGGTGCCGGCAGGCGTAGCGCTTCCGCCGCCGGATCCGGCCCGCCGCCTGCGAGCGGCTCATTACCCGGCCGGCGCCGTGCACGGTCGAGTAGAGCGCCTGCTCATTCTCGCCCGACTCGACGCCTTCGAGGATCACCGACTCGTCGCCCATCGAGCCGCCCACGAAGCCCTCCTGACCCGGCCGCGCCGGCGTGCAGCCCTTACGGATCACCCAATAGGTGCGGCCGAAGTGCTCCTCCCGCCAGGCGAAGTTGTGGTGGTTGTGCACCTCGTATACCGCCTCGGCGCCGAGGATCTCGAGCACCTTCGCGACCACGATGTCCCGACCGGCGTAGGCGTACTCGCCTGCCAGCTCCATCGCGGCCACGTAGCCCTCGCCGAGCTCCGATCCTACTTCGAACAGAACGGGCGACGAGTCCATCTCGCCTTCGGTCGCTCGACCGTCGAACGCGAGACCCTGCGCGAGCGCGAGGAAGCCCGAGGCGGTCTTGTGACCGAAGCCACGCGAGCCGAAATGCACGCCCACCCAGATCCGCGAATCCTCGTCCTCCATCACGTTCACGTAGTGGTTGCCCGAGCCCACCGTGCCAAGCTGCGACTCCGCCAACTGCGCGAGCTTCCGCTGCGGCGCGAAATCCGCATTGCGGATCCGCTCGAGCACGGGATGGTCGCTTCGCTCGGTCGCCGGTACGCCCATGCCGAACGAGATCCGGCGTGTGATCTCGCCCATCACCGCCTCGATGCCACCGAGCGCATCGAGGTCGTCCCGTGTCAGCTCCGTGCGTGCGGCCTTGTTGCCGCAGCCGATGTCGTAGCCGACGCCCGACGGCGACACGTAGCCCTCGTAGGCGATTCCGCCGCCGATCGGCTGGCTGTAGCCCGGGTGGTGGTCGGCGCAGAGCACGCCGAACTCGGCGTCGCCCGCCTCCATGCACCGCTTGAGCTGCTCGAGGCTCCGCTCATCGACGGTGCCGAACGTCTTGATCGTGCTCATCTCTTTCCCTCCTTTCTTTCCATGTCGTGGATGCCAGTGGCGAGCGACTGTCACCAGCCCCAGGCTTGGCGGTACGCGTCGACGAGGAACGCGTTGAGAGCGCCTTCGTCCGGACTATCCGGAAGCGCGGTCTGCTCGAGTGCGGCTTCGAGGCGCTGCTCGACCTCGCCGATCTCGTCGATCACCTCGTCGAATGAGCGCTCGCCACGCCGGACCGAAGTCACGCGTGAGCGCTCGGGCTCCGGCATCGGCAGCGTCACGCGCCCGGTCTGCAGAAGCTCGAGGCCCTGGTAGCCGAGGCGGAGTGCGTGCATCGCGTACTTGGTGTCGAAGCCGTGGGCCTCGACGAGCTCGGGCCGGTTGACTCGCTTCTGGCCGCGCGTCCCAAGCAGCCGCTCCTTCTGTCCGCGCAGGTAGCCGAGGTAGCCGCGGCCCGCGCGCTTGGAGAGGGTCGCCGGCCGAAGCTGTCGCAGCCGCGCCCCGAGTTCGGTCTCGACGAGTGTCAGCTTGTCGGGGACGAACAGGAGCAGGAGCACGGTTGGGTGTCCCTTGAGCGCCAGCCGCACATACTTGCGCAGGCTGTAGGCGACCAGGTCGAGGTCGCCCGGTCCCGAGCGGGAGCCCTCGGGTTGGGTGCGCTCGACCCAGTGCTCGAAGCGGTAGGGGTTGCGCACGCCCTGCTTGCGGGCGAGCCGTAGCCCGATCAGGTACTCGGGCGGCTCGATGAAGACGGCCATCTCGTCGCGGTCGTCCTGGCCGCCGTGGTGGAGTCCGTGCACGGTCGAGCCGACGGTGGCGCGCAGGATCGTGCCCTGTTCGACGATCTCCAGTGTCGTCATCTCGGTTCTCCTTTCGGCAAGACACCGGGCGGACTCGAACCGCCGTGTCGCGCTTTGCAGGCGCGCGCCTATCCTGCTCGGCCACGGTGCCAGAGCCCCCGAGAGGAGTCGAACCTCTGCGCGCGGGGTCGAAACCCGCTGCTCTTCCAACTGAGCTACGGAGGCAGGCGGGAGCGGCTAGCGCTCCCGGTAGTAGTAGTCGCCCATGGCGCCGGCAAAAGCGGCCCGCCGTTTCGGCAGCAGTTTTTGAAGCGCCGACCCGATCCGCAAGGGCAGGGGTCGTTGGAGCCGAGCTTCTCGATCAGCTCCTTCTCGCCGCCGTGCACGCTCGGCCCTCGCTTCACCTGCGATTCGGAGGGATAACCCGCGCCTACGTTTGCTCATCGGCTCAAAAGGAGCGCTCCTCGTCGTGTGACTTTCCTGCTCATCGTTCTCTCCTCCTTCAGGTCGCTCTGGGTTTGAGGTGCGGATGGAGGGGGTCGAACCCTCATGGCCTTTCGACCGCCGGCTTCTGAGGCCGGTGCGTATCCCGGTTCCGCCACATCCGCACGATGAGCCGCAGGCTTGTGTTGCAGAGCGTGCGGCTCGTCGTTCACGCGGCCGGCCGCGGGGGCTGCCGCTGGGGTCGTGCCGCGTCGAGCCGCGCCTTGCGGCGGGCCTCCAGCTGGACGACCTTGGCCGGGCGCGGCACCGGCTTGGGGCGTGCCGCGACCCGTACGAGGTGGAGATGCATCTCCGCCTCCTCTCTGGTTCGAAGGGCGCCCGCTGCGCCCTCCGCTGTCAGAGGGCGCCGCGGGCGAAGTCGGAGATGAGCTGCGGCGTCGCGGTGTCGAAGCCGACGACGTCGAGCATCCCCGGGTCGTTCGGGTCGGCGATCGAGAAGCCGCTCGAGACCATGCCGACCACGACCAGCCGTGCCTCGATGCCGGAAGTGTGGCGGTAGTCGCGGAGCGCCTGGGCCGGGTGGATATCGCCTGCCCAGGTCTCGGAGTCGGTGTAGATCACGAACGTGTCGATCTCCCGCTTCTGCGCCTGCGCGTAGAGCATCGGCAGCGCGCAGTCGGTGCCGCCGAACGGCAGGTCGGACACCGCCTTGACGGCGTCGTCGAGCCGCTGCCGCGGCGAGATCGTGAGCGGCGTGAGGCCGTCGGCGCCGCCGTACCACTGGCGGCGACGGCCGACCTTGAAGCCGCCCTTGCCGGCGAAGAAGCCGACGACCTCGTACCGCGACTCGGTCGCGGCCGTCACCAGCGCCAGCGCCGCCGATGCGTCACGGGGCGTGAGGCCGGGCACGCCGGCGACGTGACCGCCGGTCATCGAGCCGGACACGTCGAGGGCGAGCAGGAGCCGCATGCCCGCGGGCTCGACGTTGCCGAACGCGGTGTAGAACGCGGCGTCGAGCGCGTCGACGATCTCGCGCACCGGGTTCCACTCGCCGCGGCCGCGGGCGCCGCGGCCGGACGCGTAGGTGCGGAGCGCCGCGAGCACGGCGATCGGGTGCACACGCGCGCGGCGGATTCGCTCCGCGTCACCGAGTTGCGCGACGGCCTTCGCGGTGCCGTCCGAGCCCGGTGCGAGCACGCCGACGCGTGTCATCGTGGCCAGGTTGCGGATCAGCGCGGTCATCGGCATCTCGTCGAGCAGCGCCTCCCAGACCTCGGGCGAGGTCAGGTGCTCCGGCTGGAGCGCCTCACGCGGCAGCCGGTACTCGCGCACGAGTACCGCTGTCTCCCGCGAGGTCGTCGCCTCCTGCGCGCGGGCGAAGCCCTCGATCAGGCGCGGCAGGCCGTCCGTCTCGCCGCCGCGGACGATCCACTCGAACAGGCGAGCGTGCTCGTCCGACACGTCGAGCTCCGGGTTACGGGCGCCGACCCGACGCGCGGGGTGGGCAAGGCGGAGCAGGTCGCGGTGCGTGACTCCCGCCCGCTGGCGGTACTTGACCGCCTGGTAGGCGAGCGCGTCAACCGCCTGTGTCGCGTACCAGCGGCCGACCGCGCGGCGGAGCGAGCGGCCCCAGCCGCGGAAGCCCTCGACGAACAGCGCGAACTGGAACAGGTGCGTGCCCGTGCGGGCGACCTGCGGCAGAACGGCGAGCGCCGCCTGGCGAGTCTCCACGTCGCCGACGCCGGCCGCGAGTGCGAGCGCGTACAGGGCCGGGTCGTTCTTCGGCGCTCGACCCTCCGTCGACACGCGCACGATCTCGGCGACCGCCCGCGGGCCGTCCTCGCGGACGCACTGCTCGACCGCCTGCGCGTTCTCGCGCGTCAGCGACCACTCGGACGCGTAGTAGGAGCCGCCCTCCGAACCGAGGACGAGGAAGCGGCGCAGCCGCGTCCACGCGTCCACGGCCCAGGCGAAGCCGCCGGCCGAGTTCGGCTCCTGCGGCGCCCACTGCGGCACGCGGCGCGTGCCGTGACGCTTCAGATACGACATGACGCACCTCCTTCTCATCTGTGTTGATGTCGTAGAGCTCGCGGTCGTGCTGACGCGTGCCGGTGGCTTCGATGAACAGTCGAGAACCGGCTCGCTCCGGCCCGCGAGCGGACTTACCGGCGGCGCAACTCTCGTTGCTCTGCAAGCTCGCCTTCCGCGGCGAGACCGTCACGGAAGCGGTGGAGCGCGCCGAGCAGCGTGTCGACCTTGAAGAGCGAGTTCTCGCGCAGCTGTTCCGTCTCGAGCGAGAACTCAAGGTTGATCGTGTTGGTGCAGTCGGCGATCTGCAGCACGAGCCGAGGATCGCAATCACGACGACGCCGGGCCGTGTCCTCGACAAAGACGCGCACGAAGGTGTCGCCGTACAGACCCGGCTGGTTCAGCCGCGCGTACTCGTCTACGCGAGCCGCTGACGTACGCGGCGCGATCAAGTCGCGACGCCGCGCGTACTGCAGTAGATAGGACATCGCGCCCCTCCTCGAGTGAAGTGATGAACCGCGGTCGTGATCTGTTGCGTGCCGCCTGCCTGGCGCGGCGATGCCGCAGACCAGGTCCTCGAGAACCGGCCCGCTTCGGCCCGCGGAAGAACGCTGCGGTCATGGCGTCGCAGAACGGAGTGACTGAGCTACGGAGCAAACGCTCCGGGCGCGACTTGAACACGCCGCCTCCCGGCCTAAGCCGGGCGCTCTACCGGTAACCGTCACTGCTCCGGCCCGCAGCCGGGAATCGGCGGAACCGCGGTCGTGGTGGTGAAGACCGGAAGCGGAGACCCGGCGTTCGCCGGGCGGAGGTTCTCGGCCTCCCGCTGCTCCGGGGTGAGAGATAACCGGATCCTCTCCGGCCCGCGGCGGTGTTGATGGTGTTGAGTGGTACTGCTGCGGTCATGGTTGTACAGCCCGGAACTGCTCTGCCAACTGAGCTACCGGAGCCCGAATGCTCCGGGCGGGACTCGAACCCGCGACCTGTCGATTAGGAGTCGATAACCGGAGCCGTTCCGGCCCGCAGCAGGAGGTACGTCGCGGTCGTGAGATGCGGTCGGGACGCGGAGTCGAACCGCAACGGCGCACGAGTGTGCAACCGCTCTCTCCAGATAACCGAGCCGCTTCGGCCCGCGACGATCTTGTTGTTGGAGCAGGCCCGCCAGGGGTCGAACCCGGACCAGCGAGGTTGGAGCTCGCCGTGCTTCCGTTTACACCACGGGCCTGTGCAGAGCGGACGACCCGGATCGAACGGGTCTCCCCGGAGTGGCGCCCCGGTGCTCTTCCGTCTGAGCTACGTCCGCGAAGTGGTACGCCCGGCTGGAGTCGAACCAGCGGCCTCTGCCGTCGCAGGACAGCGCTCTCTCCGCTGAGCTACGGGCGTCTGAAGGAGCCTCCGGCAGGAGTTGAACCCGCACCTCGGCCGTACAAAGGGCGCGTGCTTGCCGTTGACACTACGGAGGCGAAGGTGGAGACGGTCGGAGTCGAACCGACATCTTCCTCGTTGCAAGCGAGGCGCTCGTCCAAGTTGAGCTACATCCCCCTGATGTTGGAAAGACGAGGTGCGGACGGGTGGAGTCGAACCACCACAGCACGAGGCGACAGGGTTACAGCCTGCTGAGCTCGCCGATGCTCAGCGTCCGCACGAGTTGAGGGTGGCCGGCCGGGATCGAACCGGCGCCAGCGGGGATCACAACCCCGGGTGCTTCCGTCTACACCACGGCCACCACGAAAGCGGGGACGACCGGACTCGAACCGGCGGCCTCTCGCCTGACAAGCGAGTGCTCTGCACGTCTGAGCTACGCCCCCGAATGAGGAGGTGGAAGGCGGGATCGGCTCCCCGCAACCGGAGACAGAGACGTTGCCGTCTGAGGGCTCCGGAGCCAGCTGTTGCCCATCGGCCCTCCTGCCAGCGCGTGTCCGCGCCGCCACCTTCTCACCGGTTGGCCCTGGAGGCTTGTCGAAGTCAGCTGCACGTTAGGGCCCGCGCTCTGCACCAGCCCTTGTTCTGTCACTCCCTTGGCCCGCCCGTCGACGGGCCAATCGTTGATAGCGCGGGTGGGATTCGAACCCACGGTCTCGAGCTCATGAGGCTCGCGAGGACAGCCTCTCCTCTACCGCGCAAGTCTGGCTGGCAGGAGTCGAACCTGCGATCTCCGGCGCCCGAAGCCGGTGGGGTGTCCAACTCCCCTACAGCCAGATGAACGATCGATCAGCACCCCCGGCGGGACTCGAACCCGCAGCTTCCGGGTTGAGGGCCCGGCGTCATCGCCGTTTCGACCACGGGGGCATAAAGCTCCGGCGGCAGGACTCGAACCTGCCTCTCGCGATTAACAGTCGCGCGTCTTCCCGACTCGACCACGCCGGAACGAAAAACGGAGGCAGCAGGCGAACGGCTCGCACCGCCTGCGCGGTAGCAACGCGCTGCCTTGCCAACTCGGCCATGCCTCCACGAGCGGAAGGAGAGGGAGTCGAACCCCCAAGGCCCGGAGGCCCACCCGTTTTCGAGACGGGATACCGCGCCGGTGGCAGTCCTTCCCCGAGTGGCCCCGGCAGGCGTCGAACCTGCAACCCTCCGCTTAAGAGGCGGCAGCTCTGCCAGTTGAGCTACGGAGCCGTGATGTGACCGGCAGGGATCGAACCTGCGACGCCCCGCGTTTCAGACGGGCGCTCTACCGGGCTGAGCTACGGTCACACGAGATGGGCGGAGCCGGAGTCGAACCGGCGGCCTCCTCCGTATCAGAGAGGCGCTCTACCACCTGAGCTATCCGCCGAGTGGGCGAGGCTGGGCTCGAACCAGCAGCCTCTTGTTTGTAAGACAAGCGCTCTCCCGCTTGAGCTACTCGCCCGTGTCTCAGATCCGGGACAAGGGGTCGAACCTCGATCTCCACGTTCAGAGCGTGGCGTCCTGCCGGTTAGACGATCCCGGAACGCGCGGGCGCCCGCCGCCTCGGGTGCCCGCCGGTCAGTCGAGGAACGCGACGTGCCGCATCGCACGCGCGCCCTGCTCGGTGTTCATCACGACCCGGTGCCAGCCGTGCAGCACGACGGTCGCGTGATCGGGATGGCGGATCGCGCCCTTGGCGAATAGCTCGGGGTCGCGAACGAACCGCGTCCAGCCGCCGCTACGCCGCTCCTTCTCGGTCAGCCGGCGATAGCTGGCGTCGCTGATCCCGCTCGGATGACGGCGGTTCACCCACACGAGCTGGCCGCCGCGTCGATAGGCGAGTTCGATCACGTGTGCCTTGCCGCGCCCACGCGAGAGCGGCTCGTTGCGAAGGACGAACGCGGCCGGTGGGTCGAGCTCGAGCGCCGGGACGAAGAACCACTCGCCCTGGCGGACATAGGCCGCGTTGCGGCGACGGAACGGATCCTTGGGCCCTGCCCGGCCGACCGCTGTGCGGACGAGCGCCGGCTGCAGCGCAACCTTCGCGGTCGCGACGCCCGTAACGCCCCGTGCGTCCTCCGGGACCGCCGCGACGAACCAGTGCCGCTCGTCGTGGCCGCACAGGAACTTGCTCTTCTCCTCGCCGTCACGCACGAGCAAGAGCAGATGCCGGTCAGTGCGGTTGACGTCCACCACCTCGAGCTCGACCGGGCGGCCGCTGCCCGCGAAGCGGACGTCGAAGAACTCGCCGCGTGCGTCCGAGCCGACGTCGATGCGCGGAGCGCCGGCTGGCGGGCCGACGACGTTGAGCCGAGCTCCGATCGCGGCGAAGCGCCGCTCCAGAACCTCGGTACCCATGGCTTTCCTCTCTAGCTGCCGGTGATGACTGAGGGAGGGCCGCCCGGCAGAAGCCGCGCCTCTCCGTCCATCCCCCGCGTGACGGGAGATCGACGCAGCAGGCGAGCGCCACCTTTCGGGCCATGGTCGCGTCCTCTGTCACGTCCGGCCGAAGCCGAACGATGTTTTCTATGCCACTCGCCTACCCTTCGACCCTGGATCACCGACCACTAGTTGCGCATGTGCGCAGTGGTCGCCGTCCTACGTGGAGGAGCTTTGGAGCCCGAATCTCATACGCTGCACTTGGAAAACCGCAAGCTAAAGCAAACGCTAATTGCCAGCGTGTATTTCCAGCGCGACGCTGAGGGTCTTTCTCTCTCAGGCGGGGCCTCGATTCGATCTAGAGCTTGTTCAAGCTGAGCATCACCTTTGGCTTCGACGTTGATTGATCGCCCTCGGACACAAAAAAGGCGACCCTGTTGGGTCGCCCTCGTCTGGCTTGCTATGCGGCTAGGGATCTAGCGCGCATACCTCCCAGCGAGGGCTAGGACGTAACCGGGCTGGCGCTCCTCATCGAAGCTATGCCAGCACGGCAGGACCGATGCGACTGACGTCGCTTCGGCGAGGAAGGTTGGGGTATTGAGTGTGGTCAGCATCGTCTCGATGGTTGTTGCCGCGTCGGAGGATAGATCAAACATCACCGAAGCGCAAGGGTTCCAAACGAAGATCTAACGAACTAAGCCACGCCACGATCGAATAACTGACGATAAATCACTTCAGGGTGATTACGGCAGTGCCGACGCACCGACTCTCTCAGAGCCGTGGATCGACCGGCTCGCTCTCCAGTGCGAGGACACCGAAGCAGCATTCGTGCACGCGGCGTAGCGGCTCCCCGCGCACGAACCGTTCGAGCGCTTCGACTCCGAGTGCGAACTCGCGTGAGGCGAGCGAGCGTTTGGCGCCGAGACTGCGGCGGCGGAGACGCTCGAGGTTTTGCGGCTCGGCGTACTCGGGCCCGTAGATGATGCGCAGGTATTCGCGTCCGCGCACCTTCAGTGCCGGTTGCGCGAGCCCGCGGCGGCCACGGACGACGAAGTCCATCGGCTTGACGACCATGCCTTCGCCGCCGGCGTCGGTCAGCTCCTGCCACCAGCTTGTCGCCCGTTGCTCGTCGTCGGGATCGGTGGTGTCGATGGCGAGGTTCGCGGTTGCGCGGAGCAGTTCGTCGTCCTCGGCGGCGAGCCTGGCGATCTGCTCCATGTGCCAGGAGTGCGGCTTGTCGATGTGGACGGCCTTCTCGCTCGCGAGCAGATGGAAGGGTGCGAGCTTCAGGTCGGTGACTTGATCGACGGGCCAGCAGTAGCGGCGGTAGGCATCGGTGTAGCGGGCGACGTCGTCGAGGCGTGCCCGGAAGGTCGTTGCGAGCTCTGCGGCCCCGTCGCGGGCGGAGGCCTGAGCAAGTGCCGTGACGGATTCGGCGAGCGCGGCGCGTCCTGCTGCGCCGACGGCCGCGTACTGCTCCCGGAGGAGTTGTTGCGCCTTCGCCGACCACGGCATCAGCTCACAGTCGAGCAGCAGCCAGTCGGTCGCGAGCTCGTCGAACAATCCGGCCGTGTAGGTCGCGGCGCGGACGCGCTCGAGGAACGCCTGCTCGAGCTGCGGGTCGTCGAAGAAGCGGCGGCCGGTGCGCGTGTAACAGATGCCGAAGCCTTCATCGATGACACCGAAGCGCCGCCGGGCGACGTCTTCGTCACGGCAGACGATCACGATCGCGCGCGAGCCCATGTGCTTCTCCTCGCAGATCACGTCCGCGACGCCTTCGTGGCGGTAGTGCGCGAACGCTTCCGCCGGATGCTCGAGCAGGCCGGGTTCCTGGCTCGTCTCCGAGGGAGAGACGGCGGGCGGCAGGTAGACGAGCCATTTCGGGTTGACGGCGAAGCGGCCGATCACCTCGAGCGCGGCGATCGCGTTTTCCTCGCGGATGGTGACGCTACGCGCGAACCGGGTCGAGATCAGGCGCTTGCCGAGCACGTCCTCGATGTCGAGCAGCTCGTCCTCGCGCTGCTGCGCCGTCAACCGCTCAGGCAGCTCCTCCTCGGGAAGGAACGGCTTCGCCGGCTCCGAGTACACGGCCCGTGAGGGGACGCTGAGCAGTTCCTTCTCTGGGTAGCGGAGGGCGGTCAGGCGACCGCCGAACACGCAGCCGGTGTCGATGTTGATCGTGCGGTTCAGCCACTCCGGTTCCGGCACCGGTGTGTGCCCGTAGACGACGATCGCGTGGCCGCGGTACTCGGCCGCCCAGTTCCAGCGCACAGGCAGGCCGAACTCGTCGGTCTCGCCGGTCGTCTCGCCGTAGAGCGCGAAGTCGCGCACCTTGCCCGAGCCGCGGCCCTGCATCTCTTCCTTCATGCCGGCGTGCGCTACGACGAGGTTGCCGTCGTCGAACACGTAGTGGCTGACAAGCCCATCGAGGAAGCGGACGACCTCGTCGCGCGCGGGTTGCTTGCGCTCGTCCGGGAGCGCATCGAGCTCGGCGAGGCTGCGATCGAGGCCATGTGTGATCTGTACGTCGCGGCCGCGGAGCGCGCGCACGAGCTTCATGTCGTGATTGCCCGGCACGGCCAGGGCGGAGCCGTGCTCGACCATGTTGCGCGCGATGCGGAGGCTGTCGAGGATGCGTGGGCCGCGGTCGGCGAGGTCGCCGACGAACACCGACTTGCGACCAGCCGGGTGCGCGTACACCGCCCCGCCGTCGGGGAACTCGCCGTCGCGCTGCTCGACGGGCTCGTAACCGAGCAGTGTGAGCAGCTCCTCGAGCTCGGCGGCGCAGCCATGGACGTCGCCGATCAGGTCGAACGGTCCGTGCTCCGTCTTCTTGTTGTTCCAGAGCGGCGTCCGCTCGAGCGTGACCGACTCGACCGCCTCTGGTGAGTCGAGCACGTGGATCTGCCGGAAGCCTTCGCGTTTGAGGCTGCGCAGTCCCCGCTTCAGCTGCCGCTGCTGGTTGCGGATCACGTGCGGGCCGAAGTCGCGGTCGGGGCGGTCGCGATTGCGCTCCTGGCAGAGACGCTCCGGCAGGTCGAAGACGATCGCCACCGGCAGGAAGTGGTGCTCGCGCGCCGCGCTGGCTCGGTCCAAGTTCTGCCACCATGCTCTCGAGCAGGCTCTTGAGCTCAGCCCGCCTGCCTGGTCTGGCCTGCAGCTCGACGATCACCTTGATGGCCACTTCATCCTCTCCTCTCTACCGCGCTGCTCCGCCCGTTATGCGCTCGCGGGTTTCACGGATGCCTACCCGAGCGCGTGCGTAGCCTGGTGACGACACCGCGGGCTGTCCGAGTATGCGGGAATATCCCTTGAGCGACTTGCGTGCCAGCCTGGGGCGCCCGAGCCAGCGCCGGGGTCGGTCAGGCCTCGACGAGGATCACGAGCGTCTCGGGCAAGACTCCGTCGTACGCCATCGCCTCCGCGGCGGCCTCGGTCTCCATCGCGGCCATGACAGCGTCCATGTCCGAGACGTCCATCAGCACGCCGACTCGCGTCGGGTTCTCGGGGTCGACGAAGGTGCGGATGTTCGTCACGCCAAGGGGACCGAAGAACTCCTCACGCTTGGGCGAGGCGAGCCAATGGTCCTTGTCCTTCACGTCGTGGTAGCCGAATACGGTGGGCATTCCGCCTCCTCGGTGTCGGGGCCGAACCAGAGCGGCCCGGATCAGCAGATCCTAGGCCGTGCGAGTTCGGCGTCGATGAGGGGCTGCCGGGAGTGAGGTTATCCCGAGTCGAGCAGGCAGCGCATCGACTGGCCCAGTGTGCGGGAGTGTCGCTTGACGAGGACGAGCGGCTCCGCTCGGATGCCGAGCTCGAGCGCTTCCTCAGGAGCGTCGCGCCCGGGAGCTGACGACCGAAGTGAGACCAACCCGGGACCGTGTGTCCGGCCGTGCATCTCGTACGATGGCGGAGGAGGATGCCACGTGGCGACGTCTGATCCGATCGCCGAGATCATCGGGGACTATCGAGCCTTCGCGGCGATGCAGCGCGACCGTCTTGTTGCCCGCAGCATCGACATCGCCCCCTACCCGCTCAGCCACCTCGCGGTCCGCGTCGCCGATTGGGATCTGTACGTCCACCAGCGCACGCTTCTCGAGCGCCATGCGAGCGCGAACTCAGAGAACCTCTGGAACGGGCGTCCGATCTCCTTGATCGTGCTCGCCGAGCCGCTCGAGGTCCTTGACGGGACTCCGGTCTCGCTCATCGAGCTCATCCCGCCCGTTCACCAGCGCGTCTACCGGATGGGCCTCGAGCACCTCGGCGTCGTCGTCGGTGACGACATCGACGACTTCTCGCGAGTGCATCGAGCCGCGCTGACTGGCCAGCAGTTCCAGAGTGCCTACGTCGAGCCGGTCTACGTCCTGTTCGAGGACTTCACCCACGTGAAGTTCTACCGGCGCTCCTTGTACGACGGCGTCATCCTCGAGGGAGCGCGCTTCGACGGCTTCAAGCACGTCGACGACTGGGTGCCCCAGCGGCTGGTCACCGCCACCGGCCCGAACCCGCTCCCGCGGTGACCGAAGCTGCGCCGCCCGTCGCGGAGCTCCTGAGTCTCGGCGCGCGCTGGTGACCGGGGCGTCCGGTGGCGTCGGCGCCGGGATCGCCCGGCGCCTTCGACTCGATCGCCGCGCGAATGGGTTCACGGTGCCGCTCGAGCTGCTGACTCAGGCCACGCAGCCCGTCCGCGTCGGGCGGCGCTGCACCAACCTCGACCGTCGCTCCCTCACCGTCGAGGAGATGGAAATCGAGGCGCTTGTGACTGAGATCCAAACCGGCGTACAACATCGAAACGGGCCTCCTCTGCGATAGCTCCCAGACGACAAGCTGGAGCCTGTCACCCGGGGAGGCCCTTCTTCATGGCATTCCTTACCATCAAGGTCCCACGGCAACTGGTCGCAACCGGTGGCAACGGTTTGGCTTGATTCCGCCGTTTCCGGGGTCTTCCGAATTGCCACCGGTTGCCACTGGTTGCGACCGCTAGGCTCTTTCTGAAGAAGGGCCGCGTGTCAAGTCCGGCCTGCGGGGCGAGTGGGGAGCGCTCGGCGCGCGGGCGACGGCAGTTGTCTCAGCGCGTTTTCGTTGGTGTACCTCCTGTGATGCTCCCGACGGTTTGGATGCTCATCTCTTTCTTGGCGTTTGGGGTGCACACCGTGTCGATGGGAGCTGTCCAGCTTCTCAATTCCATAACGGGCCGTCAGGCGGCCAAAGCCAAGCGGGAGCTTGCCGGGACAGAGGTGCCCCTGGTGCAGCGAGGGGCGGGCTTGAAGGGTTGGTTGCGGGAGAGCATGTGCCAGGCGGCGATCAGGATCTTGCGCGCGACCGCGGCCTTGGCGGAGTTGTTGTTGCCGGAGCGGCGAGCGACGTCGGCGTAGAGGTCGTGCCAGGGGTTCGTTTCGCGCCAGGCCTGCTGGGCGGCCTCGACCGCCGCCCAGCCGAGGAGGCGTGAGCCGGACTTGCTGAGCGGGCCGCTGCACGGCCGAGCTTGACCCGACTGGTGGACGCGCGGGGCAAGGCGACCGTAAGAGACGAGCTTCTCCGGACTGGCGAAGCGGCTGATCTCGCCGATCTCGACGGCGATCGTCAAGGCGAGTAGCTCGGCGACGCCGGGGATCGTGTCCAAGAGCACCGCGCGCGGGTCAGCCTGGGCGAACGGTCTCAGCTCGGCGTCTAGGGGCGCGATCCGCTCGTCGAGGAAATCGATCACTGACAGACACTCGCTGACCGAGCGGCGCCAGACCTCGGGCACGCCAGCGCGCTCGAGCAGCGCCAGCCCGTCTGCCCGGCGCAGGCGCGCCAGCGAGACGCGGACGCCCCACTGCGTCTGCAGACCAGCGATGCGCGCTTTCGCGCTCGTGCGGAGCCGCACCAGATGCATCCGCCGGCGCAGCCGTTCCCGCAGCGCCCGCTCATCGAGCGAGGGCAGCCACAACGCCGGCACCAGCTCGCGGCGGGAGAGCTCGGCGAGCAGACGCGCGTCGACCTTGTCGGTCTTCGCCGCCAGCGGCGCCACCGTCTTCACCTTGCGCGCATCGGCAACCTCCACCTGCCAGCCGCAAGCGACGAGCTGATCCCGCACCCAGAGCGCGCCGCTCATCATCTCTAAGCACGCCTTCACCTCAGCGCCGAGCTCGAGCACGAGCCGGGCGAGCCCGTCCCGGTCAGCAGCGATACGGCCCTCGCCGGCGATCTCGCCGCCGGGACCGAGTGCGCACCACTGCGCCCTCCGATACGCCCAATCGATTCCGACATACCTCACCACGGGCCTCCTTCCCGATGGGATTCGTCACCGGAGAGTGTCTCCGGCCAGAGGCCCTTCTTCATGACATTCCATAAATGCTCCATACCCGTGGCCGGAATCCCTGATGAGAAGTCGGATTCGGCCGCCCTCCCATTCTCGGGACACAGGCTTGACCCCTCGTATAGAGAGGGGGTCAACGCACGCTCGCCGGCTCGTGCCGCCCGTACTGGGCTTGCCGAGCCACTCGCAGGAGACTCCACAGTCGCGACGAGCGTCTCGCTAGAGATCGATGCCAAGCTTTCGCAGTTCGACGATTGCCGTTCTGCGCCAGCGGATCGTGTCCGGGGAGAACGGGAGCGTGAAGGGCATCCCGTTCTGCTTGCGGAGCGGCTTGCTGTCGCGCAGGACGTGGGCCGGTTCACCAGGCCTGGCCAGTTCGTGTGGCATTACCGCATCGTCGAGCACGAGGACAACGAGATGATGCGGCCCTACCGCATCGATCCGCTGCAGCCAGGCCAGCCCGAGTGAACAGCAAGCGGCCAGGTAGGGCGGTTCAAACCGGTCTGAACACCCGGTGCAAGCCACTGCTGCTCGGGCTGCTCGCCGCCAAGCCGGGCTCGGCGGCGAGCTGGGCGCTGCTCGGCCCGGCGGGGCCTTACTTGACGATCATTCCGGGCAGTCGGCGTGGTCGGCGACCCGGTCGGCCGTGGAGCCGAGGTCGCGCAGAAAGTGGCCCTTGTGGCCGAGTACGATCAGGTCGAACTGCTGCTCCTGGGCGACGCGGAATGGGACGGCGAGCGCGCGCGCGAAGCCCATGCCAGACACGCCCATTGACGTGAGAGTCCGAGCCGCACGCCTACATGACGCTGCGTGCGCCGGCCCAGTGCATGCGTAGTCATCACGCCTCCCTTCCGCTATTCCCTAGGTGAAGATGATCTGGCCGCCGGCGGCCTTCTCGTAGAACTCGCCGACGCTGATGATCTCGTCGACCTGGGGGACGAAGTCGTCCATCGTGAGGTCGAACATGTCGACGGTCGCCTTGCAGGCGTAGAGACGGGCGCCGGAGTCAGCCACGAGCTCGATGAACTCGGGGATGGGCGGGATGTCGATCTTCTCCATCTGCCGCTTCATCATCCAAGTGGCGAGCGCGGAGAAGCCGGGCAGGGCGCCGAGCCAGGTGGGTAGGTGCATGCCCGGGTTGCCGACGGTGGCGACCTTGATCTTCTCGTAGCGGTCCTCGCGGATCGCGTCGAGGCCGAAGAAGGTGAAGAAGAGGTCGGCCTCGATGCCCTCCATGCGGGCGCCGTTGGCCATGATCAGGCCGGGGTAGATGCCTTCCAGCGAGCCCTTGGAGATGACGATCGCGACCTTCTCGATTGTCTCTGGCTCGGAGGCTACGGTCTTCGGCTGTTCGAGTAGCTCGGTCATCGTGAGCTCCTTTCTAGATGCAGCCCTTGGGCTTGGGGATGCCGCCGATCTTGGCGGCGAGCTTGGCCGGTCCCTTGGGGAAGAGCTGGTAGAGCTCCTTGACGGGGACGCCGGATTCCTTGCCGAGCGAGCGGATCGAGGGAGCGGTTCCGGTCGTCAGGTAGCGCTCGCGCATGAACTTGACGACCAGCCAGTGCCGGTCGGCCAGCTCCGTGATGCCGTTCTCGGCTGCGATTGCCTGGGCGATCTGCTCGTTCCACTGCTCGGGATCCGTCATGAAGCCCTCGGCGTCGACGTCGACCGGGGCATCGGCGATCAGGGTCATGGTCATCTCGTCCTCCTCTCAGGTGTGGACCGGGACGCGCTTCTTGCCGGTGGACGGCATCGTCGGTCCGATGCCAGGGATCTCGCGTCCGGGCAGCAGCGCGTGCCAGTAGACCCACTGGAACGCGAGCTTGCCCAGGTGGTTGAGCCTGGACTCGCGCAGCAGCGGCAACCCGAACACGGTTGGAAAGTGGCCAGGCAGCGGCTCGGTCTCGTAGTTGAAGTCGATCAGGAGCGCCTTGTGGAAACCTGTCTCGATGAAGCAGTTGGCGTGGCCGTCGTAGCCGGCGTCGAGCTCTTTGTCGGCGAGGTAGCGGGCGACGTTCTCGGTCAGCACCTCGGCCTCGAAGTGAGTGACGGAGCCGGCCTTCGAGGTGGGCAGGTCGGTCGCATCGCCGAGCGCGAACACGTTCGGCTTGACCGGTGTCTGCAGTGTGCGTCTGTCGGTCGGGACGAAGCCGAGCGCGTCGCCGAGCCCGGGCGAGCGCTCAACGTAGGGGGCACCGCCATGGAGCGGGACGGTCACGAGCAGCTCGAAGTCGAGCTCGCGGCCGTCGTAGGAGCTGAGCTTGCCGCCGATGCCATCGACCTCGCCGGCGTTGAACTCGGTCACGAGCTCGATCTCCTTCTCCGCCAGCAACGACCCGAGCTGCTCGGAGGCGATCGGCTTGGTGAAGGCGCCGTCGAGTGGCGTGGCGTAGACGAGCTCAGTCCGGTTGCGGATCCCGCGTTCGCGCAGGTGCCAGTCCGCGAGGAAGGCGAACTCGAGCGGGGCGACCGGGCACTTGATCGGCATGTCGACCAGGTTCACGACCAGCCGGCCCCCGTCGAAGCGCTCGAGCGCCCCGTGCAGCGCCTCCGCCCCCTCGAGGTTGTAGAAGGTGAAGACGCGCTCGTTCCAGCCGGCAGCGGTCATGCCTTCGGTTTCCTCCGGCTGTAGGCGCACGCCGGTGGCGACCACGAGCACGTCGTACGGGAGCACCGTGCCGTCGTCGAGCAGCACCTCGTCGCGCTCGGTCCAGACTTCTTCGACCTCGCTCTCGTGGAAGACGACGCCCTTGTGCAGCTGGCGCCGGCGCGGACGCACGATCTCGTCCACATGCGCGAGTCCGAAGGGGACGAAGAGCAGGCCGGGCTGGTAGACGTGCCGGTCGTCGCGGTCGACGACGTGGATCTCGGCCTCGTCCGGGTCGAAGCGGCGGCGCAGCCGGTTGGCGGCCATCGTGCCGCCCGTCCCGCCGCCGAGGATGACGATCTGCTTCTTGCTCACGATGCACCTCCTGTTGCCACGAGCCTGCGCCCGGCCGGGTGCTCGGGGCGCTCAAGGTGCTCGACGAACTCGATGCCGGCCTCGATCGAGCGGCGAAGCGGACACGAGCTCGCGACCTTCTTCAGGCGTTCGAGCTGCGCCTCGCTGAGGTCGCCGCCGATCCGGATCGCGATCTCGAACCTGCGCGGGGTCGAGCTGTTGTCGTAGTCGACCTCGACCGTTACCTCGCCGAGCTCCCAGCCCTTCGTCCGCGCGTACATCACGAGCGTCGTCGAGACGCAGGCCGCGAGCGCGGCGGGGAACAGCTCGTGCGGCGCCGGTCCGCTCCCGTCACCGCCGAGGCGCTGCGGCTCGTCGGTGATGAGGCGGTGGCGGCCGTCGATCACCACCTCCTGCCGGAGCGTGCCGGGGATCGAGCGGGCTGTCGCGGTCAGACTCATGGCTCTGCTGACAGCCTCACCGCGGGGCGCTCGCACGCCATCGGGGCGCGCGCGGAACGGAGTGCGGACAACTACGCAGCTGAGTAGTTGTCCGTAACGGGGATCAGCGCCGCTGCGGATGGCGCACGCGCCATCCTCGACGAGGATCGGGCAGACAAAGCGCAACGGTGAGGGTCCGCTTGGGCCCTCACCCGGACGGAGGAGAGGGATGGCTGTCTCGCACCCGCTTTCCGATGACCTGGTCGAGCTGATCGCCGAGCGCTTCCGCGCGCTGAGCGAGCCAACCCGGATCAAGCTGCTCGACCGGCTCCGTGAGCGCGAAGCAACCGTGCTCGAACTGACCGAGCTCATCGGGACGACGCAGCAGAACGTCTCCAAGCACCTCGGCGTCCTGCAGCGATCCGGAATCGTCGCCCGACGCAAGCAACGGAACTTCGCCTACTACCGGATCATCGACGAGGGCGTCCTCTCGCTCTGCGAGGCGGTCTGCGGCAGCCTCCAGCAGCAGGTGGAATCACTCCGTCAGCTCGTCGGCGACGCGAGCGCGTGATGCTCGAGCTCTACCAGACCGAGTGGTGCCCGGCCTCGCGCCGCGTCCGCGAGCGCCTAACAGAACTGGGCCTCGACTACCTCGTCCACCAGGTGCCCGTCGAGCGCGAAGCGCGAACCACGCTACTCGAGGCGACCGGCGCCGACACGATTCCGGCACTGCTGCTCGAAGACGGCGGAGCAGTCGCCGGCGAGGAGGCGATCGAGGTCTACCTCGACGAGCGTTTCGACGAACCACCCGAGGCCGAGGCGCACCGCCTGAAGGCGGCCAAGGCCCACCGCCGCTACCTGGAGGAGGAATGCGAATGCTTACAGCCAGCTACACACTGAGCGCCACGACCCCGTTGCCGTTCGCCGACGCCGTCGAGCGGGTGCGCGCCGAATTGAAGACGGAGGGGTTCGGCGTTCTCTGCGAGATCGACGTGCAGGCGACGCTGCGCGAGAAGCTCGGCGTCGAGGGCGAGCCCTATCTGATCCTCGGTGCCTGGCACCCACCGCTCGCCCACCAGGCGCTCCAGGCCGAGCCCGAGCTGGGCGTGCTCCTGCCCTGCAACGTCGTCATCTTCCAACGCGGCGGCGAGACGCACATCTCCGCGATCGACCCGGAACGGATGCTCTCGATCGTCGACAACGATGAGCTCGCCCCGGTGGCCGCAGAAGTGAAGAGCCGGCTTGGCGCCGTCGTCGAGCGTGCCGCCGCAGGCTGAAGCGTCCGACCTGCTAGACGGTGGCGGACGCGTTCTCGGCGACGAGGAAGACGGCGACTGCAATCAGGAGGAGCGCGAAGAGTGACCGAGCCGCCGCGGTTGGACGTGGGCGCCGACGCGGCGGCCGGCCAGCGCACCGGCGATCGCGCCGGCGGTGAAGATGAGCGCGACCGCCCAGTCGATGGTGCCGCTGGCCAGGTGAGCGGCGAGCGCAGCGGCGCTCGTCAGCGCGATCACGAGCAGCGAGGTACCGACCGCGAGCGTCAGCGGCACTCCCAGTAGGAGCACGAGCGACGGGACGATGAGAAAGCCGCCGCCGACCCCGAAGAAGCCTGTCAGGACACCCGCGCCGACACCGACAGCTCCCACGCGTGCGAGCGAGGCGTTGCCGCCCTGCTCAAGAGGGTCCTCCCGCCGGAGCAGCATCGCTGTGGCGGCGGCGAACAGCAACAGGGCGAAGGCGAGCAGCAGCCCTCGCCGCTGATGAGCCGGTTCAGCGCAGTGCCGGCGATCGCGCCGACCCCGCCGGCTGCTCCGAATGCCAACGCAGTCCTCATCTGCACGCGGCCGATCCGGGCGTGGTCGACCGCGCCGACCAGGGCGGCGGTGCCGACGACCAGCAGCGACTCGGTCGTCGCCTCCTTTGCGGGCTGGTCGAGCACGTAGACGGGCACGGGGACGGCCAGGACCGAGCCGCCGCCGCCGACCAGGCCGAGCAGCAGCCCGATCCCCAGGCCGAAGGGCAGGGCGAGCAGCGCCGCGCTCACCGCCCGCCCCAGTTCCTAGCCGTGTCCGAAGCTGACGTTGGGGAGGATGCGGCCGAGCCAGCGCGGGAGCGCCCAGGCGCGGTGGCCGAAGACGCGGAGCAAGGTCGGCATCAGCACCAGCCGGATCAGCATCGCGTCGAGCAGGACGGCGATGCCGAGGATGACGCCCATCTCTTTCGGGGGCAGCGGCCCCGAGAGGGCGAAGGTGAAGAAGATCGCCACCATCACCGCAGCGGCGGCGAAGATCACGCGGCCGGAGTGGGCAAGGCCGCCGATCGCAGCCTCGCGCGGGTCGCCGGTGCGATCGTAGTGCTCCTTCGCCGAGGCGAGCAGGAACACGGTGTAGTCCATCGAGATCGCGAAGATCATCGCGAAGAAGAACACTGGCGCCCAGGCGTCGAGGAACCCCTGCGACTCGCGATCGAGCAGTCCGCCTCCCTTGACACGGTCGTGCTCGACAAGACCGGCACCCTTACCCGCGGCGAGCCGGAGGTGGTCGAGATCACCGCCGACGGCGTCCGCGAGGAGGAGCTGCTTCGGCTCGTGGCGGCGGTCGAGCGCGAGAGCGAGCATCCGCTCGCCGAGGCGATCGTCAAAGCGGCCGAGGAGCGTGGTGTCGAGCGGCTGCGTGCCGATAAGTTCGAGTCGGTCGCCGGCCACGGCGCGGTCGCCACCGTCGACGGCCGCCGCGTTCTCGTCGGCAACCGCCCTCTGCTGGAGCGGGAGGGGCGTGTCCCTCGACGGTCTCGCGCCGCGCGCGGACGAGATGGCGGGCGCGGGGCGCACGGTCGTCCACGTCGCCGTCGACGGCGGCGCCGCGGGGCTGATCGCGATCGCCGACGCCCCGCGCGAGACAGCGGTCGAGGCGGTCGCCGCGCTGAAGGAGCTCGGCGTCCGTCCCGTCATGCTCACCGGCGACAACCGCCAGACTGCCGAGCAATCGCCGCCGAGCTGGGGATCGACGAGGTCCTGGCGGAGGTGCTCCCGGCCGACAAGGCGGCCAAGGTCGGCGAGCTCCAGGCGCAGGGGCGCAAGGTCGCGATGGTCGGCGACGGCGTCAACGACGCCCCTGCGCTCGGCCAGGCGGACGTCGGGATCGCGATCGGCGCCGGCACCGACGTCGCGATCGAGACCGCCGACGTCGTGCTCATGCGCTCCGACCCGCTCGATGTCGCCACCGCGATGACGATCGGTCGCGGCACGCTGCGGAAGATGCGCCAGAACCTCGGCTGGGCGATCGGCTACAACTCGCTCGCCCTGCCGATCGCGGCCGGCGTCTTCGAGCCCTGGGGGCTGACGCTGCGGCCGGAGATCGCGGCGATCTCGATGTCCGGCTCGAGCGTCCTCGTGGCGGTGAACGCGCTGGCCCTCAAGCGGCTCAAACTGCCGAAGACAAGCTGGAGTTCGGGATCTACTCCCGCTCGATGCCGAGGAGACCTGCGATCCCGTGCTCGGCCCCGTGCAGATCGCCTTCGCGCAAGTGGGCGAGGGCGGCCTGACCCTTCGTGCGCTCCGCACCCTGCGCCTGCTCCACGAAGTGCTGCATCTGGTGGATCGCGTCCGCCCGATCGCGCTGGTCGATCGCGCTGAGGGCGAGGCGCAGGCTCAGCCTCTCGCGGCTGAGCTCGGGCTTCGCCTTGCCGGCGAGCATCTCCTCGATCAGGTGCTCGGCCTCATGGAGCTCTCCCGCTCGCAGCATCTTCCGAGCCTCTTGCATCGTTTCGAGGTGCTCCCCCTTCACCGTCTGAATGATGTGCCCGACGTGGTGGAGCGCATCGCCCCTGTCGCCCGCTGCGATCGCGCTGATCGCCATCCAGTGGTGGATCGCGAGGACCTCGGAGAGCTTGACCGGTTCCATGTGCACCTCCATGGACTCGAGCCCGGCGATGTAGTCGGCGATCGCCTCGAGGTCATCGTCGGCGAGCTGCTCCTCGGAGTAGGCCGGCATCTGGGCGAGCGGGCTCCGCACCTGCTGGTGCACTTGTTTGGAGGTGTGACCGGCCACCGACGGCGCGACGGCCGTGCCCTCCGCATTCTCACCGTGACAGGCCGCGCAGCCAGCGGCCAGGTAGGCCGCTCTCCCGGTGCGCGCTTCTCCTCCTGGTTGCGCGGTCGGCTGTGTCTGCCCGGCGACGGTTCTCGTCACCGTCACTGCCTCCTCGTCAGTGGCTTGGCCGATTGCCCAGCCGATCAGGCCAGCTGCAAGGGCGATCGCAACCGCGCCGAAGACGAGGACTCCGGCGAGCGTGCTCGGAGAGCGCCGCGACCAAAAGGCCATTTGAGGCATTATCCGCCACAGCGGCGCAAACATGCATGCATCGGCGGCGGCTGGTTATCCTCGCGCCGTGAAGGGAGCCGTGGCATCCGGCCTTCGCGGCACCCGCGGCTCGCTCGTCGGCTCGCTCGTCTGCGTCGTGGTCGTGCTCTTGCTCGCGAGCCACGATCTCCGCCCCCTCCTGGAGGCGGGACACGATCACGGCTCGGCGATGATTGCCGGCCTCCTCTGGCATGTGCGCACGCCCTCGCCCGCTTGACGGATACGAACCGGCGAGGAGGAGCTCGCCGAGCTCGCCGGCCTTAGGACCGGCACGATCCACCTCGGCGCCTCGACCGCGCCGGGCGTCTACCTACTCCCGGACAAGAGCCCGGCGCGCGCCGCCGGATAGGGCCGGCCAACAACCTGGCCCGGAAGACTCGCCCGACCGACGGGTCGCTGCGGGTAACTACGTCCCCGAATCAGCGAGCGCGCGGATGCTGCGCCTGAGTGGCTCGGAGAGGATGGAGATGCGCAGAGTACAGATCGCAATTAGGACGAAGCTTCAACGAGAAGGCTCTAGGAAGAACCCGCCGAAAGCCTTCCTCGTGGAGTGGACGAAAGCGATACTGACTCCACGAAGGTCGAGAACGGCCCCCTTAAGGGGGCCGTTCCCTCTGCTCCGGACCGCGTGCTTCGAAGCAAAGAGAGACGGCCGCGCCGCGCAACAGGCACCCCTTAGCCAGACAGCAGCCGCGAACGCGGGTCTGCTTAGAACTCGTTTCAGAATGAGCCGTGGCAAGCCGTGGGTCGCCGGCCCGGACTCTAGTCGCGCGTGTGTCGGGCTCCTGCGAGTGGATTTGTCCGTGCCGTCTCCTCGCTCTTCGCCGCCGATGAGTAAAAAGAGGAAGACGCGATCAGAGGATTCGCGGATACGAGCCGGTCTACCGGCGGGGGAAGCTACGAGTTGCTGGGGCTCTTAACGATGCCCCCAAGTTAGGAGGTTGGGATGTTTACCTATATCGGTCTGTTCAGGCTGACGCCTGTGGCCCGTGAGCACCTTGAGAAGACCCCCGAGTACCTCGACAAGATCCACAAGTTCGTCGAGCACGAGGGTGGCCAGCTCGAGCGCTTCATGGCCATCATGGGTCCCTGGGAGTACCTGGGGATCTTTACGTACCCCGACAACGAGGCCGCCTTCCGCGTCCTCGGAGAGATCGCCAAGCTCGAGATCTTCGAGACCGAGACTTTCCCGGCCGAGGACGTCGAGACCTTCTTCAAGGTCTTTGTCTAAACGACGAGGCTAGGCTCCCCAGATCTGGGAGCCAACCGCACTCCGGAAGCCGCTCCAAGAGCGGCTTCCGGAGCTGGACCGAATGGCAGGAACATTCACCTACGGGCTTGAGCTCGAGGACGGGAAGCCCGCTGACCCGCCCGTGCTTCACACGGCCGTACCGACGTGGCACGCCGGGGACACAATTCCGCTCGCTGCCAGCAAGACGCTCCGCGTCATCGAGACGCGGTTCGTGGACGAAGACCCGGTGCCAGTGGTTGAACCCGCTTTAGTCGTCTCCAGCTAGAAGCAAGGCACAAGCACTCCGCTCACGGAGAGGTCGGCCTCAATTGGCGGCTAGCGCGACGAGGCATTGCCCGGGCTAGCGGACGACCCACGCTCGTTACCCGCCCCCGTGTACCCACCGCTGTCTATTCCGACAACAGTCCAGACGTCCACCAGCCGTCCACCAGGTTGTCCTCTCCAGTCACCTCCAGTCCGCGAAATCCCGCACAAAAAGCGGCCTGAGAGGACTGGAGCGGACCCGAGCAACATCGGTCCATCACTCGTAATGAAGGGGTCCCCGGTTCGAGTCCGGGCGTCGGCTTCGCTCAAGTACGCGGATTCTCGGCTTCCGGCCTCACTCGTGGAGGGCGATTGGTGAGTGAATTTGTGAGACCTCGGCTTCTTCGGGATCGCGGTCGACAACGCGGGCAGCGCCTACGTCACGGGCTACACCTACACCACCTCGACGGACTTCCCCACCACCACCGGGGCCTTCGACGCGAGCTACAACGGCTCCTTCGACGCGTTCGTGACGAAACTGAATGCGGCCGGCTCCGCCCTCCGCTACTCGACCTACCTGGGCGGGAGCGAGAGCGACTCCGGCTCCGGGATCGCCGTCGATGGCGCCAGGCATGGGTCTAACCTAAAGGTCGGGAGGTCGACGTGGCTGAGCTACCGAGCGGGACCGTCACCCTGCTCTTCACGGACGTCGAAGGGTCCACGCGGCTCGTGCAACAGCTCGGGGATGGCTACGGCGCCCTCTTGGGTGAGCAGCGGCGGCTGCTCCGGAGGGTCGTAGCGGAGGCGGGCGGCCATGAGGTCGACTGCCGTGCCGATGAGCTCTTCGCCGCCTTTCAGCGGGCAAAGGATGGGGTCGCGGCCGCGGCCGCCGCCCAGTGGGCGCTCGAGGCCCACGCCTGGCCGGAGGGCGCCCCGGTGCGCGTGCGCATGGGCCTGCACACGGGTGAGCCCGCGCTCGAGGGCGGCGCCTACCTCGGGCTCGACGTCAGCCGCGCCGCCCGCATCTGCGCGGCCGGCCACGGAGGGCAGACTCTCCTCTCGCAGACCACGCGCGAGCTCATCGCCAACGGCAGCGAGCTCAAGGATCTGGGCGCCTACTCGCTCGCCGGGCTGCCCCACCCGGAGCGGATCTTCCAGCTCCTCGTACCAGGTCTGCGGTCGGACTTCCCGCCGCTGCGGGTCGAGGGCGCGGAGCGCCGCCGACTCCGGGGGATGCTGCCGAGACCCCGCTCGCGCCAGCCGACTCTCGAAGAGACCGCCTGGCAGACCCGGACACTGCTACCCAGCGTCGCGGCCCCGCTCCAGAAGTCCCTAGCCGAACTGGGTGGCGCGCTCTTCACCGGCCACCGGGCCGCAGCAGACGCCGACCGCTTGCTGACGCGGATCGACCGCAGGCGGCTGACTCGCCGGCTCACCGCGCAGCGCAAGATGGCCGTCCTCTCGCGGCGCGCCCGTCAGGACGCCGCGTCGCTCGAAGCGCAGATCGCCTGCGTCGACCGGCTGCTCGACCGCCGGCAGGCGCTCGCCGAACTGGCGGGGGAGCTGCCGAGCACGCTGGACGAGGCGCTCGCAGCCGAGGGGATCGCCTCGCTGCGGGAGAGGGTCGCCGCGGCCACGGCGCAGCTCGACGAGGCCGTTGCTCACGCGGCAAGCACCCTCGACCCCTTGAGCTTCAAGCTCGAGCGCACCCGCCATCGCGGTGTCTACCGCTCAAGTGGGAAGTACGTTGTCCCGTTCCCGGACGAGCTCGGCGGCGAGCGCCGCCGCGAGTTCGAAACGCTCGGCGAAGCACGAAACTTCCGGGCGGCGCTCCGAGTCGCAGAGAAGGAGCAGACCGAGTACACCGGGCCGTCTTACAAAGGCGGCGAATGGAGAGGTCGGTGAAGCTCACGGAGAGCGGGTCCGCGGCCGCTCCCCGTGACGGTGTCCGTCACCACCGTCACGCGTCACGCGCGCGCCGCGAATCCGCATCGCTAGACCGAATCGCGACAAGTCGAGCACCGTCAACCGACACCGTCAATGAGGCCCATCGACCCGAAGAGAAAGGCGCGCTTCGTCGAACTCATTGCGCTCGGGCTCTCTCAGGCCGAGGCGGCGCAAGCGGTCGGCGCCCACGCCCCGCGCTAAGCGTGCAAGCTGGTTCTCATCCCTGCCCGTCGCAGGTCCCAGGTTCACTGACTGGTCGAGCGCGGCTGGTTGCCTCCCTGCGCGAGGCCTGTCGACCATGCCCGAGTGTCGCAGATTGCGGGAAGTGCGACGCTGGTGGAACCGGAGCAAGCAACAGCTCATTCCGGCCAGAACGGACCAGTGGAATGGGCCGGACGCGTCGCGGAACCGGCATGGTCACTGGGCTCGAACAGCCCAGACGGCCCAGCAGCCCAATCCAATACGGGTCGCCAAGAACAGATCGCGCCCTTACGTCTCCTAGCGCACGAGCGCCGCGCGAGTGTGCGAAACCTACGCGCGGAGAAGCAACCAGTCGCGGGAAAGCACACCGTCTCGGGGTTGATGCCCGTTTCGACGGCGATTAGTCGAACCTCCAGACCATGCCGTGCCAGGTCCGGTTGCTTGCGTTGATCGCGCCCGCGCCGGGGTTGTAGACCGGGATCGTGATCTCATCGTCGGCCGAGATGAACGGCACACCGATGATCAGCGCGTTGTCGGGCGAGTCGGGACCCCTGTTGTTCGGGTGGAACACCAGGCGATCGCCCAGCCTCACCCCGGGCGCGGTCACCGTGGCGCGCGCGTTGCCGAGCGCACCGACACTGGGCAGGTTGACGGCGGCGGTGAACGAGAGGACCGCCTTGACGTTCTGTCCGAGGAGCATGATGCCGGCTTCGGCCGTGCGCTCGTCGATCGCGTCGGCGTTGAGCGCTGGGGTATCGACTCGGGCCTCGGCGCCCTCGCCGATGAGCGTCGTGAGGGTAGGCGACACGCGGTAGAAGGCGACCCGCTCATGGTCGCCGAGGACGAGTGCGCACCTATTCGCGAGGTCGACCTCGACGGCCGCCCCTTTCGTACCGCCGATCTGGAGGAAGGTGTGTCTCGCGTCGTCGTCGCCGACCTTGATATCCATCGCGGCGGCATAGAGCGTGAGCGACCCGCTGGCGGGCGGTGTGGTGTCGGCAATGAAGGTGAGCGTGTCGGCGGTGGGGACCGAGACCACGGTGGCGCGTTGGGTGATGTCGCCGGTGACGTAGACCCGCTGGCCGACGGCCTTGCCGTGTTCGGTGGCGGTGACCGTGACCGTCGTCCCGGACGACATAAACGTGGCGAACTGCTTCGTGCAGGTGACGCCGGTGAGTACGCCGGTGTTTCGCTTGATGTTCGTAAGGATGCACTGCTCGTTGTTACGACCGTTCGGGCCGGTCGCTAACTCGAAGAGGTGCCGATCGATGTTGTTGTTGTCATAGAAGGTGATGTTCGACGCGCTGAACCCGGACTGGCCGGTGAGGCGCGCGAGTCCGCCGTCGGCGATCTCCACCTCGAGGTCGTGCAGCCCGTTGTTGTAGTTGAACGGCCCGTTGGACGGGTTGTCGTTTTGGAACGAGAAGAATGGCACCGAGCCGCCGTGGGCGTTGACGCGCATCTTGCGCCAGATGTTGTCGTTGAAGCTGTTCCTGGTCGTCGAGACGTCGACGGCCGAAACCGTCGGCGACCGCTCCGTCCGCGTCGCCCCGACCCCGTGCTCCCACGGCCCGCCCGTGAACTCGTTGTCGAAGAGACCCGGCGCCGTGATCGCCGCCTTGAGGATGCACTCGGCCGGATTGAGCTGGTGGAGCTCGGCATTCCACCGGCAGAGGGACATGCCGGTCACCACGTTGACGATGTGACCGGCCGACGCGCGCGACGTGATCTTGATGTCGCGCAGGTTGAAGTGACGACGCGAGCCAGTGCCCGAGACATGGAAGAAGTCGACCTCGCTCGCGCTCGTGTTCTCTACTACGACGGCCGGGCCGTCGCCTTCTATTGTGATCCCGTCGGCGGTGATCGGGATCGCCGTCGTGACGTTGCAGAGGTAGGCGGAGCCGCGGGACGGGACGACGAGGCGCCCGCCGCCGAGCGCCGCGAGGTACGCGATCGCGTCCCGGAGCGCCGGGTACCAGTCCCTGCCGTCCAGCGGCGCGAAGTCCAGGAGGGAGATCGTCGGCCTCGGCGTGTCACCACCCCATTCGGCGCTGGACCTGGGAGCCCATCGCGATCAGCGCCTCGGCGTCTGCCCCGGTGAAGACGGCGAAGAAGCCAACCTGGTAGCCGGCGGTCTTGAGCGTGCCCGCAGACGACCCGGTCCCCAGGCCCTTGGTGGCGTCGTTGCCCACGTTCGTGCTGGGCGTCGAGACGGTGATCGTTTCCTGTCGGTTCGCAGAGTGAACGCGCCGCCCGCGGAGCGGTCGTAGCCGGCGACCAGAAGGTAATCGCCCGCGCTGCGGTAGTCGAACGTGCCGTCGTTCGTGACGCCGTCAATGGTGCCGCGCATGAGACCGGCGGCGGTGAACTTCACCAGCGGGCCGCCACCGGCCCCCGCCTCACCCGCCCCGAGGACACACAGGTACTCGTCTGCCCCGGAGAGCGTGACCGCGCCTAAGAGCCTATTCCGCTAGGAAGGGACCCGAGGCCTGACGACGAAGGCCTCCCTTGTCATCCGACGAGGGAGGTAGACGATGGGTCTCGTGGTCGCAGACGATGGCTGGCGGATCCCGG
>Ga0137374_10001112_pt1 | contig 29865 bp, 19 predicted proteins | sample SagtaG_20_FD_104811 | JGI IMG/M metagenome (GOLD analysis project Ga0137374, IMG submission 104811) | Vadose zone soil microbial communities from Sagehorn Ranch, Mendocino, California, USA - Sage1_R_100_16 metaG | ecosystem: Environmental > Terrestrial > Soil > Vadose zone | place: USA... | reverse complement strand
CGGAACTCCTGGATGGTCTCGACGCCGAGCGTCGTCTCGGCCGCGGAGACGGTCGCCGTGCCGGCATATCCGCGCATGTTTGCACCATCGAGCAGGTAACTGTTCGAACGAAATCCCATGCCGTTGACGTTGAACTTGGTGCCGCGGTTGGACGAGGCGTTGCTGTCCTTTTCGTAGAAGCTGGCAACGCCTGGCTGCAGCAGCGCGAGGTCGATGTAGTTGCGGCCGTTGAGCGGCAGTTGCTCGATGGTCTTTTCCGTGACCACCGCTGACAGTGCGGCGCTTTGCGTGTCGACAAGCGTTGCGGCGCCCACCACGTTGATGGTTTCCGCCGCCGCGCTCACCTTCATCGTGACGTTTAGCGCGGCCTGCTGCGCCACCGCGAGTCGAATGTCACGCTCCACCACGTTAGCGAAGCCCTGCAGCGTCGCGCGCGCTTCGTATCGCCCTGGCGGCAAACCGGGAATCGTGAAGGAGCCGTTGCCGTCTGTGATCGCGGTGCGGGAAAGACCGGTATCGAGGTTTTTCACCTCGATGCTGACGCCAGGCAGCACACCTCCAGTCTCGTCCTTGACCGTGCCGCTGACGGTCGCGGCTGTAATCTGCGCGTAAGCGGATATGGTCACGGCCAACGCGAACGCGGCCGCGAGTGATGCGCGAAGAACAAAAGTCATAACGAGCTCCACCTGAGACTCAAAAGACTACAATCAACCGCCTCAGAATGGATCAAAGAGATGAACCGTAACGTTTTCCTTCTGGCCGCGGCCGCGCTGACGATGGGTGCGCCTCTTTTCGCGCAGAGCCATCCGGAGTACATCCAGTTCTCTCCCGGTGCAGTGAAGGGCGTGTTGTACAAACCGGACACCGGTCCCGCGCCGCATATTGCGATCCTGATCATTCACCGCACCGCCAACGTCCTGGCGAGCCCGGCGACGCGCGAGCTGGCGCGGTGGGGGTTCATGGTACTGGCCGTGAATCCTCGGTCCGACAACAACGAGGCCGCAGTCGATTTCGAAGCCAACGCGCTCGACATCAAGTCGGGCGTCGAGTTGCTTCGCAAGCAGCCAGGCATCACGAAAATTCTGTTGTGGGGGCATAGCGGCGGCGGTCCCGCCACCAGCTTCTACCAGGCGGTTGCGGAGAAGGGACCGTCCTATTGCCGCGGCGCGAACAAGCTCTCGGAATGCGACGACACGCTGATTGGTTTGCCGAAGGCGGACGGCCTGATTCTCGTTGACGCGCATCCGGGGATCTCGATCAATGGATTGCGCAGCCTGAATCCCGCGGTTGTCGACGAGCACGATCCGAAGAAGCTCGATCCGGCGCTGGATCCGTTTAATCCGGCCAATGGCTATCACGACGGCGCTTCGCGCTATTCCGACGAGTTCAAGCGCCGGTACTTCAAGGCGCAAGCCGATCGGATGAACCGTCTCATCGATCGGGCGCTCGCGGAAATCAAAAGCATGAAGTCCGGTTCTGCCCCGTATCCGGACGATGATGCGATGGTGGTTGCGCGCTTCGAGGGCGCGCGGCTCATGGAACTGGACCCCACCATTCATCACAACACCGTGAAGCCGCAGAAGTTCCTGAAGAACGATGGCACGATCCTGACTCAGATCGTGGAAAGCGTTCGACCGCCGGCCCGCGGCTACGATCGGCGCAACGCCAGCTTCGAGGGCGGTGCACGGATGATGACGCTGCGATCGTTCCTGAGCGCGAACGCGATCCGTGCAAAGGACTCGCTCGACGAGATCGACTGGTGTTCGAGCAACAACTCCACGGATTGCGCGCTGCCGAACATCACGGTACCGACGCTGATCACGGCAATGGGGGCGCACTACTTCATCCGCGACAGCGAGATTCACTACGAGAAGTCCGCAAGCCGCGACAAGGACTTCATCGTCATCGAAGGGGCGACGCACGGTCTTGCTCCGTGTACGGCGTGTGGGACGACGCCGGGGCAGTATGCGAATAGTCAAAAGAATTTCTTCGACTATGTGACCAGGTGGATCACGGCGCGATTCTAGCGAGCAACGGTGAATCCGTCGCCAGAGTCGCGGTCGTCAGCTGGCGGTCACCTCGATCGTCGGCGAGCAGTCGGCCACGTGCACTGAGTCGGCCATCGCGACAAGCACCTCACGCGCTCCTTCGAACGCTTCCCTGCCGTGCGCGGTACGGACGTTGTCCACGAGCATCAAGTCGCCGGTCTGCCATGCTTCGCGCGCGGTGTGTGCCTCGTAGGCCGAGTTGATCACCTGCACGATGTCGGCGCCAATCGGATCGCCGTTGCCGAATCGAGTATTGAACGGCAGCCCGTCCTCGCCGTACATGTCCACGAGGTACTCGCGCACCTCGGGGTCAATCGTCCACTCGTTGAGGAACGCGACTTGGTTGAACCAGCAGCGTTGACCGGTGATTGGGTGACGAACGATCCCACTTCGGCGCTGCCAGGTGCGTAATGCACCGTCGGGTCGCCACTCGAACTCGATCGCATTCGCACGGCAGTAACTCTCGACCGCGCGGCGGTCCTCAGTGCCGAACGCTTCGGCGACCGACGCGCCGACTTCGTCGTTGTAGTTGCGAGCCAGCAGCCAGCCCACCTTCTCAACGCGTTCAGTGAGATCCGCGGGCAGAGCGCGCAGCACGGTCGGCGAGTCCGCAACCGGCGTCGCGCCCCCATTCGTCGGCGCGACGAGACACGCGAACAGCATCAGACCCGGGAATTCGAGCCGATAGCTGAGCTCGTGATGCATGCACATCGGCTGATTGGGCGGCCACTTCGACGAGGAGTACACCCCCTCGGAGTACATCCGTCGCGGGGCGAACGCCTCCTTCTCGTCCATCAAGCCTCCGAGCCGCCGAAACACGGCTTCGATCGCTGCGGCATCGCGGAGCTCAAGCCCGCGAACGAGCAGCGACCCGTGCTCGACGACAGCGGCGCGCAAGGCGTCGCGATGCTCGGATGCCCAACGTGGCGCGTCGGCCATTGTGTCGAGGCACAACATCGGCGGCTTTCCACTGCGGAGTTCTACGTTGAGCAAGGAAGTCGAGGTTGAGGACGCCATCTCATGTTCCTTTCATTTGCTCGGCCCCGCAGCGTCGAGTGGCGGTTGCGACTGACGCCGCTTGAAGCCGCACGCCCTTCTGGTCGATTAGCGTGGCCAGATCGGCGAGAATCGGGTGAGCGACCAGCTCTTTGAAGGACACCGCACGGTCGACGGCGATGGCGAGTTCAAGTCCCGACAGCGACGTGCCACCTAAGTCGAAAAAGTGACCCCGGCGTCCGATCCGATCCTTCGGGATTCCAAGCACGTGTGCCCATGCGGCCGCCAACCAGTGCTCTGTCTCCGTACTCGGCGCGTCGCGCTCCTCTTCGACGACTTCGAGTTCTGCCGCCAGTGCGGTCAATGCCTTCCTATCGATCTTGCCGTTGTTTGTCAACGGCAGCGTTTGTCGCCAATGGAAAATCGACGGAATCATGTACTCGGGCAGCGACTCACGCAACTGATCGCGCAGCTCGTTGACATCACGGGAACGCTCGCCGGTGTAGAACGCGACCAGCTGCCTGCTGCGGTCCACGCGTTCGCTGACGACGACTGCGCCGTCACGAACGCCAGGCAAGCGCAAGAGCGCGTTCTCGATCTCGCCGATTTCGATCCTGAAACCGCTGATCTTGACTTGGCTGTCGCGGCGGCCGAGGAACTCCAACTTTCCATCGCGTAACCAACGGCCGTAGTCGCCGCTCCGGTACAGCCGCTGATTCTCCCCGTACGGATCGGCGGTGAACGCCGTTCGCGTGCGCTCCGGATCGTTGATGTACCCCCGTCCGACACACACACCGGAGAAGACGATTTCACCTGGTGCGCCGAGCGGCACCAGTGAGAGGTGCTCGTCGACAACGTAGACATGAACGTTGTGGATAGGACGACCGAGTGGCACGCGTTCACGGTCGGGAACGCGATCCATGATCTCGTGGTTGGTGTCGTCAGAGGTCTCGGTCAATCCATACGCGTTCACGAGCTTGATTCCGGGCTGTACGACGAACCAGCGCTCCGCGAGCTCCTTCTTGAGCGCCTCGCCGGTGACCGACACGCAGCGCAAGTGGCGCAACTCGCGCGGCTCCTGCGCCAGATACGTCAAGATCACTTCAAGGTACGACGGCACGACCTGGAGAATCGCAACACTGCCGTCGGTCAGTTTGGCGACGAAACGTCTTGCGTCGAGAATTGCCTCCTGCTCGATGATCAGAGTCCGCCCACCGACGAGGAGCGCGGAAACCAATTGCCACAGCGAAATGTCGAAACATTGGGGTGCGGTCTGGGCGACGACGTCGCCTTCGCGGATACCGAGGTCATGGATCTTGGCGAAGAGGTGATTGAGCATTCCCGCGTGCTCGCACATCGCGCCCTTCGGCTCACCTGTGGAACCAGAGGTGAAATAGATGTACGCGAGCTGGTCGGGCGTGACGTCGATGCCGACGTCGTCTTTAGCGTGGCCCTCGTCGTACACCGCATCGATGAAGAGTGTCTCGATTCCGGAGAGCGACTGGAGCGCGTCTTCGAAGGTCGCAGTGCTGCCTCGTTCGGTAAGTACGAGCCTGCAGCCCGCGCGCGAGAGTGTCTTCGCGATGCGATCGGCGGGAAAGTGTGGCTCGATCGGCAGGTATGCGCCGCCTGCCTTGAAGGTCGCGAGCACGGCTGCCATCCAGTCAAGATTGCGCTCGGTTATCACGGCGACGACGCTTTCGCGGCTCAGTCCACGCACCAGGAGAGCTCGGGCTAACTGATTCGCATACGCGTTTAGCTGTCGATAGGTCCACTGCGTGTCGCGGTGCACAGCCGCAACGGCGTCCGGGTGAGCCCGAACTCGGCCCTCGAACAGCTCATGGACGCGATGGTCCGGCAGCTTCCTCCGTGGTCCTGCGAGATCGTTCAGCTGGAAGTGGCGCTCCTCGGCGGACAGCAGGCTCTGTCGCCTGTGCTCGGCATCCGGCTCGGCGGCAATTAATGTGAGTGCAGTCACGTAATAACCGGCAATCCTGGCGGCGCAGTCCGCGTCGATAGTGTCCGTCCTGTACCGCAGCCGCAATACAAGCCCGTCACGCTCGAGCGCGCCGACCCACAGCACTGTTCCATCCGCCAGCGCGCCGCCATCGTCGCCGGTGAAATCGAACACCGTCTCGAACGGCGGTTTGATCAGGTGCAGCTCACGTACGAGATCGTCGAGAGGGAAATCCTGGTGCGCGATCAGTTCGAGTTCGGCTCGGTGAGTTTCGAGGAGCAACTCGCGCCACGAGTGCGGCTCGGTCGCCAGCCGTAACGGCAACGTCGAACCGTCCGCCACGACATAGCCGGTTGAGATCTCGCGTTCGCCCGTCAGGGCGCCAAGCACCTTGGCGTGAGCGGTCAGGAGCACCGAGCGCAGTGATGTTCCCACGTCCTCCGCGAGCCGGCGCAAGTTCGGCACCAGTTGGTCGGACGTGGGCACGTTGTATTCGCCGACGCCTCGTACGGGATCACGTGTCCACCGCGGGATGGTAGTCAACCCGCGGCCAAGAAGGACGCCTCGCCAGAACTCCCTCGCGCGCGCCGCACTGGTCACCGCATCGGGATCTTGCAAGCTGATTGTGCTCATCTCACATCTCCCTTGCGGGATTCCCGCCCCACCGGACGCGTGCGGGGACGTCCTCGCCCTTCATGAGAAACGAGTCGGCCGCGAGCACCGAGCCGTCGCCCATCGTGACGCCGTAATGGACGAATGCGCCCACCCCGATCGTGCAGCCGGCTCCGAGCGTTGTGCGGTCGGACTTGAACGTGCCGTCCTCTTGCGAGTGGCACTGAATCTTGCTGCCGATGTTCAACACGCAGTCGTCGCCTATGGTCGTGAGAGTCCGCTCGGAAATGTGCACGCCGTCGTCGAACACGCGCCTGCCGATGCGAACGCCCATGAGCCGCCAGATGACGTTCTTGAACGGCGTTCCATCGAACGCGTGGAGATACTCCAACGCAGGAACCTTCCAGAGGCGCTCGTCGAGCCAGAAGTCAGGATGATAGATGGAGCAAATCGTGGGCTGCAGCGGGCGGAATCCGGCAACGCAGCGCTCCACCGCCGCGTAGTACAACGCGCTGACCAGCAGGCTGAATGCGAAGAGCCCAGCCATCGGCACGTTTGCAAGCACCCCGTACAGCTCAAACGCCGCGAGGTCGAGCAGCGCGATGAGAAAAACGCCGAGCCATCGGGCGAACAGGAACATGCCGATCGTCGCAAGGTTGTAGCGGTTCTTTGCGGCAAGACCGCGGCGCAGCTCCTCGCCGCTCCGGAAGTGGTCGAAACGGCTGTCGCGATCGACCGATCGAGGAATCTCGAAGGGAGGCGAGCCAAGGAGGCCGATGCCTTCGTAAACCTTCCCGTCGAGGGGAATCATTGCCTTTGTGCCGAGCAGGCAGTTGTTGCCGGTTCTGCCTCCCGCAGGATACGTGACGTCGTTGCCGACGAAGTTGTCTCTTCCGACTGATGTTCGAGAGACGCAAAATGACGTACTCGACACCTCGTCGTTGACCAGGAACAGCCCGTCGGCGACCATCGTTCCGGTGCCGACGAAACACAGGAAAGGATTCGCCTGCTTCAGGGCAATGCCAAAATTCGATCCGGTCTGCTCGACTGGCGTGAGGTGATACCCGAGGCCGCGCAGGTAGGGAACGACGTAGGAGCTGTCGCCAAAGAGATGCATGAAGAACCTGATGGTCGTCATCCGCGTGATCACGCGCTGCACTCGATCGTGGAAGCCATAGAGCGGATAGACCTTGCCGGGCTTGATAAACACGTTCAATAAGCGAGGAATGGTCGTCACGGCCAGCAGTCCGATGATGACGGCGCCCAGGAAGAAGAGCAGCGAAACGACAAGCGCCGCGATGAAGACCTCCCGCAGCGCCACCATACTCGTCGTCGCAGCCTCGGTGGGATTCAGCACGGTGCCGAGCGACGGCGCTGCGGTGACCAGCAGCTCCAGACTGCCTTCCATGAGCGGCAGATAAACCAAGAACACAGAAAGCAGCGTGATGACGCAGAAGCTGGCGCGGCGCAGCGTGCCGCATCGCGCCGGCGCGACTCTCGCGTAGTTGACGTTCGTATGCTGTGCCGGAGAGCCGTGCCATCGCTGACCAGCCGGTACAGCCTGGCCGCTGTGCAGCGCCGAGCCGTGACCAAGCTGCGCTTCGTCTCCCATCGACGTGTTGATCTCGAGCACGGCCTTTTCGCCGACGAACACGTCGCGACCCAGTGTGATCGATCCGGTCTCAATCCTGCCGGCGTGTGCTCGGTAGCAGAGGAAGAACGACTCTTTGCGGATGACAGTCCCGGCGCCGATCGTCAGCAGATCGGTGCAGATCGGCACGCGCCGCGAGAAGATCACGACGCCGGGTCCGATCTGCGCCCCCAGCGCGCGTAGATACAGCGAGTACAGCGGCGAACCGACGAACATCAGCGCGCACGGGTTCGACCGAACCAGGGTCTTCACCATCCAAAAGCGCACGTACGAGAGACTCCAGATGCGGATCCGGGCGGGCTTCCACCGGCCGATGAGCATCCATTTCGCCAGGATCGGAAAGATGCACACCCCGAGGAAACCTGCGCCGCTGGCTGACACCAGCCGCACGTACAGGTGAATACCGGTCGACGCCTCCGAGATCCATTCGTAGGCTGCCCCGGCGGCGACAGCGACAACGTAGGAGTACGCGAGAAAAAACAGGAGCTGCAGCGCTCCGCAGACGACGTACTCGCTGGTGCTCGTCGGCGTTGCCGGCTCGATCGGTGCTGCAAGGGATGGCTTGGCGGCGCTGGGCGCGGCGTCCGCGAGCGCGGCTACGAGGCTTCTAATCGTCGGGTGCCGGTAGACGTCCTTCATCGATACCGATGGCAGGCTGCCTCGCTTTCTCACTCGCGCACAGAAATGGGCCATCACCAACGAGTCCGCGCCAAGCTCATCGAAGAAGTGGCTGTCGAGCGACACGTGGTCCACATGCAAGACACCGGCGAGCGCCTCGGAGAAGGCGCTTTCGACGGGCGTCATCGCGTCGATGGACGGATCTGCAATCAACGTAGATTCAGCCATTGCAAATGATGACCTTCATCTCTGTTGTCGTGGGAATCAGTGAGAGCTGGGTGATGGCGATTCACCAGGTGCCAGGCGCTCACCGCACTGTCTCGTAGAAGAAATCGGACAGGCGCAGATCCCGGCCGGCGGCGATCGCCTGGTCGTACACCCATTTGCCGACGGCCAGGTCCAGGATGCCCATCCCGAAGGGCGAGAAGATGATCGGACGTAAACGATTGACCGATCGACGTCCGGCCATGATGTCGGCAAGCGTGCCGGTCACGAAGCTCCGATTTCCCGTCTTCTGCTCGACGAGATGCGGGGACGTGTTGGCCTTCATGACGTGCTCGACGTCATCAACGACGTTCTGTGATTTCAAAAGTATTTCCGGGGCGAGATCGCGAAGCGAAATATGCAGCACGAGGGGGTTGTGCTCGAACAGAGTCGCGTCGGTAATGTGCGGGGTCGAAGCGACCGTCGTGAATACGATTAAATCAGAGGCCCTGATCAGTTCGGCCACCGCTGGAACAACCGTGACCGCGCGGTGCCGCTCGCGTCGGCACGCAGTGTTTCTGAACTTTTCGCTCTCGACAGGCGAGCTGTCGTACAGACGAACCTCCTCGATCTCCCATCCCGTGTCGATCAGGAAGTCATACGCGTACCGGGCTATGAACCCGGTCCCCACGATTCCCAGCGAATGCGCCCGCCGCGATTCCCCGTTCAGCCAATGCGCGGCAAGCGCGGCAGACGCCGCGGTGCGCGCGGCCGAAATGATCGAGCTCTCGAGAATGGCAAAGGGATAGCCGGTGTCATAGCTATTGAGCACGAGTACGGCGGACGCGCGTGGGAAGCCGCGTTTGACGTTGGCGGGATAACTGGCGATCCACTTCACCCCGGCCACTTCGAAGTTGTTCCCGAGATACGCGGGGAGCGCGATGATGCGGCAATCGGGCTTGTCCGGGAATCGAAGGAAATAGCTGTCGGGATTGACCGACTGTCCATCCGCGTGCGCGAGATACGCCTCTCGAACGATGCCGAGGCATTCCTCGCGATGGGCACGGACGATGTCGAATACGGTCTTGCCGTTGATGATCGAGAGCTCGAATCGCATCTCTTGGACGCTTCGCTACTCGAGCCTGGTCGCCCACGTGCGGTCGAACACAGTATCGAGATACGGGGTACCGCGGTCGGCGCACAGAAACAGCACCGTGGGGTGTTTCGACGCGGGCATCCGGGCCGCGTACCGCTTGATCGCGGCGAACGCCGTGCCGCTGGAGCCGCCCACGAATAATCCGTGGGTCGTGAGAAGTTCCTGGCACGCTTGAACGGTCTCGCGCTCGGGGATCAGAACCACCTCGTCAAACCTCGCATACGACAGTAACGGCGGAACGATGCTCGATCCCACGCCCGGAATGTAGCGCTTGCGCGGCGGCCCGCCGAAGATGGCGGAGCCTTCGGTATCGACGGCAATCACCCGAATCTTTGGATACTGTTCTTTCAGCCGGCGAGACACTCCGGCGATTGTTCCCGCCGTGCTCACGCCGATGAAGATGTAATCAAGCGAGTCGAATTCCTCGCAGATTTCCGTCGCGGTGAGCTCGTAGTGCGCCTCCATCGCATCCGGATTCCCGTACTGGTTCGTCCAGTACGCGTTGGGAATCGTGGCGCACAGTTCCTTCACTTTCGCCAGGCGCGTCTTCAGGAATCCACCGGTGTCGTCACGCTCCTCGACCTTCACCACAGTGGGACAGATGCGACGGAGAAACGACTCGTAGGTATTGGAGATATTGGGATCGATCACCGGAATGAATTGCAGACCGACGAGGTGAGTGAACGCGGCAAGCGCGGCGGCGAAGTTTCCCGAGGAGGACTCAATCACCGTTGTCCCTTCGTCAATGTCGCCTCGGTCCGCTGCCCGCCGCAGGATCCAGTAAGCCGCACGGTCTTTAATGCTTCCAACCGGATTCACATACTCCAGCTTTGCGAACAGATCCATTCCCGTCATAGCCAATGGCACATGCGGCGTGGGTCGTAAGGTATTTCGGAGTTCTTCCAAACGCATCGCCAGAGGCGAGGCCGGAATGCGGTCGAGAAGGTTCACGACCGGCATCTCGACAGTACGTTCGTGCGTGCGGACGGCGCCGTTTGCGCCTGGTCGCATTCCTGCCCTCCCTGAGCCGAACGGTTCACCCGCCCTGTGACGTGTACGTGGAAAATTTCGGTGACGCTGTGACGCTACGCCGAGCGCACAGAAAAGCAACCGGTGTGCCGTGGAGCGGTTCAAGAGTCGCGACTGATGGGACGCGTCGGTAAGTAATCCCGCGACATCAAGTTCGAGTCGCGGAGACTGAACGTTTGTTCGGGAATTGGCGATGCAGTCGCGATGTCGAGTCGTGATTCGATGCAGTCATTCCTACCGGTTGTCGGACAGTCGTCACGCGTCTGATGGCGCAGAGGTTTAAGGTCTTGCATTGAACCATCTGGACGTCACTTAACGGTCGTGCGCTTACCCGGCTGATCGAGATCCGCGCGACAGTGGACGCGAATGTCCGCCGCGCGATCGGAGAGCTACTTCAGAATCTGAAGGTGTATTGTGCTTTTGCCGCAAACCTCGTGTCCGTCGGGTGGAAGCTCAGACTGCGCGCTTCATCCTGCAGCCAACCTTGGCTGAGAACGACGAACACATCATTTCCTGGCCGGACAATCCAGCGGACCCGACTTTGCCAGCCGAGGTTCGCTCGTTCATTGTCGAACTGGATCAAATTGAAGAATGTCAAGAACGGTGATACGGAGCAGTCCGCCCTCAAGACGAAGAGCCTTGCCACAAAATTTCCTTCCGGGAGTCGGGCAAAAGTTTGGTCGAGCGTGATGCCCGTCTGAAAATGTGGAGCGACCTTGTACTGAAAGCCGGTCTTGAACTGATTGGCGCGGCCCGACCAGAAGGAGCCGAACCACCACGCGTTGTCAAATTGCCATCGCCGCTTCGAGGCGGTATTGATGGCAAGACGCCATCTCGTAAAACGATAGTCGTTCTGCGGCAGCGTTACACCGTCCGCGATTTCGAACGGCTCGAACAGCCGCTCGAACTGCGGGACATAGTTGAATTCAATGTGCTCGCCTGAGTTCAACTCGTAATTGACGGGAGCGGTGAACAGCTCCCAGCTCTCAACGCGATGATGCGTAAGGTTCGTATAGTGATCGAATGACAGCTCGTGAAACATTTGCCGGATGCCCAAGACGTCTCTGGGCCTCGGATCAAATTCCGCGGAGATGGTGAGCAGATTGATGGCCGTACGCGGCACGAATCCCAGCGCCGGTCTGAAGTTCTCCTCGATCTGCTTCCAGTCGATGCTGACGTCCCAGAGATCGTTCGGATAACGGACGCCAAAACCGAATGCAGTGTCTTTCCCGGGTCGCCCTGAAGAGGGTGTCTTGAGCAGAAATCCGTCAATGCCGAAGTTTTGCTCCCTGCCCAGAAAGCGCGAGCTGAAGAGTTTGAAGTCTCCGCCGTAGGTTCGACTGACGGCCGGCCTCGCGGGATCACCGGCCGTGAAGATGCCGCCGATGTAAGACTGCTTGAGGAGGTTGCGCTTCAGGCGCGCGACGCCAAGGTTTTTTGCGTCGTCCAAATCCGTCGCGCGCGTGCGAGCTGCGAGTAGGCCGATGTCGTAACCCTTGACCTTCCCGGTCAGCTTCGTCCCCGCCAGTATCGGAACCTCCTCGCCTTCGAGCAGTCCAATCGTTCGACTGAAAAACGGGATGAGGTCGGCGTCCTCTCCTTCGTCTGAGTGTAAAAAGCTGAAATAACCGGCGTTCTCGAGGAAAAACGCGCGCTTGTCGGGGAAGAACAGCGGAAACCGCGTGAGGTTGATCTGTCGTGTGTCCACCTCCGTTTCCGCAAAATCCGTGTTGATTGTTGTCGTCCATTTCAGGCTCGGGGTGATGCTGTAGAAGATGTCAGCCCCGCCTTTGGTGCTCGCGCCGGTTTCGCTGCCGTTATTGTGAAGCGCTTTGCTTGACAGATAAGGACGGACATCTAAACCGCGGCCCTGCTCGATATTCGCAAACCCGGCGATCTCTCCTGCTTCCGAGACCTGGAAGAACTCCAAATCCAGCCGCGGAGATGCCCATCGATCTTCTTCGAGCTTTCGCTTGATCGTGCGAGAGACATTGAATCCCCATGTTTCTCGTCCTCGGTGAAAGCCCAAGCTCTTGAACGGTATTGCGAACTCAGCGCTCCAACCCTGTTCCGTGCGCCGTGTTCGTACAAGCCAGATCGCATCCCACTCCTTGTTGACCTCCCGATTCTCGATGATGAGGGCATCAACCAGCGAACCCAGCGGATTGGTCGCAAAGTAGAAGGCGTTGCGGCGGTCGCCGAACGTGTCGATGAGAATCTCTATACGATCGTCTGCTGAAAGGTCAGCATCACGCGACATCTGCGTGCCGATAACATGGTCAGGTTCCGAGTCAAAGCACGTGACGCCGATGTAGAGATTCTGACCGTCATACAGCAGCTTTACTTCAGTAGCCTCAGTCGCCCGTTCACCTTCGTGTGGGTCCCTCTGCCGTATCTCGCCGATCGGTGCGGCGGCACTCCAGGCAGGTTCGTCCAGTTCGCCGTCGACGGCTATTGGCGACATAGACCGAGAGATGATCGCGTTTTGTGCTTGATCTGGTGCGCGCTGGGCCGCCAGCTCTGGCGCGTACGTCGCAGAGAGCCACAAAGAGGAAGCGAGCAGTATCAGCACGTCGGGAAGACCCGAACGAGATTGTGGCTAAGGCCTCGTTTCGTGCGAATTCATGCGTCCGTTCATCATCGCATAAGACGGCGCGTCACGAAGATCAGCTCATCGTCTCCTGAGCCCACGGGTTCACCACGCCATCCCCCGTGGACACGCTCGATCGCGAATCCAGCATTGATGATCGATCGGCGAAGACGTTGTTCGCTCCAGAAGCGCAGGGTGGAGTCGCTCCGGAGCTGTTCACCGCTCTGTCATCACCGCAACATCAAAAGCGGCCTCGGCCGCGGACGGCGCCGCGCCGTGGATCCAAGTCACTCGCTCGGCTGCGGTTTTGGTCCGCGCTGCGGCGAGCGCCGCTAGCTGCCTGTGGAAGGCGTCTCTTTACGGTAGGACCGCTGCCGAGGGGAGCGGGAACGAGCGTTACAGGAACAAGCTGTAGATCTTCTACGTCTATGAGACGTAGGACGTCTACGACCATCATGACTCGCGCAATCGCCGCTCGTGTAGCAGGCTTCACCTTTCTCTTCTACATCGTCGTCGGCATCAGCTCGATGGCGGGCGCCTTTCGCGGCCCGGCGGCGGAACTGGCGACGGATGCACAGAACGCGTCGGCCGTGATTCTCGCGCTGACGCTGTTCGTGGTCACCCGCGTGGAGCAGCCGGTCGTCGCCGCGCTCGGCATGATCTTCCGCCTCGCCGAGGGCGCGCTCGGCTCAGCCCTTGACCTGACCGGCATCACCTTGTCGCAGCCGACGTTGGTCGACGCGACGCTGTTCGCGATTGGGAGCACGTTCTTCTGCTGGTTGTTGCTGCGCGGCCACATGCTCCCGCGCGCCCTCGCCTGGACTGGCGTCGTCGGCTCGGCGATTGTCGTTGTCGGTTTACCCCTGCAACTCGGCGGACTGCTGGGCGCGCCGCTCACGATGTTGATGTGGATGCCGATGCTGGCGTTCGAGCTTCCAGGCGGCCTGTGGCTGCTGGTGAAAGGCGTCCCGCCGAGTCCGCTCTAACAGCCCGCGGTGAAAGTCTGAATTAGGGATCGACACGATCGATCCCGCGTACTACACGCTCGCGCATGGCGATGGGCAAACGACGGCGTCGTCCGAAGCAGACGTCGATGTGGGTGGCGACCCAAGACCTGCCGCGCAGTGCCGCACACCCGTTCTACGCGCGATTGAATCAGATCCTCGACGAAGCGGGTTTCGACGGCTACGTCGAGGGACTCTGCCTGGCACGGCCGGCCGTATGAATCTTCAATATGCTCTCGCACAACGAGAGCGTGAAGATCGTCCTCAATCGTGACGATGAGGATGCTCGATGACGACTTGATCATCGTGGCGTGCGTTCACGAGATGTCGCATCCGTCCCATTCATCGCCGCCGCATTTGAAATAGCTCTTCCCGGAGCGCTTGCGCATGCGCGCCGCCTTCTTGCGCGATGACGACGTATCCTCGGGCGCCGGAGTAATACCTACGCGCTCCGCGACTGTTTGCTCCCATTCAGCGAGAGCCGCGGGCTCAACCCACTCGAATTCGGTCGGCTGAAAGAACAGTATGGCCGGACCCGCTGGCTGAGACCCTTCCGTTCGCTTTGATTGCGGCATGATTCCTCTCCTTTCAAAGGGTGAAAAGGGGACTGATGCTTTGGCGGCAACGTGAGTTCAGCGGAGATACCGATTGAATCGAATCTCGTCCTCGAGGTGCTTGCGCCGTGCGCTCGCACTCGAATGATCGGAGAAGAAGAAATTCGTGGCACGATCGCCTTCGCCGTATTTTTCAAGGAAGCGCTGCCAGACCTGCGGCGCATGCGACACGTCGTAGCCGCCCTGGTAGGCATAGCGCAGCCCGACGCGGTCCGCCTGATCTTCGAGGGCGCGTCCGTAGCCGTTTATCCACGCGCCAAAACCGAGGACGCCGCTCACCTGCGCCACCGCGCGCAAGCCGCGATTGTCGATGGCTTCCGCGGCGGCGAGCGTTGCCAGGCTCGCCATCTGAATCCACATCCCCTTGCGCATCTGCCGGCGTGAATGTTCGTGCGTGTAGTGCGCAAGCTCGTGCCCAACCACGATCGCCAGCTCGTTGTCCGTCATGTCGTTCATGATGCCGCTGAACACCCAGATGGCGCCGTTGCCCATGGCCATCGCGTTCCATTCCTTGTTGTCGATCACATACACACGCAGCTTGTTCTGATCGACGTACGGCGGCGCGACGCGGCGAACGATGCCGCGCACACGATCCACGCGGCGTCCGGCGTCTTCGATCCTGCCAATCTCCACTTTCCTGCCGGTGCCGTCGGCTTCGAACGCCTCGCGATTGCGCAGCCACAAACCTTCGAGCTCGTTCGTGCCCTGTTGCACTTCAGGCTCGAAGAGAGCCGTGCCGTTCGCACGGACATCGATCTCGAGGGCGAGCACCTCGCCGGTGGGCTGGCGCACGCCTCCGACACGCACTTCGTGGCCAAGCGGCACCGCGTCAAGGGACGAGAACTTGCCCTTCCATTTCGTGGACGCGTTGGCGACGACCTTCTGGCCGTCGACGACGAGCGCGCCGGGCTGCTTCCATTCAGCGTAGCTGCTGCCCAGCTCGACGATGGCCGTTTTGTTAGCCTGTTGCGCCGACACATTCCCAGTGGCGCCCAAAAAGCCAATCACCACGATTCCGCCAAGAAGTGCCGTGAGCGCGCGATCGCCGTCTCTCATAGGTCCCTCGCTGTGGGCGAGAATATCGATATCGAATACGAGGCTGCCCTGCGGGCCGTTCCCGCCCTCGTTGGCCACCCCGCGCACCGGGATGCAAACCCGGGCTCTTTTTGGCATTCGATATCGTGGCCCGACGGCGAGATCGTCGCCGCGATCTGCTGACCAGGATCAAACCATGAGCATGCCTGATTTCGGCGCTCTCGTCTCACGTCATCGCAAGTACTTTCTGAGTGGTGTCACCCGCTCGGCGGAATGGCGACACAGCCAGTTGATTGCCCTGCGGTCGATGATGAAGGACCGTGCTGAGGACTTTTATGCCGCACTCTGGACAGACCTGCGTCGAAACCGGATCGATGCTGACTGGACCGATGTGAAGTACGTGACCAGCGAGGTGGACTATGTTCTGACGCACCTACGCCGATGGATGAGGCCGCGCCCGGTCAGCACACCGCTTGTCATCGCACCGTCTCGCACCGAGGTGCGCTTCGATCCCCTCGGGGTGGGCCTGATCATTGGCACTTGGAACTATCCCGTGATGTTGACCGTGTCCCCGTTGATCGCTGCAATTTCCGGCGGAAACGCCGCCGTTATCAAACCGTCCGAGGTCGCGCCTGCCACAGCCAACGTGATCGCTCAGGTTCTGCCGGAATATCTGGATCGAGAGGCGTTTTCCGTCGTCCTCGGCGCGGTGCCGGAAACTACCGCGCTCTTGGAACAGCAGTGGGACCACATTTTTTTCACGGGCGGGCCGGCCGCGGCCAAGGTGGTCATGTCGGCCGCAGCGCGAAGGTTGACGCCAGTGGTAGCCGAACTGGGCGGCAAAAGTCCGACGATTGTTCACTCATCCGCGAACTTGCGCGTTGCGGCACGTCGCATCGTACAGGGCCGATGGGGAAACGCCGGCCAGACGTGTACGGCGCCTGACTACGTCCTCGTGTTCACGGATATTGCCGCACGCTTCCTCGAACAGCTGAAGCAAACGTTGCTGGATTTTTACGGCGAGAGCCCGCAGGCAAGCCCGGACTATGGCCGAATCGTCAACGTCCATCACTTCGATCGACTGATGCGGCTGCTCGCGAGTGGGACGATTTGCCACGGTGGTCAACACGATCGGGCTGACCGATTCATCGCGCCGACCGTGCTGGTGAACGTGTCACCGGATGCTCCAGCGATGCAGGAAGAAATCTTCGGTCCCATTCTCCCGGTTCTAGAAATCCAGAACGTTCAGGAAGCCATCGACTTCATCAACGCGCGGCCGAGCCCGCTGGGTCTTTATGTCTTCGCCGAGGACGAGCTCGTGGCGAAGCAGATCCTCGACTCGACGAGCTCAGGGGATGCAGCAGTGAACGACTGCACTCTGCAACCACTCATTCACGATTTGCCATTCGGCGGCGTTGGCAATTCCGGGATGGGCAAGTACCACGGCGAATGGGGGTTCCGCGCGTACACGAATGCCCGCGGCGTGCTGTACCACAGTACGCGGATCGATTTCGGTGTGCGCTACCCGCCATATGACCGACACAAGGTGTTGCGGCAAATGGTCATGCCGTCGTGATTCATCCGTCTGATAGTACCCGCCGGATGGCAGCGGCACGTCCCAGCCCATCGCGTCGGCAAGCCGATCATAGACGTTGAACAAAAAGGCGACTTCGACGGCCTCTTCGATCGCGGGTTTGGAGACGCTCGCACGCATGACGGTCCTGATGTCCTCGGGGCCAAGATTTCCGTGGTCCAGCGTCATCTTCTCGAGCAGGCGGAGCGTCGCACAGAGTTTCTCGTCGATCGGGGCGGTCGTGTAGTCGTCCAGCACGTGTTGCGCATAGTGATCGTCCCCAAGCGCGGACGCCGCAACTGCGGCGTGAGCATTGGTTCAAAACACACACCGATTCAACTTCGACACGAACGCGGCGAATAACTCTCGCTCGCCAACCGACCATTCGGAAGGTCCTCTCATGACCGCATGCATATGGGCGGCATGTGGCCGACCAAAAAGGTGCGATCGATAGCGCAGCGTTCTGACAACGTCAGGGGCTCGAAAACCGGAGACGAGACGAACGATTCCGTACAGGAGCCTCGTTGAAAGCCGGTCGCCGCGGACCACGTTGCCGAGTCTCATACGCTGTCCAGGGCGCGACGTACGGCCGCGAGCCGCTCGCGCGCGGCCCCGAACGCCGCGGCAACGATGATCTCAAACAGCCGATCCTCGCTGTAGCGGTTTCTGAGAGCGTCGAGGTCATCGTGCATCCCCGCGTACGCGCACGAGCGGATCTTCTGCACGAGCGTGTTGAGTTCCTCGGGAGGCTCGCCTCGCGCGACCGCTTGCCGGAGTTCCGGTTCAGTCGCGCCGGGTCCGGACAGCAATGCCGAGGCGGTGGCTTCTCTAAAGGACGCGAAGCGATCGTTCACCCTGCTACCTCGATGCCGTCGATGTTCCGGCACCTTTCGCGCTCGTGCCCCCTTTGTAAACGACGCCGCTCTTCACAACGGTTTCGACGTGCGAGAGCGCCGTGATCTCGTACAACGGGTTGCCGTTCACGACGATAATGTCCGCCAGCTTGCCAGGCTCGATCGTTCCGCGATCGGGTTTTCCGATCACGCTGCGCGCGTTGACGCGTGTTGCCGCCATGATCGCGCGCATCGGCGACATACCCATATCCACGTGCGCCTTGATTTCACGCCAGAGGGCTTCTGTGTGGAAGTTCATCGGCGTCCCCGAATCGGTACCCATGCCGAGCACGACGCCAGATTCGAGAAATTGCTTGACGCCACGCTCGCGGAAGAACATCTCCCGATCGGTGCGCGCGAAGTAGCCGAGGCCTTGAAAATTCTTGAGCGAGTTCTGCACTTCGTCCCATAGTCCCGGGATCAGCGCGAAATCCTGCTTGAGCTGCGGATCCTGAAGGCGCTCCGGGAACCCCACGGTGTCGGGAAACACCCACGATCGGTGTGCGGCCGTGATGACGATGGCGCGTCCTGCATTGACGATATCGGTGATGAGCTGCTGACTGTAGGGCGGAGCCGTGCCTGCCGAACCGGAATGCGTCAGCACGTCCACGCCGTTCTCGAGTGCGTTGCGAACGTCGCGTTCGGCATAGACGTGTGCGTGAACGCGTATGCCGCGCTTGTGTGCGGTATCGGTGATGGCCTTGTAATGCGCCGGCGTGAGGTTGACGTATGCCTTGATCACGTCAACGCCGGCGGTGATCAGTTCGTCCGTCGCGGCCGCGGCTTCTGCCGGGGTATCGATCAACTTCTGCATGACGTTCATCTCGGGCGGATAGTTGCCGAGACTTCTCGTCACCCACGGACCCGACACGAGCATATGCGGACCAGGTATCTGACCTTTGGTAATGCGATCGCGGACGCTGAGACTTTCCTTGAGCGGCCCGCCAAGATCGACGGCGGTCGTGATCCCCGCCATCAAGAGTTGTTTGGCGGAGATCTCCATGACTTTCTCCATGTAGCCGTTTTTCACGATCCACGGATACCAGCGGTTGTAGTCGCCGTGACCGAGAATGCTGAGATGCGCGTGTTCTTCGATGAGCCCTGGCATCATCACCCGGCCGCTCGTGTCGATCACCGTGGCGTCAACGGGAATCTTCACCTGCGCGGCAGGTCCAACTTCGAGGATCTTGTCGTTTTCAATCACGACGGCGGCGTGATGGAGTGGCGGTACTTCATAGCCGTCGATCAACATGCCGCCGACCAGTGCGACGTGTTTTCTGGCCCCCGGGTTTGCGGCGCCGGAGGGTGGCGTCGGTTGCTTGCGCTGCTGTTCCTGTGCAGGTACGACCGTGGCGATCAACGTCGCGACAGCGATTGCGATTCCAAACCTGATGACTGGTCGATCCATTGCAGTGCTCCGTGTGTGAAGTGTGTGGTCTGAATCAGAACGCATAGCGCAGAGCCAACTGGATTTCGCGCGGATTGAAGTAGGTGAGGGGCGCGCCGAATGTCACGATCGGAGCGGCGATGTTCGGCCCCCACGTGCCGTTTACTGTCGCGACGTTGTCATGGTTGTAGACGTTGAACGCGTCGGCTGTGAGCTGGATCTTGTGATCGCCGCGGAGCGGAATGGAATAACTCAGGCGAAGGTCGAGCGAGTGGTTGCCGGGCATGCGGAACTGATTCCGGCTCGTGCCGGGCACGCGGTCGTTGAAGTTCCCGTCGCCATTGAAGTCAACCGTGTTGCCGCCGCGCGCTGTGTAGGCGAACCCGGTCCTCGCACGCACCACGGCCGACACCGTGAGCGCGCGATTGATCTCGTAGGAGCCGTTTGCGGTGATCCGGAACCGCGGTGTGTCGACGCCAGGCGCGTATTCCGCCTCGGGATGACGCGGGTCCTCCACCTGTGAGCTGAAGTTGTCACCCTGGTCGTACGCACGCGCGACGGTGGCGTTGCCGCTGAAGAAAAAGCGGCCGGACACGCGCTTTCGCGCCTCGAGAACAAGACCGACGTACTCCGCCTTGCCTGAGTAGCTGTATTGTAGAATTCGGCGAAAACTCGGATCGGGTCGCGTGCTATTGAAGCGGCCGAGAGCATCGTTGAACGTCAGATTGCGATCGAACAGCAGCTCTTTGTGTGTTGATCGCGTGTACAGAACGCTTGCGCTGGCTGCGAGGTCGTTCTGCAGCGCGTGGTCAATCGTCGCAATCGCTTGGTACGACATCGGCACCTGCATGACATCCGGCGGAATATAGACGTCCCGCACTCCTGCAGGCACGTTCGAGGGCGCGAGATTCGGCAGTGTGTTGGGGAAGACGGGCGCGCCTGGCTGGCCAAAGCTCCACACTCCTGATACCTGCTGCAGCACCGACTTCGCCTGGAAAAAGGTTGGCGTGATCGGATTTTGAAAGATGCGGTCGTAATACATGCCAGTGCTCGCCTTGAACACGGTTTTCCCCCTCCCAGTCAGGTCGTAGGACAAGCCGAGACGCGGCCCGACATTGTTCCGGTCGCTGCCGTACGACAGGCCTTGATATTTCGACAAGTGCTCGACATCGTAACGGAGCCCGTAATTGATAGTCAGGCGGTTCGTCGCTGCCCACGAATCCTGAGCGTAGGCGGATACGTAGGTGTGGAATCGATCGAGCTCTGGCTCGCCAAACAGCTCCGAGTAAGTTGAATACACGCCGCGCAGGTAGTTGTCGAGCGACGAGAAGTTGTACGAGGCTGTTTGCGGCCCCGTAAAACGGATATAGACGAAATCCACGAACATGCCGTCGACGCCGAACTTCACCGCGTGCGTTTTCTTCGACATCGTCAGGGAGTAGACCGCTTGGACCGGCTTGGTGTGCATGGCGAGCGTGACGGTCCCGCCTCCGAAGGTGGCGGTGTTGGTGATTGAGACCGTGGGCTTCACGCTGGCGCGCAGCTGACCCTCGGGGGCGAGCGGCGGCCCACCGAAGTCGGGGTTGTCAAGCGTGTAGTCGCGGGGGAAGTAGGAGGCTCGGGCCTCGTGCAGCCAGGTGCCTCCGCGCGCGATACCCGTCCAACCGAATTGATATGAAACGTCCGTCGACGTGAGCCGCTGCCGCTTCGATCGCGTCGCGAAGGAAGCTGGCGTCGTGAAGTCCTTGTCCCGCGTATAGGCGAACGCGGCATACATGGAATTGGCATCACTCAGCCGGTGATTGACTTTCGTCATCCAGAACGTGTCGCGCAAGGTCGCGGTGACTGCGCCCACGTCGGCAGGAGGAAGACCAAGAACGGCTCCGGTTGACGCGGTAATGTTGTTGTCCTGCGGCTGGTTCTGTTGGGTGCGCTCGGCGGCGCCAAAATAAAAGGTGCGATTCTTGACCAGCGGGCCACCGATCGACGCGCCGAATAGCTGGCGATTGAACTTCGGCTTTGGAATGCCGCGCTGCTTCGACAACGGATCTTCGGCGTTCAAACGCGTATCGCGAAAGTATCCGTAACCCGAGCCGCTCAACGCGTTCGCGCCAGACCTGGTCACGGCGCTCACGATGCCGCCGATGGCGCGGCCGAATTCGGCGGTCCCACCCAGGCCCACGACTTGAAACTCCGCAATCGCATCCTGGCTGTATTTCTGCCGAGGGAATGTGAACGATTCGTCGGTGTTCCAGATGCCGTCCACAATGAGCGACGCTTCCTTCGCGCGTGCGCCGGCCATGTTGAGCCCTATTCCCTGCTGATTGGTGCTGACGTTTTCGACCGTGCCGGGAGTGAGCAGGGCGAAATCGAGATAGTTCCGGCTTCTGGTCGGCAGCGCATCGATTTGCTCCTTCGTGATCACAGTGCTCAGCGACGTCTTGGCGCTTTCCACGACCGCCGCTTCGCCGCTGACGGTGACAGACTCCTGCAGGCTGGAGATGCGCATGGTCACGTCGAGATCCACGGCCGCACCGACATTCAGCGTTATACCGGTTCGCCGAGCGGGCGCAAATCCCTGCAACTCGGCGCTCAGCGCATACGTCCCGGGAGGGAGTCCGGCGAAGCGGTACAAGCCCTCTTCGTTCGAGACCACGGAGCGTGACTGATTCGTGCCGGTGTGAATCAGCGTGATGCTGGCGCCCGGCAGTCTGCCGCCGGTGTCGTCGACAATTTTTCCGGCAAGGGTTGCGGTGGTGGCCCCTCCCTGGGCAAATGCCATCGACGCCGTCAGCAGCGCCGATAGAGCAACGCTCAGCGCGACACGTCCATTGACAGCCCGTCGAAGCGTGCACTCCATGACCAAAGTCCTCCTTCTTTTGGAAGGGTCGTGTGATGTTGGCGCAGGTTATCACTGTTGCACGGCTAACTGGGGCGAGGGCAGCAATCGCGCGCGCCGAATCCGCAGCACGCTGTCGCGCTAGCGCGCTACGTCGGTTTCAACACCTCTGCGGATTCTTCGATATCGCGCTTGGCGATCTCATCGACATCGCGCTTTGCGGTCTCGACCATCGCGACGTTGTTTTCGTACGACCACGCGGAGTGTTGACGCGGTGGATATCGGTGCGCCGTGTAGACCGGGTACGCTTCGGTACGAAGGTGCGCGAGCATGTGATGCCCCACACGCGTTGCCCGTTCATGCCTGAGCGCCGACACGTCGATCGGTGCGACGACGATCCGTTCGCCAGGGCCGGGCGATGCTTCGGCGAGCATCCGGCCATCGAAGTCGACAATCTGGCTGCCGCCCGGCCATGAGTACGGCGGATAGCGCCGCAGGCTGGCGCCCTGGTTGGCGGCAACGACGTATGCGATGTTTTCGATCGCGCGCGCTCGGTTGACGATCGTCCACCAGTTCATCGGCTCGGTCGCACCCCAGGGATCCATGTATGCCGAGACGCGGAGCAGAACCTCTGCGCCATTTGCGGCGAGTTGCCGGATAGCTTCGGGAAAGAGCCAGTCGTAGCAAATCGCGCATCCGATGCGCCCGATTTCGGTGTCGGCAACGGGAAACAGCGGTTCGCCGTAACCGTGGAGATCGTGCGGGCTCGCGTGGACCTCGTACGGGATCCACGGATTCACTTTGCGGTACTTGTAGAGCAATCCCTCCGGCCCGATCAGGCAAGTCGTGTTGAACACGACGCCGGGCCATGCGGCGTCCTGCTCGATCATCGAGCCGCTCTGAATGTAGACGCCGTGCTCGCGCGCTTTGCGTTCCAGGCGATCAGTGTGCTCGTTGGGAATCGGCACCGCCAGCTTGTCGATGAGTTCCTGCACCTCGGCGAACACCGGGGCCGCATGCGCGAACTCGGGAAAGACGATCAAGCGAACCGGCAGAAACGGCCGGCTCCCCGCAACCGCGTCGTCGACAAGCGCCAGCATCCGATCGGTGTTGGCGCGCATTTGTGTGCGGTCGAGCGGGTTCGGCAGGTCGGTCTGACACGCAGCCGCCGAATATCGAATGGGCGTCATAGATCAAAAGTTGAGCTGGGCGGTCAATGAAAAACGTGACCGCCGCACCTCGCTGTTGTTATAGAGTTGCACACCCCCCCGCAGATCGCCACGGCATCTGACCTGAAAGTGTTCCGCCTCGGCGCCGCCAGGCCATGGGATGCAATCGCCTGACGAGACCTGAGCCCAGAAGGAAGGTGATCCCATGCGCAAGATCAACACCCGGTGGGTAGCAGCGGCCGGCGCGATGACGGTGATCTCTCTCGTTTGGATCAATCTGCCACCGAGTCGGATGGAAGCGCAAGCGCCTCCAGCGCTTGTGCCGGTCATGCTCTCGAACCCGGTTGGAATCAAGGGCACAGTCCGCTCAGGCGCAGCCGACGTGGTGTCGTCTGGCGATCGGGCGGTGTTGACAGTGACCAACGTCGGCGATGAACCCGTTGACGTCAGGATGGCTATCCGTGACGCGCTGAATTTCTCGAGAGAGCTTGCGATGACAGACAACGTATTGCAGCCAGGAGAAGGCGCCAGTCTGCCATACGTCGAAGACGAGACGGCGTTTCGAAGCGTGATCGGCGTGATCTCGCCCGGCTCGGATCGTCCGTTTGGGAGTGCGTGGAATGGCGCCAACTGGAACGGCGGTATTCGAGCGATTGTGACGTCCCTGTCCGTGGTAGACGCCGACAACACGACGAGGATTGTGGTCGGAACGAGCATCATGCCGGTCCCGAGGACCGCGTTTCAGCGAGAAGTGCCACGTTGAGTTGGTGCGCGACACATCGGCCTGTTGCCGCCTTTTGAGACGAGCGCATGTCTGCCTGGCGGTTTCGCGTACGCCGAGGTGACGCCTTCGTCCTGAGTTGCTGCGTCGTTGGAATTTCAGCGCTCGCAATGCCATCGCCCGCACGAGCGCCGACGTTCCGCAATACGGCGCCTGGTGTGTCCTACACCGGATCGAAAGAGTGTGCGCCGTGTCATCGCCAGATCTACGAAACGTACATTCAGTCGCCGATGGGGCGCTCCATGAGCCTGGCCACTGATGCCAGTCACCTGGAGAAAATCCGCGAGCCGTTCACGACCCTCAGCCCTCTCCTCAATCGCGCGTACACCGTATTCCGATCGGGATCGGCTCTCTACCAGAGCGAGCAGGAATCGCACACACCGGCCGCTTCTTTCGCCGCATCCGAGTACAAGCTGGAATATGCGATCGGTTCCGGTCTTCACGGGCATACGTATCTCGTGAATCGTGGAGGCGGTCTCTTTCAAGCGCCGCTCTCGTTTTATGCGAGCAGTCAGCGATGGGATTTCTCGCCCGGTTACGAGTTCGCGGAATCCGGTTTCACACGGCCGATTACTCGCGCCTGCCTCACGTGTCACACCAACGCGAAACTGCTTCTGGGTAGTAAAGGAACTGAAGCGGTTCCCAGCCGGGCGGCCGCAAATCAGGAACTCGCGGTTGGTTGCGAGAACTGTCACGGGCCGGGGCAACTGCACGTCAGCGAGCGCAGACAGCGGATGAGGGTATCAACCGCGATAGATACGTCCATCGTGAATCCGGCCAAAGTCCCCGCGCGGCTGTCGGAAGACATTTGCATGAATTGCCATCAGGGGAAAGACGCCCGCGTCCTTCAGCCAGGCCGCGATTTCTCCGATTTCCGTCCCGGAAAGCCGCTCAGTGAAGTCCTTGCGGTATTTGTGATACCGCCGACGCCGAACGGTTCTCCGAGATCGGACTTGCTCGACCACCACTTTGCGTTGAGATCCAGCAAGTGTTCGCTAGCCAGCAAAGCTCGGCTGACGTGCCTCAGTTGTCATCATCCGCATCAGCAGCTACCGGCCGATGCGCGCGCAAACTCCTATCGCGGCAAGTGTCTGACGTGCCATCAGGAGACGAGTTGTGCGCTTTCCGTTTCGCAGCGCTCGAGCTCTGGAACGGATGACTGCGCCGGGTGCCACATGCCGAAGCGGGATCAGCGTGAGGTCGCCCACACTGCGTTGACGAACCACCGCATCGGCGCACGCGAGGGAGAACGTTTTCCCGACGAAGCCTTTCAAATGCGGCCGGAGCTGCCCGGTTTGATTTACTTGAACGGGCCGACGAATCCAGAAGCGAAGCCCTTGGCCAACGAAGTGCTCTTACAAACATATGCGGAACTGGCCGGGCAGCGGCCCGAATACCTGCAGCGGTACCTTCTTTTGCGGAAACAGCAGCAACGACGCTGACCTGGAACAACAACATGATCAGGCACACCGCATACACGCTCGCGCTCATGCTGCTTGTGATCGGGCCGACGGTCACCGTCACGGATTCAATCCGATCGTTCACGCCTGTTTTTGAGGAGATGCCCGCGGGCGATACGGGGATCCGCTGGGTCCATGAAAACGCGATGTCACCCGAGCGGTACCTACCGGAAACGCTGGGACCTGGTTGCGCCTTTCTGGACTACAACAACGACGGATCGATGGACATCTATCTCGTGAACAGCGGCGTGTCGGATTTCTATCAGCCGAACAAGCGGCTGAAGAACGCCCTGTACCGTAACAATGGCGACGGTACGTTCAGTGATGTGACAGATCAGGCCGGCGTGTCGGCCGGCACGTTCGGCATGGGCATCGCCGTTGGCGATTACAACAACGACGGCTACTCCGATCTGTTCATCACGTCCTACGGCAGGAGCATTCTCTACCGGAATAACGGAGACGAGACCTTCACTGACGTGACCAACGGAGCCGGGCTGTCGTCACCCGGATGGACCACAAGCGCCGTATGGTTCGACTTCGACAACGATGGATGGCTCGACCTCTTCGTGTGCAGCTTTGTCGACTACAGTCCTCGCAAGCGTGTGATGTGCGCCGACGAGAAGGTCGGTCTCTCCTATTACTGTATTCCTCGGAACTTCACGCCGACCTCCAGCCTCCTCTTTCGGAACAACAGGAATGGCACGTTCACGGCGGTCGGTCAAGGCACGGCCATCGGCGCGGCGCGCGGAAAGGCGCTGGGTGTCGTCGCGACCGACGTCAACAACGACTGGCGCATGGACCTGTTCGTCGCCAATGACACCGTTGAAAATTTCCTGTTCGTTAATCACGGAGCCAAGGACTGGGAGGAGGTCGGTCTCTTCTCTGGCGTGGCCCTTGGCACATACGGAGAGGCCCGTTCCGGCATGGGTGTGGACGCCGCGGATGTTGATGGCGATGGATGGCAGGATCTGTTCGTGGCCAACATCGATCGCGAGATGTTCTCGCTGTATCGAAACACAGGCGTCGGGATGTTCCTCGATCTGGCCCTCGGAAGCGAGCTGGCGGCGTCGACGTATTACCTGAGTGGCTGGGGGCTAAAGTTTGCCGACTTCAACAATGACGGTACGCCGGAACTCCTGTTGGCCAACGGCCATCCCGACGACCGCATTGCGACCCGCGTCGGCTCGGTGACCTACAAACAGCCGCTTCTGTTGTTCGGGCGGGACCACGGACGCTGGCGCAATATCAGCGCCGGCGCCGGGCCGGTGTTTGCCAAGTCATTCGCCGCGCGCGGTCTCGCCGTAGGGGATTTCAACAATGACGGCCTGCTCGATGCTCTTGTGGGAATCAACGGCGGGCCTCCGCTGCTGCTGCGAAACGCCACCGGCGGCGGCGCTCACTGGGTGGGCGTGAAATTGCAGGGGACGAGATCCAACCGCGACGCCATCGGCGCGCGGATCACGTGGTCGGCGGGAGGTCAGACGTGGTCGCGATTGAAAACAGGCGGTGGCAGCTACCTGTCTTCTCACGATCTACGCGAGATTCTCGGCATTGACGCTGCCGCCACGCTCGACTGGGTCGAGGTCCGGTGGCCAGTGGCGGACGGCAACGTGGAACGATTCGCGAACCTGCCGGTTAATAGGTACACCACACTCATCGAAGGGAAAGGGACAGCACTGCAGCGTTGACGCTCGCCCGCCGCTTCGCAGCACGACCTCGGGTCGATTGTGGTCTTTTTCACGGGGCACTGGACACGTGTCAGTTGAGCTGGCGGTCGATGAGCAGGTGACAGCCGCACCGCGGTGTTGTATAGAGTTGCACATTTCCATCGACTGCCAAGGCATCTGACCTGAGAGTGTTCCGTACCGGAGCCGTCAGGCGATGAAGATCGATCGCGTGACGAGACCTGATTCCACACCGTTCGACGTGCGGCTCGTGGTGGCGTTCGTACTCCTGTTGGCTAACAGCGCCTATCTTGCTCTTTCCAACGCTCCTTCACTCTTCTATTTCGCCAACGTCATCGCGCACGTTGTGTTGGGGGCGGCGCTGACCGTGATTGTCGCCTGGCGCGCGTGGATCCGCATCCGTCGAGCCGTCGATTCTGAACCTCAGCGCTCCATTCCGGTGGCTGTGCTGGTCAGTTCCACGCCGTTGGCGATTGCTGCCGCCCTCGGGTGTATCCTCGCGTTCACCGGCACGACGCAGCCGTACCGCCGGCTGCTGGATGCACATGTCCTGCTCGCGACGGTCGGTTCGGGTGCGCTGCTGCTCTCGCTCGTCGCACTCATGTTGCGCAATCGAGCGCGGTACGCCCGGACACCTGTCGCAGTCGCATCGCTGGCACTGTTGGCGTCCGGCGCGTGGGCGACCGTCGAAAGACGAAGCTATGGCGCGGCGCGGCAAGCCGTGTATCGCATCGTGAATCCCGACGCTGTGCCGGTTCGAATGGAGCAGGAAGGCGCGGGTCCGTCGAGCCCGTTCTTCCCGTCTTCTGCGGACACGACCGTGCACCGGACGATCCCGGCGAATTTCTTTTTGACGAGCGAGATGTGTGGCCGGTGTCATCGTGACATCTACGACCAGTGGCAATCGTCGGCCCACCATTGCTCGTCGTTCAACAACCAGTGGTATCGCAAATCCATCGAATACATGCAGGACGTCGTCGGCACCCGGCCGTCGAAGTGGTGTGCCGGTTGTCACGATCACGCGGTGTTCTTCAACGGGCGCTTCGATCGGCCGATCCGTGAACAGATCGAGACCACCGAGGCACAGGCCGGGCTGGGCTGCACGTCGTGTCACGCGATCACGCGCATCAACAGCACGATGGGTCAGGGCGACTTCCTCATCGAATACCCTCCGCTGCACGATCTCGCGACCAGCCGCAATCCGTTTCTGCGCTTCGCGCACGACCGGCTCGTCTACCTTGATCCAGCGCCGCATCGCGAGACGTTCCTCAAGCCATTTCATCGAGAACAAACACCTGAATTCTGTTCAAGCTGTCACAAAGTGCACCTGGACGTGCCGGTGAACGGATACCGCTGGTTCCGCGGATTCAACGATTACGACAACTGGCAGGCATCGGGTGTGTCGGGGGAAGGCGCCCGCTCCTTTTACTATCCACCGAAGTCGCAGAAGTGCGCCGACTGTCACATGGCGTTGGTCCGTTCGAACGATCCCGCGGCGAAAAACGGATTCGTGAGATCGCATCGCTTTGCCGCGGCCAACACGGCATTGCCGTTCGTGAACCACGATGCGGTGCAGCTCAAAGCGGTGCAGGACTTCCTGCGCGACGGCCAGATCTCTGTCGATGTCTTCGGCCTCGTCCGCACGGTTGCCCCCGACGCGCAGCGAATCACGCCGAACCGTTCAGCGGACCCGAAGCTGTCGAGCACGTTTGCCGTGGGCGAAGAGTCGATGAACTTCGGCGCGTCAGACCTCTTTCTGAGAGCGCCGGACGAAGTGATCGCCCCACTCGATCGCGTCAATGCGCCGGTTCGACGCGGTGACTCGGTGCGTATCGAGGTCGTTGTTCGCACGCGGAAGGTCGGACATTTTTTCCCCGGTGGCACGGTGGACGCGTTCGACGTGTGGGTGGAGGTGGAGGCGGTCGACGAGCGCGGTCGCACGCTGCTGCACAGCGGCGCGGCGAGTGATGAAGGAAAAGGGCCTGTCGATTCGGGCGCTCACTTCTACCGAAGTCTCCTGCTCGACGAGCATGGCAATCCGATTAACAAGCGGAATGCTTGGGCAGCACGATCGGTCGCGTACGTGCGGCTCATCCCGCCGGGTGCCGCCGACACCATCCACTACCGTCTCGATATTCCACCGGACGCCGGAAGTCGAATCACGATCACGGCAAGGGTGAACTATCGCAAGTTCGCGTGGTGGAACACGCACTGGGCATTTGCCGGGGTCCGCGATCCGCGCGAGCGGCAAGTTGCGATCGCGCCGGGGTACGACGACGGCCGATGGGTGTTTACCGGTGATACGTCCGGCGTGTCAGGGCAGGTGAAGGCGATACCGGATATCCCGACAACGGTGATGGCCGAGAGCACCGCCACTCTGTCAGTGATCGACCGCGACGTCCCAATTCCGAAGGTGGCGCCGCTTCTCCACAGCAGTGTGCGCGAGCGCTGGAACGACTATGGGATCGGTCTGCTGCTTCAGGGCGATCTCAAAGGAGCCGAAGCCGCGTTCCTGAAGGTCACACAAATGGACCCGGCGTACGCCGACGGGTGGGTGAACGTCG
>Ga0137374_10001104_pt1 | contig 29953 bp, 24 predicted proteins | sample SagtaG_20_FD_104811 | JGI IMG/M metagenome (GOLD analysis project Ga0137374, IMG submission 104811) | Vadose zone soil microbial communities from Sagehorn Ranch, Mendocino, California, USA - Sage1_R_100_16 metaG | ecosystem: Environmental > Terrestrial > Soil > Vadose zone | place: USA... | reverse complement strand
TACTTCGCCACCACCCTGACGTACGCCGAGCAGGCCCCGTTGCTGATGCAACAACTGCAGGAGCGAGACATCACGGACATCGGCCTCGTGGTGTCGGACACGCCGTCGTTCAACGACGCCATGGCCGCGATCCAGGCCGCCGCCGAGGAGGTGGGCATCAACATCCTCTACGAGACACGGATCAACAAGTCGGCAGCCGAGCCCGAGCAGCTCTCGGTGATCCAGTCGCTCAAGGACAGTGGCGCCGAAGCGGTGGTCCTGCTGACGTCACCGGTGGTCTTCATCGGCCTGGCCAACCAGGGCTTGAACCAGGGGTTCACCCCGCTCTGGCTCGGACCGGGCGTCACGAGCGGCCTCAACGCCGTGACGAACTTCGGCTGCCCGGCCGTCGACACGGGCGTGTTCCTCTCGCCGACGCCGAACCTCGACGTGATCGACCAGCTTGACCCCGACTTCAAGACGGCGTACGAGCAGTTCGCCCCCGGCGACGCGCCCGCCGACGACATCGGGCTCCAGCTGTGGGCGCTGAACAAGGTGCTGGCGCTGATGCTCGAGGCGACCGGGCCCGAGCTTGGACGGGCCGCGTTCATGAACACGCTCGTGACGGCGCCGGGGTTCGACAACGACATCTACTCGCCGGTGCAGTTCACGGCCGACGATCACTTCGGCGGCACCGGAGCCCATGTGCTCGACGCCAACTGCACGACCAAGCGGTACGACACCGTCGAGCAGTTCGTCACAGTGAGCTGACACGTGAGCGACGTCCTCCAGCGGCGGGGCCTCCTCATCGGCGTCGGGAGCGCCATCCTGCTCGTCGCCGTGTTGTGGATCACCGACCAGGAGCAGTCGATCGTCATCGGCGTGGTAACCGGCTCGGCGTACGGCCTCGTCGCCCTCGGCCTGGTGCTCATCTACAAGTCGAGCGGCGTGTTCAACTTCGCCCAGGGGGAGTTCGGCAGCGTCGCCGTGTGCACGCTCTACCTCCTCCACACCAGCGGCGTCCCGTACGGCGTGGCCGTCGTCGGTGCCCTCGTGGCTGGGGCGCTGTTCGGCTTCCTCACCGAGCGGATCGTCATCCGTCCGCTGTTCGACGCTCCGCGCGTGATCGTGCTCGTGGCCACGGCCGGCGTCGCGCTGCTCGCGATCGCGTTCCAGCAGTGGCTCTTCGATAACCAGGGACGGCCGATCTCCAGAGCGTTCCCGACGCTCGACCGCGTCACCGTCCTCCGCGTTCAGATCTCCGACCAGCGGCTGTGGCTGATCGGCACGCTCGTCGTGCTGGCCGTGGTCCTCGGGCTCTTCTTCACGAGGACCAACCTCGGGCTCGCCATCATCGGTGCCAGCCAGGAGCCGACGGCGACCGAGCTGGTCGGCATCAGTGTGCGCCGGCTGTCGACGTTCACCTGGGTTCTCGCCGCCCTCCTCGGGGCCCTCGCCGCCGTCATCGCCGTGCCGGACACCGGCAGCTTCACGCCCGGCATCATGACGTCGGGGTATCTGATCCCGGCGTTCACCGCCGCCGTGCTCGGCGGGATGACCAGCCTGCCCGGCGCGTTCCTCGGCGGCGTGCTGATCGGCATCGTCCAGTCGGTCGCCACCAACGCCGAGATCTTCCAAGACATCCCGGGCACGCCGTCCACGCTCATCGTCTTCCTGGTGCTCCTCGCCGTCCTCGTGGTTCGCCCGCAGGGCCTGCTCGGGAGGTCAGCCTGATGAGCGTCGTGGCGCCCGATCGCGCCGTCGCCCCGGTCGCCCCGGCCGCGTCCCAACCGTTCCGGCCGTCCTTGGCCGGCTGGCTGGCGCGCGGCCTTGCGTGGGCGGCACTCGCCTGCCTCGTGCTGATCCTGCCCCTGGGCCGGCCCGGGACCGACCTGCGCCTGTACGCCATCGCCGCGTGCTACGCGATCGTGGCCCTGTCGCTGAACGTGTTGCTGGGGTACGTGGGCCAGATCTCCCTCGGCCACGCCGCGTTCGTCGGCATCGGCGCCTTCACCTCCGCGTACCTGGTGACGGTGCAGGGACAGTCGTTCTGGGTGGGCGTCCTCGCCGCCACGGCCATTGGGGCCGGCCAGGCCCTCGTACTCGGGGGCGTGTCGTTGCGGATCCGCGGCCTGTACTTCGCTCTCATCACGCTGTCGTACGGCCTCGTAGCCGAGCAGAACATCTTCCAGATCCAGGAGTTCACCGGCGGCGGGGCGGGCCAGAGCGCGCCCAAGCCGGCCTGGTTCGAGTCCGAGTGGCGCTACTACTACCTGTGCCTGGCGTTCCTCGCCCTCGTGCTCTTCGTCGACTGGCGGATGATGCGGACCAAGGGTGGGCGGGCGCTGCTGGCGCTGCGCGAGAACCCGCGCGTCGCCTCGACGTTCGGCATCAACGTCCGCCTGGCGACGCTGTTCGCGTTCGGCGTGTCCGGCGCATTCGCCGGCATGGCGGGTGCGCTCATCGCCCATGGAGACGAGTCGGTGTCGGCCGACGTCTGGAACTTCCGGCTCTCGCTGTTCTTCGTGACGATGACGGTGGTCGGCGGGCTGCGGTCGCGGGTCGGGCTGGTGATCGGCGGTTCCTTCTTTGCCCTGCTGCCGTACTTGATCGAGAAGATCCCCGGCTTCGAGGACCTGCTCGCCAGGGTGCCCGGTCCGGTCGACCTGACGCCCGAGTACGCCACGCTGATCATCGGACCGCTGCTCCTGTTGATCAACCTGATCAGGTTCCCCGGCGGGATCGGCCAGCAGACCCGCCCGCTGCAGCGCTGGATGACGGGTCATCGCTTCGACCCGCACGACCGCGGGTTGAAGGAGGTGCAAATCACCGATGTCCGTGCTTGAAACCCGCGACGTGTCGATCCGCTTCGGTGGCGTGCAGGCCAACCGCGACGTGAGCATCGCCATCGGCCAGGGCGAGATCGTCGGCGTGATCGGTCCCAACGGCGCGGGCAAGACCACGTTGTTCAACATGATCACCGGCTTCTACAAGCCGGACACGGGTCGGATCATCTACCGCGGCCGGGACATCACGCGCCTGCCCGTGCACGCCCGCGCCGCGCTCGGTCTCGGCCGCACGTTCCAGAACGTCGGCCTGGTGAAGGGGACGACAGTGCGCGAGAACCTGGTCACCGCGCAGTATCTCCAAGCGGACTACCGGACGATCTCCGGGATGTTCGGCAGCCGCGGGTCGGTGGCCAGCGAGCGCCGCCTGCGCCAGAAGGCCGACGCCTTGGCCGAGGTGCTCGGGCTCACCGAGTTGCTCGACACCCAGGTGGCCGGACTCCCGTACGGCACGCTCAAGCGGGTCGAGATCGCGACGGTCCTGGCGACCGACCCGGACGTGCTGCTGCTCGACGAGCCGTCGTCCGGCATGGGCCCGGAGGAAGCCCACCAGCTCGGCGACTCGCTGCTCGAGCTGCGCAACATGTTCAAGCTCTCGATCGCCATGATCGAGCATCACGTGCCGCTCGTCGTGCGGGTGTGCGATTACCTCTACTGCCTCGACTTCGGCCAGCTGCTCACCCACGGACGCCCGAACGAGGTCCGAAACCACCCCCAGGTCGTCGCCGCCTACCTCGGCGAGGATCCCGACCCGCTCGCCGTCGCCCTCGAAGCCCAGCTCAACGCCCTGGTCGAGACCGAATGATGGTTCACGCGACGACCGTCGACGAGAGCGAGGGTTGAGCAATGGCGCTGCTCGAGGTCGAGGGCCTGCACGTCGGCTACGGCTTCCCCGTGCTGATGGGCATCAGCTTCGCTGTCGAGGAGGGCGAGACGGCGGTGCTGTTCGGCCTCAACGGCGCCGGCAAGACGACGACGGTCGCCACCGTCGCCGGCCTGCTCAAGCCCGACGCCGGCGCCATCCGGTTCGACGGAGAGGACATCGCCGGCCGCCCGCCGACGCAGCTCGTCAACCGGGGCATCGCCCTTGTACCCGAGGGCCGGCGCGTGTTCCCTGCCCTCACCGTCGCCAACAACCTGCGCCTCGGGGCATGGACCCGCCGGCGCCATCGCGACGAGATCGAGCAGCGCCGCCAGCTCGTGTTCGACTACTTCCCGCGCCTCGCCGAACGGGTCGACCAACCCGCCGGCACCCTCTCGGGTGGCGAGCAGCAGATGCTGGCGATCGGCCGGGCGCTGATGTCCAAGCCCCGCCTGCTCCTCATCGACGAGGCGTCGCTCGGGCTCAGCCCGGCCCTTGCCAAGACGGTGTTCCAAGTAGTCGAGCGGATCAACACCGACGGCGTGACGGTCATCATCGTCGAGCAGAACGTCGGGGTCCTGCCCTACGCCGACCGAGCCCTGATCATGGAGAAGGGCACCCTCATCTTCTCGGGCGTCGGCGACGAGATCCGCGACGCCAACCTGCGCGAGACCTACCTCGGTGGGGATCACGAATGAACCGGAGGCATCCATGAGCAAGCAGTGGTCCAAGCTCGGCGGCGTCATCGGCATCGCCTACTGCATCGCCGGCTTCTTCCTGATCTTCCTCGGGTGGAACGGCGCCGCCTCGCACGACCGCGAACCGGCACAGATCCCGTACCTGATCTCGGGTGGCCTCGGAGGCGTCGGCCTGGTCGTGCTCGGCTCGGCGCTGATCGTCGCCCACAGCCTGCGCGCCGACCGAGTCGAGCTGCGCGGAGCGATCGAGGACCTCCGCGACGCCATGGCCGAGCGGGGCGACGTAGCCGTCGCCGAGCCGGACGAGGCGCTGGCCGCGCACCGGGCCGGTACTCCGGCGCCGGCGCCGGCCGAGCCGGGTTGACACCGACTGCCCGGTGGGCGCCCCGTCCGAGGTTGTGGTGCTTCGGTGGGTTGTGGTGGTTGGGTGGTTGCCAGACCCCGAAGCACCACATCCCCTTCAAGCACGACAGCCTCACAGCGGCCATCGTCGACTAGTGACGCCCGTCACGACCCAGCCGAGATCCGTCGCGCGGCCTGCTCGACGTGATCGCCCGCCAGGCGAGGAAGGTCACATCCGCGGTCCGAAAGGCATCGAGGAGCTGCGCTGATGGCCCCCGGCGGTCTGCCGGCACCCGGCTGATCGAGAGAAGTCTCCGCGCTATGAGTGCGGCGGGCCCCGGGTGGGCATCACCACGGCGTGACGACCGCACTACTGGCCTTCGTGCTCACGATGGGGCTCCTCGGCGGGATACTCGCCTTCACCGAAGCCCTGGACCGGCGCCAGGCGATGCGCATGGTGCGGCATGTGGCGCATGCGCCGTTGCCCCCGGAGACGGCTGAACAACTCGTCGCCGAGGATTGCGACCGTTTGTTGCGCGCGCAGTGACAGATCCCGGTGAGGGCGCGGGCCTGGTCGCCGAAGTTGACGCAATAGCCCGGCGAAGCGACGGGCTATTGCGTCGAGAAGGACCGCGCGCGGTCAGTCGGGCGCGGCGGTGGCGGCGCGCAACGTCTTCGCCTACTTCACGAACCTGAAGTCGGCGTAGTGGAAGGTCCCGTCGGCCAGACCGACGATGAGGCGCCGGCAGCCCCTCCAGCTCTTGTTCGTCTTCCACGCGTACGAGTACGTGTCGGTCGCCGCGTCGTAGATCAGGCGGCTCTGGATCGCCGCGACCGTGTCCTCGAGGGCGTCGGCGGGCGCGCCGGTGTCACATTCGATCGGGATCGACGTCGGGTAGCCGGCGGCAAAGATCTCGAGGCCCTGGTCGCCGTGCAGGCTGAACCGGACCGGGACGGTGCGGCCCGCGTTGACCGTGTTGATCGTCGGCAGGTTGGCCACCGGATCGAAGAATCCCGTGAAGTCCCAGATCACGTTGACGATGGCGGTGTCGGTGCTGACGAGCCCGCCGTCGTCGGTCACCTGCACCGCGATGACGCGGGTGTCGGGCGCCTCGAGACCGGCGGCCGAGAAGGTCGCCGTCTGCCCCGCGGTCTCGAAGGTCCCGTCGCCGTCGAGGTCCCAGGTATAGGTGAGCGGATCGCCGTCGGGATCGGACCCGCTGGCCGTCACGGCGACGGTCGACCCTTCCACCACTGCGTACGGCCCGCCGGCGTCGACGGTCGGCGCGGCGTTGAGGTTCAGCCCGACGAGAACCGGATCGTGATCGGAGGACCGGAACGCGCTCGGGTCGTAGAACGTGGTGACCTGGTTCGCGGTCTTGAACTCGGTGTTGTAGTCGAGGGCCACCGGCTCGTCGGCGTTGATGTGCCACTCGCTGACCCCCGCCACCTGGGTGCTCAGGCTCGAGCTCGCCAAGGCGTGGTCGAGGTAGCCCGACTGACCATTGAAGACGTACGAGTAGGCATCGTCGCCCACGAACTGGGCGATGGTGTTGACGAAGCCGCCGTCCTGGAAGGCCGTGATCGGGTCCTCCATGGCGTACGAGTTCATGTCGCCGATGAGCAGGACGTCGGGGTCGCCGCTGCCGGTCGGGTCGGTGGCGAGCCAGTCGACGAGCGCCTCGGCCGCGTGGGTTCGAGTCAGGTTGCAGTTGCCCTGACCGTCACCGGTGTCCGGGTCGCCGATGTCGTCGCAGCCGGAGCCCTTCGACTTGAGATGGTTGACCACGACCGTGAACCGGGCGCCGTTGGACGCCACGTCGAAGGTCTGGGCGATGGACGGACGGTTCTTCGTGTCGATGAACCGGGGATCGACCGTCGAGTCGATGACCGCGTAATCGCCGATCGGGGTGACCGCCACCGGGCGGTAGATGATGCCGACGCGGATCGCGTCGGTGCCGACGACGCCGGTGTCGACGAAGTCGTAGGTGCCCGCTCCGGCCACGGTGTTGAGCCCCGCGACCAGATCCTCGATGGCCGCGACCTCCGTGGTGGTGTCGTCGTTCTCGAGCTCCATCAGGCCCACCACGTCGGCATCGAGAGCGTCGATCGCGCTGATGATCTTGGCCCGCTGGCGGTTGAACTCGGTGAGCGTGTTGGCGCCGCGCGCCGTCGGGAACCCGCCGCCCGCGCCGTCGCCGTTGAAATAGTTCAGGACGTTGAAGCTCGCGACCCGGACGTTTCCGCCGACCGGGTCGGGTGATGCCGGGCGCGGGTTGGCGTGGGTGAACTCAACCGCGGTCGGGTCGACCGGCTGCACCCGATACGCGCCGAAGCGGTGGTCGAGCACGCCCGCAAGGCTCGGGAGCGTGTCGCCGACCCGCAATGTGTTCGCGGCGCTCAACCCACCCTGCGGGTAGAACGTCGGGTCGATGTTCTGCTGGTTGTTGCCGTCGTCGAGCAGGATGCGGCTGCGGTTGTTGAGGTCCTGGAGGGCGATGGCGGGCGTGCCGGGGGCGACGGCGTTGGTGGGGTTCTCGAGCCGCCCGCCCGCTGACAACGCAACCTCGCCGAAGCGGGCGAGGGTGAACACCTCAGTGACCGTCAAGGTCTGAGCGATGCTGACCCGCATCCCTTCGTAGCGCTCCCAATCGGAAACGCTCGCGATCGGGAGCGAGACCGCGCTGGGCGTCACGGTGTTGCCGGCCGAGCAGATCAACGTCGACGAGACGGTGGTCAACTCGGTGAGGTTGGAGAACTCCTGCACCGTTCCCGCGACCCGCACCTTGTCGCCGACGCTGACGTGGGTCGTGCTGAACACGAACACCCCTTCGGAAGTAAGGGCGCTGCCGTCGGCGTCGGCGTCCTCCTCCTGGACGTAGTAGCCGTTGAACTGGCCGGCCGCTTGATAGTCACCGACAACGACCCCCTCGATGGAGACCGAAGTGCCGGCGATGGGACTCGTGGCCCCGCTGCCCTGCACGTCGTGGATCAAGGTGGCGGGGTCGCCGCAGACCTGGACCGCGGCGACGGTGACCGTCAGGGTGCACGTGCCGGTCTCAGGGACAGGGTCATCGTTGGTGGCCGTGATCGTCAGGGTGTAGATGCCGGCGGGGGTGGCTGGCGATGCGGTGAAGGTCGCGCTCGCCGTACCGCCGGCGCCCGCGGCCGGGGTGAACGCGGTGCGGCTGAACGTGCCGGGGTCGGGCGACGGGACGCCGGCGATGTCGACGATCGTGCCGTTGGCGTCGGTGGCGGTGACCGGCGCGTCGAGCGCACTGCCGGCGTCGCCCGTGACCGGCGGGCAGGTCAGGGTGATCTCGGTGTGGCTGCCCAGGCCGTCGAAGGTGTCGACCGCGAACCCGTCCCACTCGACGGCGGGATCGAACGCGTTCGACGCGTCGGGGTCGCCCGCAACGACCGACACCTTGCGCCGCAACGTGTTGTCGGCCGTGCTGGTGACGCCCGTGCCCCACTCCGTACCGGGGTCGAAACCGACCTGGCCGATGCTGTCGATCACCGTTGTGCCCTTGCGCAGCACGACGGCGTCGTCGCCGTTGAACCAGCCGGAACCGTTGGTCTGGTCGGCGACCGCCAAGATTGGTGCCGAGGCCGCGCTCTGGGCGAGCACGTACACGTCGCCGTCGGCGACGGTGCCCGTGAGATTGACGGTGAGACCCGCGGTCGGACTGCCGTTGAAGAACATCTGGACGCTGTATCCGCTGGTCGCCAAGTTGATGGTCGCGCCGGTGTCGTTGAAGATCTCCAGCGCCTTGTTGTTCGACGAGCCCTCGACGTACTCCGAGAAGAACAGCTCGGTCGAGGCGGCCGCGGCGACCCTCGTCGTGGCCGTGACCGGAAGCCCAGCCACCAACATGCTGACAAGCGCGCCAGCCACGACCCGCATGATTCGTGCCGCCATCAGATCTTCTCCTCGCACCGTCCGCGACGTTGGGGCCGGGCTCTTACGCTCGCCGACGGACCTGAGCAGACGGCGACGTCCGAGTGACGTCGAAATTAGCCAAAGGTGAACCTTCGGGTGGCACGGGCGGTCGGGGTCCGGATCTGCTTGGTGTTTTGAGGCGGTGACGTCGGACAACCCATCTGGACCGGTACAGTAAGCGCACGGTCCTATACCGATACAGAAACACGAAAGGTCAGTCGCCATGCTTCCTCCCTCCCTGCTGCCCCAGCTGTACGCGCAGTCCTCGCTCCCGCGGCTGGCGCACAGCGCCCTGCCTGACGCGCCCGTGCAACGACCCGTCGCACCTCGCCTGCGACGCGCCTCGGTGGCGGCCGTGCACGTGCTTCGCCGCGTCGCTCCGGCTCGCCTCCGCCGGCTGGCCCGCCGCGAACCGGGCAGAGTGGCGGAATGCCAAGGGTGACGCTGCAGACGATCGCCGACCGGCTCGGGGTCAGCCGGATGACCGTCTCGAACGCGTTCTCCCGGCCCGATCAGTTGTCCGCCGAGCTGCGCGAGCGCGTCCTCGCCGCGGCACGAGCGCTCGGCTACGTGGGACCCGATCCCGCCGCCCGCGCCCTCGCCCGCGGGACGACGGGGGCGGTGGGCGTGCTCCTCACCGACTCATTGCGGTACGCGTTCACGGATGAAATCGCCACCGGCTTCCTCGGGGCCGTCGTAGAGGAGCTGGCGCCGACCGGTCTCGCGCTGACGCTGTTGACGTCCAACGAGCGGGACGACGTCATCCCGGCCCGGGACGTCGCGATCGACGGCGCGCTCTTGTACTCGTGCCGACCGCACTCCACCGCGCGCGACTGGTTGGTGCGTCGGAACCTGCCGCTCGTGTTCGTGGACCAGGATCCGGTGCCAGGGATACCGAGCGTCAACGTCGACGACCGGGGCGGCGCGCGGAAGGCGGCCGCACACGTCGTCGAGCTCGGCCACCGCCGCATCGGGATCGTGACCCTCGCCATCGATGGATCACGCGGGGTCGTGGCCGATCCCGCCACGGCGACACGCGCTCATCCCCAGCGTCAGCGCATGCTCGGCTGGCTGGACGCCCTCGATGCCGCCGGCCTGACGGCCACCGTCGTGCAGGCCGCGAGCCACGACGAGGACGAGGCCGCGGACGCGGCACGCTCGCTGCTCGCCGCGGCCGACGAGCGGCCGACGGCCGTGCTGTGCTTCTCGGACGTGGTTGCCCTCGGCGTGATCCGAGCGGCACGAGAGCTCGGGCTCGGCGTCCCCACCGACCTGTCGGTGGTCGGCTTCGACGACAACCCGATCGCCCGCCGGCACGATCCGGCTCTCACCACTGTGCGTCAGGACGTCGCCGAGAAGGGGCGCCTCGCGGCGGCGGCCCTCACGGCGGCCATCGAGCGCAGCCGGTCCGGCGCCAAAGGCCGGGCCCGGCACGAAGTCCTGCCGACCGAGCTGGTCGTCAGGGCGAGCACGGCCCCGCCGGCGGTCAGTGGTAGTCCGTCGTCTCGGCGAGTTCGGCGGCCCGCTTCATGAGGTCGAGCACGATGGGGCCGAAAGCGAGAACCTTCGGGTTCGACGCCTCGCCCTGGACCGCCCGGGCGTAGCCCTGTTCGAGCACGATGGCGAGCTTCCACCGGGCGAGGATCACGTAGTAGTCGATGTCGTCGACCTGACGCCCCGACTCCTGCGAGTAGTAGGTGAGGAGCTCCGATCGGGACGGCATGCCCGTCAGGTCGACGTAGCTCTCGCCGGCGGCGGCGCCGGTGTCCTCAGGCCAGCTCTGCACCACCCATGCGAGGTCGACCTTCGGATCGCCGACGGTGCCCATCTCCCAGTCGACGATGGCGGCCAGGCGCGCCGGCGCCCCGTGCTCGAACATCACGTTGGCGAACTGGTAGTCGCCGTGCATGATGCCCGGCACGTAGTCGATGGGCTTGTGGGCGGCGAGCCACGCCGACGCGAGCTCGAGGCCGGGGATGTCGCGGTTCTTCACCCGATCCAGGAAGCGGGTCCAGCGCTCCACCTGACGCTCGTGGAACCCGCCCGGCCGTCCCAAGTCGTCGAGGCCTTTCGCCCGCCAGTCCACCTTCGCGAGCTTGGCGATCCCGTCGACCAACTGGAATCCGAGGCCCCGCCGGGCGGCCAAGTCGGTTTCGAACGGCTCGGGCCAGGTGCCGTCCATCCCCATGGGCGACCAACCGTCGACGAACCCCATCAGGTAGAAGGCGCAGCCGAGGACCTCCTCGTCGGTGCACAGCGCGATCGCTTGGGTGTGGGGTACGTCGGTGCCGTCAAGCGCCTCGATGATCCGCCACTCCCGGACGATCCCTTCGTTGCGGCCCGGCGGCGGGTTCTCGGGCGGGCGCCGCAACGCGGCCCGGAAGTCGCCGCGACGGATCTCGAAGATCTCGTTCTGGCTTCCGCCGGAGATGAAGGAATGCTCCAACGGCGCTCCTGCACCCGGAAGGCCCTCGACGTCCATCCATCGGGCGAGGCGGTCCGCGTCGATGAGCGCGCTCATTCGTAGGGCTCTCGGAAGGTGTTCTCGCCGAGGACAGCGAGTCCGTCGAACAGTTCGGTCGGCGGCGCCGGCCCGTCCACCTGGCGCTCCGCTTGCGACTTCATGATCCCCTCCCGATGACGTAGGGCGTACATGCTCTCGCGCCGCCCCGAATAGGTGACCGGTTGCCGCAGCATCCACACGATCCCTTCGGCCGCGACCGCACACGGCTCCCACGTCGAGCGGTCCATGCCGGGGGTGTTGGCGACGAACCCCTCCGACGCCACCGGGATGTCGATGCGGAAGCAGTTGACCGCGATGTTGTGAGGTTGCAGTTGCACCGCGGCGTCGAGCGTGAGCCGTTCGAGACCGATCTTGGACATGCCGTAAGACATCAAGCTCGGGTGTGGGTAGAGCGCGGCCACGGACGAGACGTTGAGGATCGCGCCACCACCCTGGCGGATCATGTGGTCCTTCACCTCGCGGATGGCGATCAACGGTGCGCGCAGGTTCACCTCCATGACGAGGTCGTGGCGCTTGAGGGGGATGTCGAGGTCGCCCACGAAGGTGATCGCCGCGTTGTTGACGAGCACGTCCACCCGGCCGAAGTGGTCGACCGTCGTCGCGATCATGCGGACGACGTCCTCCTCGTCGGCGAGGTTGGTGGGCACCGCGAGCGCCCGGCCGCCGGCCTCTTCGATGCGGCCCACGGTGTCGTCCAACGTCCCCGGTGTGCGCTGGGGCTGCGCCGCGGTCGACCGGGCCGCGCAGGCGACCGCGCAGCCGGACTCGGCGAGGGCGATCGCGGCGGCCGCACCGACCCCTCGGCTGGCCCCGGTGATGACCGCGACTTTGCCCTCGAGGTGCATGGTAGGACGCTACGTCGCAGCCAGTAGCGTCGTCCTCGAGACAGCACCCGTGCACCGGGGGGGCGACGATGGCGTGGGACTTCGAGACCGAGCCCGAGTTCCAAGACAAGCTCGATTGGGCCGACGCGTTCGTCCGGGAGGAGGTCGAGCCGCTCGATCTCGTCTTCTCCGGGCTCGCGTACCACCCGCTCGACGACGTCCGCCGCAAGGTCGTCGACCCGCTGAAGCAACAGGTCCGCGACCACGACCTGTGGGCCGCGCACCTCGGCCCGGAGCTCGGCGGCAAGGGCTACGGCCAGCTGAAGCTGGCGCTCCTCAACGAGATCCTCGGCCGCTCGGGCTGGGCTCCGATCGTGTTCGGGACGCAGGCCCCTGACACCGGCAACGCCGAGATCATCGCCCACTACGGCACGGACGAGCAGAAGCGCGACTACCTCCAACCGCTCCTCGACGGCGAGATGTTCTCCTGCTACTCCATGACCGAGCCCCAGGGCGGGTCCGACCCGACGATATTCGAGACCCGCGCCGTCAAGGACGGCGACGAGTGGGTCATCAACGGCTGGAAGTTCTTCTCGTCGAACGCGCGGACGTCGTCGTTTCTCATCGTCATGGCCGTCACGAACCCGGACGTGAGTCCCTACAAAGGGATGTCCATGTTCATCGTGCCGACCGACACACCGGGCGTGAACATCGTGCGCAACGTCGGGCTCGCGGGCGAGCATCGGGACGAAGGCATGCACGCGCTGATCCACTACGAGGACTGCCGCGTGCCCGAGGATCACCTCCTGGGGGGCGAAGGGCAAGCATTCGTGATCGCGCAGACCCGGCTCGGCGGCGGACGCATCCACCATGCGATGCGCACGGTCGCCGTGTGCCAGAAGGCGCTCGACATGATGTGCGAGCGCGCCCTGAGCCGCTCGACCCAGAAGTCGTTGCTGGCCGAGAAACAGCTTGTGCAGGCGGCCATCGCGGACTCATGGGCCGAGCTCCAGCAGTTCCGGCTCATGGTCCTGCACACGGCGTGGAAGATCGATCGGTACAAGGACTACAGGCGGGTGCGCCGCGACATCGCCGCCGTGAAGGTGCTCATGCCGAAGGTGCAGATGGACATCGTGTTCCGCGCCATGCATCTCCACGGCGCCCTCGGTGTGTCGAACGAGATGCCCTTCAACGGGATGTGGTTCGGAGTGCCGATCATGGCCGCCGTCGACGGCCCGACCGAGGTGCACCAGATCACCGTGGCCCGCGACGTCCTCAAGGACTACGAGCCGGTCGACGACCTGTGGCCCAGCGAGCACCTGCCGAAAAAGCTCGCCGCGGCGCGAGCCAAGTACGCCGAGTTCGTCGAGCACGAAGTCGGTAACTGCTAGCGAGTGGAGCCCCTGGCGGTTCGAGAGGATGGAGGCCAGTGGACGCACGATTGGTTCGGCGGGTGGTCACGGGGCACGATGAGCGCGGCAAGGCGGTGTTCGCGTCCGACGAAGAGGTCGCGCCGGTCACCCTGGCGTTGGTTCCGGGCGCGGAGTGGCACCGGCTGTGGGGGGCCGACGAGGCGCCGCACTTTCCCGACGATGGTTCCCGGCCGGCGGAGCCGACGTTCTTCCCACCGCTCGGGGGCTTCCGCTTCCTGATGTTCAACGTGCCGCCGGCCGGCACCGCGGCGCCTGCCGACCTTGACCTCGGGGCCGCCCTCGCCGAGTTCGAAGAGAAGCTCCCGGGGATGGCCAGTCGCATGGAGCCGGACCACCTCGGGATGCACACGACCGACACGATCGACTTCGAGGTCGTGTTGTCGGGCGAGGTCGTGCTCGAGCTCGACGACGGCGCGGAGAAGGTGCTGCGGCCCGGCGACACCGTGGTGCAGAACGGGACGCGTCATCGCTGGCGCAACCGTGGTGCGGAGCCGGCGGTGCTGGCCGCATTCATCGTCGGTGCCCACCGGGCCGGCTGAGCGCGTCAGTCGTCGCGACGGAGGTGGGGCTGGACGACGTCGGTGATGCCCTTGCCGGCGTGGGGATCGCGGCCCGCGACGAGGAGGATGTCGCGATGGTCGAGCAACGCCATGGATTCGTCGGCGTCGGGAGGGAACCACGGCAGGAGTGATTCGGCGCTCATGTAGTGGTTGACGAGCGCCCGGCGCATCCCGTGTGGGCGGGTGTTGGGCAGCGACCGGTGGAGCAGGTAGCCGTCGAAGACCAGCGCGGCGCCCGCGGGCAGCTCCGCGGGAACGGCATCGTCATCCTGATGCCCGAAGCCGTACGCCTCCGGCGTGGGGTCGAACCGGGCATCGTCGTGGCGGCGGACGGGATGGAGGATGCCGGCCCGGTGAGAACCGGGGATGACCCACAGGCAGCCGTTGTCGACCGTGGTGTCGTCCAGCGCGATCCACACCGCGGTGAGCGAGCGGTCGCGGGTGGGGATGTGCGCCTCGTCCTGGTGCCAGGCCTGGCCCGGCTTCCCCGCGGGCTTGAGGAACAGCATGGACTGCATCATCTTGACGTTGGGCCCGATGACGTCGGTGAGCACGTCGACCGCGGTCGGGAGGCGGCCGATCTCCTGCATCAACGGTGAGATCTTGTGCGGAAAGTGGATGCAGAGATAGCGGCCCAGGATCGTGGCGTCGTCCTCGTCGCCGGGCGGCGTCATCCCGTCGATCTCGCCCCGGACGCCACGGCAGATGGCGGTGGCTTCCGAACGGGCCGCCTCGAGCAGGTCGGCGTCGAGGAGATCCGGGATGATCAGGTAGCCGTCCCGGTCGTACGTCGTGACGGCGTCCCCCCGCCGATATCGGGTTGCTCGTGATGCGATCGCCGCTGCGCCCGCGTCAGCCATGGCTCTGTCCTTCTCTGGTCGGCTCTCCAATACTGACCGCCGACGGAGCCGGGAGGTGACCGCGGTATCGTGGATCGTCGCCTTCGGGCGTCGTGGCCCGTCCCGACAACGTGCAACGGCTGGATCACGACCACACACCTTGCACCTGCCCCGGGAAAATCCATGTCAACCGTGCTCGACGTTCCTCGTCGTCCTTCGCCCGAGACCCCGGCGCCATCTCTCTCCGCCCGCAGCGCGTTCGTGCCGCGGAGCATCACTGCCTTGCTGGTCATCGGGCCGGGCGTCGCGCTCGTCGTCGCCCTGATCGCGTGCAGCCACGCCGTGCACCTGCGCGACGTCGGCCTCGCGATCGGGTTCTACGTCCTGTCCGGCTTCGGCGTCACCGTCGGCTACCACCGTCTCTTCACGCATCGCAGCTTCCGGCCGAAGCGCTGGCTGAAGCTGGCGCTGGCAGCCGGCGGGTCACTGGCGATGGAGGGCACGCTCGTGAGCTGGGTCGCCACCCATCGCCGCCACCATCGCTTCAGCGATGCCCCCGGCGACCCGCACTCGCCGCATGCCTTCGGGCCCGATCTGGTCGGCCCGCTCCGCGGGTTCGTGCACGCTCACGTCGGGTGGCTGTTCCGCTCGGATCCGACCTCGGAGACGGCGTACGCGTCGGACCTCCTGCGTGACAACCTCCACCACGCGCACCCGGCTTCGGCGCGCCACGGCGCGCTCCCACATCAGATCGATCCGTCGGCGATGCTCATCCGCCTCTTCGAGCGGGCCGGATGGGCGACGAAGGTGCGCTGGCCCACCACGGCCCAGTTGGCGAGCTGCGCGCCGGCGGGTGCCTGAGGACGTCGTCCGTGGACGAGCGCAACGAGCCCGAGTCGATCGACGTGGCGAGGGACGAGAGCGTGACGGTCACCTATCTCGACGGTGAGGTGGCCCGTTTCGACCTCGTGAGCCTGCGCCGGGCCTGCCCGTGCGCGACGTGCCGAGCGCTTCGAGACCGCGGCGAGGAGCCGTGGCCCCGGCCGGGCAGCGCCGCCCCGCTGCGGATCGACGACGCGCAACTCCATGGCGCGTGGGGCCTGGCGATCACGTGGAACGACGGCCATTCGACGGGGATCTTCCCGTGGGAGTCACTGCGCAGGTGGCACGACGGCGATGCCGCGTTCCGCCGCGACTCCGGGCTCGGGGGCGCGACGTCGTAGCGCGGCCGACACGCGCTACGCGTCGGGGCGGCGCAGGAGCCAGAGGCCGGCGAGGAGCGCGTTTCTGGGCCCAGCTCCGGGCCGAGGCCCTGCTTCGGCCCGGACCGGGCTGCGCGTCAGCCGCGGGCGGCGTCGTCGATCTGGGGGACATAGCCGGCCGCTATCGCAGCCACGGTCCCACGAGGTGTCAGCACGGTCACACTGCCGCGCGTCGGGCGAGCCCGTGCCGGGCCCGCATAGCCGACGGCCGGGTCCCATGGAACGACCTGATCACCGACGACGAGCGCGGGTGCGTCGGCGTCAAGGACGAAGACACCGTCGGGCAGGTCCGGCCACGGCCGTTCGTGGGTTCGCGGGCGGCGCCCGTCGAGTCGATCCGCGTGGAGCTGCCGGTCGAGCTCGTCGGCCGACGGTCGCGGCACGTCGTGCGCCGCGGACCAGGCGTCGCCGAAGTCGCGGTACGCGACATGGCGGCACAGGGCACAGGGCCGATGGCCGGCGGCGAGGCCGACCGCCTCGTCGTGGAAGAAGAGAACGGTGTAGCGGCCTTCCTCCCATTGCTGGGCCCGCCATCCTCGGAAGTCCGTCTCGCACAGGATCCACCGCCGGTTGGCCCACCCACGCACGACCCGGGCGGACGCGCCGCGGCCTCGATGCAGGACACCGCGGTTGCCCATCCATCGGCAGCGCAACGGCGACGCGACGATCTCGCCGGTCGCCGCCACCCGGTTCTGCGCCACCCGGGCAACGTAGCGGTGCGTCGCGAACCCCGCGGTAGCGTCCCGGCCGGCATGGAGGAGCGGGGACGGGTTGGGGGCCAGCGCGCGGCTCGGGTTCGGTTGGTCGTGGTGGTGGTGATTGCCGCGGCGGTGATCGTCGGCGTCGCCAACCGAGATGACAGTGGGTCCGCGGCATCGCCCGCGTCGGAGGGCCGCGAATCGACCACCACCGGACAGGAGTCCACCACCACGGCCGCGCTCGCGGCTCCGGCCGTCGGCCCCGACCAAACCACGCTCGACACGATCGCCATCGGCCTCACCCCGGTCGTGAGTGTCGAACATCCCACCAGCGCAGTGCAGCGACCGGGCACCGACGACCTGTACGTGACCAGCTTCGAGGGCAAGCTGCTGCGCGTGCCGGTCGGGGGCGGCCCGGCCGAGGAGCTGGCCGACCTCGGCGAGCGCATCTCCAACGAGGACGAGTCCGGTCTCCTCGATCTCGCCTTCGACCTCAGTGGCGACCGCTTGTTCTTGAGCCTGGTCGAGCGGGCCGGGAACCTCGCGGTGTACGAGGTCCCGATGGCCGGCCCGGCTCCTTCCTTCGACCGGCAGCGCCTCGTGATCGCGGTCGACAGCCCGAGCACGGTGCACCACGCGGGTGACGTCTACGTCGACCCCGCCGGACTGCTGTGGTTGGCCGTCGGCGACGGCGGCCCGAATCAAGCCGCGAGCCGCCGCGGCCAGGACCTCCTCGACCTCCACGGCAAGATCCTGCGCCTCGACCCCTCGCATCCGTCTGACGGTCGGGCCTATGGCATCCCGGCCGACAACCCGTTCGTCGGGCGGGCCGACGCGGCCCCCGAGATCTGGGCGTACGGGTTGCGCAACCCGTGGCGGTTCTTCGTCGACGAGCCGACCGGCGCGCTGTGGATCGGAGACGTCGGACGTAGTGCGGTCGAGGAGGTCGATTACGTCGCCGGGCCCGCGAGGGGTGCCGGTCTCAACTTCGGCTGGCCGTACCTCGAGGGCACGACGCCGGTGGTCGCCGGGCCGCCCCCCGATCTCGTCGCGCAGCTCATCACGTGGAGGCACGGCGACCGTTGCGCGGTGACGGGCGGCGCGGTCTACCGCGGGTCGGCCATCCCGGCGCTCCAAGGCGCATACCTGTACTCGGACCTGTGCGACGGCATCGTGCGCGCCGTGGTGGTCGCGGGGGGCGTGGTTGTCGCGCGGCGGGCGTTCGAGAGCGCGCACGCGGGGTACCTGGTGGCCTTCGCGGCGGACGCCGCCGGCGAGTTGTACGTGTGCTCGTTCGACGAAGGAACGGTCTCGCGCCTCGGCCCCGCATGAGCCCCGGCGCCCGCTCGGTGTGTCAGCGGCGGGTGAAGAAGCCGGATGGCTGTTGTGATCCGGGGACGACGAGGAACGGCGCGGTGGCGGCGGTCGCTCCCGATGCTGCTAGCAACGTCCGCGCGCCGAAGGCCGTGTGGCCGAACACGACCACGCGCTGCATGAAATTCCCGGAGCCGTCGGCGATGGCGGCGCCCGCGGGACCGGCGCGGTCCCAGCTCAGCGCGACCGCGCCGGGCGCAAAGCCCGTGCCGATCACCTGGACGACCTCCCCGGCGCGCCCGACACCGGGGTTGATGGTGAGCTCGGGCCTGGCCGCCGGGGGCGGGGTTGTGGTGGAGGTGGTGGACGACGACGTCGTCGAACCCGAGGTCGGCGGGCTCGTGGTCGGAGGCGGGGGGCAGGGCACCCGGAACCGGGTCTCCGCGAACAGTTTTGGCTGCCGCGGCTGGGACGCGTGCACCAGGTAGCCGGCGGCCGGCTGCGGTCCCGCACGCTGGACGACGAAGTCGAACTGGTAGTGGCCGCTCTGGTCGACCTTGTCAATGAACGTCGGCGCAGCGCCGCCGTAGTCGAAGATGACCTCCACCGGTGAGTTCGGGACCGTCATCGTCCCGCTAACGGTGATGCGCCAAGGTGGCTTCAGCTGATCAGTGCAGTCGGGCTTGAGGTTGATCGAGGGCGCGGTCTGCGCCGCGCCCTGGCCGGCGGCCCACGATAGGGCACCTGACACGACGGCTACAGCGAGGAGGGCACGAGCCACGCGGTGCGACACCACCGTCGAGTGTGCCATCCCGCCGGCCGCTCGTCAGTGACCGATCGGGCAACTACTCGGGCCAGCCGCCGGAACATCGGCGGGAGGGTCTGCCACAATTCGGGCCGCACCGGTGAGAGGCGAGAGGCGGGACGGCATGGCCAATGCCGCCGGGGTGGTCCTGACGATGTCGCCGCATGGCGGCCGGGTCCAGGGCCGCGCCCTGCCGCTGGTTCTCGCCGCGGTCGTCGTCGCGACGAGCGTCGGCGCACCGAGCGCGCTGCGGATCGGGCAGCGCCAGGTCGACGCGGGCGAGCTCGGCGGCATCGTCGTGCCCGAATCGGCGCCCACATTCTCGGCGACGGGCGCGCCGACGGTCGAACGCAGCATCGACGGCACCGCGGTGGCCGCCGCGACGGTGGAGGCGCAAGCGGCAGCCGACATCCGCCAGCCGCCGCCGCTGCCGCTCCCGCCCGACCATCAACCGTTGCGGCCGGCGGTGGCCCCCTTCGACTTCCCGGACCCGTGGGTGCTCGCCGCCAACGGTCGCTACTACGCGTTCGCGACCAACGCCGGTGGGCGCAATGTCCAGGTGTCGGTGTCCGACGACGTCTTCACATGGGCGACCCCCGGCGACGCGCTCCCGACGTTGCCTCTGTGGAGCCGACCGGGTCAGGCCTGGGCGCCGGCCGTCGCAGCCATCGGCGGCCGGTACGTCCTCTACGTGAGCTTGCCCGTGGCGGCCGACGACACGCAGTGCATCGACCGCTTCGTGGCTGACGACCCCGCGGGACCGTACGCGCCGGTAGGGGACGTGCCCTTGCTGTGCAACACGGTGGGCGGGTCGGGCGTGATCGACCCGTCGCCGTTCGTCGCCGACGGCCGGGTCTTCCTCTACTGGAAGAGCGCGGGGTCGCGAGGCGCGGAGCTGTACGTGACCGAGCTGAGCGCCGACGGTTTGCAGACCACCGGCGATCCGCACGGACTCCTCGGTACGTCGGGCGGTTGGGAGGGCGGCGGCATCGAGAACCCGGTGATGGTGCGGGCCGCCGGCGGGGACATGCTCTTCTACTCCGCCAACTGGTGGACCGACAGCCGCTACTCGATGGGCTGGGCCCGTTGCGACGGGCCGCTCGGGCCGTGCACGAAGGGCGGCGGTCCATGGCTGGCCTCGCGTGACGGTGTGTCCGGCCCGGGGGGCGGGTCGTTCTTCACCGACGGCGGCGGCCAGCAATGGGTTGCGTTCCACGCGTGGGGCGGCGGCGTCGGCTACGGCCGCGGCGGGCAGCGCCAGTTGCATCTCGAGCCCGTGGACTTGAGCGGGCGAGCACCCGCGTTCGTCGACCGCGCGCCGACCGGCAGCCTTGACGCGGTGCAACGGGTGCCAGGCGGTGTGCTTGTCGCCGGCTCCGCGCACGACGCGGACACGGCGCGGCCCGTCGACGTCGAGGTGCGGGTGAACGGGTGGCCACTCGGCGGTGTCGCAGCCGACGGGCGGAGATACGCGTCGGTTGTGGCTCTCGCCCCAGGTCATCACACGGTGTGCGTCAACGCGGATGACGACGTGGGGATGAGCATGCCCGAGCTCGGCTGTGCGGCGATCGACGTGGTCGACACGGCCTCAGGCGCGGTTGAGCTCGCCGGTCAGGGCGGCGCGCCGGGCACGCTGCAGGCCGCGGGCTGGGCCCTGGATCCCGACACGGACGCCCCGGTGCCCGTCGACGTGTACGTCGATCGCGTGCTCGCGCAGTCCTTGCTCGCGGCCGGCGACCGGCCGGACGTAGGGGCCGCCCATCCCGGTTACAGCGCGGCTCACGGGTGGGCGATCGAGGTCGCGGTGGCCCCCGGCCAGCACGACCTGTGTGCGTACGCGGCCGACGACGGCACCGAGCCGAGCACCAACCTCGGCTGCGTGCTCGTCACCGTCACCTGATCCTTCACCCTCTAGCCTGGCCGCCGGTGGCGACGGTTCACGACAGCGCGACGACGTACCGGGGCGTGGCGCGGTCAGAGCTCATCGAGGATTTCCGTCTCGCGCTCGTCTCCCGCTTCCTCGACGACCGTGAGATCAGCCTCCAGAAGCAGAGCCGGGTCTTCTTCCAGATCTCCGGCGCGGGCCACGAGGCCCTCCTGCTCGCGCTGTCCCACTCGCTGCGCGCCGGCTACGACTGGTTCTTTCCCTACTACCGGGACCGGTCGCTGGTGCTCGGGCTCGGCGTCACGCCCACGGAGATCCTCCTGGAGGCCGTGGGTTCGGCCGACGATCCGGCTTCGGGCGGCCGGCAGATGCCGTGCCATTGGGGCTACCGGTCGAAGAACATCGTCACCCAGTCGAGCCCGACCGGCAGCCAGTGCATCCCGGCCGTGGGCTGCGCTGAGGCGACCCGCTACATCCAGGGCCGCGACCTACCGGGCTGCGAGGCCCACGGCGACGAGGTCACCTACGTGTCCTTGGGCGAGGGCGCGACGTCGGAGGGCGAGTTCTGGGAGAGCCTCAACACCGCCTGCCGCCTCCATCTCCCGGTGCTCTACCTCGTGGCCGACAACGGCTACGCCATATCCGTGCGGGCCGAGGATCAGTCGCCCGCGCCGATCTCGGAGATGGTGCGCGGCTTCCGCGGTCTCGCCATCACCAAGCTCGACGGTCGCGACTACTTCGCGGTGCGCCACTTCGGCGCCCGAGCCGTCGCCCGCGTCCGGGCCGGCGAAGGCCCCGGCCTCATCCACGCTCGGGTGACGCGCCCGTACTCGCACTCCGCGGCCGACACCCAGAGCAAGTACCGACCGAAGGAAGAGTTGGCCGAAGAGGCCGAGCACGACCCGATCCTCCTGTTCGAGCACGAGCTCGTGCAGGGCGGCGTGCTGACCCCTGAGGACTGCGACCGCATACGCGCCGAGGCCAAGGACATCGTCACCGCGGCGGCGAAGGAGGCGCTCGCGGGGGCGCGGCCGGACCCCAAGACCGTGCTCGATCATGTCTTCGTCCGGCCGCCGATCCCGCCGCCCGGCCCGCCGAGCACGGACGGCGACGTGGTGGCGTTCGGCGAAGCGATCCGGCGCACGCTCCACGAAACGATGGACCGGGACGAGCGCATTCGCGTGTTCGGCGAGGACGTCGCCGACGCGCCGGAAGAGGTGCTCGACGAAGTCGAAGGCAAGGGCGGCGTGTTCGGCACCACTCAGGGCCTCCAACGCCGGTTCGGCGTCGCTCGCTGCTTCAACACGCCGTTGGCCGAAGCCAACATCGTGGGGCGGGCGGTCGGGCAGGCCGTGCGCGGGCTGCGGCCCTGCCCGGAGATCCAGTTCTTCGATTACATCTGGCCGGCCATGACCCAGATCAAGAGCGAGGCGGCCACCATCCGCTGGCGCTCCAACGGCGCATGGAGCTGCCCGATGGTCCTCCGGGTGCCGATCGGTGGCTACCTCACGGGCGGCGCCATCTGGCACAGCCAGTGCGGCGAGTCGATCTTCACCCACATCCCCGGGCTGATCGTCATGTTTCCGTCGCGGGCCCGCGACGCCGCGGGCCTGTTGCGCGCCGCATTCCAGTGCGAGGACCCGGTGATGTTCCTCGAGCACAAGCACCTGCTGCGCCAGGGCTACACCCGGGACCCGTTCCCGCCCGCGGACTACGTCATCCCGCTCGGCTCCGCCGACTACGTCACGCGGGGCGACGACCTCACGATCGTCACCTACGGGGCCACCGTGGAGAAGTCCCGCCAGGCGGCCGCCCTGTTGGCCGATGACGCCAGCGTCGAGATCATCGACCTGCGTTGCCTCATCCCATGGGATCACGAGCTCGTGGCCGAGTCGGTAGCGCACACTGGCAAGGTCCTCGTCGTCCATGAGGACATCCGCACGTCGGGCTTCGGTGCCGAGGTGGCGTCATGGATCGCCCAGGAGTGCTTCGCCGACCTGGACGGACCGGTGGCGCGCATCGGCGCGAAGGACTGCCACGTCGCGTACGAGCCCAGCCTCGAGGAAGCGATCCTGCCGCAGGCCGCCGACATCGCCGACGAGGCTCGCCGCCTGCTCGCGTATTGAACGTCACCTTCGAGTGCCGTGCGTGCAGTGCTCGCGCGGCCGCGCTCGGCGCCCCGTGGCGCTGCCCGTGCGGCGGGCTGTGGGACGTCGACCCCGCGGCGCCCGTGATGCTCCCGGACCTCGGCCCGGTCACCTTGGGCGAAGGCGACACGCCGTTGATGGCCGCCGGATCGGATCAGCCCGGCTTGTGGTTGAAGCTCGAATACGTGTCGCCGACGTCGTCGTTCAAGGCCCGCGGCGCGGTCGTGCTGGCCGCCGCGGCGAGGGCGGCCGGGGCGGATTTGGCGGTCTGCGACTCCAGCGGCAACGCCGGTGTGGCGGCTGCGGTGTACTTCGCCCGGGCCGGCATCCCCATCGAGGTGTTCGTGCCGCGGTCGGCGGCCGCCGCCAAGCTCGCGGCCATCGCCGCGCACGGAGCCCGGGTGGTGACCCTCGACGGATCGCGGGCGGCGGTCGCCGTGGCCGCGGTCGAACGGGTCCGAGCCACCGGCGCCTTCTACGCCAGCCACGTGTACAACCCCCTCTTCTACGAAGGCACCAAACAGTTCGCCGTCGAGCTGGCCGACCGCCGCGTGGCCTGTGTCGTGGTGCCGTTCGGGAACGGAAGTCTCGTGCTCGGTGCGAGTCGAGGCTTCGGGCCGGACCGGCCGCGGCTCGTCGGCGTCCGGGTCGAGCAACGGCCGACGATCGCGGCCGGACTGGCGATCGATGACCCGCCTCGAGGGCCGCAGGCGGCGGCCGTGCTCGACGAGATCGTGGTCGTCGACGACCGTCAGATCCTCGCGGCCCAGCGCCGGCTCGACGCGATGGGCATCGGAGCCGAGCCGTCGGGTGCCGTCGCGTACGCGGGCTATCTCGCGGCGCGGATCACCGGCGACACGGTCGTCGCCATCACGGGTGCATAGCCCGGCGGCCGCGGTCCGATCTCAGACCGGGGGATCGAGGGGCACGACGCCGACGCGATAGCCGGCGTCGGACAGCCGGGCGACGAGCGCCTCGGCGTGCCTGCGGTCGAGGGTCTCGACCGCCAACTCGACTTCGGCGGACCGGATCGGGATGTCGGCGAAGAGGCGTTGGTGGAACACCTCCACGATGTTGCCGCCGGCATCGGCCACGAGCGCCGTGAGGCGAGCCAGCGCCCCCGGGCGGTCGTCGAGCGCGACACGCATGCGGGACAGGCGCCCGCTCCGGACCAGGCCCCGCATGATGACCGACGCAAGCAACCGAGGGTCGATGTTCCCGCCGGTGAGGACGACGCCCACCGTGCGGCCCTCGAACCGGGATCGGTAGTCGATGAGCGCGGCGAGGCCGGCGGCTCCCGCCCCCTCGGCCACGACCTTCTCGATCTCGAGGAACAGGTTGACGCCGTCCTCGATGCTGTGCTCGGACACGCTGACGACGTCGTCGACGTACGCCGCGACGATCGCGGGCGTGAGCGAGCCGACGGTCGTGACCGCGATGCCTTCCGCCATCGTCGGTCCGCCGCACGGGAGGTCGCGATGGTGGAACGCGGCGACCATCGACGGATACAGCTCGGACTGGACGCCGACCACCTCGACGTGTGGCGCGATCGCCTTCGCCGCGACGGCCATGCCCCCCACCAACCCGCCGCCGCCGACCGGCACCACCAGCGCGTCGATGTCGGGGTGATCCGCCAACATCTCGAGCGCGACCGTCCCTTGCCCCGCGATCACGAGTGGGTCGTCGAAGGGGTGGACGAACGTGCGGCCCTCGTCGGCAACGAGCTTCTCGGCGCGGGCGGCGGCGTCGGCCAGGCTCGCTCCGTACAGCTCGACGGCCGCGCCGAGGTGGCGGGTGCGGGCCACCTTCACGAAGGGCGTGCCCTCTGGCATGACGATCGTCGCGGGGATGCCGAGGAGGCGGGCGTGGTGGGCGACGGCTTGGGCGTGGTTGCCGGCCGACACGGCCACGACGCCTGCGGATCTTTCGTCCTCGCCGAGGTGGAGCAGGCGGTTGCGGGCGCCCCGCTCCTTGTAGGCCGCGGTGAACTGGAGGTTCTCGAACTTGACGACCACCGTCGCCCCGAGCACCTCGGAGAGGGTCTGGGACACGGCGCTCGGCGTGCGGACCACCGCGCCCTCGATGGCGACCGCCGCGGCCCGGACGTCGTCGACGGTGATCACCGGGCGAGCCTCGCGCGTCGCGATCGGTGCGTGCCGCCCCGCCTTCGAGCCCGCCGTCAGGCGGGCGCCGCTGGTTCGCCGCCGAACCGCTGGTTCGGCGGCGATCAGCGATCAGGACACGGAGAGGGCAGTGTCGTCGACGACGAAGGAGGTCGCCAGCGACGAGTCCTCGGTACCGGTGAACGTCAGGGTCACCGTCTGACCGGCGAACCCGCTGACGTTGAAGCTTCGTTGCGTGTAGCCCGCGGCCTTGTTGAGGTTGGAGTACGTCGCGAGCGTCGTCGTGCCGAGCTTGACGGTGAGCTTGTCGTACTGGGTGCTGGTCGTGGTCTCGCTGCTTCCGACGTGCAGCCAGAACGACAGCGTGTAGGTGCTGCACCCGCTCGGGATGGCGACCGTCTGCGACAGCGTGTCGGTGTGGGTCGTGCCGTACCCGTCGAGCCACGCCGACCACGTGCCCGAATGGGGGGCGCCGGCGCCGGTGTTCTGGCCGATGACGCCGGCGGTCGCGGTCCATGACGTCGCTCCGGACTCGAAGCCGGGATTCGCGAGCTTCTGGCCGGCGGCGCACGCCGGTGCCGACGACAGCGCGACGTCGTCGAACTTGGTGTAGCTCGCGTCACCCGCGTAGTTGTCGTCGTGACTAGTGAGCGTCAGCGTGTAGTTGTGACCGGCGGTCACCGCCGCGAGCACCTGTACGTACGCGCTGTTCGTCGCGCACGTCCTCGGCAGCACGGTGGCGGTCGTGGCTGTCGTGTTGTCCCGCAGCGTGGCGGTGACCCAGTCATACGTGATTGTGTCGGGACAGGTCATCTTGTACCAGAAGGACAGTTGCGTGGCCCCCGTCGGCACCGTGAACGTCTGGACGATCGACGAATCGCCGTTCGTCGGCGACGTCGACCCGCCCTGATCGGCGTACACGCCCGAGCGCGGCCCGCTCGTCGTGACCGCCTCGACACCTGTCGCCGTCCAGCCCGACAGCGAACCCGTCTCGAAGTCACCGTTGGTCACGCCGCCGCCGCCGCTCACCGGGTTCACCGTGAGGGAGTAGCTCGTCGTGTGGGTGGCCGACGTCCCCGTTCCCTGGATGGTGACGGCGTAGGTGCCGGCCGGGGTCGACGACAGCGTGCCGATCGTGAGGGACGAGGACGACCCGGAGGTCACGCTCGACGGGGTGAACGAGGCGGACGCGCCGGCCGGCAGGCCGCTCGCCGACAGCGCCACCGACTGGGCCGCGCCGCTGAGGGTGACGGTGGAGACCGTCGCCGACACCGAACTACCGGCCGTAGTGGAGCCGGAGGTCGGGCTGACCGCGATCGAGAAGTCCTGAGTCACCGCCCCGGGCCCGAAGGCGCCGACGCCGTTGGGCGTGCCCAAGCCGGTGGGACCGTCGTAGCCGACGGCAGCGTGGCACATGACCGTCGGCGTGCACGTGGTGCCATTGCTTCCGGTGGTGACGTCGAAGAGCGCGCCGGGGTTGGCGTACGCGTACTGCGCGGGCGTCACGCCCGCGGCCGCCGGCGTCGCCATCGCGTATACCGACGCGATGATCGGCGACGAAGCGCTGGTGCCGCCGAAGACCTGCCAGCCCGGCGCCTGATAGGTGTCGTACACCGCGACCCCGGTGTTGGGGTCGGCCACCGCCGACACGTCGGCCATCGCCCGGCCCGAGCAGGTGGCGACCTGCCACGACTGCTTGGCCTCGATGGTGGAGCAACCGCTGCCCGCGCCGTCCCACGCCGACTCGGTCCAGCCCCGGGTGTTCGCGGCCGTGTTGAGCGACGTGCCGCCCACGGCGGTGACGTATCTGGAGTTGGCGGGGTAGCTCGTACCGAAGCCGCTGTCGCCGCTCGACGCGGTCACTGCGATGCCGGGATGGTTGTAGTACTGGGTGTCCCAGCTGGTCTCGCTGGTGCTCTCCGACCCGCCGTAGCTGTTGGAGATGGCGACCGCGCCCATGAGCGCGGCCCGGTTCACCGCAGTGCCCAGGTTGGCGATGCTGGCGCTGTTGGCCTCGACGAGGAGGATCTTGCAGCTGGGGCACGCGGCCGAGACCATGTCGAGGTCGAGGGCGATCTCGCCGCCCCACCCGGCGTCGGCGGCCGGCAGAGGGCTGGTGGCGCCACTCTGGTTCACCTTCCGGAAGCAGCCGTTCGCCGTCGTGCACGGTGGCAGGCCGAACTGCGACCGGTACACGGCGAGGTCCTGCTCCGCGGTGGGGAGGTCGTAGGCGTCGACGATGGCGACGGTCCTTCCCGCGCCCGCGCCGGCAGGGAGCTTGTACGCGCCCTGGATGGCGGCGGGGCCGTAACCGCTCGGGGTCGCGAAGGCCGCGACGTTACCGTCCGGCGTCGTCCGCCTCAGGGCGAAGCACGCTGCGAAGCCGGGCGCGGGGGCCTTCGAGCACAGGCGCTCGGTGCCCGGCGGCGCGCTCGGAGGTTGGCCCGAGGCGGGCTGAGTGCCGAGTGCCAGCACACTCAGTACGAGCGCGGTGATGGTCGCCGCCGCGATGGCGCGCGACGACCTCCCGCGGGAGCGAAGGCCCATGTGTGAGTCCCCCTGTCAGGTGGGTGGGTGCCCCGGACCGGGCACCAACACATGGCGCCGGATCGTTACATGCCGTGGGCGATTTGACAAGGGTCGTGCCCGATTGGGCCGCACTCTTTGTCGCCCTTGTGCCCGTTGGGGCAGCAGAGTGACACTGACATCAGCGTCGGGTTGAGCAATGTGTCTCGTCAGCGACGAGCGTGAGCGTCGAGGATGTGCGCGACGCAGGCCGTCACCCGCTCGGCCGTCGGGACGTGCAGGTATTCGTTTGGTCCGTGCGCGTTCGACCCCGGTCCGAGTACCCCGGTGATCAGGAACTGGGCGGCGGGGAACCGGGCGCCGAGCATGCCCATGAACGGGATCGTGCCGCCTTCGCCCATGGCGGCCGACGGCTCGCCGAACACGGTGGTGGACGCCGCGTCGAGCGCGGCGTCGAGCCACGGGGCGGACGTCGGCGCGTTCCATCCCGGTGCCGTCGCGAGTACGTCGCAGGTGACGGTCGCGCCGTGGGGCGGGTCGTCGACGAGAGCCCCGCACACCGCCCGGCTCGCCTCCTCGGGCGCGCACGTCGGCGGCAAACGCAGCGAAAGCACCGCGCTCGTGTAGGGCCGCAGGACGTTGCCCGCTTCGCCGGCCGGCGGGATGCCGTCCATGCCGACCGTCGCCAGCGCCGGCCGCCACGTCCGGTTGAGCAGCATCTCGGCCGGGGTCGCCCCGAGCGGCGTCGCGGTGGGCACGAGCGGGTACACGTTGGCAACCTCGTCGCCCAGCTCGTCGGCCGCCTCCTGGGCCTGCGCGGCGCGGTCCGGCGGGATCGCGACGAAGAGCTCGGGGAGGAGGAGCTCGCCGTCCCGGTCGTCCTCGATGCGCGACAGGAGATGGCGCAAGATCCGGAACGACGAGGGCACGACGCCGCCGGCCGCACCGCTGTGCACTCCCTCGGTGAGGATGGCGACCTTCAGGAGGACGACCAACATGCCCCGCAACGACGTCGTGACCCAGAGTCGTTCGTAGTTCGCGCACCCGGAGTCGAGCGCGATCACGAGCGACGGCGAACCGATCCGGGGCGCGAGATGGTCGAAGTAAGCGAGGAGGTCGACGCTGGCGCTCTCCTCGCTCGCCTCGATGAGCACGACGCACCGGGCGTGCGCGCCGCCCGCGGCTTGCACGGCCTCGATGGCGGTGAACGCGGCGAACGCGGAGTAGCCGTCGTCGGCACCGCCGCGTCCGTAAAGGCGGTCGGCTTCGAGCACCGGCTCCCACGGACCGAGGCCCTCCCGCCAACCCGTGAACGGCGGTTGCTTGTCGAGATGGCCGTAGAGCAACACGGTGTCGTCACCCGCCCCGCCGTGGGCGGGGACTTCGGCGACGATGAGCGGCGTCCGGCCGTCGAGCTGGACCACCTCGACCGTGAGACCGGCGATCGTGCGCGCCGCGCACCACGCCCGGATCAGCTCGACCGCCCGCTCCATGTGCCCCTGCTCGGCCCAGTCGGGCGCGTACGCCGGCGAGACGTTGGGGATGGTGATGTACTGCTGGAGGGCGGGAAGCGCCTGCTCCATCCAGACCCGAGCGCAGTGTTCGGCGACGGTCGTGGCATCCATCCCGGGCACCGTATCCGTGAGTACGGTCCGGGCTCATGGCGGTAGCCGTCGAGGACGCGGGCCTGTCGCCCGACGACGTCGTGGCCGTGGCCCGCGGTCGCGAGGCGGTCGTGTTGGGGGATCGCGCCGTGGACGCGATGGCCCGCTCCCGCGCCATCGTCGACCGGCTGGCCGAGTCCGGCGCGCCGGTCTACGGCGTCTCCACCGGCTTCGGTGCTCTGGCGACGATGTTCATTCCCGCCGAGCGCCGGGCCCAGTTGCAGCGCTCGCTCATCCGCTCGCACGCGGCGGGCATGGGTCCTCCGGTCGAGGCCGAGGTCGTGCGGGCGATGATGCTCCTGCGGGTGCGGTCGCTGGCGATGGGCTTCTCGGGCACTCGGCCAGAGGTCGCCGCCAACCTCGTCGCCCTGCTGAACGCCGGGATCACCCCGGTGGTGCCCGAGCACGGGTCCCTCGGGTGCAGCGGCGACCTCGCACCGCTGGCGCACGTCGCGCTCGTGTTGATGGGCGAGGGCGAGGCCGTCGGGCCCGACGATGCCGGTCGCCTCGACGGTGCCGCCGCCCTCGCGGCCGCGGGTGTCGCGCCGTTGGAGCTGTCGGCCAAGGAGGGACTCGCGCTCGTCAACGGCACCGACGGGATGCTCGGAATGCTCGTGCTCGCGTGTCACGACACGGCCGGGCTCCTCGCGGCGGCCGACATCACCGCGGCGATGAGCGT
>Ga0137374_10001093_pt1 | contig 30151 bp, 22 predicted proteins | sample SagtaG_20_FD_104811 | JGI IMG/M metagenome (GOLD analysis project Ga0137374, IMG submission 104811) | Vadose zone soil microbial communities from Sagehorn Ranch, Mendocino, California, USA - Sage1_R_100_16 metaG | ecosystem: Environmental > Terrestrial > Soil > Vadose zone | place: USA... | reverse complement strand
GAGGATCGGGGACGGCTGCTTGTTCCGGAGACCTTCTGCTTGGAGCGCTCGCGGCTTGTGCTCAGCTCACTTGCCAACTAGTCGCGGCCGCGATGGGAATACCGATTGTGCATATTGGAGTCGACGTGGAAGGGGAGATGGATCTGCGTGGCACACTGGGAATTTCAAAGGACGTGCCCGTTGGTTTTCAAAACATTCACGCCAGGTTCAATATAAATGCGCCACAGGCTACGCCGGAGCAATTGGCTGCGTTGAAAGAGAAAACCGAGCAGTACTGTGTTGTTATGCAAACCCTGGTGAAACCTCCGACAATAAGAACGAGCTGGGTTTAGCTAGCGTGCGTTAACCTGCGTCTTGAAAAAGAATTGGGCTTCCTCGTTCGCTTCGCGTTTTCTTTGGACATCGGCTTGAAGGAGTTAGCGTTGGACCCGTTAAAACGGGGCAGGGATTCCGGCTAGACAATCAAGATGATACTGCGCGCCCTTTTCATTATTTAATTACTCTCGGGTTAGAGATTCTCCTCCGTCCGCAACGACAACTCCACCATCCGCTCCAACAGCTGGTCGGCTGGTAAGCCAACAAAGTTCCTCAACACCAGTTCCTTGCAATACAGCCGCACCAGGTAACGAAGCTTGAGCGATTTGTTGCGGGCGGCGTAGACGAAATCGCGGTGGCCGCTGTTTACGACAATTATGTTACGCGCTGAGTCGAATTTCGATCGCCATGATTCGCCCGGCGCCCGTTCGAACGTGTAACCAGGCAACCCTTGGGAGTCGATGGTTGTCGTTCCAACCTGCGGAAGTAATTCGTGCGTCACTGTGATCAACGCCTCAGCTGACCGCTCAATGTCGCCTTGGCAAACGTTGACCCTTACGCGCACGAGGCCAGGTTCTGCCGGAGCAAGGAAACTTACCGCCTGATCGTGAGGACGATCCAAAACGCCGCCTCCTTCTATTATTTCCCAGTTGAATGTGAGGTCTGTTTCGACGCGGCGACGTGCTCGATCGTAAGGCAACGCGCGGAGTGAGCGCTGCTCGCCCACACGAACGACCGTCGAGGCAGGTGACACGACAACACTAAAGAGCGGACCGGCGTACTCAAAAAACTTCCTCTGCTTGACGTTGCTGATCTCAGGTTCTGGGGCACCAACCGTAAGTCCTGCGCCAGAATCAAACTGGCGATTTGTTCCCGAAGCACGTTGTGAACGCGAGTGAATATCGAACCAGTCGTACTCCTCGGCCGGCAGTGCGAGGAGTGCATCGCGAAACGCACGTTGGATCGTGTGCAATAGTTCACGGCTGGCTTGCTCGTCCTCTGCTCGACGTTGCGCCTCGAGCATCTCGATTAACTTTTCTTCCAACGGCACCAGCGCATCCAAAAGCGCCGCATAAGCTTCGTCGTGAATGATGCCGCTGCGGGTGCCCGGCGTTAGATTGATGAAAGGCGCATCGATGTGGCCCTGCAGGTATCTCGTTGTCCACGGCGCCTTCGACAGTTTGTGAATCACGGAAATGTCTTCGAACACACGCGTGCCATGTCGAAACAGCGCAACTCGATTTGTTTCTAGCGGTTCAGTCATGTAGAGCTCAACATAAACGTCACCCAGCGTAGCGCGAACATTGGGCAATTGATGTAGCAACCGCCCTTCGTATTGCCGTGGCTCTACGGCATATTGCTTACGGGCGATCTTGTCGATCACCGTAATGCGCACTCCCGTGTGGCGGATGCGGTCGCGCAATTCAGCTGCGAGGTACCACTGGATCTTCTCTCCCGACATTGAACGAATTCCGTCGAGCAGATTCGCGACTCGTAAATGGGTTCCGGGCTCAGAAAAGAGCGCTCGTTTGGCTTTGACTGCATAGCTCGGGTCGCCTTTGCGCATGATCATTTGCCATGCGCGATTGTCAGCGCCCGTGGAAGTCAAAGCCAATTCCTCTCCCAGCGTCCAAAAAGAAAGCAGACCAATGCCAAACTCACCTTGAAGTCCCGCAGCACCTTCAACTTTGATTCGTCGTTTCACGGAATCACAAATATGTGTGGCCACATAGCGAAAGTCAGGTCGCCCGTCTGCATCTCGGGGAATCCCCACGCCATTATCCCGGACCTCCAGGAAGTGACGGCCTTCGCTGCGACCGCGAATGATGGTGATGTTTGTTGCGCGGGCATCGATCGAGTTCTCCACCAACTCCGCGATCGCCTTGAGTGGATTCGATTGTGAGAGTGCAATGATAGTGATCGCATTCCAATCGTTGCCGATGCGGAGTTTGCCGCGCTGATCAGAGCGGACACGTGACTGTGGAATCTGAGACATAAGACGGCTGGTGGGCTTGAGGCGCCCAAAATACAAGCTAACAACGCTTCAAGGTAACAATGCTCACTAGTTACTTGGTGCCCCCGCAGGGATTCGAACCCCGAACCAACAGATTATGAGACGGTTTGAGGGGCATCAACAAGGCGAGACGAAACCAGACGTAGCAGTATTTACCGAATCCGCAGCCGTCCAAGTTAGTTACATCTTGCTACAACTGAGCACGCCATCACGCCATAGTCGCGCCATCGAGAGTCATTTATTTAGTAACTCTAAACGTTGAGTGTAAGGACGCAGATGAATCATTGCCAACCCAAACGTCGAAATTTTCCGCTTCCTGCATCCAATCCCTTGCTGATGCGTTCCAGTAACGCAACTGATCCGGACCGAGTTTGAAGCGAACAGTTTTTGTCTCCCCCGGAGCGAGCACGACCCGCTCAAAACCTTTCAGCTCGCGGATCGGACGCGAAGCGTCGCCCGCCTGCTGGTGGATATAAAGCTGGACGACTTCATCACCTGCGCGACTGCCCGAATTTTTTACTTCAACTGTGACTTGAGCCGAGTCTCCGATTTTGATTTCAGACTGATTCACCTTGAGATTAGAAAAGGCAAAGGTCGTATAGCTTAAACCATAACCGAACGGATAGAGCGGAACGCCTTTCTCATTCCAGTATCTTTTTTCCTGCTCGCCCGGATTCTGCGTCAGATTGTGCGAATAGTAGAGCGGAATCTGCCCGGCGTTTTTAATCCAGGTGAATGGTAGCTTGCCCCCCGGAACGGCATCGCCACATAATAAATCGGCAATAGCATTTCCACCCTCGCTGCCCGGATACCAGGCCTCAAGGATGGAGGGCACGTTTTGCGCCGCCCAGGTAATATCGAGCGGTCTACCGTTTAGAAGCACAAGCACGACCGGTTTGCCGGCCGCCGTCACCGCCTGTAATAACTCCAATTGTCGTCCCGGCAAATCGATCGTCGAGCGCGATGCATATTCGCCACTCATATCCTGATTTTCGCCTAAGACCATCACGGCAATATCAGAGTTCTTCGCTAAATCAACCGCCTTTTTGAATTCATCGGCGGCTTGCATTTCCGTCCAGGCAGGACCAGGCTTTTCTTTCAATAATAAGTCGAAGGGCGACGGCAAATTGCGACTGACCTGAACGCCGGGTGCAAATTCGACGTGCGTTCCTGTGCCGAGCTTGGTTTGAAGACCAGCAAGAATTGTCGACGTCTCATTTATGTCCATCGCAAAACTCCAGGAGCCGAGCGTATTCTGTCTCGAGTCGGCGAGCGGACCGATGACGGCGATTTTCTTGTAGGCAGTTTTGCTCAGAGGAAGCAGATTATTTTGATTTTTCAAAAGCACTGCCGAGCGCTCCGCCGCAGTCTTAGCAGCTTCACGATGCGCAGGATTATCAAAAGTTGATTTTACTTTCGCTTCATCTACATAGGGATTCTCAAATAAACCAAGTTTGATTTTAGTTTCAAGTACCGGGCGCACCATGTCATCGATCTCTTTAACGGAAACTTGATTTTGCTTGACCGCGTTAGCAAGATTTTTAAGATAAACGGTGGCGTTGAAAGACATTTCCATGTTGACGCCGGCGGTCAGCGCTTTAACCGCGGCATCCTGCGGGTCCCGCGCAAATCCGTGAGGTTTCAGATCGCTTACGGCATTGGCGTCGCTGACCACAAACCCGCCGAATTTCCAATCTCTTCGCAGAACGTCCCGCAGCAGCCAGCGATTTCCCGTCGCCGGAACGTCGTTCAAATCCATATAAGCGCTCATCACGCTTCCGACACCAGCGTCAACTGCCGGCTTAAACGGCGGCAAATAAACGTTCCACAGTTGCGCCTCTGAGATATTCGCCGCATCGTAGTCGCGCCCGCCTTCGGCAGCGCCGTAGCCGGCGAAATGCTTGACGCAGGCTAAAAGATGTTCAGGGCTACCGATACGATCACCCTGAAATCCGCGCACTTGTGCTCTTGACATCGCCGCACCGAGATAGGGGTCTTCACCGGCACCTTCAACAATCCGTCCCCAGCGCGGGTCGCGCGCAATATCTACCATCGGCGCAAACGTCCAATTGATGCCGACGGCTCTAGCTTCACGGGCGGCAACCGTTTGCGCCCCCTCGACCATTTTCGGATCCCACGAAGCAGCCATTGCAATTGGCACCGGGAAGATCGTGTGAAAACCGTGAATGACGTCGAAGCCGAAGATAAGCGGAATTTTAAGGCGCGATGCGGTGACCGCGATTTTCTGAAAGCGATTTATCATCGCCGGATCGGTGACAAAGAGTAGTGAACTGATCTCGCCTTTCCGAATTCCGTCGTTCATCCACTCTTCCTTTTGAAGCGAACTGAAAAAGAAAAGTTGATTGAGCTGCCCGATCTTTTCATCAAGCGTCATTTGAGCCAGCAGCGCATCTGCCCGCTGCCGTGTCTGCTGGTCAGCAGCGCCTCGTTGTACTGTTTGTTGTTTAGCTTGAGCCGATTTTCTTTTTTGCTGAGCGCTAACACAAATGAATGCTGAAGAAACAAGTGCAAAAAATGTTACTGCTGCCAGGAAAGTGCATGTTGCCGCATTCACTGGAGCTTTTATATTTAGTAACCGTTTATTCATCTCTCGTTTCTCCAGTCGCATTCGATGTTACGGCGGACGGTCGGACGCAGAATTAGTAAGAGATAATATAAACCATAAGAATACTCGTATCCCGATGCTGATCGAGCTTTGTGGCCCAGATCTTCGCATCTCTGTTGCGGGCCTTTTGCACCGGCGCGCGAACTCCTGGCAGGTTAGCAATTCGTCTACTTACCGCACACTGCGCCCCGCTCACAGCCGGCTGAGATAGGGTGCCACGGGGATTCCCACCCAACAGATATGAATCTCACGCGGCGTTATTCTGCTTCGCGAGGCGTTCCAACGCTGACTTGGTCCACAGCTGGCTCACAAACCAACGCCGCGAATCAGAAGCGAGGCGACGATTCTTAATTGGTCAAAATGCTTTAGGGATGGTTCTGATATAGAGGTGCAGAGGATTCAGCCAGCGCCGCCTTTGAAATATCTGTTCGTCCGTCCTGTGGCCCTCAATCCCAGCTTCTGTCAGAGGCAGCAGGGCGTAAAAACAGTTATCTCTTTTTTTTCAACGCATCTGTTGCGATTCCAAAAACGTTTAAGGTTGCCCAAAGTGTGAGCGGTACTACGTCAAGAAAATTTGATTAAGTCCGCTCACGGCTGGCCGAATCTCGACCGGTACTCGGTTGAGACGATGAATGCCTTAACCATCTCAGCGGCCTGAAAATCGCCGCCAAATTGGTTCAGCTTCGCGAGCCAAAACTGGTAGCCGCTGTCATCCATGTCCGGCGCGTCGGTAGGATTCCGACGTAGGTAGCCGAAGTACTGCATCAGCACAAATGCCGGTCGGAATTCTGCGGCCCTTAGCGAGTCAGAGTCAGCGACTTTCCTGAGCGCGGCGACCCGACCCACCGAACCGCCTGCGCCGAAGGCAGTGATTGCCTCCTCCAGCGCCATGGCGCGACCAGCGGGTGTGTTGCTATTCAAATCTCCTATCAGTTTCCTCACCTTACGATCGCACCGGGCGGATCGGGCTGCGGATTAAAACCCTTGACCACACCGGGCACAACAAAGATGGTTCGCGCCGCCTCGCGCACTTCAAGCATCGGAGCGAGGTGTGGCTCCGGCGTAAGTTGGCTGTGGCCTTCACGCGTGTCTGGTCCACCGAGTGAACTAATGGAAGCTGCGACCTTCGTACTGTCGGCCGCGATGAAGTCAAACGAGGCTGCCTCGCCGGGCATCAACAGAACGTCGCACGACTCGCGGCGCAGAAAACGGTAACGAGTGACACACGATGGTGCCTCCGGCTCGGGTGGCGGCGAGACATAAATATCGAATGAGAGCCGGACGCGTTGTGCGTCAGGCTCGGGCGGCGGGTTCTCAGGATCTGGTGGCGGAGAGTGGCGAATGTTTACGACATTGAGACGCGCGGTCTGCCCGGCGCCTAGATCGATGAACCCGAAGTCAGAAGGAAAATCTTCCGAGTCCTGGATGGCTTGCACTTGTCGCGTCTGCCACGCAGCAACGATGACAGCTAGTCCGGCGGCAAGCGCCAGGAGCGCCAGTGTGTTTATGAATGTGTTTCGTGTTTTCATGATCTTTCTCCCTTTGTGTCTATTTCAATAGTGAACTGAGGCAGACGAGCACTCGCCCATCCGCGTCCTCCGCGAAGTGCAGGACGCCTGCTTCGAGGCGGCGGTAGACCGTCAACTCGCTGACGCCCGCAATAGTTGCCGCCTCGCCGATGTTCGCCATCTCGACTTCGGAGTCGCAGCCGACGCACCACACGATTTCGCGGCTGCCGCGGCTCCTGAAGAGATAGGTCCGCTCGGTCTCGATCGTGAACTTCCTGATGCGTCTCGGCCTCTTCATGTCGGGTCAGTGGTGTTATGGGCTGTGAACAGAGAATTGCTCTTTCACTTACCCTGAGCAGACGAAAGGCTTGACCGTATGCGTGCGCCGCGCTGCCGTGCGCTTACTGAGCAGCAGCCACGCCGAGGATGTGATCCTGCACAAATTGGTACGCCAGATCGCCGATAGGACGGCCGATACCCTGACCCGCTTGAATTGATGCCCTGAAGTGCACGCCACCCCCAAAACCGGCTAAGCCCACAGTCCGTTTCAAAGTCAGTCCACGTGGGGAAGCTCAGTACGATGTCAGTCGCCGGCGTGACACCCGGTTCGACCGTAGAAGCGCCCCTGGCAATCGGAACTGAAAAGCCAAGCTCATCCGAACCTAGAAAGCGTCGGCTCGCTTGGGCATGGGCGGCGCAGAAACTTGCGGAACCGGACGGATATTCCGGGTGGTCTGCGGTGCCCAAGTAGCTTTGCCATTCGGAGCCCGGGATGTTGCTGACAGTGCCCCTACCGGGCCCGCCCCAAGCGGTTACCGGCCGGTTCCCATACAAATATCGAATCGCGCTGAAAGGCCGCACCGCGTCATAGCGATATTTTTCGTTCCAGACTGCGACGGCTGTGTCGAACGCGGCCACGTTGCTGAGGAAGTCGAGCCGGACAAAGTCGGGCAGGCTCAAGCCCCTGACTTGGGAAACAAACAGAATCGAAAATCCGAGGCTCATGAGTTTGTTGTTGAAAAGCTCGGCTTTCATCTTCTGTTCGTCGGTTAGCGCCGCCGATGCTGCCAGCACTTCATCCGCCTGCCGCTGATAGGCTTGACGGTTGTGATGGTCGCTATCGCTCGGAACAGGCGCACGGAAAGAGTCAGGATTGTCGTATGAATAAGGTCGCGTCACGCGCATCTGCGGCGTAACGAACTGTTGCACTTGGAAGATCCCGCTGCCACTGGTGACGATCCCGGGCTGCCACCGCGAGGGGTTTCGCAGCTCGTACGCGGTGTTGATAGGTTTGTAACCGAGATAATCCGCGTAGGGCCGAAGGTTATACTGGCGTCCGCCCTCGTCGCCCAGCTGGTTCATTCCGTCGTGCACTCTGGCAGCGACCACGGCGTTGCCCGCCAGGTTGCCGATGCCGATCGGCGTTGTGGTGTTTTGCTGGTTGTCATCGGGGTCGAGCCCGACCGACGCCAGCATGTCTCGCCAGTCTGCCTCATGCTTCGGTAGAAGACTGTTGACTACGCGGTATGACGCGTACAGCATGGCGATATTCATGTTCCTGTTGGTCTGGCCTTCGCTCGCCGGCCGGCGGCCAAGTCGTGAGTAAACACCGACTGCCTTGGAATCGTAGGGCGCGATCGCATCAAACCATGCGTTAGTGATTAGGGTTGTGATGCGGAGTACGAGCGTGGCGTCGCTCGCCGTGGGTGATACCGACAAGATGGCGGGGATCACCCGCGGGATGATCACTTCGACGCCGGCGTTCCCACTATCGAAATCGAAGGTCGCAGCCTTTGTGACCGGTGTGGGGAAGGTTAGCAGTACGGCAAGAATGCAAAAGGCGCCTTTTCTGGTACGTCGCAGTATGTGCATTGTCTTAGTCTCCCTTTCTCGGGAGTCATGGGTGCGAATCCGCACGCATCTCCCGTCTCTTCATGACCAGGTGTTTTGACGAGCCATCGTGAGTTAGGAGGGTTACGGCCGGATGCGGTGTTGCAGCTGGAAACAGACGCCTTTTACGTTGCTCCGACCACCGCGCCACGCTACAATCAGCGCGATCCAAGGTATTTCCCCCAAGCCTTTCCCGACTGAATCGCACGGCGTCTGAGTTTCTACAGCCGAAGCGCCTTCATAAAAACGTCAGTTCTCACACGCCGCTTAATGTCGCCGCAGCGTAGCTAAAAATCTGCCCGGAAATCTTTGAAACGCCTCTGGGAATTTCTTGAAGTTTCTTGGAACGACGATGCACGAACAAAATCACTACGTTTACGAGTTCGGACCTTTTCATCTTGATGCGACCAGGCGCGTTCTGTTGAAAGAGGGCGAGCCGCTCAAGCTCTTTCCGAAAGAGTTCGACACGCTGCTGGCACTCGTGGAACATAGCGGTGAACTATTGGAGAAGGAAGACCTGATGCATCAGGTTTGGCAGGATGCGATTGTTGAGGAGAGTAACCTGACGACAAACATCTCTCACCTGCGCAAACTGCTCGGGGAAAGCCGCGACCGGCATGACTACATCGTTACAGTTCCCGGTCGCGGCTACCGATTTGTGGCCGGAGTCACACAAGCTTTCGACGAGGTGATCGTTCGGGAACGAACCCGCGTCACGGTCGAGGAAGAGGTGAGCGAGACCGAAGACGCCCCGATGCGCGCCGTTGAGCGGAGCGCGACCGGCGCAACACTTTCGCCGCGCCACGCGGAGATGTCGGCGGCGCAAAGGGACCGGCTCGGTGGAAGATATTTCCTGCTCACTGCCGCCGCGGTTGTCCTTGTAACTGCCGCCTTTGTGTCGTACCGACTTATCAGACAGAGCGTCTCGAATAACGCAGCAGCTGCTCCGTTCAGCCGGATTGAATTGACAAGGCTCACCAACTCCGGTCGAGCGACACTGGCCGCCATCTCGCCGGACGGGAGATACATCGTCCACGTCTCGAAGGACGCTGAAGGCGAGAGCCTCTGGCTCAAACAGGTGGCGACGCAGAGCAATGTACAAATCGCGCCGCCCGGTGCTTTCTCCTACTGGGGTCTTACCTTTTCGCCAGATGGGGAGTACGTCTACTGTGTTACCGCCGAGTCGAACAAGGGAGACACTGCTCTCTCGCTGATACCCGTGCTCGGCGGCCCTCCGCGTCGGCTTCCCATTGGACCGCACGGCCCCGTCAGCTTCTCGCCGGACGGCCGGAGTCTCGCCTTCATCAACGCCCACCGCGACGTGTTTCACCTCTATATTGCCGACACTAATGGAGATGCACCGCGTCTGATCGCAACTCGCACTCCACCGGAGAAGTTCATCGACATCGCCGTCGGCCCCGCGTGGTCACCGGACGGTGACGAAATCGCCTGCGCCGTCAGAAAGTACGATGCGGGCGGTTACTTTGAAAGCGTGATCGGAATCCGTGTCGCGGACGGAGCGGAGCGGCCCTTGACCGCGCGTCGCTGGTCGGCCGTAGGTCAGTTAGCCTGGCTTCCAGGCGACCGGGGACTTGTGGTGACGGCGCGCGAGAGTCCATCGGCACCGTTTCAAATCTGGCACCTGCCTGCGTCTGGAGGCGATGTCCGCAGAGTGACGAATGATCTGAACGATTACCGCGGCCTCAGCTACAACGCTGGTACTGGCTCGCTGCTAGCGGTGCAGACTGACCTGGTCTCGGGCGTTTGGGTAAAGCCGTCTGCTGATCTGACGGCGCAGCGTGTCGCGTCCGAGCCGTTATCGCGCCGGCAGTTTCCGGTTGACGAAGGGGCCGCCATCCAGATTACATCCGGAACCGGCCGCCTGCATGACGTAGCGTGGACGGGCGACGGTAGGGTCGTCTATGTCGCATACGCTTCCGATGGGTCGAACGTATGGGTTTCGGAGCCGAGCGCTCCGGCGCCAAAGCAGTTAACCGTCGATGCACGTAACGTTCATGGCCTGGCCGTCTCACCCGATAGTCGCTACCTCGTCTTTTCCTCCGACCGCGCTGGTACGTTCAACCTCTGGCGGGTCGAGATGAGCGGTGGCGAACTCGTGCGACTGACCGGCGGCGAAGGCGAGATCTCGCCCCGCTTTTCGCCGGACGGCCGGTGGATCGTTTACCAGAAGGGCTTTAATACCGGCGCGAGGATCTGGCGCGTTCCGTTGAACGGCGGCGAGGAAATCCCTCTTACCGAGACACGCGGGCAGAAGCCGGACGTGTCGCCGGACGGCAAGCTCATCGCCTATCACGCGCTCGATTCCGAATCGGCGTCTTCCCCGTGGATCTTCGGCGCTATGTCGTTCGACGGCGGCCGGCTGATCAAACGGTTTACGTTCGCGCCGACTGTAGGAGAGCGAATAGTGCGCTGGGTGCGCGGCGGGTGGGGGCTGGCCTATCTTGACAGCCCCGGTGGTGTATCCAACATCTGGGTTCAACCGCTCGACGGGAGCGCACCGCTCCAGTTGTCCGACTTTAAGAATGAAAACATCGATTCATTCGACTGGTCTCCCGACGGGCACTCTCTCGCCATTGTCCGCAGCACAGAAACGAGCGATGTAGTCCTCATTGACGATAAGGCAGAATGATGCATTGCGCTTATGTTAGATGTTTATCCTCACGTCTCAGCTGATAGGTAAGGGCAGCCGCGCACAAACGCGCCCGTTATCGAGGATGTCCCGTAGCCGCGAAAGCTGAACTTTGCGCGGTGTTAGGCTGACCTTTGCGCGGTGCTAACCACATAAGTTAATCGTCTCATGCGGCTTAGCCCTGAAACACAGATAAAGGGAACGGTCACTGAAACCGCTCCCCGCTAACCTTCTTGATTCGCTTGGTGCCCCCGCAGGGATTCGAACCCCGAACCAACAGATTATGAGACCTGTTGATGGGCACTAACGAAGTTGGACCAAGCGAAATGTAGCAGTATTTACCGAATCCGCAGCCGTCAAAGTAAGTTAAATCTGGTCATGTCTGAGCACGCCATCGCGCCATAATCGCGCCAAGTGCCAATTCCTTCATCTTGCATCAATCATGACGAGATTTACGACGGAATGCCCATTCGCCGCAGCAAGTCGGAAAATCGCGGATCGCTGCGGATGGGGTCCCACGCCGGCTCGTCTTTATAAAAGGCTCCGATCGCTCCCGTTGCTAAGCCACGTTCCAGCCACGTCAAGGCCAGTTCCTTCTCATTCAAGACCGCATAGATCTTGGCAATCCAGTGCGCCTGGCTCAGGTTTGCGCCTGACATCGCTTCGAGCTCTTTGATGATCTGGAGCGCTTCTGCCCGCCTCCCCTGGGCCGCGTAGACCATGCCTGTATCGTAAATCAAAATCGGATCATTTCTCATCTCTCGTTTGGCCTTCTCCAATTCCGCCAGCGTTTCGTTGAATGACCGGTTTTGAAGGTACACTCCTACTTCCCAGGTGGTGCTAAAAGCCGGGCCTAGCTCATTGGCCTGCCTCAGCAGCTCAACTGCTCGCACATAATCTCGCTTGAGATAGTAAGGAAAGGCCACATTCCGTGCGATGATTGAGGAGAGCGGATCGAGTTCGCGAGCTTTCAGAAATTCCTCTAAGCTTTCATCGAGACGCCCCTGTCGCACGAGCGAAAGTCCCAAATAGTAATGGGCCAATGCTAAGCTCGGGCTGAGTTCGGTCGCACGCCGCAGTTCGCGATCACCCAGCGAGAAATTATACGGGGCGAAATAGCTGTGGACTTGAGCAAATGCGACGTGAGCTTCAGCCAGGTTGTCATCGAGCGCGAGGGCTTTGCGCGCGGCCTCTTCCGCTTTATGCCGACCTTCAATGGGCGCAATGTAGCCGCGTATTCCAAGATTTGCATAGGCATCCGCTAGGCCTGCGTAGGCAAGCGCATATTTTTGATCTTCTTCAATCGCCTTCTCGCAATAGCGTACGGCTGTGAGCAGGTCTTCGTGGGTGCGACGATTGATATACGACCGCCCCTGCATGTAATACTGGAAAGCTTTGAGGTTCTCAGTCGGGCGCTTCGCCAGCTGCTGTCCCTCTGCGTCACTCAGCTTCACGCGTAGTTTCTCGGAAATCTCTTTTGCCATCTCCTCCTGGATCGCGAACACATCTGCAAGTTTGCGATTGTATTGCTGACCCCAGATCTGGGTATTGTCTTGCGCGTTGATAAGCTCCACGCTGATCGAAAGACCATCACCACGTTGTGTCACCCGGCCTGTGAGCACTGCCTGCACTTTCAACTCTTTTGCTACCGTCTGCGCGTCCATTTCCTTTCCCTTGTAATGGAATACTGAGTTGCGGGACATCACTTTGAGATTCGGCAACTGTGACAGGCTGTTGATGATGCTTTCGGGAATTCCGTCTGAGAGATATTCAGTGTTCGGATCGTTGTTCTGGTTAACGAAGGGCAAGACGGCAATTGATTCAAGTGTAACTTCTTTATTTCTACCGTGCAGATAAAGGTTAAGGCCGACGATGCCAATAACAAGGACAAGTACGACCAAGGTAATCGTTGCGAAGAGCTTGTGTTGCCGGATCCTCGAAACGATGTACTCAGCGCTGGAAGAAGCACGCCCGGCGCTGGCCGGTACGGTTGCGGTGACGGCGCCAAAAGCAGTCGCCGGCGCGCTCTGCCCACTGGTTGTTGACGCAGAGTGCCGAAGCTCTGGTGCAGCGGTGCGTTCAATCTCGGCATCGACTTCCAGTTTGCGCCTTAAGTTGCGCAGATCAATCAGCATATCCTTCGCCGTCTGGTAGCGCTCTTCACGGTCTTTTGTCAGAGCCTTCGTGACGATCCGTTCCAGTTCAGCCGGTACTTCGCGCGCAAAGCGAGTGAGCGGGGGTGGCTCTTTTTGAAGAATTAGCGAAATGCTTTCAGCAGAAGTCTCGCCGCCAAAGGGCAAATGCCCTGTCACCATCTCGTACAGCACCGCGCCGAGACTCCACAAGTCGGTCCGTGGATCTATGTGTATTCCCTTAGCCTGCTCGGGCGACATGTAATTTGCCGTCCCTATAACTGCGCCGGCCGCGGTATAGACCATCGCCTTGGTCGGCGCGTCGGTGTCGGTAGCGTTCCCCTCCGGCTGGCTGAGTTTGGCGAGGCCGAAATCAAGCAGCTTAATGTAGCCGTCGAGCCTGACCATTATGTTTTCAGGTTTGATGTCCCGATGAATGATGCCTGCTCCGTGCGCAGCTACCAGCGCGCTCGACGTCTGACAACCTATCTCGAGGATCTCAAGTAGTTTCATTCCCTGATTGATCCGATGCCGGAGGGTGTCGCCGTCGATGTATTCCATGGCAATGAAGTGCACGCCCGCGGCCTCGCCAATCTCGTAGATGTGTGCAATGTGGGGATGATTCAGCGCAGCAGCAGCCATCGATTCCTGGTGAAAGCGATGCATGCGACTGCGATCAGAGGCGAGATCGGCCGGCAGAATCTTGAGAGCGACTTTGCGGTTGAGCTTTGTATCTTCCGCCAGATACACTTCGCCCATTCCGCCGGCGCCAAGTTTGGTGAGAATGCGGTAATGAGAGATGGCGGTCTCAGGTTTTAGCGATCCCTTCATCCTGTTCTCGATCTCAGCCGGCTGACGACGGAATGCCCATCCGCCGCAGCAGGTAGGCGAGGCGCCTCGCCGACATGTTCGCGGTCCAGGAAGAGACCAAGTCGCGTGCTTTTAGCGATAGGCATATCGCCTGTTTTCGGGGGGATACCGCGTGGCCTTATGAGACGGGCTAGATTCTATCCTCATTCGATTCGGGGGACTAGACTTCTGAGAAGTTGCGGTGAGGCTGCGGAAAGTTGACCCAAGAGACTTGCAGACTGGTGGTGCCCCCGCTGTTTGCTTCCACGCCAATGACGTTCATGAGTGGGACATCAGAGAGTTGAGGGGCGTCAACAAGGCGAGACGAAACGAGATGACCCAGTATTTACCGAATCCGCAGCCGTCAAAGTCCGTTCCGTCTTGCTACGTCTCAGCACCCATCGCGCCATAATCGCGCCACCGCAGCGCCAACCTTTGCTATCATGAAAGTCTGACGCTCGCCAACAAAACCTGATTTGTGCGCTTTCTTCATAAATCATTTTCGGCGCTGACCGAGACGAACGCGTGACTGATCTTTTCACCAGAGGCGACGATGACTCAGTATCCTTCGCCCTCTGGGAATCTGATGCGCACCGTCACTTACTTCAATGTGTCATCTTCGACACATCTCTTGATTGGTTTCGCGAGGAAAACTGCGGGGCAAGCCCAGGAGTCTCATCACCTCTACGCTACGTTACGTCTCACACTTCCCAGTCGAATGCTTGCTTTCTGAAGCGACGGATGATTTCTGAAAGAGTCAAACCCGCCACCGGAATTGTCGCATGCTGGCCATTTGTCTCATTCTGATTGGCCACTTGTCTGTGGCTGCGTCTTTTCAGGTGTTTTGTTAGAGCGACCCGCGAGATTCGCGACAGCTGTGGCCAACTCCGGTCCCGTTATGGGCTTTGCTAAATGTATCTCGTAACCGGCTGATAGTGCACTGAGACGATCTTCCGGTCTGGTATAGGCCGTCAGGGCCAGCGCCGGCGTGTTGCCGCCTCTCTCTGATGAGAGTGCCCGCACCTTGCGGATCAATCCATACCCGTCCTCGCCGCTCATTCCAATGTCAGCGACAAGCACATCCGGCTTCCAATTCTCGATGTACACCAGGGCTTCAGCTGCTGAGGCAGCCGTCTTCACAACGGCGCCATAATGTCCCAAGATCGCGGTAACCAGCTCTCGGAAATCGAGCTCATCATCCACGACGAGTAACCGCAAGCCATCGAGTGATGGCGAATGCGCGATGCGCTTGGCGTCGGCGACCACCAGATCATCGCCCTGAAATTTGGGTGCCTGGACCTGAGTATCAGAGGCTCCTATTAGCGGAAGACTGACTGTGAATGTTGAACCCAGACCTTCACCAGGGCTCTCAGCGCGGATCGTTCCGCCGTGGAGCTCAACCAGGTGACGGACGATTGCCAATCCCAGGCCGAGCCCACCGTGCTCTCTCGTGGTCGATCCGTCGGCCTGACTGAAGCGCTCAAATATATGGGGCAGAAAATCAAGCTTGATTCCTTCACCGGAATCACTCACCGCGATCACTACGTGAGATTCGGTACGCTGCAACTTCACCTGTACCGAGCCATTTCTCGGCGTGAATTTCACGGCGTTTGACAACAAGTTCCAGATTACCTGTCGCAAACGATCAACGTCGCCGTAGACAAGAGCGACGTCAGGCTCTAACCACAAATCTAATCGTACTGCCTTTGCCTCGGCCGTCGGTCGAAAGCTCTCGACCACTGCTTCAATCACTGGTCGAAGCTCGCAGGGATTAAACTCGAGCCGCAGCTTGCCCGTAATGATGCGCGAAACTTCAAGCAGATCATCGATCAGCTGGGCCTGGAATCTGGCATTGCGAGCGATGGTTGCCAGCGCTTTGGGCTGTTTGTCCGGCCCCACATCGCCGTCAATCAACAGCTTGGACCAGCCGATGATCGCCGTCAGCGGTGTCCGCAATTCGTGAGAGAGAGTCGAAAGAAACTCATCCTGAGACGGTTGGCTGTTTCCGCTTCCAGCCGCGCTTCCTTCTCTCGCTTCAGGGCCTGCCGACGTTCGGTCACATCGTGGGCCATGCCACGCACAATTGGGCTTTGCACTCCCTGGGTACGAAGCGTGTTGTAATATTCCCAGAATCTCGTTTCACCACCAGCGGTCCTTACCCTCATTATGCCGCGCGCAAATCCCTTCTCCTGGATCTCTCTGAGGTAGTCGTCGAACAGGTCGCGGTATTCAGGCGTCAGCCCGTCGCGGATATGCAACCCGATCAGCATCTCCTGCTTGTAGCCGAGGACTCGAGCGGCCCAGGGATTTACTGATAAAATTCGACCATCCAGATCGTGCGTGCACATCAGCTCGTGACTGTTATCAACGAGGTCGCGATATCGATCCTCGCTCTCAACCAACGCCTTCTCGGCGAGCTTGCGCTCAGTGATATCAAGCGCCATCACGAGCTTGGCGCGTCTGCCGGAGAAATCCAGCTGGTGCGCGGTGATTTCTACGGTATTGATGTCGCCGTTCTTCTTCTGGTGTCTCCATTCGCCCGCTCGACCGAAGCCAGGAGAGCCAAGCGCGAGATAATCGTGAAGTCTTTGCACATCCTCAGGCGAACTGATCTGCTCGATAGTCATGTCGAGAAACTGTTCCCGTGAATAACCGTACTGTTCGACGGTGGCGTCGTTGACCGCCAGGAACCTCAGCGTCTCAAGATCGTAAACCCACATTGCCAGCGGGTTCGACTCAAAGAGGAGACGATACTGCTCTTCTGACGCACGCATTACCTCCTCAATTCGCTTCCGCGCCGTCACGTCCAGCACGAGTGAGAGAACGGAAATTAATCTTCCGGAGTCGTCATATAGAACTGAGTTGTACCACTCGCTATGGAGGACCGCGCCCTGCTTTGTATAGTTTCGATTACGCGAGACACTGTGACGGTCCAGCCCCTTGCGCTGCCTGTTGCCGACTTCATGAACTGCCTCTGAATCTTCAGGGAGAATAAACCTCCATTCGTCGATGGTCTTTCCGACAACTTCCTCAGCTTTCCAACCGAAAAGTCTCTCGGCGGAGGGTAACCAGCGCGATACTCGATAATCTTTGTCCCACTCAATGACTGCCAACGGACTATTTTCCACGTACGAGCTGAGTCGCTGGTGTGCTTCATTTGCCAACTCCTCGGCATGCTTTCGTTCTGTAATATCCCGGATAATGGCGATACCGCCAACGATCTCGCCACGTTCGTTGCGTAGCGGCGAGTAGTAACCTTCAAAGAATCCTGCGCGTCCCGTCTCGGGAATGGCATAGGGCCTGTTTTCACCAATTACACTTCTTCCCGCCAAAGCTTCGAGTAGATATTTTTCCTCTCCGGTTTCTTTCAGAAAGGGGAAGACATCGAGAGCACACTTTCCCAGAACTTCATCTCGTCTAACACCGGAAATAGACTCCATCGCCCTATTCCAAGCGACATAACGACATTCGCGATCAAAAGCTAGTATGCCGTCAACGCTCGCTTCGATCAGGGAAGCATGAAGGAGGCTTTGGCTGAATGAATCGCCGCTCAAGACAGTTCTCTCCTCGTGAAGAGCGCCGTGACTGGGGACGCCGGTGCAAATAATGTTGACTCTATTCCAGGAACCTAAAAAGTCAAGGATAAATGCGGCAGGTTATGCGGTCTTCTGCCTTCTTGCCTTCTGCTATGGTGCCCCCGCAGGGATTCGAACCCCAACCAACAGATTATGAGACGGTTGGAGGGGCATCAACAAGGCGGAGACGAAACGAGATAACCCAGTATTTACCGAATCCGCAGCCGTCAAAGTTAGCTACGTTTTGCTACGTCTCTGCACATCATCGCGCCGTAATCACGCCATCCTGGTTGCCACAGAAACGTTCCATGCAATAGCATCACCAGCACAATGCTGAAGCGCCTCTTGGATCGCCTGCAAGGTCGCCCAATCAAAGCTTGCTTCTGCACGCTGGCTATTCATCCGCCCTATCGTCGCCGCGCGCAAATGCTACTGGCTGACGCACCTGCCTTGCCCTGGATGGTTTTTACGGATGAGCCGAATGACTTTCTCGACCTGTCGGTGCGCGCGATTCGATATGTGCCCGTTGGTCCAATGGCAATCGATTTCCAGACAAAGCTCCCGCCTACTGGAAACGGACGAGGCCGCCCCGCCTATCACGACAAACGATTTGTTTTGCAGGTGGCTCTCGAAGAGTTTGAAACCGCTATCTTCATCGATGCTGACTCACGGATCAAATCACTGCCGCGCCTGCCGCATTTTCGGGCCGGTATCGCTCTCGACAAGGGTCTGCGGACGAGCATTGCTGATCATTTAAGTCGATGGGGACAAATGCGAAAGCCGGGTTTCGAAGAGTTAGCCTTGGAGTTGGTCGGCGATGCAAACGTGCTCAACTCCGCCCCGTGGTGTAGCGAATGTTTGTTCGCCGTAACTAAGAACGGAAACGAATCAAGGTTTTTTGAGGCATGGGAGCGCGGGGCAAAGTTCCTGCAAGGCCGCGGTATCTTCACCGGCGAGGGAGGCGTTATTGGACTTGCGGCCGTCTACGCGGGTTATACCGTGGATTACCGGAGTCTCACCAAACTTGTAGCCGCAACGGAGCACGAGGGCGGGGGACCAAAAGCTTCTTAGCATCACTCAACGACCCAGCGCCATTGGTGGTTGGACCATACCTCCGCACGCGGCAAGAGATCTCCCACCGCCTTAACCACATCGGGCCACTTGTGTTCGTTGTAGTCGTCGCCTGACAACCAACCGCCCGACCTAATCTTCGGAAACCACGCCTCAATGTCGGCTTTCACACTCGCGTAGTCATGTCGCGCATCGAGATGAACCCAGTCAAGCGACGCGTCGGAAAACAATCGCGCGGCTGCAGCAGAGTCGGAGATGATCAGTTGAATCTTATCTCCTAAGCCGCAATCCAACAGGTTTTTATGCAGCGCGCCGGCGAAGGTGCCGCCTCCCTGTTGAACTGCGCCGCCGTGAGAGTCCTTTCCCCGCCAACCTTCAGGGCCGCTGCCGCGGCACGTGTCGATACCGATCACTGTTATTTGTTTGCCGCTGCGCTCAACAACATCACCCAATGAACAGAGGCTTCGACCCAGATAGGTCCCGACCTCGACAAATCGACTGCCGGCTGGAAACCAGTTCACCGCTTCTTCCTGAGCCGAACGCCAATTAAACCAACCATCGATCTCGTACCACTGGCGGCGAATGCCAATGCGGTGCAACAACGATTCACCGAAAACCGCTCTTAGTGTGTCGTAGTGCCGATCCAAAACATGCATTTTGTTCTATCTCAAATGTGGAAACGGTTCTTCAGGCACTCGTTTGTTTAAGAATCTACTTAACTCCGCCCAACCATCTCCGTGTTCCCAACAAACGACTAACAGATCCTTGCTAATTCGATTGCCAAAATACTCCAGAACTTCCCGGTTGTGCCTTTCGTATCTCTGCGCCGACTTCTCGTAGTCCCAGGCGGCGGGTTCAACGCCGTGGACTTCATTCCACCAATGCGGTTTTACAAAGCCTTCCCTCCTAATTCCCTCCCGCTCATGATGTCGTTTCAAACTTGCCACATACGTCTCAGTATCTTTCCTAAGAGTCAAAATGAATTTGCTATTCGGAAATCTTTGGTCCAATTCTCGATAGATTGCAAACCACGGCCAATCTTCAAACGTTTCAAACTTCGTTGCTTCCTCGAGCACTGGCTCCAATTGATTTCGCTCAACCTGCAGTGCGAGATCCATGTCATACGTACGATGCTTGAAGCCAAAACGCCGGAAGCAATACCCCAGCGTTGTAGTTCCAGTCTTCGGCAAACCTATTCCTACAACTTTCGTCGCCTTGACTGGCCGGACCTCAATCCAGGCGCTTCTAATCCTGTTCTGAATCTTCTTTGTGATCATGCACCGTTATCTGTCCTGCCGTTCAGTAGTTCTGAATAGTAGGTCAATAACGAAGCCACGGTCTTTTCCGGCGCGAATTCATGCATCCTTTGCTTAGCTGCTGCCGACATTTGATTCAACTTCGGATCGACCCACGCCGAGATTAGCTTGTCTGCCAATGCGACCGGACTATTCGGATCAGCCAGAAATCCGTTCACTCCGTCCGTGATCAATTCTTCAAAACTCGTGCCCTTGGTTCCGATTACGACTTTGCCTAAACCCATCGCCTCCAGACAACTGTTCGGCAAGTTGTCTATCAACGACGGTAAGACAACCAGGTGCGATCGATCGATAACTGGATATAACTGGGCGTGCCGCAAGTTTTCCAGCAGGATCAACCGATCAGCAAACTGACGACAATGCGCTCGTGCAAACGCAGCCATTGACGATCCGAGTAGAGTTTCCATGTCTCTGCCGACGAGGACGGCGTACGCGTGCGGGTACCGATCAAAAAACCGCGGCAGCGCTTGAACCAGCGTGTGAAATCCTTTGTGCAATTGAAAGCGACCGAAGTAGAGAACGTATTTCTTATCTTTAAGAAATCGTTCGCAAACTGATGTGTCCCAATCGTGCGTCTCTACATAAAAAGGACTGCGTATCACGCGTGCATTACAGACGCCAACTTTGGTTAAGAGTATTGTTTGCATTGCAAAACTCGGCACGTGAACGTTTCGAGTTAACCGGTATTGCAGAGTCTGCAAACGCTCAGCGATAGTCAGATCCAGATTTCGCTTTAGTCCACTGAGATCGTTGCAGGCAGGATCATATGAAGAAGCCCGCACCACATGAGCCGTACGCAAAACGGGAATCGAGAACACGCCGCAAGAGGAATAATTCGGATACTGAATTAGATGAAAAGGTTTCTTTCGATGGAGTTGTTTTAGCTTGCGGAAGACCTCAGTGCTGAAGTTCAACCAATGCAAGGTGGTCGGCAACGAGTAACGAGTCAAACGATTGAGCGTCTGCCAGCCGCGCTTCAGCGTAACCCGGTGGACCATCACCCCGTCACGCTCGAATGTCGCCTCATCTTGCTGCGACAAGGTTACGACATGAACATCATGACCGAGATCCGCCAGTGCCTTTGAAACTCGATTTACATAGTTACCCAGACCTCCATCGAAGTGATGTTCAGTTACATACTCCGGAGTGGCGAAGGCTATTCTCAGCTTCTCTGGTGGCTTGTTGTCGCCCACGGATGTCTCACATTCGATGAATTCGCCTCGCGCCCATCGATCCCGGTGAGGCGCGAATAGGTACTCACGAGCATTGAGAGTACTGAGTCAGGCGCAAATAGTTTGAGATAACGATCACGAGCTGCCTGTCCCATCTGTTTCCGCAAGGCGGAATCAGAAGCGAGGCATTGCATCGCGTTGGCAAGTGCTGCGCTATCACCCGGCGGGATGAGAATCCCCGCACCAGGTGACAGCAGATCGGGTGAACCACCAACGTTGGTCGTAATGATCGGTAACCCGTGAGCCATGGCCTCGATCACGCTTTTCGAAGTTCCTTCGGCGAAAGATGGCAACACAAAAACATCCAGCGTGCGCATAAATGCACTGCAGCCCACAGAGCCTTCATAAGAACCGACAAACTCCCACGAACCGTTGAGCCCTAACTGTCGCGCGCGTGCCTTCACCTCCTTCGTTGCGGGTCCGGTGCCCGCTAAACGTACGTGTACGTCATTACGGTCTTGTCTTAACTTAGCCAAAGCATCTGCCAACACCAAAGGTCCCTTACCCGTCTCAATTCGAGCTGCATAGCCAAAGATGGTTTCGTGGTTGCCGTTCCGGGGTAGTCTGGCAGACACATTTAGCATTTCAGAGTCTTCCGTGATTAGCGGCAACACCGAAACCGACGACAAGAACGCAAAACGTTCGGACCATTGCCTGGCCAGTGTTGGAGACAGCGCCGCAACCTCGGAGCACAAGGGCAATACTTTTTCCAGTCGTCGATAGTAAGGATCTAGAGCAGGTAAACAGTGTGGCGTTCCCATTTCGTGATAGAGAACTGGAACCCCAGCTTCTTTACCAGCGCAAATGAATAGGATGGCGCCCGTGTCGGGTGTAAACACGTGCAGAAGATCGTAGTCCGAGGCAGACAAGAAGGCGCGACAATGCTTGTAGTGAGCCTGGGAGATCAGGTCGAGCAGCACCTGCCATATTTTGCGCAAACTCGCCTCGGAGCGTGGGATTAAAAGAAACGGCAGCAGGAAACTGGAGACTAAACTGCGCAAGCCGCGTATGATCATGAAGGCTATCGAACGGTCGATAACATTAACTATCGGGACTCTTGCTTGCCTCAACCGCCGGCAAAAGCGATCGGTGTCTGGAGGTTTGTATAAGAGTACCACTTCAACATCGTACCCGGCCCGACGCAAGCTGATCGCATAGGTCACGAGGATTTCATCGGCACCGCTGACCGGTCCGAAAAAGTGACTCTTGCAAAGAGCAAGTTTCATTATTTGATCAACAGCCAAGGCAAGCGGCCACTCGCCACCGCCCGAAAAGGACGAAAATGAAAAGCATCGAGCAGCTTGGCTCGGGCTGATTTAGCATCGCCGTCATGGATCAAGTTGGTTGCTTCTGTCATTAATATTTCGTACGCGCGGTCGCGAAACTTGGTCCTAACGTGACGACGCTTGGACCTCGCGGCAGTCTGAGCTCGAGTACGAGCCAAGGCCATTTGCTGAACGCGTGAAGCCTGCCTGCAGAGTGCACCGGAGTTTGAAGACATTTGCCTGGAATCAGCGCTTGCCTTTCGGTGGATCGCTACAGGCTCTTCAACTGCCGCTACCAAAAAACGCTCACTGATTCGGAGCCATAGATCCCAGTCCTCAATGAGAGGCAACGCGGTATTGAAACCGCCTGTGTCGAGCAAGTCTGATTTGCGCGCAAGCACCGACGGCATGGGAATAAAGTTATCTTCGAGCAACTCCCAGAACACGTCGCCCTGCGGACATTCACTCGGATAGATCTCCCCGGTCGGAAGTTGGCGATGCGCGTCTCCAATCAGCGCCTGTCCGTAACAAAGCGCGATACGCTCATCCGCAACCATCCTGCCCAACTGTTTGTCGAGTGAGCCAGGTAATCGCAAGTCATCGTCGTCGAGGAAAGCGATGAACTCCGACGAGCTTTCCGCGATTCCAACGTTTCGAGCGCGGGCTAAGCCGTGATTAGCGCCAAATCGCACGTAGCGGATGTCCGAACGCTTTGCGCAAACCTCGGGAGTGTCATCGGTCGAACAGTCGTCAACTACGACCACCTCGAGCTCAGACCCCGCCCGCAGTGCACTCTGAATTGCACGTTGAAGAAACCGCACACGGTTATAGGTGGTGATGACCACGCTAACAGCCGGCATGATTATGTCCGTTTGTTGATTTCCTAAGGATGCATAATATAAGACATCGCGGACAATCAACTAGGAGTATTTGAGGTGAGGCGATTTGCCGCTGCCGTCAATGCGCTGCTCGAACAGTGATTGCGACCACGATCAAGGCCGGCGACGTACTCGCAAAACTGATGACCTTCATGCCGGACCGGCAATCAAATACGGCCATTTATTGTAAGAATTGCGAGGTGGGTTGGACTTGACTGGTGAGCACGTACTCGCCACTTGGTGTTTGATCAAAACAGTATGTTTCGAGGTTAAATGAGCGGGGCTTTAGAAATGACAAGTGCGATAACCAAAGCCACCGATGGTGAACGATGGCGGCTATGCCTCTTCAGAACTGCGATTCGAGCGAATTGGTGCCCCCGCAGGGATTCGAACCCCGAACCAACAGATTATGAGTCTGCTGCTCTAACCGTTGAGCTACAGGGGCACAATAACTTACAGGCGGTCGGCTTGGGATTGTAGCGGAAATTGTAGCGACTCCCGGTCTTTTTCCGCTTTCTCAACCGCCGTTTGGTTCAGATTAGCGAAACGCTCGAAGGCGCGTTCCTGCCCTTCCGGTGTCGGGGAATGTAGCGTTCCGAGATCGTGACGCTGCTATGACCCGCTACCTTCTTAATTGTGAAGGCATCTGCGCTCGCTTCACCAAACCTCGTCAAAAACGTGTGGCGCAATGAGTGTATCACGCAGTCATTCGGAAGCTGCAAATCGCCTCTGAGCTTCTTGTGAAGATGATCAAGCGAAGTTACCAAATATGCCTTGGCGGCATAATTTGCGAAAACATATTCTGACTTGCTCTCCAGTGATCGACTATTATTGCGAACGATCCGCGATCGTGTTCACCGCAAATTACCTTCCGTGTCGCGGCTACTGGTGCGAGAGTGGTTGTCGCCATTGTCCGTACGATCGGAAATAAGTGCTACCGGCTAGGGAGCAAGCTCGCGCAGATCTCATTTCAACCCGCCAATTAGAATTATGTCGTGATTCCATTTCGAGCTCATGTACGCCAGCTTGGTATGGTCCGGTGACCAGGAGAAATCAAATTCATCTTCGGCTTTGAAATTGGCTATCTGTCGCGGTGATGCACCACTCAATGATTGCTCATAAAGTTTGACTTTTCCTTCGTTCTCTACCGCGTAAGTCACAGAGGTGCTGGCTGTGTCCCAATGCAATCTAGCTGAAATCCATGATCCCGGCGCCAGACTTATTCGCACGACCGTCTTCATGTCTTCAACGCGTCCGAGTGTGATGCTGTATTTACGAGGCCCGTTTGAGATTTGATAGTAAGCGATGAGCTTGCCATCCGGCGAAACAGAAGGATAAAGGGCGTATTCATCTGTCAGCTTAACCGGTTCACCGCCCTCGATCGCAACTTTCCAGAGTTTGAGATCGATCGAGGTGTTGTAATAGACCCATCTTCCATCCGGGGAAATGGCTGAGTTTCTTTCTGCGTACCCATTGGTGAGTTGAACCTGATTGCTGCCGTCCAAATTCATCCGCCACAAATGATCTGCGCCCGTACGATCGGAATGGAACACGATATAGCGCCCATCCGGCGAAACTGCCGGATAATCGTTGACTCCGGAATTGAAGGTTAACTGCCTGGGTTCTGTCCCATCTGCGTTCGCTTGCCAAACGTCCCAGCCAACCCCTGAGCGAGACACATAAACAATTTTTCCGTCAGGGGTCCAGGTTAGCTTCCCCCTGCCGGCAGCAACCGTTTTGGCATCACTGCCGTCCGTGTTCGGTGAAACCCAAACGTTAGAAGAGAGTTCAGCCTGCACTCCGATCATTTTGCTCGCGTCGGCTGTTAGACTGAATAAGAGATAATTATTCATATCATCTGTCACTTTATGTACGTCTGCGTCTGGATACGACATTTGCCAAATCTGATCGCGACTAGAAAGCTTCTCCTTCACGCACATCAGCAAGCCACTGCCATCCGGTAACCACTGAAGCTGCCGGGCATTGAACCAGTTCGGCTTGACTAACAACCGTTCTTGTCCGCTTTCAACGTCAATTTCCACAATAGTGATGGTTTGGTGTGACGAGGCTGTCTCGCCGAGGGCGCACACCATCACCTTGCCGTTGGGTGACCAGGCAAAGGTCTTCAGCCAATCGGGTTCTTTGTGCACCGCCAACTGGCGCTCGCCACTGTCGTCGGTATTGGCGATATAAAGAATATCTTCTCGTTTACTTCGATCGATGCGCGAGAAAGCAACTTGCCTGTCATCCGCGGAAAGTGAGAACGGTCCCTCTAGGTTCGGGATTAACTTAGTCGATGGGCCGCCAAAGGCCGGAATTCGATAAAGGTCATCTGCCTGAGCTTCCGCATGTCTAACGAAATAAATATATTCGCCGCCATGTGAAAAAGAGATCTGACGATAAACGGAATAGGCTGAAGGGATGATTTGCACGTCGACCGACGTAGCGAGCTGCTTAAGCCAAAGACTCTGCTGTCCACTGTTTTCCAGTGCGTATGCGACTTGTTTGCCGTCCGGAGAAATGGCTGCAGAGACGACATTTCCGGAATTCGTGATCTGTTCAAACTTCAAAGCCGCCGGTGCGAGGGGCATCTGCGCGAAAGATCTCTTCCGCTCACGATCAAAGTAGCGGTGACTGAAATACCAAATGGCCAGCCCGACGATTAACAGCAGGACCAACGCGAAAGCCCGCGACTGCAATATCGCAAACTTCTTATCGACTTGAGACGCTGAGACCTGAGGAGTGACGGCAGGATTATCCAGTCTCTCCGTGTGCTGAAGCCACAACCCGTTTTCGGAGTTATGGACGGATGGCTGCGTCGTAGTCTTTGTGTGGGGCTCGATCCGTTCTCCTTTGTCGTTACCGACACGAGGTCGGACCCCGATTTCTGGGATGTCCGCACGAACATCTTCCGCCAGAACTTCTTTGACTTCAGTTTTGAAGCGGTAACCGCGACGCGGCACTGTTTCAATGTAAAGGGGTTCGCGCTTCGTATCGCCCAGGACCTTTCTGAGCATTGTGATGTTGAAGGTTATGTTGCTCTCTTCAACAAAGACGTCGGGCCACAACGTGTCCAGGATTTTCTGCTTGCTGACGACACAACCCTGGTTCCGCACCAGTAGCAAAAGCGTATCGAAGACCTTCGGCGTGACGGCGACAGGACGCCCATTGCGCAGGAGAACCCGTTCCTCGACGTCCAAAACGAAAGGATCGAACTTGTAGAAATGTTTGAGAGTGACCGACATAAGCTCTCTAGCAAATCTCTAAGAATTTTCTAAGTCTTCTCTTAGGACTTTGAGCCCACGCCTTCTTTAAGCTTGCGGTCGGGGAAGTGACCTATCTTACCACGCGGCGGTACCGATGACCGTAACATTGTCTATTGCAATTAAACGAGCGTCCTTTCGATTAATGGGAGCGCCTGTTGGATCGATGCAATAAAGGACAAAGGGCATTCTCTAAATCGGAATTATCCCGCAATTTCTCCGCTCACATCAGTTAGCAAAAAATGCGGACCGCAGCGAGAAGATCGCAGCGAGATCATCGTACATAAGGAAGACTCAAATATGAAAACATACAGACTCCATATTGCCGTGCTGCTCATATTGTTAGCGGTAGCTGTCTGGTTGGCCGCGAACCCAGTTCTGTCTCAATCAATTGATCGGACGCAGAACCCCAATATTGCGAACGCAGGCATCGCCAAGTCGCTCGCGCAGGAAGTCGGCGCTGGGCGCGGCGATGGGCAGACACCTGACTCGTCCTCATTCATCATCGCGCGCGACCCCTTCCGGGCAATTCGGCGCGGACGACAGCTTTTCCAACGCAAGTTCCTGCGCGCACAGGGACAGGGGCCACTCGCCGGCCCTGACGGTGGGGGCGACATTAACACTAACCTTGCACTTGGCGCGGGACTGGTGGACAGCTGCGCCGGTTGTCACGGCAGGCCACGCGGAGCAGCGGGATTTGGCGGTGACGTGGCGACCAGGCCGGACAGTCGTGATGCGCCACATCTATTTGGGCTTGGCTTGAAAGAGATGCTGGCCGACGAGATAACCTCGGACCTGCGCTCGATCCGTGCGCAAGCCATCGCGGACGCGCAGAGCAGCCACCGTCTGGTGAGCAAACCGCTCGTTAGCAAGGGCATCAATTACGGCAACATCAGCGCGAACAGCGACGGCACGGTTGACACTTCGCAGGTCAAAGGCGTCGATCCCGATCTGCGCGTGCGCCCCTTATTCCTGCACGGCGGCACGATCTCAATACGCGAATTCGTGGTTGGCGCGCTCCAGAACGAGATGGGGCTACAGGCAGTTGACCCTGAGCTGATGGCGGCGCACAACGGTGGGCGATTTGTCACGCCGTCCGGAATGGTGCTTGACGGCTCGCTCGATCAGGTCGAAGGCCCGCCCACCGACAACCCTGCGGCCGACCCAGACGGCGATGGTGTGGTCAATGAGATTCCCAGCAGCCTCGTCGATCACTTCGAGTTCTATTTGCTCAACTACTTCAAGCCCGCCACCTACCAGCAGACCAATGAAACGACGAAGGGCCGGGCCATCTTCCAGCAAATCGGCTGTGCGGAGTGCCACATCTCCGATTTGCAGATCAACCATGACCGGCGCGTCGCAGATCTCGAAACCGTTTACGATCCTGTCAACGGCATCTTTAATAACTTGTTTGCCTCGGCTACGCCTTTCTTCAACGAGACTGACGATCACACCGGCTTTCCCACTTTGAAGCGACCAAAGCTGGGGTCGTTTCTCGTCAAAAACATCTTCACCGATTTCAAGCGCCACGATCTGGGACCGAACTTCTACGAGCGGAACTACGACGGTACGCTGCGCACGCAGTTTCTAACCACACCGCTCTGGGGTGTAGGTTCTACAGCACCTTACGGTCACGATGGCCGAAGTATTAATCTGGGGGAAGTAATCTTTCGCCACGGCGGCGAAGCGCAAGCGGCGCGTGATGCTTTTGCCTTACTCTCGGCTAACGACCAGGCCCGCGTAGTCGCGTTTCTAAACTCGCTGGTTCTCTTTGCCCCGGACGATACGGCGTCGAATCTCGATCCCGGCAATCGCCACGCGTTCAACTTCCCTCAGTTCGGTCATGGAAGCATCAAGCTCACAGTCCTGTTCAATAATCCAAACGATCCAGAGTGATTGCGGGTGGCCGGGCGCAGTTTAAAAACTGTGTCCGGCCCTTCGCCGCTGGCGCCGAAACGCATTATTCACGATCTCCCGGGTCGCCTGTATCCAGCGCATGCCATTTGAGATTCTTTGCGCCTCGTCTGCTCTCTTGGCGTCTCCGCGGTAAGTCTATTTCGCCGCATTCATCGTACAGACGCAGAGTTTCATGACTCAGAGCTCCTCCTGGGAACAAGACTGTAACGAGCGGTCCAGCTACATCGGCCGCTCGATCTTTATGTCGGCTCCAAAATCGGAATAAGTTATGGTGCTCTTCGACTTTACAGTCTTGCCCATCATGTCTACTTCACCCTCGCTCTCTGTTTTGAGCGGTAGATTATTTGCCACTCCAATCCAGGTCTTAGCCGTAGTTTTAAAGCCCTTCCCCTGCGGATCGTTATAAGTGTACTGATAGGCCATAGCGGGCGACCCGGCGACCGTATCCGGCCCGATAAACTTCACATCTGCGCTCTTCGAGATTTCTTCAATCACCTTTGGGTTCTTAAACTGCGCGATCAGTTCACCCATCTTCACCGGAAATTTCTGCCACGGATTATCGCCCATCTTCATGTACGTGTCCTGACCGACGATGATAGTCTCGTTTTTCGAGGTGCGGCCGCGGAGGTCCGCCTCTCGGAGGATGCGGTAACGGTCAGGGCCAACGAACTCCAAGACTGTGGTGCTGTTAATGCCGCTATCACTGGAAGTCACCGAGCGCGCGCGGTACGACTTTGCCGCGAGCACGGCACTCATACTCTTTGTCAGCTCTCCGCGTGGATCAGTGCTGGCCGTAATCGGATTCATCGGCGATGTACCGCCACTGCCGCTTGAATCTGTTTTACGGCAGGATGCGACGAAGAGTAGTAGGCAACAAGTTAAGCATAATTTAAATGCGACCGAGAAGTTCATCTGGTCTTTCTCCTTTTCAGCAACAACTTCTCCAGTAGCATACAACGCCTTGGCGCTTCACGGCGTGGTCGAAAGTGCTTTTGTACGCAATGGAACCAAACTAACGAACCGCTATTCTAAGAGCGCGAAGAGTAGCGTTCTCGTTTTGCTCCGATATGGTAGCCACTACTGCCCTAAAGGAATTTCAGCGGGTACAAGCCAATTAACGGGTCCATGGCCGTTTTCGCAATGATTCCTCAAAGTCCAGGACTCGAACCCGAAGAAGGCTCAAAGCCCTCATCCAAAGATAGCGAAGGAAGTCAAAAGCTGAAGCAATGAGCTGTAGCGCAAATCGTAGCGACTGCCTGTATAGATGGAGTGATATGGAGTGGCAAAGCAATCGAGAAATTGCGGTTTTATCACTCAGTGCAACTGCGTGTTGAAGCCTTCTTGGGATTATGAGTCTGCTGCTCTAACCATTGAGCTACAGGGGCATACATCGCTTTAAGGATTGTCGGGAGATTCTAGCGGAAATCTCAGCGCGTACCAAAATCTGTTCGGATGTCGAACGTGCGTGCTAAGATCTGCACTTGATTTCAGTTCTCAGATTTCAAATCAAATTTCAGAGTTCACATCCGAACGCGGTTAGTGTCTATGCCCGCATCCAGCGCTAACGATCTTCACCTGGTTCCTCTCGGTGCAGGCGATCTTATTGACCGCGCGGTCCGGCTATATCGCCGCCACCTCTTGACCTTGATG
>Ga0137374_10001088_pt1 | contig 30207 bp, 21 predicted proteins | sample SagtaG_20_FD_104811 | JGI IMG/M metagenome (GOLD analysis project Ga0137374, IMG submission 104811) | Vadose zone soil microbial communities from Sagehorn Ranch, Mendocino, California, USA - Sage1_R_100_16 metaG | ecosystem: Environmental > Terrestrial > Soil > Vadose zone | place: USA... | reverse complement strand
CTAACCTGACGATGGAACCGCCGATTCGCACCGACAGTGAATCCATCCGCGACGAGAAGGTAAAGGTCCTTAAAGCCATTTCGCCACTCGACGCAAAAAACCTGGTTCGCGGCCAGTTCCGGGGTTACCGGCATGAGCCGGGTGTCGCGTCCGATTCCAACGTGGAAACCTTTGCCGCGCTCAAACTCCACATTGATTCCTGGCGTTGGCGTGGGGTGCCCGTTTATATCCGCGCCGGAAAGTGCCTTGCGGTTACGTGCACGGAAATTCAAGTTCACTTGCGGCAGCCGCCGACAATGTACAAGCATCACGCGCTGGAATCGAACTATGTTCGGCTGCGGATCAGCCCCGACGTCCAATTGGCCTTCGGCTTCAACGTGAGTTCACCGGTGGGGGAATCACAGAGCTATCTGTCGGAACTGCTGGCGAGCCGGCAGCCCTGCGCCCGGGAGATGGACGCTTACGAAAGAGTGCTTGGCGACGCAATGGCGGGAGATGCCACGTTGTTCGCCCGCGAAGATTATGTGGAGGAGGCCTGGCGGATTGTCGATCCGGTGCTGAAGACCGGCACGCCCATACACGAATACGAACCGAACAGCTGGGGACCGGCTGAGGCCGAGAGAATCACTCCTCCTGGAGGCTGGCACAACCCGGTCCTGAATGGCCAGAAAACGAATTGAAATGCTCCCTATGCACGGTCGTGGCGCGGAATCCGGAGATCTGGCGTTGAATACGAAATCAATGCGCTCCGTCCTGGCCATCAATAGCGGTTCGTCGAGCCTTCGCTTCGCCCTGTTCAATGCAGGCGAACCGCTCCCGCAGATTCTGAGCGGAAAGTTCGACCGGATCGGACGGCCAGACGCCAAACTATCGTTCACGGACTTCCTCGTGAACAAGAGTGACGAGCGCCTGATTGAAGCGTCCAACCATGTCGCCTGCGTTCCGCTGCTGGTTGAATTGTTGGAGAAGAAAACCGGCGTCGATCCCGTCAGCGCCATCGGCCACCGCGTCGTGCATGGCGGCCCGCGTTATCGCGATGCCGTGCGCGTGGATGGGACCGTGCTGGAGGAATTGCGGCGCATCACTCCTTTTGCCCCGAACCATCTTCCCGACGCCATCGAGCTGATGGAAGTCTTTGCCGCGAGGTTTCCCCAAATACCGCAGATTGCCTGCTTCGACACGGCGTTTCACAGCACCCTGCCTCGAGTGGCGAAGTTGCTTCCCATTCCGCGTCGCTACGAGGCAAAGGGCGTTCAACGTTACGGCTTTCACGGGTTGTCCTGCTCCTTTTTGATGCAGGAACTCCAAGCCGTCGCCGGCGCGAAGACGTCGAACGGGCGCATCATCCTCGCTCATCTGGGCAACGGTGCGAGCATGACCGCCGTGCGCGACGGCAAAAGCATGGATACGAGTATGGGCTTCACGCCGGCGGCGGGTCTGATGATGAGCAGCCGTTCAGGTGAATTGGATCCGGGACTGGTGGCGTTCCTGGAGCGAAGCGAGCAGATGACCGCGACACAATTTGACCGGATGATTCACCACGAGTCGGGGCTGCTCGGCGTTTCAGAGTTCAGCTCTGACATGCGGGATTTGCTCGCGCGAGAAGCCGCTGACGTTCGGGCGGCGGAAGCCGTGGCGCTGTTCTGTTACCAGGCGAAAAAGTGGATTGGTTCTTTCGCCGCTGCGCTGGGTGGATTAGACACGCTCGTCTTCGCCGGTGGCGTTGGTGAGAACAACGCGGCCATTCGGACTCGCATCTGTGAAGGACTTGGCTTCCTCGGCATCGAACTGCACGACGCCCGCAACGCGGAGAACGGGCCGGTGATTTCCACGCAAACCGGCCGCGTCACCGTGCGCGTCATTCGCACGGATGAAGAGTTGATGATTGCGCGCTCGGTTTGCCGCATTGTCGCCCCGACCTCGGTTAACAAACAGGATTGAACCATGAATCCAAAAACAAACACTCCGGCCGCAAAACTCGCTTCGATAGGGACATTGCGCGGCGATGTCCCCGCCCGCTCAGCAGCGGGCAGAACCGTTGCGCCGCTCAGCGTGGCGCAGACGGCGCAGCGCCCCGTCCCTGCCAAATTCAAGCGCGCGCGGCGCGAAAAAGTTCGAGGAGTTCTCTCCCCGGAACTGCTGCGCAAAATCGATGCCTGGTGGCGCGCGGCGAACTATCTTTCGGTGGGACAGATTTATCTCTACGACAATCCGCTCCTGAAGAAGCCGCTGAAACCGTCGCACATCAAACCGCGCCTGCTCGGTCACTGGGGCACGACCCCTGGACTGAATTTTATCTACTCCCACCTGAACCGCGTCATCAAGGAACAGGACCTGAACATGATCTTCATCACCGGACCGGGCCACGGCGGACCCGGTCTGGTGGCGAATGCCTGGCTCGAAGGCACCTACAGCGAAGTCTATCCCAACATTGCGCAAGACGCGGATGGGATGAAGCGGCTGTTCAAACAATTCTCCTTCCCCGGCGGCATTCCGAGTCACGTCGCACCCGAGACGCCTGGTTCGATTCACGAGGGCGGCGAACTGGGCTACTCGCTGTCGCACGCTTTCGGTGCAACGTTTGACAATCCCGACCTGCTCGTCGCGTGCATCGTCGGCGATGGCGAGGCGGAGACAGGTCCGCTCGCCACAAGCTGGCACTCGAACAAGTTCCTCAACCCGGTCCACGACGGCGCCGTGTTGCCCATCCTGCACTTGAACGGCTACAAGATCGCCGGCCCCACGGTCATGGCGCGCATTCCTCCGGACGAGCTTGAGGCCATGTTCCGCGGCTACGGGTACAAGCCGCATTTCGTGGAAGGCGACGAGCCAATTAACATGCACCAGCTCATGGCCACCACACTGGACACCGTGGTCGCTGAAATTCACCGCATCCAAAGCGACGCGCGCGCCAGGGGGTTCAAGACGCGACCGCGCTGGCCGATGATTATTTTGCGCTCACCGAAAGGCTGGACGGGCCCGAAGCTAGTGGACGGCAAACCCACTGAAGGAACGTTTCGCTCGCACCAGGTGCCGATGGGGGACATGAGCCATCCGGGACATGTGAAGATTCTGGAGAAGTGGCTGAAAAGCTATCACCCGCAGGAGTTGTTCGACAAAGCCGGCAGGCTGCGTCCCGATCTCGCCGACCTCGTCCCGAAGGGCGGGCGCCGCATGAGCGCCAATCCCCATGCCAACGGCGGTCTCCTGCTCCGTGACCTGCGCCTGCCGGATTTCCGCGATTACGCTGTGAAGGTCCCAAAGCCCGGTGCCGTTGAAGGTGAAGCCACGCGCGTCCAGGGCCAGTTCATCCGCGACGTGGTGAAACTCAACCCCAAAAACTTTCGCGTCTTCAGCCCGGACGAGACGACCTCGAACCGCTGGGGCGCCGTGTTCGAGGTGACCAATCGTTGCTCGACGGCGGAAATCATTCCCGGCGACGACCACGTCGCACCCGATGGCCGCGTGATGGAGATGTTGAGCGAACATCAGTGCGAAGGCTGGCTTGAAGGTTATCTGCTCACGGGCCGCCACGGGTTCTTCTCCTGCTATGAAGCATTCATCCACATCGTGGATTCGATGTTCAATCAACATGCCAAGTGGCTCAAGGTGGCCAATCACATTCCGTGGCGCCGGCCGATTGCATCCTTGAACCTTCTCCTATCGTCCCACGTGTGGCGGCAGGACCACAATGGATTCAGTCATCAGGACCCAGGCTTCATCGACCACGTCGTCAATAAGAAGGCCGAAATTATCCGCGTCTATCTGCCGCCCGATGCGAACACGCTGCTCTCTGTGACAGATCACTGCCTGCGCAGCCGAAACTACGTGAACGTGATTGTGGCCGGTAAACAACCCGCGCCGCAGTGGCTCGGCATGGATGCCGCCATCAAACATTGCACCGCCGGCATCGGCATCTGGCCGTGGGCGAGCAACGACCAGGGCGGCGAGCCGGATGTCGTCATGGCGTGTTGTGGCGACGTCCCAACGCTCGAAACCCTGGCTGCGGTTGAGTTGCTTCGGACGTTTTTCCCCGAGTTGAAGGTCCGGGTGATCAATGTGGTGGACTTGATGATGCTCCAGCCGCGAAGCGAACACCCGCACGGTCTGAGCGACAAAGATTTCGACGTGCTCTTCACGGCGGACAAACCGATCCTCTTCGCCTATCATGGCTATCCGTGGCTGATTCATCGGCTCACTTATCGCCGAACCAATCACAAGAATCTTCACGTGCGCGGTTACAAAGAGGAAGGCACGACCTCGACTCCGTTCGACATGGTGGTGATGAACGACCTGGACCGCTTTCATCTCGTCGCCGACGTGATTGACCGCGTGCCGCAACTTGGCTCCAAGGCCGCTTACGCCAAGCAAGCCATTCGCGACAAACTGATCGAGCACAAGCAATACGTCACGAAGCATGGCGAGGACCTGCCGGAGGTTCGGAATTGGAAATGGGGGGCGAACAAGTAATCGAAAGGCCGATCGATAAGCCATCAGAAAATAATAAGTGATGATTGAAACAGCTTCCATCGCCCATCTGGTGGTTGAACGAAAATCTTCCGGCATCCTGGTAGCCAGGCTGTCGGGCAATTGGCGCGGGCAGCGCGGGTTGCCGGACGTGGCGGTTATTCGAGAAGCGTTGGGCGAGGAACCTCCAGTGAAGTCTTTAGGATTTGATACGGCCGGGCTGGCTGGCTGGGATTCACGGTTTGTGGCGTTTGTCGGCAGGTGCGCGGAGCTGTGTCACGACCGTGGCATCGAGTTCCAGGGCGAGGGGCTGCCGGAGGGTGTGCGCAGGTTGCTGCGGTTGTCCCATGCGGTACCCGGAAAGTTGGATACCCGCGGCGCCGCGGCCAAACCGTCGTTTTTGCAGGACTTAGGTGAGCGCGCGGTCAAGGACTGGGAGGGCGCGGTGGGACTGTTGAGGTTCCTGGGTGAGAACGTGCTGGCTCTTGGGAACCTGCTGCGCGGCCGCGCGCAATTCCGGTGGGCGGACGCGTTTCTGGTCATGGAGCAATGCGGTCCGCAAGCGCTGGGCATCGTGGCGATGATCAATTTTCTCATCGGTCTGATCCTGGCCTTTGTCGGGGCCATTCAGTTGCAAAGGTTTGGCGCTTCCATTTATGTTGCCGACCTTGTGGGCATCGCCACGGTCCGGGAGATGGGCTGTGTCATGACGGGCATCATCCTGAGTGGCCGCACCGGCGCTGCCTTCGCCGCCCAGCTCGGGACCATGAAACTCAATGAAGAAATCAGCGCGCTGCAGACCTTCGGCATCTCGCCCATTGAATTCCTCGTCCTTCCGCGAATGGTCGCGCTGATTCTGATGATGCCGTTTCTGTGCATATTTGCCGACTTGATCAGCATTGCCGGAGGCTTTTTCGTGTCGGTCAGCATGCTGGACGTCACACCCACGGTTTACCTCACCCGCACCGTTCACGCGATTGAACTCAAAAGCTTCCTGCTTGGAATTGGCAAGGGCTGCTTCTTTGGTTTTCTGGTGGCCTACACCGGCTGTCTCCGCGGAATGCAGAGCGGTTATGATGCCGCCGCGGTCGGCGAGGCAACGACCCGGGCAGTGGTGTCAGGGATTACAGCCATCATTGCCTCTGACGGCCTCTTCGCCGTGTTGAGCCACGCATTGAACATCTGAACCACGTCATGAACGGCGGCGACATCAAAATTGAGATTCAGCACCTGACCATGGCCTACGGTTCCTACGTGATCATGCAGGACATCAACGCTCGCGTGAAACGCGGCTCGGTGTTCGTTATCATAGGCGGAAGCGGTACCGGCAAGAGCACGCTGCTCCGTCATATGATCGGTCTGCAACGCCCCGCACAAGGCGATATTCTCTTTGACGGCCGAAGTTTTTGGGGTACCGACGACGAATCGCGCCGGGCGCAGTTGCGCAAGTTTGGCGTGCTGTTTCAAAGCGGAGCCCTCTGGAGCTCCATGACCCTGGCGGAGAACGTCGCGCTCCCCCTGGCTGAATACACCGATTGGCCGCCAGCCGAGCGGCAAGATGTCGTCCGGCTGAAGCTTGCGCTCGTGGGGTTGAGCGGTTTCGAGGACTATTATCCCGCGGAGATTTCTGGCGGAATGCGCACGCGGGCGGGTTTGGCGCGCGCCATGGCGCTGGACCCTGAAATCCTCTTTCTCGACGAGCCGTCGGCAGGGCTGGATCCCATCATTTCGCGGAACCTGGACCAGTTGATCCTGGAGTTGCGCGATAGCCTGGGGGCAACCGTCGTGGTCGTGACGCATGAATTGGCCAGCATCTTCACGATCGCTGACGACTCGATCTTCCTCGACGCCGACTCGAGGACAATGCGAGCACAAGGGAATCCGAAGGAACTGCTGGAGCACTCTACCGACGCAAAGTTAAGAGCCTTTCTCACTCGCGGCGAGTTTTCCGATGAGTCTACAACGCGGACCGCGTCATGATGAAGCTTACATCCCTTGGACCGAGTGAATCCTGCTTATGAGCAAAAAAGCAAATCCTGCTTCGATCGGCGTGTTCATTGTCGTTGGCCTGGCATTGGGCGTTGCCGCACTGCTCATCTTCAGTTCGCAGAACCTTTTTCATCCGCACCACGAAGACATCCTTTACTTCAATGCCTCGCTCAAAGGCCTGAACCCGGGCGCTCCTGTGAAATTCCGGGGTGTGACCATCGGCTCTGTCGCCGAGGTGCTGATTCGTCACAATCAGGCGACCGACGATTTTTCCATGCCTGTTATTATTAAGATCGACATGAAGCTCGCCCAATCCAAATCGGATGAGCAGCTCGAGATCGGCAGCGAGGCCAAGTTGAACACACTGATCCAGCAGGGTTTTCGTGGCGGTCTGGATGCCGAGAGTCTGGTGACTGGTGTCCTTTACATCGCGCTGGACATCGTGCCCGATGCACCGCCTCCTCAATTCCATCAACTCACGCCCGAGTACCACGAGATTCCGACCATGCCCACCCAGATTGAGCAACTCCTGGCAAACCTGGCGCGCTTCGACATCGGCGGTCTTTCGCAGAAGCTCAACGCTCTGCTGACCCGGCTGGATACGAAGCTGGACCAGTTGAACATCGCGGAAATCAATGCCGGCGCGACCAACCTGCTTGGAGCGGCGAATCACTTCATCGCGACGCTGGACCTCACCAACTCGATTGCAGGCGTCAGACGGACACTGAATAATGCGGAGACGCTGCTGAAGCGAATTGACGGCCGCGTGGACCCGCTGGCTGACAATGTCACGAACACTCTGTATGACGCGCAGCAGACCCTCGCCGATCTGCGTCTGGGTATCCAGAACCTCGCGGGCCTGCTCGGCCCCGACGCCTCCTTCCGTTCCGATCTTAGGCAGGCGCTTGCGGAACTGAGCAACGCCAGCCGCTCCATCGCTGATCTCGCAGAATTCCTTCAACGCAATCCAAATGCCGTGCTAACCGGCAGAAAGCGGCCGAAACCAGAGCCATGAAACCGTCCAGTCGCCCCCAGCTTTTCGCGCTCGTGTGCGGCGCCTGCTTGCTCCTCAACGGATGCCTTTTGAAGCCTGTGACGGTGTCAACGCGCCGCTTCATTCTGGCGCCAATTCCGGCCGCCGAACGGGCTTCAACTCTTGCAGAGCCGTTGCCGGTTGGAGTCGGCTTCGTGAAAATGCCCGCTTACCTTCTGAGAAATTCGATCGCCGTCCGGAAGGGCGTTAGTGAAATTGAGTACCTCGACGATTCAGTATGGGGCGAGCGATTGGACCAGTCCTTTCAGCAGACGCTCGGCGCCAATTTGTCCATACTGCTGCCCTCGGACCGGGTTTACCTCTCCGCTTGGGAACGCGACCAGGTGAAAGTGAGGGTGTTCGTCAACATGGAACAATTCGACGTCGATACCCAAGGGCGCGGCACGCTCATCGCCTGGTGGCGGATCACGGCGGCGGGCAGCGACAAGCTCTTGAAAAGCGGCCAGGCCCGCTTGGCCCGGATCGGGCCTGCCCCGCGCGGCAACCCGCAGGTCATCGCCACAACTTTGAGTGCCCTGACAGCCGAATTCAGTCGCGAAATCGCGCAGGCCATCCACCAATCGGCCGAGCTCAGTCCACTATGAATGAAACCCTTGAGTTTTTAGTTCGACACGGCACGGCGGTTGTCTTCGCCGCGGTATTCATCGAACAAATGGGAGTCCCGTTGCCTGCCGCACCGTGGTTGCTGGCGGCCGGCGCTTTGGCCGCCACTGGCAAACTTAATTGGTTTGTGGCACTCAGCGCCGCCGCGCTTGGCTCGATCCTGGCCGATCTGATCTGGTTTTATTTGGGGCGCTATCGTGGCCAGCGCGTATTGGGCTTTCTCTGCCGCATGTCGTTGGAGCCGGACTCGTGCGTTCGCTGGACGCAGGATGTTTTCACGCGTTACGGAATGCGAGGCGTTATCGTGGCGAAATTCATTCCCGGCTTGAGCACCCTGGCGCCGCCGCTGGCGGGCAGCTCTGGTGTAAGGGCCTCTCGGTTCTTCTTCTTCGATGGATTGGCTTCTTTGCTGTATGCCGGGGGTTTTATCCTTTTAGGCGTTCTGTTCAGTCGCCAGTTGGAACAGATCATCGCCGCGCTCGCAAGTCTTGGAAGTGGTGCGTTGGGAGTCGTCATCGGGTTGGCGGCTCTTTACTTCGGCTACAAGTATTATCAGCGGCGCAAGTTGTTGAACGAACTGCGGATGGCGCGGATTACTGTGGACGATCTGCATCGAATGCTGGAGGCGGGGGAGAATCCACTCATTCTGGACCTGCGGCCTCACGCTGCACTCGATGTGGACCCATCACTGATCCGCGGCGCGCTTCACATGACGATGGATGAGGTGCAGCTTCGGCATGAAGAGATTCCTCGCGACCGTGATATTATTCTCTACTGTTCCTGACCGAACGAAGTGAGCAGCGCCCGGGTGGCGTTGTTGCTGCGGCGAAGAGGCATCTTGCGCGTTCGACCCCTGCTGGGAGGGTTCGATGCGTGGCGTGAGCGCAATTACCCGACGGAACCGCGCGTTGCCGGAGCGACGAGTCTTCCGGGTACCGGATCAACATTGAACACGCGATAGGCAATCTGGCACATCAACAAGACAGACCTCGCCTCTGCCACCGGCGCCGATCTCAAGGTGACGGGACTCGACTTAAAGAAGAGGCGCGGCCAGGGCCCGTTCGCCTTCGCGCAGGTGAAGCACGGCATCGGCGTGGAGGAGATCGGTTTCAACATTGAAAACGCCGGGCCGTACGCGACAGGGGTGGCACACCGCCATGAACTGCGAATTGGCACGCACGGAACTCGCCGCCCGGTGGTGATAGGCTGGGTTGTTTTGGCCAGCATACTCGATTTCCGACAGGCCGAAATGGCGCGTGCGATGCGATGTGGTCTGATTCGGCCGCCGGTTGCCTGTTCTCCTCGCGCAGTTCCGCCTGCATTTGCGGAGTATGCAGGCCCAATCGTGGTTGCAGGTTCTATTTCGCTTTCCTGGGAACCCGGCCCTGGTTGACGTGGCACCGCCGCTGCTTTCTGGAGGCGCTTCTGAGAACATGACTTGCCTCCAGGCGGCGGGCTACCCGTCGCGGCTTTTTTATGCGATTCAAACAGTACGAAATCGGCCGGTTCTTCGACGAGATATTCGGCGAGAACGGCGCGCCGCGCGCCTCGGCGCGGACGCTGGTCAACAACATCGAGGCGTTGCGCGAGGGCGAATTCCTCAACCGCCAGCAGGCCGCCTGGCAGCCCGTTCAAAAACTGCAGCGGCGCTCTATGAGCGCCGAACAAAGTGCGCATTCTGGCCCGATTTCGGCGGTCACAGACCGCCGCTACAACCGCGCCTGGAGTTTTTGAACAGGCTGCTCGCTCTTCGTTTCCTTTGTTGCCTTCTGTAGATTTCCCGAAACCCGCTGTTCACAAAAAGGCACAGAAGCCAACAAAGAGAACTAAGAATCAGAACCGGATCGGCCACACGTCCGCACGCTGAAAGCGCTTCGGAGCGCGGCTCTGTGAGCCGCAGCACGCCCGGGAAGGAAGTGCGCATCGGGATCTCGAATCGTGTCAGCCAAACCGGCGCTGCTGCGGGTCACAGACCCGCGCTCCTTCGGTTGCGGCTTCGCCGCGCTGGGCTGTATCGCAAATTTGCATCTGCGGGGCGTTCGACGTTTCGGAGCGCGCCGCAACCGGGCGCATCCTGCCGACTGCAAGTCGGCGATACAGCCGATTGAAAATCTGCGGTGCGGGGACTGGCTTCTTCTGGAGATCGTGCCGCTATTGCACGAAGTGGCTCGAAGGTATCACCGGAGCGCGGCGTCATTTCAATCGGGAGGTGAGCAGAGCGGACTAACGCCGCCGCAACCGGAAGAATTGGTTACAGGTCCGTGCGCGTCAGTTGTTTCGCAAACCGCCGTGAGGAGAAGATACGCGTCGCATTGTCGATTGTTAGAACTGTAGACCCCTTCATCGGCGAGCTTGGCCTCGCCCTCGCGCTGAACTTCTAAGCCAACAGAGCATTCGACATGCACAAGCAGCTAAATAAACCTCCACCATGTCGACCTTTCAATCTCCGAGATTGAACGGAAGGTCGCCGGTGGCTTCAACTTGAACCCCATCAAGAGGGCATCGCGTATCTGCGAACCCATGATGGAATTGGCGTCGAAGGCGCGGTATGTGATGTCGTTTGTCGTGCGCTCCAACCGTAAGACGGGATCGTTCATCGTCGCGGTCTCAGGGATTTCAACTTTGATCGTATTTCGCTTGCCATGCGCCTGTGCAGGATGCAAGCCACGCGCACGCCCGTCATGCTCACTCACGATTGAATTAATGCCCTTAAAGAAATCTGTCTCCACAGCCTGAAATGGCATTTGAACTTGTGTTCCTCGTGCCTTGCGCACGCGCATCAAGAGCACGGTCCCGGGAACGTCGCGAATTATCTTCGGTGCTTTTCGAACCGGTGGTGCGGAGTATCGCTGCGCCTTGAATAAGGCTTGGGCTGCAGCAGGCCGCTTCGCCTTGGATTGTTCGCCGCTAGCCTTTCGCCGCCGCCGCAGTTCCTTTTCTGGGAACACGTAACCGAGGCGAACCAAGTCATTCAGTAGGGTCTCATCCAGCCGCTTGGCTAGACCCGTGACTGTATCACGCCATGAAGCCAACGCTGTTCGGGCATCTCGAATCAGGGGATCATTCAGAGGCGCGTCGAGTTGCAAGCCTGCCTCTGTGTTTCTGTAAAGACCCGCGCCGGTCAGATTATTCGAGCCTACAATCAGGCGAGCGTCGGCTTCGTTGTGGAGCAGATAGACTTTCGGATGGAATGTTGTTTTGACATCTTCGTTGTGGTGGATATGCGTTTCGAGATTTCCAGCAGCCTGCAGCGCCAGCAAGTCCTGCAACCCTTCCACCGAAGTGTTCTCGATGTCCACGCCCACCGTAACTTGTGCAAAACCGCCACAACCGAGAAACTTCCTGAAGGATTGTTCGAGCTGCTGCGTCGCAGAGCGGCGCACCCAAGCGGCGGCAATCTCGATTCTATTCCATTTCTCACTTTCGATGTCCGCAGAGAGCGCAGTTCCGAAGCGATGTGCCAGCGGTTGGTTGTAGAACATGATTAACCTTCCTTGCGGTGGCTCTTTGGCTTGCGGTGCTCAGACCGCCCCATCAGGTAATCGTAGGACACCACAGTGTTCCCGGTGGCCTTTTTGCCCGGTGGTTTGGCGACAATCACGACATACTCATGAACATTTTTGAAAAGGAAGTTTGGCGGATATGGATAGCTGCCAAAGATTGGTCGTTGCTTGCCGTGAGACCCCCACTTTCCGCCTGTTCCATCCTTTGACCAGACGATCTCGTTCACAAGGACAAAGCCGATGTCGCGAAGTTGGCAGATGAAATCAGCGGCGAGCGGAAAGGTAAGCAAGCCATGTTCAGTGTGCTGGTTCACGTTGGCGGTCACGACACAAAGCTTTCTGCCTGGCATCAATACGCGATAGCACTCCTCAAAAGCGGGCCGAACGCCGTCGAAAAAGCGCTTGTAAACGGGCTGGTTGCCCACGTTCTCGTCTCCTTTCCCGTAATCAGCCTTGTTCCAATACGGAGGACTTGTGACCACCAAGCCGATGGAATCCGAAGCCAAAACCTCCATGTTGCGACTGTCACCTAGGATGACCTGCGCATGATCTTCGCCGTTCGACAGCGCGTGGCATCGGCGACGGATGATTTTGGCGTACTCGGGATTCTGCTCGACGCACACACCGTGTCGTCCGAGTTCAATGGCGGCGGCGGCTGTCGTTCCAGTTCCGCCAAACGGATCGAGCACTGTCTCCCCGGAAAATGAAAAAAGCTTGATGAGCCGGCGTGGTATCTCAACTGGAAATACAGCAGGATGATTTGGGTCGGAAGTGTTGGCGATTTGCCAAACGGTCTTGGTGTATTCGCGCCATTCCTCTTTGGTCAATTTGCTTTTTTCTTTTTGTGATTTGGTCGGTTGCTTAATCATCCTGTTTTGGGCTCGGCGAACTGTTTCGTGACGTGGCTGCGCCGTTCGTCAGCAGAGTCCACAACGGCGTTCCGCTGCACGAACGCCCTTAATTCGGCTAGAAAGCCTGCTGTAAGACCCGCTGCGCGGGCGAGAATTGCGTCAATCTGATCACGTTCCTGATGGCACGCCAACGGACGGAAGCCGACAGTCAGCCGGCCAGCATTCAAGCTCGTGAAGCGATGGCCTTGCAACTTTTGCCACAGCGTGTCGCCGAGCACCGCGAGTCTTTCAAAATCGCCGCTGGTGAATGAGCGTCGGCCAAACGGAATCTCGTCGAATAGCCAGCCCGCAACGTGGAATCCATCGCCCAGAACATGCCAGAGCCAGAAGGAAAGTCGGCTGCTAAGAATGGCAAAGGCTGCGCGCGCATCCAACTCGGCCTTGAATTCCAGACAATGCACCGAACTTTCGCTGAGAGTCAGCTCTCGTTCGTCTGGCAGCAGCGTTGTGGGACGATAAACATTCAGGAAGTTGTAAGCCGTGCCCCCAGCGAAAACCTTCGGCGCGCTTTCGCCATTTAAAGCATCAGCGGCATCGCATGTCCCGATTCGCGCTGCAAGCGAGGGTAAACGCTCGAAGCGTCGCTTCAGCGTCATGAAGGCTTCCGATTGCATCGCGCCGTCGAGCTTCGGAATCCCTAAGGTAATCTCAATGGAATCCACCGCCGTAAACTGAATGCGCCGAAACAACTGCTCACGAGTGCGACTGGTCCATTTTCGCAACGGCCCGGTTTCGATGTTTGCCGCCTGTCCGCGTCGCGGGGTTTCGGAATTCTCGTGACGGAAGAGAATCGCGTTGCGCGTTTTGACCTCCTCACCAAAAAGCGCGTGTGGTTCGCGATCGAAGAAAGCGAACTGCCACCGTCCGCCATTCCAACTCATCGAGTGTCGGCATTTCTCGAATTGTGAACCGCCGTGAAACGCTAGCGAAAGCGGTGTGACCAGTGCGGCTGCATTGCAACCGGGCTTGGTGAATCGCCACATCATCTCCACGAACAACGGGAAAAGATTCAGTCGCGGCGCGGCCTTTGCCCCATGCAGCGACGCAAAGCGAGAAGTCAGCGACGCGAAATCCGCGCGCTCACCCAAGGCAGCGTAAGGTGGATTGCCCACGACCAGGTCGAAGCCGCCCTGAACCCGAGGAAACAAGTGCGCCAGAGTCGGCAACGGACCTTCGAAAAACTCAGCCACCGTTCTCACCTTGTCTTGTCCCGGCGCATCCACACAAAGCGCGTCAGTCTCGACGAGATTTTGGCGAATCCGTTTCCAAGCTGCGAGCGGGCTGAGACTGCGAGCGTGAAGTTCAGGCAAACATTCGTTCAAGAGAACAAAAGCAGCAGCGTCCAGGGCGTGGCCGCTGACATCTAAGCCATGCAGGCAATTCGTGAAGTAATCGAATCGCGAGAAGTCATTTCGACCAGCATTTGTGCGAGACGCCTCGCGAAGCATCGCCAAGAAGAAAACACCTGTGCCGCAAGCTGGATCGAGGCATTTGGCGAAAGGAAAATCACCCTCAAAAAGCTCCTTGGCGTGCCCGACCATGTAATCCGCAATGTCGGCAGGCGTGTAGAAGACTCCACCCTCTCGCTTCGCCGCACGAGCCGATGCCGTAGTCGGGTCTTTCATCACCGACGCCCGGCTACCCGGCCCATGTTCCTCCAAGATGTATGGAAGTAGCGCATGAAACTCTTGGTCAATCTTGACGGTGTTGAGTAGTTGTTCCGCCTCCCACAAACTCTCTGCGGCCACTTGCGTCGAGAGCCAAGCACTTGCCTCCTGCGAATCCAGACGAAACCACGATTCTGCTTCCTGAACGCCGCAGCGCGGTGGAAGCTCTCCGCTGCTCCGCGCCGTCAGGCACATCGAAACTAGATTCCAAGCAGCGCGCGTCGTCAAAGAATCTGGGTTCTGGGAAAACTTTGAGTCGGCGAGAAATGTCTGAAAAAAAGCTTTGGCCGACTTTTCTGGAAACAGTCCTCTGGCGAGAGCCGAAACCGCGTCGCGAACCGGCTTCCCTTTCGCTTCGGTCGCAACTGCGAGCGATGCTCCTTCGCGGGGTGAACCGTGCCGCTTCGGTCTAGCAGGCGTCGCCGCCTGGTCCAGCGTCAGGAGTTCTTGTTCGTCAATTGCGAGCACGGTCATTCGGATGTGTTCATGTTAATTCGCAGCGTGCTCTTGCGTAAAGATCAGAAGCTGCGTGGGCTTCGGGCGCAAAGTAGTTGAAGAAGGCGACTTGCTGGACAGGAATTCGACACCTCACCCCGGCCCTCTCCCCCGTTCGAGGCGGAGAGGGAGGGATTGGGTTGCGTCCATTTGACCGGGCGCCGATTCGCCACATACGGTTAATTCAGCAGCGTTGCTGCTGATTGTCAATTGTTAGACCTCTTTCTGGAACGCATCACTCCGGCCCGCCGAGCAGCAGCCGTTTGGCCCATAGCTCCTCCGGCTTGAATATGCCGGCGGGGGTGAGGATGCCGGTGATCAATTCCGGCGGCGTCACGGCGCAGCCGCAACCAAAGTAGCGCGGAGTTGGACTCTGCTGTGTCGCGGATTTGCAATCTGCGGGGCGTTCGAGGTTTCGGAGCGCGCCGCCACCGGGCGCATCCTGCCGACTAAAAGTCGGCGATGCGGCCGATTGAAAATCTGCGCTGCGGGCGCTGGCTTCACTTGGAAATCGCGCCGCTATTGCACGAAGTGCCTCAATCGTATCACCGGAGCCTGGCGGCATTTCGATCGGGTGGTGAGGACTGCGGGCCGCCGCCGCCGCAGGCGGAAGAATTGGTTGCCGGCCCCGTGCGCGTCAGATGACTCGCGATCCGGCGTGAGGAGAAACTACGCATGGCATTGCCGATTGTTAGAACCGCTCACGCGAATGGGTGACCCTTTTAAGTACCGACGCTCCATTTTTTGCCGCGCTGCCGGCGCTGCGAGCTCTGACTGCAGCCCCACAACGAGACTACTTTCGCGCCGGGTAACGCCAGATCCAGTCGCCGTCTTTGATCTCGGTGCTGCGGCCGGAGGCAAGAAAAGCCGGGGTGCCGTGGTCATCGGTTTCGTTCCAGCCAACGGAGTAGAGAAGGAAGCCACCATCGTCCGTGCGTTCGTAGCGCAGGGGCTGGCCGTCGATCAAATCGTGCGGGAGGTAGCGGAGATAGCGCGGCGAGAGGGCGGCGAGTGTTTCGGGATAGCGTCCAGTGGCCAGCCGATAGCGTTCGACAGCGCACGCGATCACGACGAAATCCACGGTGGCTTGAGCATGGGCCAGCTTGAGGTGGACCTTGGACGGGGCGACCAGGAATTCCTGGGCGAACACAAGGTGGTTTTTCACCAGGTTCTCCGTGTCGTGCACCGCCATTTCCACGAAACGGGCATTGGCCTCTCCGACGCTCGGTTGAAACCGTCGGGCCTCGACATCGAAGCCGGTCAGCAGCCGTTCGTCGAAAAGCTGACTGTAATTACGCTGCTCCGCATCAAACCAATCGCGCGGGCAAGTGGCGAAAGCGCGGTCAGCTTCTGTTTGCCATGACTCCGTCCTGGCCTTCGTGTCGATCAGCGAAAGAATCGGAGTCCGTTTGTCGCGGGCCATGCCGATGGTCAGGTTGCCCCAGGCGCGCTCGGCTTCCAGCACGCGCTTGAGGTCGGCGATGAAGTCGAATTGTTGGAAGCGGGCTTGCAGGGTTTGCAGTTGCGCGGCGGACCAGCGTCGTTCAGCCAGGCCTTCCCAGATGGGTTGAACGGCGATTTGCAAGCAGGCCACCCGCACGAGTTGGGAAATGAGGGTCGGCTCGCTGGAGGGAGATTCCACGAGGCGCAACATCAGTGTCGCATCGCGCAAGGCCTCCTCGGCGTGGCCGGCGGCGAGTTCGGCGGAGGTCTTGAGGCGCAGAAGTTGGCAAGTCCGCTTCACGACGGCCAGGTGCGGGAACAGAGTGGCCCATGGATTGTCGAGATCATAGCGAACATTGAACCTCGAATTCGACCGCTGACTGGCTGCGCGCAGTTCCTTCAGGACCGGCTCGTAGGGTTGAAGCGCCCTGAGCACCGCCAGCGCGGCTTGGGAGTTGGCCGCGGCATCAGGCGTATCGGACACGGCGATTTCTTCATTGCCCGCAGCGAGCGACTGCGATTGCTCGAAAGCTTTTCGCCACGCGACCAGGTCGGTGACAAGGCGGCCGGTCTTCTGAGCGACTGCCGAATCGCGGAGGTTGGGGAACGTGCGAGGCCATTGGTCGGCGCGTGAGAAGTCCTCGGGCCAGACGGCTGAAGCCGCCTGCTGGCCTTTTTCGAGGACCGCGGCGAAGAACGGGGTCGCACCGAAGTTTTGCTCGTCGGGCACGGGCGGCGGAATGAAGCGTTCGGCGGCGGCCCGCTCGGCGCGGGCAGGCAGAGTGCCGGAATTTTTGTCGCGAGCCTGAAGCTCGCGCCGGCTCGCAATGACAACCACCACGGCGCCGAGTGTCGCAAGGCTGACGGCGGCAAACAAGTACTTGGGCAGGTGCCGCGGGCTGAGCAGCCGGCGCAGCAAGGAGCCGGATTCGGGCGTGGACATTGCGTCGTTGTTTTTCATAACGGGGTGAATTCGGTCAGACTTTGGAGGATGAAGTGCGTTCGCTCCGCGGGCCGGGAACCGTCGCCTTGGGTGCCGGCGCCGAGTCGGCCGGTACATCGAGCAACCTCGCCAATTCGCGCCGTTGTGCGGCCACGGCCATCCGTTTTTCCGGACTGGGAGACTGGATGGCAACGGACGGCAGCGTGGGTGGCCCCGCGAGGTGCAAGCCAACCAGGATCATCCATACCGCCGCCAGCCCTGCCCAGGCCTGCGGGCAGGGCCAGAGCCACTCGCGCCACAACGGAACGATTGTTGCCTGACGCGTGACGCGTGACTCCTGGGCAGTGCGCGCAGCGTGCGCGACCTCCAGGATTTCAGCGCGCCATTCGGAGGGCACCGATCGGAGCGGCTGGCTCTGGAGCTGTTGTTCAAATTCGTCCGGCTTCATGTGATTTCTTCGTAAAGAGGACGCAGGCGCTCACGCATTTTGTCTAATCCATAGCGATAGCGGCTCGCCGCGGTATTCGGCGGCAGGTCGAGCGCCTCGGCGATGGCCTCGAAAGTCAGGCCCTCCCACAGTTTGAGATGAACCACGGCGCGCTGTTCCGGAGGCAATTCCCCGAGCGCCTCGGTGAGCGCGTGACGAAATGCCATTTCATCAGGGTCCGCCGATGGAGTGAACGCGCCGGCGGCATCGGCCGCCAGTTGTTCGTGGTGCTTGTCGCGCGTGCCGCGGCGGCGCATCGAGTCAATCGCTGCATTGTGGGAAAGACGCAGCAGGAAGGCCCGCTCGGCGCGGACGCCTTGCAGCGATGCCGGCTGGCGGGCCAATTTGACGAACAGTTCCTGCAGGATGTCACGCGTGTCCGCTTCGTTTCCGGTGAGGTTCAGCAGAAAGGCGAAGAGGGCCGACGCGTGTTCGTCGTAGAGACGTTCCAGATTGAGCGGCGGCATGGTCTCAGGGAGGACGCGGGCCACGGCGGAAATTGTCTGAGAAAAATGCAAAAGCCGGGTGTGGGTTGGGTGTCGCGTAAGAGAATTGACAGGGCGGACTGCCGCGCCTCACGTGGCCACCCGGAGGTCCTTTGCGGTGTTCAGACGGCCCTCGAATTGGACCGGGGAGTGACAAGATACGCTGGAGAGTTTGACGGTGCGATGGACAAGCGCGTCAATCACTGGCAGACCCGAAGCCGCCGGCGCGCCGCGTCGGTCTCCGGGCCACGCAAGGGTTTCTCGCCGTTTTATCGATCCGGCTTTCGCCAGCGCAAGCCGCCGTGACCGAGGCATGGATTGACCGCTACACAATGTGGTGAGCAACTCGGATGATAGGGCGCCCAAGGTCGTGCGCGATGAGGGGGTGACATCTTTTTGTGGCTTGACTGTCCTTCCAAATGGTGGCTGGCGGACTTACGGTTGTGCCTGATGGCAGATTCATCGGACCATTTGCCTGAATTCGCACGAGAGTTCACCACCACGCACTGGAGCATGGTGCTGGAGGCGGGACAAACCAACACTCCGCAGTCCATCGAAGCACTGGGCGAACTCTGCCGCACTTACTGGTATCCGCTCTACGCGTTTGTCCGCCGCAAAGGACACAACCCGCACGATGCGCAGGATCTCACGCAAGCGTTCTTCGCCCGGCTGCTGGAGAAGAACTACGTCGCGCAGGCTGATCGCGAGCGCGGGCGGTTCCGCACTTATCTGCTGGCGGCGCTGACCCACTTCCTCGCCGACGAATGGGACAAGGCGCGGCGGCTGAAACGCGGCGGCGGTCGGGAAATCATCTCGTTCGACGCGGCCTCGGCGGAGGAACGCTACCGGGTGGAGCCGATCGATCAACTCGATGCCGCGAAGCTTTACGAGCGACGCTGGGTCACGACGCTATTCGACAAAGTGCTGGCGCGGTTGGAACAGGAGTTTCGCGACTCCGGCAAGGGAGAGTTGTTCGACGGTCTGAAAAGTTCTTTGCTCGTCGAGGACTCGGGCTTGAGCTACGCCGAACTGGGTGCGCGGCTGAGCCTGACGGAGAGCGCCGTGAAACAGGCGGTGCATCGGATGCGCCGTCGTTATCGGGAATTGTTCCGCGAGGAAATCGCGCAAACGGTGGCCGGACCGGGCGAAGTCGAAGACGAGCTGAAGCACCTCTTCGCAGTCCTAAGCACGTAGCGGAGACTTTCAGCCTGCGCTGCGGGGCGAAAAGTTTTTCGTCACCTCGTGCCCGTTTCGCCTCAGAACAGAGTGGAAGCCATTGACTGAGCCACCGACATCGAAGCCGACCTGCCCAAGCTGCGGCGCGGAAGTCCCGCCCGACGCGCCGCGCGGCTATTGTCTCAAGTGCCTCTTCCAGCTCGGCACCGCCGAACCTGATTCCGTGGCGACCGAGTTCGCCTCTCAACCCTCGACTCTAAACTCTCAGCCTCCGCTCCGCTCCTTCGGCGACTACCAACTGCTCGAAGAAATCGCCCGCGGCGGCATGGGCGTGGTTTACAAGGCGCGGCAAAAGAGCCTGGGCCGCATTGTCGCGGTGAAGATGCTCTTGTTTGGCGACCAGTCGGGCAAGGAACTGGCGCAACGGTTCCGCGCGGAAGCGGCGACTGCGGCCAGTTTGCAACACGCTAACATCGTCGCCATCCACGAAGTCAGCGCGCATGAGGGACAGCCGTTCTTCGCCATGGATTTCATCGAGGGCCAGAGCCTGGCCCGGCTCGCCGCGGGCCAGCCATTGCCCGCGACCCGCGCCGCGCGTTACGTCAAGATCGTTGCCGAGGCCATCCATTACGCGCACGAGCGCGGCATCCTGCACCGCGACCTCAAGCCGTCCAACGTGCTCATCGACCCGTTCGACCAGCCGCAGGTGACCGACTTCGGCCTGGCCAAGCGGCTGCATCACGACAGTGAACTGACCTTGAGCGGCCAGGTGCTCGGCTCGCCCAACTACATGCCCCCGGAGCAGGCCGCGGCCAGACGCGGGCTGGTCGGCCGGCGCAGCGACGTCTATTCACTTGGCGCGATTCTCTATCACCTGCTCACGGGCCGCCCGCCGTTTGTGGGCGAGTCGCTCACCGACACGTTGCAGGAGGTGGTGAACACGGAACCGGTTTCGCCCCGCCTGCTCAATCCCAGCGTGCCACGCGATCTGGAAACCCTCTGCGTGAAATGCCTGGAGAAAGAGCCGGCACGCCGCTACCAAACGGCGCAAGCGCTGGCGGAAGACCTCGGCCGCTTCCTCAAAGACGAACCAATCCACGCCAAACCTATTGGCCCAACCGCAAGGTTGTGGCGCTGGTGCCGGCGCAAACCGGTCGTCGCCGGTTTGAGCACGGCGGTGGTGCTACTGGTCAGCGTCGTCGCTGTCGTTTCGCCGCTCGCCGTTCTTCGCGTTCGCCATGAAAATCAACTCGCCCGCCACGCCGAGCACGAGACACGGGCACAGCTCTGGACTTCCTGCTTGGCTCAGGCGAGGTCGGGACGCTTGACCCGCCTGCTGGGACAACGCTTCGACAGCCTCGACGCCGTGAGAAAGGCCGTTGCACTGCGCCCAGGGTCCAATTCGCTGGCGCTGCGCAATGAAGCCGTCGCGGCTTTGGCATTGGCCGACCTTCGGTTCTTGAAGACCGTGCCGATTGCAGTGCCATATCAACCCTGGCTGCCGTTTGATTCCAACCTTGAGCGTTACGCCGAGTTGGCCGCCGACGGAACACTGCGCCTGCACCGCACTTCTGATGACGCGGAGTTGCTGCGCCTGTCAGGCCCGGTGCTAGCGCGGCAGGTCGTTTGCCGCTTCAGTCCCGACGATCGATTCCTGCTGGTGTACGACAAGGCCGGCCAGATCGTGTTGTGGGATTTGGCGCGAGAGCAAATCGTCTTCCACCAGTCCAACCAAACGCACGTACGGACCTTTGATTTCAGTCCGGACAGCCGGCTGCTGGCCACTGGCTACAGGAGCCGTGAGATTGTCCTGCGCGACACGAGTACGGGCGGAACGAATCGCGTGTTCACAGCCGGATTAGACCCTTATGGACTTCTGTTTAGTTCGGATGGTCAGCAACTGGCGGTGTGGCACGAAGGGACCAACCGCTTGGAACTGCTCGACGCTCTCAGTGGCTCGTTGCTTCGAGCGCTGGCGGCTCCGGGGGAACCGGCACAGGCCACCGGCGTGGGTTGGAGTCCGAATGGCGGGAGGCTGGCGGTCGGTGCTCACGACCGAAACATTTACGTCTGGGATACCGTGACCAGCCAACGTCTCCTCACTCTCGAAGGCCATGCGTCGAGCGTGCGCGTCGTGACATTCCTCGGGCGCGACGATCTGTTGCTTTCGTCTTCGTGGGACGGCACGTTGCGGCTGTGGGACCCGCGGACCGGTCGGCAGTTGCTCAATGCGTCTGGCCTTTCCGGTCCGATTCAGCTCAGTGCCGCGAAGCTCGGCCTGGTTCTACGTCAACAACAGTACCTCCACTTGTACGAACTGCTGACGGGTGACGTTGCGCGCGAATTGTGCGAACCGAAAGATTCAGAATGGAATGGACCGTTGTGCGTGGCCTTTAGTCCCGACGAACGCTGGCTGGCTTCCGGCAGCTACGATGGCGTGCGACTGTGGGACTTGTCCTCCGGCCTCGAACTGGCCCTTCTGCCAGGAAAGCTGACGCAGAGTGTCTTCTTCGACCCGCCCGGCACGAACCTCATTACCTGCTCGCAGACTGAACTGTTGCAATGGCCCATTGCGTACGGGCCGGGAAGGGAAATTGTGCTCGGGCCGCCGCTCGCGCGCGCTCCGACGCAAGCGCCCAAAAACTTTTTGAAGGGCAGTCTTACGCTCCAAGGCGATTTGTTCACCACCGTAAGTGACGGAAGCATTCGTGGATTCCGCAACGGAACTAATTTCGTCCGCCTGACCAACTCGTGGGGCGCTTATCATCTCGCGACCAGCAGGGACGGAGAGTGGCTGGCCGCCAGCTACCGCGCGGGCGCCAAGGTCGGGTTGTTCAGCGCGAGCGAGCACAAGTTCGTGCGCGCCGTCCCGACCGCCGGTGAGGCGGACGTCTCGTTTACGCCGGATGGCCGGTGGTTGGTCACCGGTTCACTCGAGGAGTATCGCTTTTGGGATGTCGAGACCGGCCAACGTGGCGTGCGAATTCCGCGCGAGCAAAATCCAGGTTTGATCGGAAAGACAGCGTTCACCGGCGATGGCAAGATGATGGCCATTGCCCGGTCTCAATGGGTGGCTTCCTTGATCGATCCGACTGATGGTAAGGAACTGGCGAGATTGGAGCATCCCAATCCGCAACTCATCTCCTGGCTTGCCTTCAGTCCCTCCGGCACGCAACTGGCCGTGGCAACCGAAGGCAATGTTATTCAACTGTGGGACTTGCGCCGGCTTCGTCGGGAACTCGCCGCGTTGAAACTGGATTGGGAACAGCCGCCGTTTGCGCCGGAGCGCTCAAGTCCGCCGGGCCACGCCCTCCGCGTCAAGATTCTGCCTCCAACCGTTCGCGCGACACGATAAAGAGATATTCCCCGCTTCTCTTCGGGTTCCTGACAACCCTCCACGGTTACTTGTAGCGTACGGTCGCCCCCAAACATTCCTCCACTTTTCCTGTCACCTTCTCCGGGGAACCCCTCAGAAATGAGTGAAGGGACACAGCCCTTCACGATTAGGAACATGAAAACCAATAAAGGCCTATGAAAATTATTTTCTTCTCGCCGAAGGTGAAATTGCTCATTGCACTCGTATTGCTTCCCGCGGCCGCATTGGTGGGTACGGCGGTCGGAGCGCCGGGCGATAACGTGGCTCTCTCAGGCACGGCGTCGCAGTCCAGCACCGGTTTCGGCGGCTCGGCCAGCCGCGCCATCGACGGCAATACGGATGGCAACTATGCCAACAACTCGGTCACGCACAACCAACCGCCCGAGGACGGCGCATGGTGGGAGGTGGACCTTGGAGCGATGACGCCGATCGGTCGCATTTGTATCTGGTGGCGCACAGATTGTTGTTTCGATCGGCAGGACGATTTCACGCTGATCGTGCTGGACAGCAGCCGGACAGAAGTGTTCCACGAGACCTATCCGGGGCGTCCACCGGCTCCGAACTATTGCCGCGACATCAGCCCAGCCGTCACCGGGCGGATTTTACGACTGGAGGCAAGGGTGCCGCGCATCGGCGATGGCTCATTCTCGCTGGCCGAGGTGCAGGTGTTCGAGGCTGATCCAACCGTAGTAGTGGTGGATTCGGAAGCGATCTCCGGCTTTGAGCTTTCTGTGACCGCGGCCATTGCCGGCGGCGGATCGCTTGAATACGTGAACGTTATACAGAAAGGTCTTTATTGGTGGAATGGCCGCGGCAATTGCTCCGGGACCGAGGTCAGACACTCAGCGAAGATTAAATTGCGCGGCACTGCTGCCAGCCCGACCAAGCTGTTGCACGATTCCTGCCATATCCTGCAGGAGCCTGTTTACAACGTCGTTCATGACGAAACCTACTTGTACTTCTTCAGCGACGGCCAGCTCATGCGCAAAGCAGTGAACGCGCTCTTGAGCGATGCCGCGATGACAGTGTCCACTTCGCCCGAGACTCCAACGCTGCCAAACGAGTCAAGCACGTACCTCGAACTTGTCGGCGACCGGCTGTACTGGGGGAAATACACTTCCGCGCTCGACCGGCTGGTGCTCTACCGCATGAAAACGGACGGCAGCGAGTCCCCGGAAAGGATCGCTACCTTTTTTGACGTCGCCGGCGCGCATGTGAAAAAACTGAAGCCTTTCACCTACGTAAACTCCAGCGGCGTAGCTATTGATGCCCTCGCTGTGCTGCTCACCGATGGCAAGCTCTACCGGTTCCGCATAACCGCGAACAGTGTCGTGTTATTAGCGACGGGCGTTAGCGATTTTGCCATCCACACCATCTCGACTTTTGTTGTTGGCGGTACGGCCTCGACCACCCGCATCTACGCAGCGATTGGCATCGGAGGAGGCTCACCTGTGCCGCTCGGCTCGCCCACCGGTGAACTCCGGAGTGTCAATCCTGACAACGGGGTTTCCACTAGAATCTTCCAATCCGCGGGTATGAATCAGGTCATCAGCGTGACGACCGACAGCGACGTGTCCCTCTCCGGCACCGTAAGCAAGAACATCTATATCACTGAGAACGTCATCAGTTGCAGCGGTGGCATATGTTCCGTGTCCGACGCCCGCATTTTGCGGCACACGCTGCCGGTGCCGGATACGAGTGGATGGGCGCCGCCACTGGGCGGGGCAACAAACGCCGGCGGCAATCTCCGTAGCGATGACCGGTGGCTGTATTTTCTCCACGGCACTAACATCCGAAGGCTTCGAACGGATGCGCCCGCCGTCCAGATTGACCTCACGGCGGACAAATTGGAAGTGGTGCAGGCCGCGCAGGACCTGAACCAGTCGGCGCGTCTGGTGGCCAACAAGAAAACGTTCGTCCGTGGTTATGCCCATTTCACGGTGGACACTTCCGGTGTCACAGCGCCCTGGATGCCCAAAGGAACGCTCGAAGGTTACCGCGGAACAACGCTGCTGGGCAAATTGAGTCCAAGTCCCGTGAGTGCAGGCATCGTTACGACCGATGGCAATCTCGACACGTTGCGCTCGAGCCTCAGCACGAATTTCCTCTTCGAATTGCCCGATTCATGGGTCGTACCGGGCGACCTGCGGCTGTTGATGAACCTCAACGACGACGGTGTGATCTTTGAAACAGGGACCGAGCCGAATTCCGTGTCCGTCGGTTCAGTCCACTTTGCCCGAGGCATCGAACCGTGCCTCGTTATCAGTCCGCTCCACACCATCGCGCCGATTAACTCTGTTGTGCCGGCTGCCATCCTGGACCGCGCGGTATCAGTTCTGCCCATCGATCGCAACGGGTTCGGGACGAAGTACGACGACAATCCGATTTCCAAAAAGGTCTTCGTCCCAAGGCTGTGCTGGTGCTTGCCACCTGTCAAATTGATCGAGTATCGGCCGTTCAATCTGGACGCCGATGACCTGCAATTGGCGCTCGACTCCGTTGCCTGGCGGGCGTTTTGGTCCAGAGACCCCAGCGGCTTCGACTCGGTTCACTACGTCGGCACCGTACACGAGAGCCACCCTTCATTGTTCAATGGCAGAGGGCAACATCCAGACCGCACTGCTGTGGGCAAGGCCCAGAGCCTGATTGCACGCATGCAAACGGGTCCAAACGGAGCTGGCGGCTTGACACTGCCTTGGCTGCTGCCGTGGGGAGGATTCAACCTGGCGCATGAGCTGGGTCACAACTGGGGGCGGAATCACATTAACCAGGGCACCGCCTGCGGTTCTCAAATACCGGACGGCCCGTACGATCCGTATCCCTTTAACGTGTGCAACCTGGGGCCGACGACGGGACCGACCGCCGTGTTTGGCTTTGATTCGGTGAAACAAACTCCCATTCTACCCACTGCCGCAGCAGACCTCCTCACCTACGCGAGATCCACATGGATCTCGATATATAACTGGGAGATACTGTTTCCAAATCGGGGCGCCTCCGCACTGGCGGCTGCCGGCATGGCGGCACCCGCCGGAGACCTGTTCGGCCCGTTGCTGCTCGTCCACGCTCAGATCGACCCGACGGCCAATCGCGCTCAACTCGACCCTGCTTACTGTCTGCCGCCCGGTGTCGCCGACCTGCAGCGGGTGAGAGAATCTTTTGCGGCGGCGGGGCGGTTGCCGGCGGATTCGCCCTTCAAAATCCGGCTCGTCGATGGCGCCGGGAATGTCCTGTCGCAAACGCCCTGTGTACTCGTCTCGTCAAGTGATGGGGCGCAAGGGAACACACTTGGGTTGATGCAGTTCGTGCCGTTTCCTCCTGCAACGCGGCTGTTCCAAATCGTGCGGGACCACGTGGTGCTGGCCGAACGGCTCATCAGCGGCCACGCGCCCACGCTCGTGCTGGCGCCGCCGTTCGTCGATGTTGCCAACGAAACGCTCGTGCTGAACTGGCATGGAGCGGACGCGGACAACGATTACCTCCTCTTCACTGTGCAATACAGCGACGATGACGGCGCCACGTGGACGGCGTTGGACGCCGACAATCCGAATCTGACGATGACCGTCAGCACGCGCTCCTTGCCCGGCGGCCCGGCGGCCCGCGTACGCATGATCGCCACGGACGGAGTCAATTGCGCGGTGGCGGTAAGCGAGCCGTTTCCTCTCGCCAAACACGCGCCGGAATTGGAAATCGCCGGCGTGCGCGAAGGCCAACGGTTGGCGTTCGGCGCGCTGGCGGAGTTGCAGGGCGTGGTTCAGGACGCGGAAGACCTCAACCGCCCAAGGGACCACTTGGTCTGGAACCTGACTGGCCCCACGCCGCGCGCCGGTACCGGCGTGCGCCTCCCGCTGGCCGAGCTTTCGCCCGGCAGCTATGCCGCCGACGCCCAAGTGCCCGACTTTGATGGCAACCTCGCCACGGCGAGCCGCTTTTTCGAGGTTCTGCCGCTCACGATTCCCGACGGCCCGGCGCCCGTGCTCGACGGTCTGGCCCACGATGCCGCCTACGCGCACGGGACGTTCGTGCGCATTCCGCTCGGCAGCGACAAATTTGCGCGCGCCTGGCTGGTGCATTCGGGCGGCAACCTCTTCGTCAGCTTCAGCGACCTGCAACTGCCCACCGCTGGCTCGATCCGAACTGTCGGTCTCCGCGTGGATGCCGACGCCAGTCGCGACACTTTGGGCACATCCGGCGATATCGGCTTCTTTGTTGACAGCGACGGCATTCCTTATCAGGAAGCCGGCACTGGCAGCGGCATGGCGGTCACTTTGTCGCCGCAGCTTGGGTTCACGGCGGTGATCCAATTGGGCGTCACCGGATGGAGCGCGGAGTTCCGCATCGCTGACAGTCTGCTCGGCGGCTGGGACCACGCTGCGGGAATCATGCTCGACCATGGCACGCCGCATTGGCCACCGCTGGCTAATGACAATCAGCCGGCCACATGGTCGCCTGCGTACTTCGGAAGTATCGCACCGCCCGCCGCGAACCGCCCGCCGTTCGCCCACACCGGCCGGAGGCAGATCATCAACGCGACCAGCGCCACGACCGTGGTGCTCGACGGCACCGGCAGTTTCGATCCTGATGGTGACCCGCTCACGTTCATATGGGCGCAACTCTCGGGCCCGCCCGTGCTCTTGCTGAACACGAACCTTGCTACGCCCAGTTTCCTCGCCACCCCTGTGGGCGCCCCGGCCACACTCCGCTTTCGCCTTGTGGTCAACGACGGCTCGTCCGACAGCGCCCCGGATGAAACTGAGGTGACTTTGCAGCCCACGCCCATTCAGGATCTGCCGGACCTCCCGCTGTCCTCGCAAGCCCGCCTCGTGGACGGCGCGTTCCAATTTCGCATGCTCGGCGCGCCCGGTTCCCAATACTCGATCCAAGCGTCGAGCAACCTCGTCGAGTGGGAAACTCTCTACATGGGCACCGCGGATTTTTACGGCCTGATGGACTTCGTGGACCGTGACATAACCAATCATCCCATGCGCTTCTACCGCCTCACGCCTTCGCCGACGAATGACAATTTCGCGAGCAGCACACTGCTCAACGGCGCTTCTGTGAGCGTCTCGACCGCAAACTTTCTCGCCACTAAGGAACCGGACGAGCCAAACCACTTCGGCAACGCAGGGGGCAAATCACTATGGTGGTCGTGGACCGCTCCGAGCAACGGCAGCGTTACCATCTCCACCATCAGAAGCAATTTCGACACGCTGCTCGCAGTTTACGTGGGCAACTCTTTCGCCGCATTGGCCCTTATCGCCGCCGATGATGACAGCGGAGGCAACACGACCAGTCTAGTCACCTTCAGCGCCGTGGCGGGTGTGACGTACCAAATCGCGGTGGACGGCTACAATGGCGACAGCGGGAACATTCAACTGAACCTCACCATGCCGTAAACTTTCCTCCTCGGGTGAGGGGACGGCGGGCTTTGTTGATGAAACTGTGTGTTCACCGAAACCCGCCTTTGATTTTATGGAGACAGATTCCCGGCTTGTCCGCTGTTCGCGCGCTGTCTCGGCAACGCGACGAATGCGGACCTCGTGCGGATAGAGTGGCCTTCCGGTACTGTGCAGGAGTTGGAGAACGTTGCGTCGAAACAATTCCTCACCGTGACCGAGCCGGGCGGCGAACCGCGCTTGGCGGCCACGCGGGAGAATGGCCAGGTGCAACTGACCCTGACCGGCAAGCAAGGCTCCCGCTACGCCATCGAGACTTCGACCACGTTCTCCAACTGGAGTAGCGCGGACCTCACCGTCACGGTCACGAACCAAAGCGGCGTGGTGACGTTCCCCGCGCCAGGCGCGACCAACGACGCGCACCGCTTCTACCGCGCGGTCTGGCGGTAGGCGAGTGGCCGGCGTCGCCTTGCGATGGCTGGTGCGACGGGATTGGAATGGCATCGAAGCCGTTGCAGTTCACGGCCCAGAAGACCTCTCCTACAATCAAGCGGCTGCCATCGTGGAACGAACTCTGGAGCGACCGGTGCGATACCTGGAAGCGTCCGCGAAAGAGTATGTTCGAACGCTGGTCGGAGCCGGAGCGAGCGCTGAGTATGCGCACAGTGTTGTCGACATGTTCTCCGAACTGGCCCAAGGCATCACACGCGCCGAGCCGAGAACAACCGAATCCACGACACCAACGACTCTTGCTGCCTGGGCGGAAAGCGAGTTGCTCCCTGTGGTCGAGTCTTTCCGCCCGCAATCGGAAACCGCAGCGGCTTCTTCGCCGGGCCTGAACCAGATGGCTCATCCTAACCGAAACCACAGGAACGGCCGAAGCGATTATGAGTACGGAACACAAGAGCCATCACTTGCCTAGGAGCCTTCTCCAACTGGTTGTTGTCGGGTTGCTCTGCCGGGCTGTCGTCAACCGGGCAGAGTCTTGAAGAGGAGCCGTGTTGACGCGTGGTGACGATTCCCCCGCTTGCTCCGGCGCCACCAATGGAGCCATCAATGGAGTTGTTCATCTGGTCGGGACTCGCTAGCCTGGGACAAACTTCAACATGAACGCCGATCACACGGCAACACGAAGTCATCGAGCCTGCGCTGGATTCGCCCGCGCGCGCGCACGCGGCGTGAGAATCGTGGCGACGGCCGCGGCAGCGTTGGTGGCAAACGTGTTTGCTGCAGCGGCGGGGGAGTCGCGCGCGGGAGACAAGGCAACTCTGGCGAGCATGCACTGGGCGTTTCAACCGCTGAAGGCGCCACGCACATCGCAAGCCGCGAAATCGGCTGCAAGGAAGGCTTCAATCGACGATTTCATCGCGCGGCGATTGCGCCAGGCCAGGCTCACGCCCGGGCGCGAGGCGGATCTCTATACGCTCATTCGTCGCGTCGCATTCGTGCTCACCGGTCTGCCGCCGACGCCGGAGGAGATCGATGCTTTTGTGTCCGACAAGACGCCCGGCGCCTGCGAGCGGATGGTGACGCGCTACCTGGATTCCCCGCGTTATGGAGAGCGCTGGGGCAAACACTGGCTCGATGCCGCGGGATATGCGGATTCCAACGGCTATTTCAGCGCCGATAGCGATCGTCCGCTCGCCTACCGTTATCGCGATTACGTCATTCGCTCAGTGAATCGCGACAAGCCTTTCGATCAATTTGTTCGCGAGCAACTCGCAGGCGATGAGTTGTCTGGGTGGAATCCCGGTCAGCGTGCGACGATGGAGATCATCGAACTGCTCGAAGCCACGCACTTCCTTCGCAACGGCCAGGACGGCTCCGGAGAAAGCGATGGCAACCCGGACGAGGTTCGCACGGACCGCTACTACGCGCTCGAATCCGCGATGCAAATCATCGGCTCCAGCCTGCTCGGCCTCACCGTGCAATGCGCGAAGTGTCATGACCACAAATTCGAGCCGCTCACCCAGAAGGATTACTACGCGTTCCAGTCGTTTCTTTATCCGGCGTTCAACATCGAGAAATGGAAGAAGCCGAACGACCGCGTTGTGCAGGCCAACCTGCCGGGCGAACTGGAAGCGTGGCAGGCAGTCGAGAAGCGGCTGGATGCCGAACAGGCCGCGCTGAAGAGCGAGTTCAACGCCTGGTTCGCGACGAATCGGCCGGCCGGTCAGTTGCTTTTCAAGGATGATTTCAACTCTGCCGACCCGTT
>Ga0137374_10001083_pt1 | contig 30278 bp, 32 predicted proteins | sample SagtaG_20_FD_104811 | JGI IMG/M metagenome (GOLD analysis project Ga0137374, IMG submission 104811) | Vadose zone soil microbial communities from Sagehorn Ranch, Mendocino, California, USA - Sage1_R_100_16 metaG | ecosystem: Environmental > Terrestrial > Soil > Vadose zone | place: USA... | reverse complement strand
CCCACCCGATCTTGTTTCGGCGGATGTTGCCCACCGCGGGGCGGCCAACTTGAACCGGGCGGGTGTGGCTTCGGCGCGGGCCACTTGAGTCTGCGGGTGGTTGCTGCAACAGCCGGCCGCCGGGTGCTCCGCAGATGTTACGAATCCTGAGAGGGCGCCGCTAGGGCGCGGGTAAGGGCGCGGGTACCGGCGTCGGCGCGCGTGCCGTGAACCCGTCGACCGCGAACGTCGCGACAAGCTCGGTCTTGCCCTTGACCGCGACCGGCGGCATCGGACGCAGCACGAAGCGCGCGTCGAGCGTCTTCTGCACCGCCTCCGTGATCAGGATGTCGACGCCGTGCACGCGGGTCAGCGCTTCGACGCGCGCCGCGAGGTTCACGGGATCGCCGATGACGGTGAACTCGGTGAGTCGATCGCTGCCCATCACGCCCGCGACCACGTCGCCGGTGTGGATGCCGACGCCGATCGCCAGCTCGGGCAGCCCCTTGCCGGCCAGCGTCCGGTTGTAGGTGACGAGCGCCGCGCGCATCGCGAGCGCGGCCTGCACCGCATCGGCCGTCTGCCACGAGTTGTTCTCGATCGCGCCGAACAGCGCCATCAGCCCGTCGCCCATCAGCCGTGATAGGTGACCGTGGTGCGCGGTCAGCGCGCCGTTCATGGCGCGAAAGTATCCGTTCAGCATCTCGACCATCACCGGCGGCTCGATCCGTTCGGACAGCGGCGTGAAACCCTTGATGTCGGCGAACATGACCGTTACGCGCCGGTGCGCGGGCGCGATCGCGAACGCGCCCTGTGCGATCTGCTCGACCACGTCGAGCGGCGCGAAGCGCTGGAACGAGCGCTCGATGTGCTCCAGCCGCTCGACCGAACGCGCGAGCGCGGTCTGGTGGCGCGTCACCTCCGTGCCGAGGTGGCGCGCCCGCAACCCGAGCGCGACCGCGCTCGCGGCCGCCGCCAGCAGGAGCGCGAGCAGCACCCCGGTCATACCTGCAGCATCGTGAGCCGCACGCACCCGTTCGCGAGCGCGGCGGTGCCGACGGCCTCGATCACCGTGTCGGGCCCGAGCGCGTCGACCAGCGGGCGCGTGCGCTCCTGGATGCGCGCCGGCTGCTCGGGCATCCAGACCGTGTCGCGCGCCCATGGCACCAGCAGCGCCTCGGCGTCGGTCAGCGCGGGCGAACCGAGCGTGGCCAGCACCTCGTCGAGCTGCGTGCGCGCGAAGCCCTCGTCCTCCAGCAGGGCGGCGGCGTTGATCTCGCAGAGCGCGCAGTCGAGCGTGCGCGCCACCACCGCGAACATCAGGCTCACCGTCCGGCGCGGCAGCCGCGGCGACGAGAACGCGCGGTTGAGCGACGCCTCGAGCACCGCGGTCGCCGGCGATCCTTCCAGCCCGCGCAGCACGTTGCCGTAGGGGCCGGCGAAGGTCGCGGGCGGATACACTGGGGGCGGGAGCGTCATGTCCTGCTTGCGCGGCAGCCACGCCGTCAGCTTGCTCCACATCCCCTTCATCTTCCTGCCCTCGGCCTCCATCTCCACGTCGGGCGGCACCGCCAGCAGTGTCGAGACGCGATTGCAGAACCCGACCACCGCCACCATGACCGCCAGCTCGGCGGTCGCGAGCGGGGTGAACCCTACCGCGTGCAACGCTTCACGCGCCTCGCGACTCGGGCGCGGCTTCGACCGCGCGAGGTTGCGGCAGAACTTGACCAGCTCGCGCTCGCGCGGATCGGCCTCGACCAGCTGAGCGTTGTGTTCGATGCGGTCGATCATCTCGTCGGAGAACCCGATCATCTTCATCCGTACGCGCGCCGAGCCGTAACAGTACCGGCATGCGTTCTCCTGCGAGGTGACCAGGCCGGCGAGCTCCATCTCCGCTCGGCTGATGGCCTGGAGCGGCGCGCGCACGAAATCGAGGTACGCCTCCCGCACCCAAGCACTGCTGGAGATGCGCCGAAACGCGCCCGGCACCATCCCGAACAGCGAGCGTAGCTCGTCCTCCCACGCGGGATCGACGACCTCCGGCACCAGCGGCTCCTGCCACTGGAGCTGCTCGAGCTGCAACGCCATGCCGTCGTTTTACTACAGGAGCGTCAACCTAGGCGATGCGCGCCCAGCGATCGAACACGCGGATCGTCGCTTCGGCGTCGAAAGCCCGGCCCCAAATCGCCGGGCCGTGACGACGCAGGAAGTCTTCGACGTTTCGGCGGAATTGGAACTGGGCCGTCGAAGCCGGGCTGGCCCGGAGCGCGCGGCCCCAGGTGGTCGCGGCGGCGGTCGCCGAGGTTCCGAGCCGCTTGAATACCTCGACCACGTCACTGAGGTCGGCATCCAACCTCCGCGTGAGCTTGCCGATCGACCAGTTCACCGGCTTTAGCAGCTTGACTTCGAGCTTCCCAAACGTTCGATAGCGGCGTGCAGAACGTTTGTAGTCGAGCAACGTGATCATGCCCCAGCGATCGATGTCCTCCGCTACGTTCGCCGGGATGCCGGTCAGCTTGGTGGTCCTGTCGACGGCGCGTTGAAGGTCATCCCAACGGCTGACCTTGGCGCGCCCGCGCCCGCGAAATTCGAGTCCGAAGTCGATGTCGACGCTCGGGCGCACGCGACCCCAGAGCGCGGCCGCTGCCGCCCCGGTCACGTAGGCTCGCGCGGGAGCGTCCAGCTCGGCGGCCAACGTTGCCAGGAAACGCTCGATGCGACGCCGCGTCATCCGCGCGCCATCTCGACACCCACGCGGTCGACCAGGCTGGCGACCACTTCGGGCGGCGCGGCGGTGCGGAGCGCAAAATACGACCGATCGGCTCGCCGCCGCCCTCGCTTCGATGTCGCTTGTCGCTTGGACGTCGTCGCACCCCGAAGCTCGGCTGCCAGCCGACGCTCACGCTCGTCGAGCGCTCCCTGTCCGCGGACGGCTGCGATCGCGATTCGTTCCATGCTGGCGCGCCCGAGTGGAGGCGCCGCCGCGCCCGGCGTCTCGCCGTCGGCCAGCACGCCAGGACGGACCTCCAGCGCCAGCGCCAGCGCGCGAAGCGTGCGAAGCGTGACCTCCCGATCTCCTCGCTCAATCGCGGACAAATTGGGGCGCGATACCTTCGCCATGGACGCGAGGTCTGCCTGACGCAGTCCCCGCGCGAGACGCCACGCGAGGACGGTTTCACCAAATGGCGCCATGGCCAATAATGTATCATATTTAATACATTCGTCGATCGTCCGCTTGCCGACCGCTGCTTACGCGGCAAGATCCCAGCATGCGTCTCTCGCTGGTCATGTTCGCGCCATTGTTCGTCTTGCCGTTGTTCGGGTTGGGTTTCGCCTGCGGACGGACCGACAGATCGCTCCTCGCGGTGGGGCTGGCGGCGCCCGACGTGGTCGGGAAGGACGACAAGGGCGCGACCCAGCGGTTGTCCGACCAGAAGGGGCGGTACGCGATCGTGTACTTCTATCCAAAGGACGACACGCCCGGATGTACCCGCGAGGCGTGCGCGTTCCGCGATGCGTTCCAGCGCTTCGTCGAGGCGGGTGTGCCGATCTACGGCGTGTCGCGCGACTCCGAGGCGAGCCATCGCGCGTTCCAGGACAAGTACAAGCTGCCGTTCGCGCTGGTTGCGGACCCGTCGGGGGAGGTGCAGCGCGCCTACCACGTGCCGGGCACGAACGTCGCCAAGCGGGTCTCGTTCCTGGTCGGGCCCGACGGCAAGATCGCGCGGGTGTGGCCGGACGTCGACCCCGGCGTCCACGCGACCGACGTGCTGGACGCGATCGCGGCGCTCAAGCGCGCCGCCTGAACGCCGGCGGGCCTGGCGACCGAGAGGATCGAAAACGCAGGGCGTGATAGCGTTTCTGAGTGCGCGCGCTGTGCACATTGCTGTTGCTGCCAGCGGCGGCCTGCGCGGCCGGCCCGCTGCCGGGCGTGACAGCGCCCACCGCGGCGGCCACCGACAAGCCCGCCGAACCGCTCGGCGCGACGGCCGCGGCCTCATCCGGAAGCGACGCCGACGGTGACGGCATACCCGTCGGCGACGACAGATGCCCGGACGAGCCCGAGACCTACAACGGCACCGACGACGGCGACGGTTGTCCCGACGCCGCGGCGTTCGCGGCCGAAGTGAGCGGCAAGGTGTACTTCGACGCCACCGATGCCAACGTTCGCTCGACGGCGTTCGCGCTGCTGGACGCGATCGCGGGCGCGCTCAAGACCGATCCGGACAAGTTCCCCGTCATGGCTCTCGAGGGGCACGCGGCGGTGAACGAGCGGGGCGCGATGAAGTTGTCGCTCGCGCGCGCGTCGGCGGTCCGGCTCGCGCTCATCGAGCGCGGCGTCGATCCCGCCCGTCTCGTCGCGCGTGCGTCGGGCGCTACCGCGCCCGTTTGCGACAAGCCGAACGAGCTCTGCTGGGAGCGCGCGCGCCGGGTGGAGCTCTCGATCTTGCCGCGGGCGGGCGCGCCGGATCCGGGCGCCGGCGCCGGTGAGCCGACGCTGCTGGAGCCACGCTCCGACGACGGCGCGGCGGCGAAGCCGGCGGCAACCGCCCCGGCCGGGGCGCCCGCCGAGCGGGTCGAGTTCGCGAAGGGCAGCGCCCTGCTGACCCCCGCCAACCTGCCGGCGCTGGATCTCGTCGCCGGGTTCCTCAAGTCCAACGACGTGTCGCTGGAGATCGACGGCCACGCCGCCGACAACGAGCGCAAGCCGGCCGAGCTCGCCGAAGCGCGCGCGGCCGCGGTGCGCGCCTACTTGCTCGCGTGCGGCGTCAATCCCAAGAGCCTGGTCGTACGCTCGCACGCTGCGACCATTCCCGCCTGCGCCGACCGCAAGCCGGCTTGCCGCGACCGAAGCCGGCGCGTGGAGTTGCGGCTGCCATGAAGCTCACGGCGGTCGTGGCGGGAGTCTCGTTGCTGGGTTCGGGGTGCTCGTTCGTGTTCGTTACTAGTCCGCCGCCGCCGAGCCCCGCCCGGCGCGGGGTGACGTGCTCGGGCTCGCCGCTGCCGCCCATTCTCGACGCCGCCGCCGCCCTCACCGGTGGGTACATCGCCTTCGATGCCCTGCTGGGCTTGCCCGGTCATTTGACGAAGGCGAACGTGCCAGACCCGGGCGAGACGCTGCTCGGGTTGGTGGCCTTGGGGTTGTTCGGTGCATCCGCGGGCTGGGGCCTCGTGGCCGGGGCGGCGTGTCGGGAGGTGAAGGCGGAGGATCCGCCAAAACGGCGAAAGCGATGGGGCGCGCAACAGGCAGAGGAAGCCGAAGAGGAGGCCGCCGCCGAGGCGCGGGCGCGCGAGCTCGCCCGCCAGCGCGAAGCCGCAGCGCCCGACGGCGACCCGGCGCCGTCGGGCGTGCCCGAGCCGGTCGTCCCGGCCCCCGTCCCCGACGGCGGCGCCCGCTAACCCTTGGCCGCGCCGCCCGACCCGGCCTCCGCCGTCCCGGCCATGAGCCGCTGCCAGGTCGCGCGCATGCAGCGGTCCATGACGACCTTGAGACCGGCGGCGCGCGCGTGGTCGGCGGCGGCGATGTTGATGATGCCCTCCTGCATCCACACCGTCTTCGCGCCGATGTCGATCGCCTGATCGACGATGGGCGCGACCGCCTCGCTGCGCACGAACAGCAGCACAGCGTCGACCGGATCGGGGACCGCGGCGAGCTCCGGGTAGGCCTTTTCGCCCAGCGCCTCGGTCAGCGTCGGGTTGACCGGGATGATGCGGTAGCCGTGCTTCTGCAGATACGCCGGCACTTCGTTCGAGGGACGATCGGGCTTGCTCGACAGGCCGACCACCGCGATGGTGTGGACATTCTCGAGGATGCTCTTCAGCTCGGCGTCGGTAGGTGGGGTCACGGGGTTCAAGATAGGTACCTTACCGGTGTCGCGGCTAGGGGGGAGCGGGAGCTTTACCGTGAACACGGTCTCGCCCGGGCGCGCGCGGACCTGCAGATCGCCGCGGTGGCGGTGGACGATGATGCGGTAGCTGATGTCGAGCCCGAGGCCGGTGCCCTTGCCCGGCGGCTTGGTGGTGAAGAACGGCTCGAAGATGCGGTCCTGGATCTCGCGCGGGATGCCGGGGCCGTTGTCGGCGAGCTCGACGACGACGAAGTCGCCCTCGCGGCGGGTGCGGATGACGATCTCGGCGGTGCCGGCGGCGACCTGGTCGGCGAGCGCGTCGGCGGCGTTGTCGAGGATGTTGGTCCACACCTGGTTGAGCTCGCTGCCCCACGCCGTGATGCGGGGCAGGTCTTTCGCGTATTCGCGTCGGACGTTGATGCCCGCCTTGAGCTTGTGGCGAAGGATGACGAGCGTGCTGTCGAGGCCCTCGTGCACGTCGACCTCTTGCACCGGCGCCTGGTCGAGGTACGCGTAGCCCTTGAGCGCCTTGACGATCTCGGAGATGCGGCCCGCGCCGGCGCCGATCTCGGTGAGGCGGTTCCACACGAGATACGTCGCCGCCCACCAGCGCAACACCACCGCCAGCGCGGCCGCCCCGACGTCGGCCGCGAGGGCGCCGAGCTTGCCGGTGTCGTAGCCGAGCGTCACCAGCGTGGGCGCGAGGCCGCCCGGATCGGCGACCCCGCGCGCATCGAGCTCGGCTTCGATCTCTTCCTCGCGATCGGCGCGGCTGAGAGCGTCCAGATCGGACAGCCGCGCCGACGACTGTCGCGCGACGTCTCGCAGCGACTCCACTGTCGCGGTCAAGGTGGACGTCGCGGGCACGCGCGCCAGCTCGCGTTCGGCCGCCAGCAGCTCCGCAAGCGCACCCGCGAGCTGGTCCGCGCCGCGCTTCACGGCGGCCGCCGGGTTGTTGAGCTCGTGGGCGACGCCCGCGGTCAGCGTCCCGAGCTGCGCCATCTTCTCGGACTGCCGCAACATCGAGCCGGTCGCGCGCCAGCGCGCCAGCACGGTGTGGAACATGATCCGCGCCGCCGACGCGCTGCTCTGCACCAGCTCGTCGAGCAGTGTCTTGTGGATGCGCAACAGCAGCGCCGTGCCGCGGGCGCGCGCGGTCGCGTTGCGCGGCGCCTGCTCCAACAGCGCTCCCTCGCCGATCACGTCGCCCACCGCGCGCACCGCCAGCAGCACCTCGCGCCCCGACGAGATCTTCAGGATCTCGAGCTCGCCCTCGGCGATGACGTAGGCCTCCTCGCCGGGCTCACCTTCGCTGAACAGGGTCTCGCCCGCGGAGAGCCGCACCTCCTTGATCATCGCGCAGAGGCGCTTCAGATCGGCGTCCGGCAGCTCGGAGAAGAGAGGCACCTTGCGGAGGAACTCGGCGTATCCCATGCGTCGTCCTTGTTCGCGCGCGGCTACACGGTCTTGAGATACTGGTGGATGAGCTGCACCGCCACCGCGCCCTCGCCGACGGCGGCCGCCACCCGTTTGGAGGACCCGTGGCGGACGTCGCCGGCGGCGAAGATCCCGGGCACGCTGGTCTCGAGCAGCGCCGGCAGCCGCGCGGTCGTCCAGCCGGGCGGCGGGCGTCCGTCCTTGACCAGGTCGAGGCCGGTCAAGATGTAGCCGCCCGGATCGCGCGCGAGCACATTCTCGAACCGTTCGGTCCGCGGCCGCGCGCCGATGAACACGAACACCGCCGTGGCCGTCATCTCCGAGGTCCCGCCTGCGGCGCCGCTGCGAACGACCACGCCGGTTAGTCGATCTTCGCCCCGCACCTCGACGATCTCGGTCTCGGGCACGACGTCGATGTTGGCCGAGGCCGCGATCTGATCCACGAGGTACTGCGACATAGTGTCGGCCAGCGACTTACCGCGTACCAGCATCGTCACGCGCCGCGCGTAGTGCGAGAAGAACACCGCGCCCTGTCCGGCCGAGTTGGCGCCGCCGACGACGATCACGTCCTCCCCCCGGTAGTGCGCCGCCTCGGTCAGCGCGGCGCCGTAGTAGAGCCCGGCGCCGGTCACGCGCTCGGCGCCGGGGACGTCGAGCCGCCGCACCGACACGCCGGGCGCGACCACGATTGCATAGCAGGAGATCTCGCCGCCGTCGGCGAGCGCGATCATCCGGTACGGATCGGCGATGCGCACGCCGGTCACCTCCTGCGCGAGCAGCTCGGCGCCAAACCGCCGCGCCTGCGCGGTCGCGCGCTGGGCGAGATCGGCGCCCGACAACCCGCTCGGGAAGCCGAGGTAGTTCTCGATTCGCGAGCTCGTGCCCGCCTGGCCGCCGGTTGCCTCGCGTTCGATGAGCACGGTCTTGAGCCCTTCGGACGCGCCGTACACCGCCGCCGCCAGCCCGGCCGGGCCGCCGCCGATGACGACCAGGTCGTAGAACTGCCGCGCCGCCTGGGTGTGATGGCCGATCTTCGCGGCCACCGCCTGCCGTTCAGGCGCGGACAGCACCGCGCCGTCGGGGAAGAACAGCAACGGCAGCTTCTGTTGCTCGACCGGCAGCGTCTCCGCCAGCGCTTTCGCCTCCGGATCGCGGTCGAGATCCAACCAGCGGTAGGGGATGCGGTTGCGGGCGAGGTAGTCCTTGACCGCGTGGCTGGCCGCCGACCACAGCGTGCCGACGACCCGGATGCCGTCCCACGGCGCGCGCACGGCGGCCGCCCAGCCCGCGAGCAGATCCTCGAGCACCGGGTAGAGGTTCTGCTCGGGCGGATCCCACGGCTTCATGAGGTAATGGTCGAGGCCCACCTGGTTGATGCTGACGATCGCCGCCTCGGTGTCGGCGTACGCGGTGAGCAGGACCTTGCGCGCCTCGGGGTGAATCTTGCGCGCGTCGGCGAGGAACTCCGTGCCGGTCATGCCCGGCATGCGCTGGTCGACGAGGTAGAGCGCGATCACGTCGCCGCGCTGGCGGAGCTTCTTGGCCGCGTCCAGCGCCTCGGCGCCCGAGCCCGCGGTCAAGATGCGGTAGTCGGCGCGAAAGCGACGGCGAAGATCCAGCGCCACCGCCGACAGCACGTGGGGCTCGTCGTCGACCGCGAGGATGACCGGCTTGCGCGTTCCACCACCGCCGCCGCCCCCGGTGACGACCTTCTGACTCTCGTCGGCCGTGTCGCTCACGGCGCGCGCACCGTCCACGGCCAGCGCGCCTGCAGAAACCCCGCGTAGAACGTGGGCCAGTCCGCGTCGGGTCGGGAGTGCTGGCGGTCTTGCTCGGCGCGCTCGAGCGCGTCGGTGACCGCGTCGGGGTCGACGGTCGCGTCCCCGGCCGCCGCCAACCGCGGGGCGACGTACTCGGCGTACCAGCGGGCCCAGTCGCGATCTTCGCCGCCGACGTGCGCGAACGCCGCGTGGTGGGCGCGGCCCGCTTCGCGCAGCAGCGCCACCAGCCCCTCCGCCCGCGCGGCTTCAATCATCGGCAAGTCCCGCATGCGGCCGACCACGGTAACCGCCAACCGGCTCGGCAGGCAAACCGGTCACGGCGCCCGTCAGGAATCTGAGGGGTCGCGGCGACGGTACCCATGACATCGAGTACTCCGGCGGGCCCGATCGTTACAGTCTGTGGCACTCACTTTGCTGCCCGAGACCGCATGTCGCGCCGACTCATGTGGGTCTCGGTGGGTATCGCCGTCATCGGATGCAGCTCGTCGACGCAGTCGCCCAATGCCGGCGTCGGCGGGGATGGCGCCACCGCCGGGGTGAGCGGCTCGGCCGGAAGCGGCGGCTCGGCCGGAAGCAGCGGCTCGGCCGGAACCGCCGGTACGGCGCTGGTGGCGTGCATGGGCTCGACGGTCGACAACGGCAACCCGGGCGCGATCGCGAATCCGGGCGACTTCTCGGTCAACAGCGACACCGGCGCGCCCGACCAGCACACGCTGTGGATGGGTCGCGCCGACATGGTCCGCCGCGTGACCCAGTACTCGACCGCCGGCAGCGCCGACCACAAACACGAGGTCGTCTTCACCGAGACCCAGCTCGACGCCCTGCTCGGTGGCATGACCATCACGGTGGCGACGTCGGGCCCGCCGTCCAACGCGGCGACCGGGCACAGCCACACGATCACCGTGCGTGCATGCGGTGTCTCGCCCGGATTCGGCGACGCCAGCACCGGTGCTCCGCAGATGTGACGAATCATGAGAGCTGGCGCTAGACTCGTCCGATGGCGGGCGACGATCTCGCGCAGCGGTTTCGGGAGGTGCGGGCGTTTTCGCTCGCGCTGGCGGCGCCGCTGTCGGCCGAGGACCAGCAGGTCCAGCCCATGCCCGACGCGAGCCCGACCAAGTGGCACCTCGCGCACACGACCTGGTTCTTCGAGACCCTGGTGCTCGCACCCAACCTGCGCGGCTATCGCCCGTTCGATCCGCGGTTCGCGTTCCTGTTCAACTCGTATTACGAGAGCCTCGGTGACCGGTTCGAACGGCCGCGCCGCGGGCTGCTGACGCGCCCGTCGCTGGACGAGGTCCGCGCCTACCGCCGTCACGTCGACGAGGCGGCCGAGCGGGCGATCCCCGCCGCGCTGTCTCCGGCGGCGCGCGAGCTCCTCACGCTCGGCCTCCACCACGAGCAGCAGCACCAGGAGCTGATCGTCACCGACATCAAGTACACGTTGGGCCAGAACCCGCTCGCCCCTGCGTACCACGACGGAGCGTCCGTCGCGGCGAGCCGCGAGCGCGTGCCGGCGCTGCGCTGGCACGGGTTCCCGCGTGGGCTCGCCACCATCGGCCATGCCGGCAGCGGGTTCGCGTTCGACAACGAGGGGCCGGCCCACGACGTTTTTCTCGAAGCGTTCGAGCTGGGCTCGCGCCCGATCACCTGCGGCGAGTACCTCGCATTCATGGACGACGGCGGTTACGACCGGCCCGAGCTGTGGCTGTCCGACGGCTGGGCGGCGGTGAAGGCGGACGCGTGGCGGGCGCCGCTTTACTGGACGAAAGACGGCGAGCGCGGGTGGAGCTGCTTCACGCTCGCGGGGGCGCGCGCGGTCGACGGCGCCGACCCTGTCACGCACGTGAGCTACTACGAGGCTGACGCGTATGCGCGCTGGGCCAAGGCGCGCTTGCCCACCGAGGCGGAGTGGGAGATCGGGGCGCGGCGCGAGCCGCGCTTGGGCAACTTCGTCGAGTCGGGGGCGTTCCACCCGCGCCCCGCGCCCCAGATGGCGGGAGGCGACGAAGGTGGTGCCGCCGACGCCGCGCGGCCGCGGCAGCTCTACGGCGACGTGTGGGAGTGGACCGCGAGCCCGTACACGCCCTACCCGGGGTTTGCGCCCGCGGCGGGCGCGGTCGGCGAATACAACGGCAAGTTCATGTGCAACCAGCTGGTGCTGCGCGGCGGCTCGTGCGCCACGCCGGTGAGTCACATCCGCCCGAGCTATCGGAACTTCTTTCCCCCCGGCGCGCGCTGGCAGTTCTCGGGCATCCGCCTCGCCCGCGACGTCAGGTGACCCTCCGAGGTATAACGGCCTTCCCTCATGACGGAAGACGTGAACGCGGTTGCCCGCCGAGCGCTGATGGCATTGGGACCTACCGGCTGGGGCCGGCGCGAGCTCGCCGACGCCGACATCGACGCGCTGCTGGGCGCGGCGCCGCTCGAAGAGATCGCGGCGGGCGCGGTGCTGGTGCGCGAGGGTGACGCCGCCGATCGCGCGTTCTTCGTGCTCGCGGGCCGGCTGCGCGCGTCGGTGGCGCTGCCCGGCGAACAGCGGACCGTCAATGAGATCCCGGCGGGCGAGGTGACCGGCGAAGCGGCGTTGTTCCTGACCGGCGGGCGGCGGGCCGCGACGCTGACCGCGATCGAGACGTCGCTCGTGCTTGTGTTGCGGCGCGAGCTGTTCGTGCCCGGGGCGCCCAACTCGGCGCTGGTGGCGCTCGAGTCCCGGATCTTGCTCGGTCTCGCGCGCCGCATCGACAGCACCGGCGCGCAGATCGTCGACGCCTGGCGCGCGAAGGGGGAGGACGGAGCGCCGTCGCGCGCGGGCCTGCTGCAATTGCTGGGGGGCGCGTCGTGAGCCAGCCCGAGCTCGATTTTGCGCGTCACGCCGCGCGCCTCTTGGGCGCACACGCGCTCGCGGACGCGGATCCGGCGCCGCTCGCCGGGCTGTTGGCGCGCTCGCGCGAGCGCCGCTACGCCACCGGCGAGGTGTTGTTCCGCGACGGCGACGCGGCCGGCGAGCTCTTGTTCCTGCTCGAGGGGCGGGTGTCCGTGACCAAGAAGGACGCCGACGGGCGTGACCGGCGCATCGGCGAGTGGTTCGCGCCCGCGATCGTCGGCGGGCTGGCGGCGGTGGAGGGCGGCCGGCGTTCGGCGACCTGTGTCGCGGGCGCGCCCTCGGTGGTCGCGGCGCTGGCGGCGGACGACGCGCGCGCCGTGCTGGGTGATCCGGGGCCCGCGGGCGCGGAGCTGCGCTTCATCCTGCTGTCGGCGTTCACCGAGGCGCTGGCCAACACGACCCGGTACCTGCGCGCGTTGCTGGTCGAGCCTCCTGCGGGCGGTCCGTCCGCGCCCTCGCCGGCACCCGATTTTGACCAGCTGCTGGCGTTTCTCCACGGCGCCAAGCGATAGCCGGCCGCCGTGTTCCAGCTCTCCGGCGTCAGCAAGGATTACGCCGGGCGAAGGGTGATCGAGGGCCTCGACCTCGAGATTCGCGGCGGCGCGACCACGGCGCTCATCGGGCCGAGCGGCTGCGGCAAGTCGACCATCCTGCGCTTGCTGATCGGGCTCTTGCGCCCCGACGCCGGTCGGGTGCTGTTCGCCGGACGCGAGGTCACGGCGGCGAGCGCCCCCGCGCTGCGGCGCCGAATGGGGTACGTGATCCAGGACGGCGGCCTGCTGCCCCACCTCACCGCGCGCGGCAACGTCACGCTGATGGCGCGTTATCTGGATACGCCCGAGGCGCGGATGGCGGGACGCGTGCGCGAGCTCGCCGAGCTCGCCCGACTGCCCGAGGACGCGCTCGACCGCTATCCGTCGCAGCTGTCGGGCGGGCAGCGGCAACGCGTGGGCCTCATGCGGGCGCTGATGCTCGACCCCGACGCGCTGTTGCTCGACGAGCCGATGGGCGCGCTCGACCCGCTCGTGCGGGCCGAGCTGCAGGAGGATCTGCGCGCGGCGTTCGCGCGGCTCGACAAGACGGTCGTGCTCGTCACCCACGATATCGGCGAGGCGGCGTATCTGGCGCAGACGATCGTTCTGCTTCGCGACGGGCGCATCATCCAGCAGGGGACCATCGGCGACCTCGTCACGCGCCCCGCGGACGCGTTCGTGTCGCGGTTCCTGCGCGCGCACCGCTCGCCCGATCTGTCGGGGATGCCGGCGACGTGAGGCGAGCGGGCGCGTTCATAATCACCGCGCTCGCCGCGTGGGGCGCGGTCGCGGTCGGTCTGGCCGGCGCCGGGTGCTCCGCGCGGGAGCGGGCGGGCGGGGCGACGCTGACGGTGGGTTCGAAGGGCTTCACTGAGTCGGTGATCCTGGGCGAGATGGCGACGATGGTCGCGCGCGCGGGCGGGGTGCCCGCCGAACATCGCCGCGAGATCGGCGGCACGCGCGTGCTGTGGGACGCGCTCCTGCGCGGCGACATCGACAGCTATCCCGAATATACGGGCACGCTGCGCAAGGAGATCTTCGCGGGCCGCGCGCTGGCCGACACCGCCGAGCTGCAGGCGGCGCTCGACGAGGCGGGCGTTCGGCTCGGCCCCTCGCTCGGGTTCGACAACGGCTACGTGCTGGGGTTGCGCGAGGAGACCGCAGCGCGGCTCGGCATCGCCACCATCTCGGACCTGCGCACGCATCCGGAGCTGGCGTTCGGGTTCTCGAACGAGTTCATGGACCGCGGCGACGGCTGGCCCGCGCTGCGCGATGCCTATGCGCTGCCGCAACGTGATGTCCGCGGGCTGGATCACGACCTCGCATATCGCGGGCTCAACGAGGGATCGATCCAGGTCATCGACCTCTACGCGACCGACGCCGAGATCCGCTACTACCAGCTGAGGACGCTGGTCGACGACCGCCACCACTTCGAGGCCTACGTCGCTCACCTCATCCGTCGCGTCGATCTCGAGGCGCGGTTGCCGGCGGCGGTGGCGGCGGTCGATCGCCTCGCGGGACGGCTGACGGCGGGGACGATGACCGAGCTCAACGCGCGCGCGAAGCTAAAGCGCGTCCCCGAGACGCGCGTCGCCGCCGACTTCCTCGCCAACACGCTCGGCATCCATGCCGCGACCGCGGTCGAGGGACGCGCGGCGCGGATCTGGCGGCACACGCGCGAGCACCTTTTCCTGGTGCTGGTGTCGCTCGGCCTCGCGATCGTGGTGGCGCTGCCGCTCGGCATCGCGGCGGCGCGGTTGCCGCGCGCCGGGCAGCTCCTGCTGGGGTTCGTCGGCGTGCTGCAAACCATCCCGTCGCTGGCGCTGCTGGTGTTCATGATTCCGCTGCTCGGGATCGGCACGCCGCCCGCGTTGCTGGCGCTTTTCCTCTATGGCCTGCTGCCCATCGTTCGCAACACCGCGACCGGGTTGCGCGCCGTGCCCGCCGAGCTGTGCGACGCCGCGCGCGCTCTCGGACTGCCCGAGCGCGCGATCCTGCGTCTGGTCGAGCTACCGATGGCGTCGCCGGCGATCCTCGCGGGCATCAAGACCTCGGCCGTGATCAACGTCGGCACCGCGACGCTGGGCGGGATCATCGGCGCGGGCGGCTACGGACAGCCCATCATCACCGGCATCCGCCTCGACGACGTCGGTCGCATCCTGGAGGGCGCGATTCCGGCGGCCGTGCTCGCGCTCTTGGTCCAGGGGCTGTTCGACTTGGTCGAGCGCGTCGTGGTCCCGCGCGGGCTACGGCTTTAGCCGCTCTCGCGCGAAGCGCGAGTGTGCGGCTACTTACTGCAACAGTCTCCTAGACTAGGCCGCCGTCGGAAGACCCGGGGCCGGCGGGGGAGGGCGTGACGCCCGCGTCTGGCGCGGGTACGGACGGCGGAGGCGGAGGTGGCGACGCGATGAGCGGCGGCGCCGGCGCTGGCACTGCCAGGGCGGGCGGGGGCGCCGGTTGCGGCAGCGTGAACAGCGGGTTGCCCTTGCCGCAGCGCACGACCGCCTCGCTGGTGACGATCTCGGTGGGGATCTCGGGGATGTCGCCGCGACGGCGGGTTTCGCTCGCCCGAACGACGTCGTACCCGTGCCAGGCGCACACCTTTTCGATCCCGGCGAGGCAGGTCGCGAGCGACGCCGTGCACTTGATCTCGTAGCTGCCGTCAGGCAGCCGCGTCGGCCGCCCCGGGGCGAACAGCGCGCAGCTCACGGCCGAGCCGAACACGGCGGCGACGATGACGACGAACACGCGCATGCCGGGTTCTACCCCGCATCCGCCGGCTCGTCCCAGTCGGCGAGCTGACGCTTTTCCGCGTCCGAGAGCGGAAACGGGTGGGCACCCGCGGTGCGGATAAGCTTCTGCAGCGAGGTGTCGCCCTCGTCGAGCTGGCGCTGGGCAACGGGCAGCACGCGGGCGCGCTCGTAGCGGGCGAACAGCGGCTGGTAGAGCCCGTCTTCGAACGGCGCCAGCACGGCCGCGCCGTCGTCGTCGCCCGCCAGGCGCGCGAGCAGCGCCTCGGTCACGTAGGGCATGTCGCACGCGACCGCCACCGCGTGGGTCTCCGGGCGCGCGGCCAGCAGCGCCGTGAGCCCACCGAGTGGACCGCGGCCGGCGCGCGCGTCGGCGATCGCGTCGAGGCCGAGCCCGGCGTACGCGGCAGCGGCGCCGACCAGCACGCACGGCAGCTCGAGCGACTCGCACAGCCCGCGCCAGCGCTCGACGATGGGGCGGCCGTCGGGCGCGCGCAGGAGACCCTTGGGGTGGCCGCCCATCCGGCTCGACGCGCCGCCGACGAAGATCCCCACCACGGGCGGCATCGAAGACGACGGTGGCATCACACGTCCGCCAGGCGCAGCGCCTCGAGCCAACTTCCGGCGTCGACGTCGCCAGCCTCGAGCGGCACGAACACGAGCGCGTTCGCCCACCCGCCGCTGGTGGTCGCGCCCGACGCCTGATTCGGGAGCGGCTCGGCCACCAGGTCTCGACCGTCCCGCGCGAGCCGCGCGCGTACGAGCTCGAGCCGCCCGGGCTTGTGCCGCACGCCCGCCGACAGCCGGACCGGGAGCGTGAGCGGAACCGGCGCCGCATCCCCCTGCATCGCACGCAAAAGCGGCGCCCCGAACAGCGCGAACGTCGCGAGCGCGCTCGCCGGGTTGCCGGGCAGCCCCAGCACGCGCGTCGTGTGTCCGCCCGCCGCGCAGCGTCCGTACGCGAGCGGCTTCCCGGGCTTGATCGCCACCTTGTAGAAATCGAGGATCACGCCCGCGCGTTCGAGCGCGGGCCGCACGACGTCGTGGTCGCCCACGCTGACGCCGCCGACCGTGACCAGAAGATCCGCGCCCGCGACCGCCTCCGCGAACGCGGCGGCGGTCGCGTCCAGATCGTCGCCGACCGACGGCAGCACCCGCACATCGCCGCCCGCCTGCCGCACCAGCGCCGCGAGCGCCGCGCTGTTCGACTCCGGGATCGCGGTCGGCCCGGCCGCGGCGGCGGTTCCGGGCGCGCGCAGCTCATCGCCGGTGCAGACAATGGCGACCTTGGGCCGACGCGCCACGACGAGGGCGCCGAGGTCGAGCGACGCCGCCAGCCCGAGGTGCCCGGGCGAGAGGCGCGTTCCCTCCGCGATCGCCAGCTGCCCCGGACGGATGTCCTCGCCCGCGACGCGCACGTGCGCCCCCGGCCTGGGCCGCGCGGCGAACACGGCGACGTCGCCCTCGCGCGCGACCTCCTCCTGCATGACGACCGCGTCGGCGCCCGCGGGCACGGCCGCGCCGGTGAAGATGCGGCACGTCTCACCCGCCCCGAGCGGCGGCGCCGCGCGTCCGGCGCGACTCTCGACGGCCCCGACGCGCAGCCGGAACCGCGGCTCGCCCCCGAGATCCGCCACCCGCACCGCATACCCGTCCATCGCGCTGTAGTCGAACGCCGGCTGCGGCCGCGCCGCGACCAGCGCCTCTGCGAGCACGCGGCCGGCGCCGTCCGTGAGCGGCACCCGCTCGTGCGCGAGCCGGATGACGCCTTCCAGGATCTTCGTGCGTGCCTCGTCGAACGTAAACATCGCGGCTCTCAGCTATCGGCGGTTGCCAGTAAAGGATTCTCGCCCGATTCAGCCAGCTCGGGGCGGGTGAGATTCGCCCACTTTATCGTGGGCGAGAAAAGAGCGGGACATGAAGCGGTTGCCTTTGCTGTTCACAGCTCGACGGTCTGGGTAGGACCCATCCGTTCGAGCAATTCGGTATCTGCGGTCGCGAGCCGCCACCGCCTGAGCCGGGCATGGGCAACCAGGAGTCGGTCGAACGGATCCCGCGTCCACGCCAGGTGGAACGCGGCCGAGAACAGGGCCAGGGCGGGTGGATCGTCGATCGCGAACCGGGAATCGTCCGCGAAACGAATCTCGCTCTTTAGCCGCACCTTGCCCAGCTCGTCGAGAAACCGCAGCTCGAGCATGCTGACAGGGGAGACGTATAGCCTCTCCCGACCGCGCAACAACGGCCGGGCACGCTTGTGACCCGCCAGGATCCAGACGAGCGCATTCGTATCCAGAAGAATCATCGGCTGCGACGCGACGCGCGCGAGGAGCCCACGCGCGCGACAAAGGACGATCCACTTTGTCCCTCGCGCCACGTCCAGTTTCCCGACTCGACGGCCGGATCCCGAATGTCGAGGACGGGCGCCTTGCTGGACGGGGCGCGCGCCGGTCCCACACGATCCACGACGACCTGAAATCTGACGCCCTTGCGCTCGATGACCACGTTCTCGCCGCGTTCAGCGCCATCGAGGACATCGGAAATCCTCTTTCGCGCCTCGCTCGCACTGTAGCGTTTCATTTGTACATTGTACGCCAGTGTCGCGATGACGGCTAAGCCGCCTGGACGGCGCGCGCCGGCCAGCGAGCCGCCGCGCGCCTGTCAGTGCCCGCCGCCGCGCGCGAGCGCGACCGCGTGGGCGAGGATCGGCGCCAGCACCTGGTCGACCGCGAGCGCGAGCGCCTTCGGGCTGCCCGGCAACGCGACGACGATCTTGCCCCCGTGCGTACCGGCGAGCGCGCGTGACAGCACCGCGCGCGCGCCCACCTCCGCCCATGACAGCCGGCGGAACGCCTCGCCGAAGCCATCGAGGCGCTTGTCGAGCAAGCCGTCGATAGCCTCGTAGGTCTGGTCGCGGGGCGCAATGCCGGTGCCGCCCGTGGTCACCACCGCGTCGACGTCGGGCGCGCCGCACAACCTGGCCACCGCCGCGCGCACGCCGTCGACGCCGTCGGGGATGATGGCGTGCGGGCCGAGCGCGAAGCCCGCGGCCGCGAGCAGCCGGCGCAGCTCGGGCCCGCCGCGATCGTCGTCGGGCGTCCTGCTGTCGCTGATCGTCAGCGTGGCGACGCGAACCGCGGAGGCCTCGCCCGCCATCGGCTCACGCGCGCATGGCGTCGACCGGGCTGATGCGGGCGGCGCGGATCGCCGGCAGCAAGCCCCCGACCAACCCCATCACGGTGGCGAAGATCAACGCACCGACGATGATGCCGCCGGTGGGTTCGAACTTGAACACGATCTCCGACCAGCTCGCGAAGTTCACCATCGAGAACCGCACCAGGCCCATCGCGATCGACGCTGCCGCGCCGATCACGCCGCCGATCAGCGCCAGCACGATCGACTCGAACAGGAACGAGAGCAGGATGGTGAAGCGCCCGAACCCGAGCGCGCGCAGCGTGCCGATCTCGCGCTGGCGGTTGGCGACCGCGGCGTGCATCGTGATCATCGCGCCCAACATCGCGCCGAACGAGAAGAAAACCGCGATCACCGTCCCCATCGCGCGGATGAAGATGCTCGTGTTCTCGGACTGCTTCTCATAGTACTGCGACTCTTTCAGCACCTGCAGGTTGAGCGCGCGGTTCGACTCGATGCTGGCGCGGAAGCCGTCGAAGGCCGCGGGCGTGACCCGCGCCCGGATCGACGACACGAAGCCCTCGCGCCGGAACGCCGTGCGCACGACGTCGATGTCGGTCCACACCTCGGACTCGTTCGACGAGCCCTGGTCCTCGAACACGCCCACGACCTTGAGCATGCGGTTCTTCTTGATCTCGAAGCTCTGGTCGACGTCGAGGCCCTTGAAGCGGCCGCGGATCGCCTTGCCGACGATGCCCTCGTCGGCGCCCGGGTTGGGGGCGCGGCCCTCGACGATCTTCATGCTCTTGCGCAGCGGCATCGACTCGCTCTTGACGCCTCGGATCATCGCGTTCGAGACGCCGGTGGTCCCAACCTTCTCCAGCAGCACGACCATCACCAGCTCGGCCGCGCCGCGCGGGCCCGCAATCTGCCCGAGCGCCTGGTCGGCCAGCACCAAGTTGACGCTCGGATCCTCTATCGAGCTTTCCATTTCGGAGGTGGCGCCCTTGCGCAGCACCACCGCCACGTCGGCGTCGGCCGCGCGGCCCAGCGTCTTGACCACGCCGTTCGCCAGCATCTGCACCGAGGCGAAGATGAACACCACCAGCGCGAGGCCGAGGACGGCCGCCGCGGTCGTGGTCTTGCGCACCGCCAGGTTCCGGAAGTTGTAGCTGACCGGGATCATGCGACCCTCCGCAACGCGTTGGCGACCGACAGTTGCGCCGCCCGCCGCGCCGGCAGCAGCGACGCCAACACCGCCAGCGCCGCCGCCAGCACGATGGCCGCGACGTAGGTCTGGCTGTCGATCCGGAAGTAGGGGAACCAGGCGCCCATGTTCTCCTCCAGCCACCGCCCCATGCCGAGCTCGACGATCGGAATCGCGAGCCCGATGCCGACCACGCCCGATACGATGCCGAGCGCGAACGCCTCGCCGATCACGAACATGCGCACATGCCCGGGCGAAAATCCGAGCGCGCGCAGCACGCCGTACTCGCGCGTCCGCTCGCGCACCGCCATCGCGATCGTGTTGCCCACCAGCATCATCATGATCAGCAAGATGATGATGCTGATGACGTCCAGCGCCTTGAGCATCGCCGACAACATGCCCAGGAAGCTCATGTTCATCGCGCGCTCGCTCATCGTCGCCGTCTGCACGTCCTTCTCGTCGAACACGCGGTCGATGGCCGCCGAGATCTCCGCGCTGCGGCCGGCCTCGTCGATGCGGCTCGTGATCCAGCCGATCTGATCCTTGCGCGACTCCGGCAGCGAGTCGTTCATGTAGTTCCAGTGGAACATGAACGTCGACCGGTCCACCGACTTGCGGGCCGCGGTGTAGATGCCGCTGATGTTGAACTCCCAGTCACCGGGATAGATGCTGCCGGTGAGCGTGATCCGGTCGCCGACCTTCACGCCGAGCTGCTTCGCGAGCACGTCGCCCACGATCGCACCCTTCTTGTCGGCCAGCCATCGCTCCTTGTCGGCGGGCGCGACGATGATCTCGTCCATCACGTCCAACACCTTCTCGGGCTCGACCGCCAGCGTCGCGAAGAACTCGTTCGGGTTCTTCGGGTTTTTGCCCCCGAACCAGCTCATGTACGTCGCCTGTTTGACGCCCGGAATCGCCCGGATGTCGTCGACGTAACGCTTCGGCATGCTGATGACGAAGCTGACCTTGTGCCGGGTGGCGATCCGGTCCTTGGCCGCGTAGTCGGCGGCCGCGCTCCACGATGACAGCACGGTGCGCAAGCTGATGAACGCGAGGATCGCGACCGCGCCGCCCAGCACGGTGAGGAACGTCCGCAGCTTGTTGCGGCCCAGGTTCCGGACCGCGATCAGCGGCAGCTTCATTTCAGCTGCCCCTTGTCGAGCTGGCGCGTGATGCTGGCGTGCGACGCCACCTGCGGGTCGTGGGTGACCATCAGGATGGTCTTCTTGAACTCCTTGTTGAGCCGCTCGAGCAGTCCGATGATGTCGTCGGCCGCCTTGCGGTCGAGGTCACCGGTGGGCTCGTCGCAGATCAGCAGCGTCGGGTCATTGACGATGGCGCGCGCGATCGCGACCCGCTGCTCCTGACCGCCCGACAGCTGGTTGGGGCGGTGGTGCATGCGCTCCTCGAGGCCGACCACGCGCAACGCGGTCTCGGCGCGCTTGCGCCGCTCGGCGCCCGACAGACTCTGCAGCAAGAGCGGCAGCTCGACGTTTTCGACCGCGGTCAGCACCGGGATTAAGTTGTAGGCCTGGAAGATGAAGCCGACGTGGCGCGCGCGAAACTTGGCCAGCTCGCCGTCGCTCATGTTGGTGAGGTCCGAGCCCGCGACCACCGCGGTCCCCGACGACGGGCGGTCGAGGCCCGCGATCAGGTTGAGCAGCGTCGACTTGCCCGAGCCCGACGGCCCCATGAGCGCCTCGAACGCGCCCTCGGCGACCTCGAGGTTCAGCCCCTCGAGCACGACCACCGGCTCCTTGCCGCGCGCGAACGTCTTGCCAACGCCGCGCATCTCGATGATCGGTTTGCCGTTCGTCTGTGCCTCGGGCATCGCTATTCCCCTTCCTTGATGCGTTGACCTTCGAAATTTTCCGCGCTCGGGTTCTTGACCACGCGCGCCCCGGCCGCCGGGCCTTCGATGAGCTCGATGCTGCCCCCGACCGGCGCGCCGGTCGCGACGTTCGCGAAGTGGAGCTTGCCGTCCTCGACCACCCAGACACCCTTACCGCCGCCGCCGCTGCGGTCCACGATCGCCCCCGCGGCGACGACCTTTTTGGCTTTCTCCTGCAGCGACTCGGTCTTGAGCTCCTCGCGCAGGAAGCTGACCCGCGCCGACATGTCCGGCAACACGCCCTCGAGCGTGTCCTTGAACTTCACCTTCACGATCACGGTCGCCTTGGCGCGGTTGACGCGCTTGCCGATGTCCACCGTCATGCCGCGGTAGCGTCGCGACGGGTACGCGTCGAGCACGATCTCCGCCGGGCACCCGACCGGCACCAGGCCGAGGCGCGCTTCGGGCACGTCCGCTTCGACCACGATGCTGCTGAAGTCGGCGATCTCGGCGACGTTCGAGGTCCCCGCGAATAGCGGCCCGACCGTCTCGCCGATCATCGCGGGCTTGGTGATCACGGTCCCCGAGATCGGCGCGAGGATCGCGCGGTCTTTCAAGCCCACCTTCCAGGTGTTGACGTCGGCACCGGCGGCGAACGACTGGGCGTCGGCGGCGCGCACCGACTCGGACATCACCTTGTGGCGCGCCTCGAGATCCTGCAGCTCCATGCGCGGCATCGCTTCCTTGCCCACCAGCGCCTTGGCGCGCTCGAGCCGGACGCCAACCTCGGCCAGGTTGGCGCGCGCGGTTTCGGCGCCCGCGCGCGCGACCGCGACCCGCGACTCGGCGGCCGCGACCGCGCTCCTCTGATCGGCACCGTCGAGGATGGCGATCACGTCGCCCGCCTTGACGACGTCACCTTCCTTGATCAGCACCTTCGACAGACGGCCCGTCACCTTGGCCCCCACCTTGGACCACGCCTGCGGCACGACGTACCCGGTCGCCGTCACGATGACCGACGACTGCGCGGGCGACACCATCGCCACCTCGGTGATCGCGACCGACTGCTTGTAGATGCGCGGCCCGAGCTTCTGATAGGCGAACGCCACGCCGCCCCCCAACACCGCGAGCCCGATCAGCACGGTGAGCACCCGCCGGCCGGCGGACGCTCCCGGTGGCGGCTGCTCGCGCCGGATGCGCAGCGAGGCGAGGTCTGAGCTCAACTGATCAGCCACGGTCGAGGCTGCTCGTAGCACGGCCCCGGGCCAGATCCAAATCGAACCTGCCTGCCGAACCGGCCTCGGGTAGCATGCCCGCCATGACCATCGGAACCAACAAGGCCGTCACCATCCACTACACCGTGAAGGACGAATCGGGCGAAGTGCTGGACACCACCGAAGGCCGCGATCCGATGACATATTTGCACGGCGCGGGCAACGTCGTTCCCGGCCTCGAGGCGGCGCTCGAGGGCAAGGGCGCGGGCGACAAGATCGAGACCACGCTGTCGCCCGCGGAGGCCTACGGCGCGCGCGACGAGGCCAAGGTGCGGAACGTGCCGCGCCGCCGCATCCAGGACGAGAAGATCCGCGTCGGCGGCCGCTACCGGGTCGCGGTCGAGACGGGATGGATCGTCGCCTACGTCATGGAGATCAAGGGCGACTACGTCAGCATCGACGGCAACCACCCACTCGCGGGCAAGACCCTGCACTTCCAGGTCGCGGTGACCGACATCCGCGACGCGACGGAGCAGGAGCTGCAGCACGGCCACGCCCACGGTCCGGGCGGCGCACATTGAGCACGGCCGCGATCCTGTTCGCGGTCGTCATCGGGTTTGGCGGGCCCGGAAGGGGCGGGAGCGCGGCGAGCGGGCCCGGCAAGCGGACGTCCTGCAAGCCGCTGTGCAAGGTGGAGCTGGTCGACGGATGCTGCCCCGCGGAGCTCGACCCCAAGGCGCCGCCGCCTCCGGCAAGCACGTGCGCCAACTTGGCGGCGTGCGCCGCCGCCTGCGACCGCGGCGATGGGGCGAGCTGCGCGCGCGCCGGGACGCTGAGCCAGGATGTCTCCGCAGGGGCGGAGCGCGACCACGCGCGCGCATTCATCTACCTCGATCGCGGCTGTCGGCTTCGTGACGCCCGCGCGTGTCAGCTCGGGTATGCCGGGTTCCGCTACGCGTACGAAGGCATGCGCAACCTGGAAGCCGCCGTGAAGAGCGATCAGATCGCGTGCAATGCCGGCGACCCCAACACGTGCCGCAAGCTCGCGACGTTGCATCACAACGACGGCAAGTACGCCGGCCTCGAGCAGCGCGCGTGCGACCTGGGGTCGGCGGAGGCTTGCTCGACGCTGGCGGATGCCTACGCGGTGTCGGCGGGACAAGCATTCGGCGGTGGCAATCTTCAGGTCGGCATCGGCCCTCCGCCGTCGCCGACGACGCACGCCAAGCTGGTCGAGCGCGCGTGCGCGCTCGGGCGCGTGCAGAGCTGCCTGGCCGTCGCCGGGTGGACACTTCGCGACCCGAGCCGGGGGCGCTTCCCCGAACGCTGGAAGCGCGTGCGCGCGCTGCTCGAGCCACTCTGCAACCGCGGCGAGGGCGCCGCCTGCCGCACGTTCGGCGAGCTCCACGACGAGCTCGCCCAGCAAGCCGACAAACCGTCAAACTTCGACGCCGAGCTCGGCCCGCGCTTGTTCGATCACGCGTGCGCGCTCCGCGACGCCGAGGGCTGCCGCCTCTACGGCGTCGCGATCCTCAAGGCGCAGGGATTCAAGGGCGACATGACCCACGCCGAGCGCGTGCTCAACGAATCCTGCACCCTCGGCTCCGGCCGCGGCTGCGTCGCCGCCAGCCAGGTCACGCACGACAAGCGGAGCGCGCAGGCCCTGATCGACCGCGGCTGCCAGCTCGGCATGCGCGGCGCCAAGGGCGCTATCTACACCAACGTCCACATCCCCGAGCTCCCCCAACCGCTCGGCTGTGGCGCGCGCCGGTGACTTCATCGCGGCCGAAAGGCTGCGACGAACGATCCGGGTTTGTCCGCTGTTGGCGCCACGTACCGGATCGATGTTTATCCTGTGTCGCGCGCCAATTACTGGCTCGATCGCGCTGAAGCAACCCTCGCGCAGCCGCGCCGAAAAGGTTTGTGGCCCTTTTCAAGATGGCAGGGCAATCGCGACAGCTCGAACTACCGTCGGCACCCACCTGGGGCGGCTCGCGTCGCGGCGCCGGACGCCCGCTGAGTAAGGGGCGCCGTCGAGCGGTGCCTCACCGCGCCCGCCCTGAGCACGACCACCATCACCCGGTCCACGTCACCCTCCGCGCCGCGCGTGGGATTGTTTCCCTCCGCGCCGCTCGCTTGTTTGCCGCCCTCTGCACGACGATAGCTGCCGCGTCGAACGCCGAGTTTCGAATCGTTCAGTTCTCCATCCAAGCCGATCACCTTCACATCATCGTCGAAGCGCGAGACAAGCGAACCCTTTGGCGGGGCTTGGCGGGCTTCAAGATCAGGGCAGCGCGCGCGCTGAACCGCGCGCTCGATCGCGTCGGTCGAGTCTGGGACGGCAAGTATCACGCGCGCGCTCTGCGGACGCCGCGCGAAACACGGGCTGCGCTGCTGTACGTGCTGCAGAACTGGAAGAAGCATTTTAGGGGCGCTCGAGGTATCGATGGTCGATCATCCGGCCCCTGGTTCGAGGGTTGGGCGTCGGCACCCATCCCTCCGACATTGACGAATCCAGTTGCGCGCCCACAGACATGGCTCGCATCCAGAGGCTGGCGCGAGCGGGGCGGCGGTGCCCTTCGACCGGACGAGCGGCCCGCCGCGTCTGCGCGTCTGCCGCGAGTCAACCGCGTCTCTCTCGACGAGGGTGGGCCTAGCGTCAATGCCGTTCACTTAGACCGACGCCCCGCGCGCCGCCAACAAGCGGCAGGTGGCGATGGCTAGACCGCGACCTTCGCGCCGCGCGTAGCGCCCGGGTTCGTGAGCGTCATGAACGCCATCCTGTAGCGACTCAGACGCCGCTCGGCGGGACGCATACCTTGCGATCCTTGGGCGCCTCGACGAGGACGGCGCTGGACGAGCAGTTCGCCTCCACGTCCACCGAGCGGCTTCGGTTGCAATCCGGCTTCAGGGTGCAGAGCAAGAAACAGTAGTTCTTTCCGTCCTCGTGTGCGACGCACGCCGATCCGGCGGGGCAGCCGGCGTCGTTGCTGCAGTCCGAGACCCCGCAGTAGCCGCCCTTGAATTGCGTCAGGCAACTCTGACCGGACTCGGTGCACTCGCTGGTCATCGCACACGCGGCCCCGACGCCATGCCGTTGCGCCTCGGTACCGTCATCGCAGCCGAGCGACAGCGCGAGGCCGACGATCTGCATCAACAACGCGACTCGCTTGGTCATGGCGAATGGAGCCCGGCCGTGCGCCAAACGGCTCAGCTCGGTTGCGACGGCGGCGAGATGTCCTGGATGTTTCGTTTGCATGTCGGGTTGAATTGCAACCGGAGTGCCGGTCTGAAAATGGCGCGCGCCGCGGACCATACGGCGTTTTCAGCCAGAGACATGACGCGTTCCCGTCGAGGTTCCACCACCGACGGTGAGAAGTTACGTCGATTGACCGTGTCTTGACCGACGGGAAACCGCGCGCCGGCTACCGTGAACGGCGATGGCAAGCTCGCGACAGCGGTTGATCGTCGTCGGGAACGGCATGGTCGGCCATCGCTTCGTCGAGTTGGCCGGCGAGCGGGGAGCGCTCGCCCGCTTCGAGGTCGTGGTCGTCGGTGAAGAGCCGCGGCCCGCCTACGATCGCGTCAACCTGACCAAGTTCTTCGAGGGCAAGGACGCGGACGCCCTGGCGCTGGCGACGGCGGACGGCTACGCCAAGCTCGGCGTCGAGCTGCTGCTCGGCGACGCGGTGGCGTCGATCGATCGCACGGCGCGGGTCGTCCGCACCCGCGGCGGTCGCGAGCTCGGCTACGACAAGCTCGTGCTCGCGACTGGCTCGTCGCCGTTCGTGCCGCCCATCGACGGGCGCGATGCGCCCGGCTGCTTCGTCTACCGGACGATCGAGGATCTGGAGGCGATCCGCGCCGCGGCCGCGTCGGCCAGCGTCGGCGTCGTGGTGGGTGGCGGCTTGCTGGGCCTCGAGGCGGCGAACGCGCTGCGAAATCTCGGGCTCGAGACCCACGTGGTCGAGATGGCGCCGCGGTTGATGCCGGTGCAGATCGACGACATCGGGGGCGCGATCCTGCGCCGGCGGATCGAGGGGCTGGGGGTCGGCGTGCACGTCGGGATGTCGACCAAGCGCGTGCTCACCGACGAGACGGGGCAGGCCATCGGCCTGCAGTTCGCGGACGGCGGGCAGCTGGCCGCGACCCTGGTCGTGTTCTCGGCCGGCATCCGCCCGCGCGACGAGCTCGCGCGCGCCTCGGGTCTCGAGCTCGGACCGCGCGGGGGCGTGCTGATCGACGAGCGCTGCCGCACCTCGGATCCGGACGTGTTCGCGATCGGCGAGTGCGCGTCGTGGTACGGCAAGACCTACGGCCTGGTCGCGCCCGGCTACAAGATGGCGGACGTCGCGCTGGCGGCGGTCGCGGGCGGTGAGGGTGGAGGTCAACAGGCCGGCACACTCGGCCACTTCGACATGTCCAGCAAGCTCAAGCTCCTGGGCGTCGACGTCGCCAGCTTCGGCGACGCGTTCGGTCTCGAGGCCGGCGCGCACACGCTGTCGGTGATTGACAACGTCGCCGGCGTCTACAAGCAGGTGGTGGTGTCGGCCGACAAGCAACGTCTGCTGGGCGGCATCCTGGTGGGCGACGCGGCCGCGTACGCGCAGCTGCTGGCGATGGTGCAGGCCAAGGCGGCGCTGCCCGAGCACGCCGAAGATCTCATCGTCCCGCCACGCGAGGGCAAGGGTGGGGGCGGCTTCGGCGTCGACGCGCTGCCGGCGGCGGCGACGATCTGCAGCTGCAACAACGTCGACAAAGGCGCCATCTGCGCCGCGATCGCAGGCGGCGCGCAGGGCGTCCCCGCGCTCAAGACCTGCACCAAGGCGGGGACCAGCTGCGGGTCGTGCGTCCCGCTCCTGACCGACATCCTCAAGGCCGAGCTCAAGAAGGCGGGCGTCGCCGTCAAGCGCGACCTGTGCGAGCACTTCCCGTACTCGCGTCAGGATCTCTATCAGCTGGTGCGGCTACACAAGCTCAAGACGTTCGAGGCGCTGCTCGAGCGCCACGGCCGCGGCCTCGGCTGCGAGATCTGCAAGCCCGCGGTCGGCTCGATTCTCGCGTCGGCGTGGAACGAGCCCATCCTCGCCAAGAAGCACCTGCCCCTGCAGGACACCAACGATCGCTTTCTGGCCAACATCCAGCGCGACGGGACGTATTCGGTCATCCCGCGCGTGCCCGCGGGCGAGATCACGCCCGAGCAGCTGATCGCGGTCGGGCGCGTCGCGCAACGCTACGGTCTCTACACCAAGATCACCGGCGGCCAGCGTATCGACCTGTTCGGCGCGCGCGTCGAGGAGCTGCCTCACATCTGGCGCGAGCTGATCGCCGCCGGGTTCGAGTCGGGCCACGCCTACGGCAAGGCGCTGCGCACGGTGAAGTCGTGCGTGGGCGACACCTGGTGCCGCTTCGGCGTGCAGGATTCGGTCGGCCTCGCCTACCGGGTCGAGAACCGTTACAAGGGCCTGCGCAGCCCGCACAAGCTCAAGTCCGCGGTGTCCGGCTGCGCGCGCGAGTGCGCCGAGGCGCAGGGCAAGGACTTCGGCATCATCGCGACCGAGAAGGGCTGGAACCTCTACCTGTGCGGCAACGGCGGCATGAAGCCGCAGCACGCGCAGCTGTTCGCGACCGACCTCGACGAGGAGACGCTGGTCCGCTACCTCGACCGCTTCCTCATGTTCTACATCCGGACCGCGGACCGCCTGCAGCGTACCGCGACCTGGTTCAACAACCTCGAGGGCGGGATGGACTACCTGCGCGCGGTGATCATCGACGACAAGCTCGGCATCTGCGCCGAGCTGGAGGCCGAGATGGCGCACGTCGTCGGCACCTACAAGTGCGAGTGGAAGGAGGCGCTCGAGGATCCCGAGAAGCTGGCCCGCTTCCGGACCTTCGTGAACACGCCCGCGTCCGATCCGAGCATCGTCCGCGTGTCCGAGCGCGCGCAGGAGCGCCCCGCCCACGCCGACGAAAAGCGCGACCTGCTCGACCGCCTGGTCGCCCTCGAGCGCCGCAAGGACGCAGCATGACTATCGCGTCGAGCGGAGCTGGGCTTGGCCCAGCGGAGCTCATCGCGGGGGGGCGCGGGGACCCTCCCAGGGTCCCCGAAGACAAAGTCGCGTCGAGCGGAGCTGGGCTTGGCCCAGCGGAGCTCATCGCGGGAGGTGCGGAACCCTCCCAGGGTTCCGAATCTTATGACTGGCGCGACGCGTGCGGGTTGGACGACATCCCAGTCGACTGCGGCGTGGCCGCGCTGCTCATCGGCCGCCAGGTCGCGATCGTGCGGGTCGGCGAGGGCGTCGGCGAACGCGTGTTCGCGATCTCCAACTACGATCCGTTCAGCGAGGCGTTCGTGATCGCACGCGGCATCGTCGGCGACCGCTCGGGCCGCCCCAAGATCGCGTCGCCGATCTACAAGCAGAGCTTCGATCTCGAAACTGGCGAGTGTCTGGACGACCCGTCGGTGCGCCTGCCTACCTATCCCGCCCGGATTCGAGCCGGCCGCGTCGAGGTCGGGATCCCGACGTGAAGGTGAAGTAACCCGCATGAGCACCGCCATCCGCAGCGCGCTCCTCGCGCTCGCGCCCGAATCCGCAAACCCGTCGAGCCGCGCGCTCGACCGCGCGCTCACCGACCAGCAGACGTTGACCGCGGTGGAGCGGTTCGCGCGCGCGCACGACGCCGACACGCTCCCGGCGGGTGCCAAGGCGTACCACGATCTGCTGCCCGCCTCGCCGCCCGCGCCCGGGCAGCAGTACGCGTTCGAGGTCGACCTCGACCTTTGCACCGGCTGCAAGGCGTGCGTGACCGGCTGTCACAACATGAACGGCCTCGACGACGGCGAGGTGTGGCGCACGGTCGGACTCCTCCACGGCGGCAACGCGCAGGCGCCCGCGCAGCAGACGGTCACCACCGCGTGCCACCACTGCCTCGAGCCCGCTTGTCTCCAAGGCTGCCCGGTCAAGGCGTACGACAAGGACCCGGTCACCGGCATCGTCAAGCACCTCGACGACCAGTGCATCGGTTGCCAGTACTGCGTTTTCATGTGCCCGTACGACGCGCCCAAGTTCAGCCCCACGCGCGGGATCGTCCGGAAGTGTGACATGTGCAGTGACCGGCTCTCGCACGGCGAGGCGCCCGCCTGCGTGCAGTCGTGCCCCAACGAGGCCATCCGCATCACGGTCGTCGACCGCGTCGAGGCGATCCAGGCCTCCGAGGCGCACGCGTTCCTGCCCGGCGTGCCCGGCCCCGCCGACACGTTGCCCACCACCGTCTACAAGACCGAGCGCGTGCTACCGCGCAACATGCTGCCCGCGGACTTCTACAGCGTCCACCGCGAGCACGCGCACCCGCCGCTGGCGGTGATGCTGGTGCTGACGCAGCTGTCGGTGGGCGCGTTCGTGCTCAACCTGCTGGCGCGCGTGCTGACCGGCGCCGTGTCTGCTGCAGCCGCGGGCGCGTCTACAGCCGCGGGCGCGGCCGCCGCCGCGGGTGCCGTTTCTGCCCACGGACGCGGCGTCGAGATCGCGAACGCGCTGTTCGCGCTCGCGCTCGGGTTGGCGGCGCTGGGCGCGAGCACGTTGCACCTCGGCCGCCCGCGCTACGCGTTCCGCGCCTTTCTCGGCCTGCGTACGTCGTGGCTGTCGCGCGAGATTCTCGCGTTCTCGGGCTTCGCCGGACT
>Ga0137374_10001081_pt1 | contig 30309 bp, 23 predicted proteins | sample SagtaG_20_FD_104811 | JGI IMG/M metagenome (GOLD analysis project Ga0137374, IMG submission 104811) | Vadose zone soil microbial communities from Sagehorn Ranch, Mendocino, California, USA - Sage1_R_100_16 metaG | ecosystem: Environmental > Terrestrial > Soil > Vadose zone | place: USA... | reverse complement strand
GACCTGACGCTGATCGTCGGAGTGCGCGGCAAGAGCGCCTACGAAGCCGTCTATGTTTCCAAGCTCAACGCCAGCGACGAGGCAGACGCCCCCACGCCAATTCGGAAGAACGTGCCGGGCCATCAGGCCCTGGTGAAATGGTTCGGAACGGAGAAACCCGAGCCCGTCGCGGCTGGACCGTGAGTCCCCCGACTCGCAGCACCCCAATTCGCTTCATTCACGAGTCAATCTGAAGCGCCTCTTTCCGGCGCCACCGGCTGTGGACTGGGATCGCGCGCGCGCCAACTGTCCACCATCGGCCCGATACCCCGCGCCGTGCTCGGGGCGCATCCCGAAAATGCGCTTGCACCGTTCCACTCTGCTTGTTTCAGTAAACCCGCCGGTTGCGCGTGTGGTGGAATTGGCAGACACGCTACTTTGAGGTGGTAGTGGCGAAAGCCGTGCAGGTTCAAGTCCTGCCACGCGCACCACCCTTGATCTGCGGGATGATCTCACCCTCCTTTTGCAAAGCAGCCGGTGGCGGGACGCGCGAGCAGGCGGCGCATGGTTTGGAGCAGCGTGGGAATGTGGAGGGGTTTCTCAAGAAGTGAACCGACGCCCAACTCGCCGGCTCGGCGGGCCTGTCCAGGTCGGGCGGTAATGACGATGACGGGCACGAACGGATACATCTCGGCCATGATTTGAAATGCCTGCCAGCCGCTGATGTCGGGCATGTTGATGTCGAGCAGAATCAGGTCCGGCGGGCCGTCGAGAAACTGGCGCACGGCGTCGCGCCCGTCGCAAGCCAGCCGCACGGCGAAGTTTTCCAGCCGCAGGACTTCGGCGAGCGATTCACGGATATTCGGGTCGTCGTCCACAACGAGGACGAGTTGCGGTTGATGACGCAGGCTGGCGTGGCCGGCGCCCGCGGGTTTACCGGAAGGTCCCTCACTCCGAGGTGGATCTGAACTCGGTTTGCTCATCGGCAACGAGGTGTCCTGTCTCGCGGCTGGAATCCGATTACTTGCGTCCTGTTCTCCCGGCGCGTGAAGGCCAGAGGGATTGCCGCTGCGCGGCTGTGGACTCGCTGGCTGGCGGTTTCACCACGATGTCGATTTCCGTGGCAAATTTTTGCCCGCCGTCGCTGGAGAACTGCACCGAGATTTGCTGGCCGCGGCTGAGCGCCTCGGGCTTGACCTGGTCACCATGGTAGTAGAATTGGGTGTGCGGCAGCCAATGGATGATTTCGTCAGAGTCAATATCCGGCAGGTGGAGGAGGAGCAATTCGCGAGTCGGTTCGACGCTCCGAATCGTTCCGTAAAGCCATGGGCTCTGAGTGGTTTGCGTGCTGGCAGTGCGAACCGAGGTGCCCGTTGACTGCGACGTCGGGAATGGGTTTGGATTCATAAGGATCGCTTTCGTTCGGCAGTTTTCAGTTTTGGGTTCCGACAGGAACCGTTGCTATTCCGTAAAGCCTTGCGCGTGCCGCGCATGCAAAAAGCGTGGCTGGCGGAAAGCGGGTTGAAGCACAGGAAGTTAGCGCGGCGCAATGTGAACTGCTGTCGGGCGGATGGTCAGCCGATGGTCCAGCGGAGGGTAAGCGATTGACCTATGGTTCCTCGTGCTGCCCCGGATGCAGGCCGAGTTGCTTGAGCTTTTCGCGCAGAGTGAAGCGTGACAAGCCGAGCCATCGGGCGGCCTTGGCCTGGTTGCCATGCGCAAGCAGAATGGCTTGTGTGATGACCTCGCGCTCGGCTTTGGCCAATATCTGGGCGTGCGCGTCGTGGAGTTGGCCACGTTGCGCGCGGGCGATCAGAGCGGCGACCACCGCGGGCAGTGAATTTGCGGGCGAGGTGGTGGCGCTCGTCCGGGTGGCGAGTGTCTGGCGCACAGCCTCGGCGCTGATGGCAAGGCCTCGCGCGGCGAGCAGCAGACGGCGCGTGACGTTCTCGAGTTCCCGGATGTTCCCGGGCCAGGGTTCGGCTTGGAGAACGGCGAGCGCGTCGGGGCTGAGAGTCGGTGTCTCGGCGCCGAATTCGGCGGCGTATTTCTTCAGGAAGTGCTGGACGAGGGGCGGGACATCCTCGCGCCGTTCGCGCAATGGTGGGAGGGGAATCGTCACCACGTTGAGGCGGTGGAAGAGGTCTTCGCGGAATTTGCCATCGCGAATCATGGTTTCCAGGTCCCGGTGCGTGGCGGCGATGAGGCGCACGTCCACGGTGATGGTTTCGGTGCCGCCGACACGTTGGAAGGTCTGCTGTTGCAGCACGCGGAGCAGCTTGACTTGCGTGTTCGCGGGCAAGTCGCCGATCTCATCGAGGAAGAGCGTGCCCTTGTTTGCCTGCTCGAAACGGCCGATGCGTCGCTGTTCCGCTCCAGTGAAAGCCCCGCGCTCGTGGCCGAACAGCTCGCTCTCCAGAAGGTTCTCAGGCACGGCGGCGCAGTTGATGGCGATGAACGGGGCTTTCGAGCGGCCGCTATGTTGATAGATGGCGCGGGCGATGAGTTCCTTGCCCGTGCCGGTTTCGCCGCGAATCAGCACGGTAACGGGCTTGGCGGCGACGCGGCCGATTTCCTTGCAGACGTCCTGCATCGCGCGGCTGACGCCCACGAGCGCGGTGCGGGCGGACGGAGCATCAGGGGCCAGCGCCACCGGTTCGCGCATGAGACGGCCGGCATCGGCGGCGCGGTGGAGCAGGCCGATGAGTTCGGGCATCTCGAAGGGCTTTTGCAGATAATCGTAAGCCCCGAGCTTGGTCGCTTCGATGGCGGTTTCGATGGTGCCGTGCGCGGTCATCAGCACGACGGGCAGGCGCGGCTGGGCGGCATGGAGTTGGCGAAGCAGTTCGAGGCCGCCCATGCCGGGCAGCCGCAGGTCGGTCAGCACCACGTCGTGCTCCTCGGTCGTGGCGCGGCGCAGACCCTCATCGCCCCGCAGGCTATGCGTGACCTTGAAGCCCTCCTCCTCGAGCACCGCGCGCAGGTTCGCGGCGAGGTTCGTGTCGTCTTCGATGAGCAGGACGTGCCGAACGGCGTTCATGTCGGCGCGGGCGCGGCGTTCGCCACCACTGGTTTTTCCGGTAGCGGCGCTTGCGGCAGGACGATACCGAAGGTGGTGCCGTGGCCCACGCGGGTCTGATATTGAAGGGCGCCGCCGTGCTTTTCAACGATTCGCGCGGCGATGGAAAGGCCCAGGCCGGTGCCGGTCTCCTTGGTGCTGAAGAACGGGTCGAAGAGGCGTTTCTCGACTTCGGGCGCGATGCCCCGTCCGGTGTCGGACACCTCCAGGATGACGATGTCGCAATCGTGCCCGTTCAACGAGGCGCGGCCGGTGCGCGCGCGGAGCGTGATTCTGCCGGCGGCATCGATGGCCTCGGCGGCGTTGCGGATGAGGTTGATGAGGACTTGTTTCACGTGCGCGGCGTCGGCAGTGACGAATAGTTCGGGGCCGGGTTCGAGGACGATTTCCACCCGCTGCTTATCCAGACTGGTCGCCATGAGCGCGTGGGCTTCGTGCAGCAGGATTTGGGCGTTGAGCACTTTCAACTCCGGTTCGGAAGGTCTGGCGAAACGGAGCACCTCCTGCACGATGCGTTCGAGCCGGGTGATTTCAGCGCTGATGATTTCGGCGTCCTTGCGGGCGAGCGGCGGCGTATCGAGATGCTTGTCGAGCGTGTAGAGACGGGCCTTTACGGACGTGAGCGGGTTGCGGATTTCGTGGGCGATGCCGGCGGCCAGGGTGCCGAGCGTGGCGAGCTTCTCCTGCTTTTCGAGCATCACCTGGCTTCGGACCAGCATGGTTCGGAGCGGCGCAATCTGGTCGCGGTAGATGACGACGCCCAACGCGCCCACGAGCACGAGCAGGAAGGCGACGCCGCTGAAGAAAATGGCCCGGAGGTTGGCCAGCGAATGGTTCGCGTCGCCGAGGAACAATTCCTCCGCCGCGCGATGGGCGTCGGCAAGCCGCAGGCCCAGCTGCAGCAACCGTTCTGCCTGGTCTTCGAATTTGTTCAATTTCGCGAATCCCAATGCGGAAACGAGGGCGGGCTGCTGGTTCGTGTGCACCTCGAGGCTGGCCGCGACGTAGTTTGTGTAGGCGTCGTTGAGCTGCTTGATGAGTTCGCGTTCGCGTTCGGTGGAGAGTATGGTGTTCGTGTTGAGACGCGCATCGTACTGATCAATCCAGACGTCAAGCTTGTCTCTGGCCTGCTCGAAGGCCAACCAGGTCTTCGGCTCGCGACTCGCGACGTAATGCATCATCGAGTTGTTCAGTTTGAGGAGCTGTTGCTGGAAGTCGTCCGCGAGGCGGAAGTTTTCGAAGTGATCGGTGGTGAGTTTGTTCTCCAGTTCACGGATGCGCCGCAAGGAATGTTGCACGCCCAGAACGGTCAGCCCCGCGACAACGACAGTGGCGGCTATCAGAAATCCAAGGCGCAGGCGAAAGGCAGTTGTCATCGGGTCAGGGTGAGCAAGAGCCGGGCCTTGAGATGCGCGGGCGTAAGTGCCATGCGAATCGATCGCGTTGCTCGCGATTTCGCCACGCCCTGCAGGCGACTCCCGGGATTGTGGCACTTAACCCGTTCATCTCAGTGGCCAACGATTTACCATAAGCCGGGTCAAGGGTTGACCGAAAATTGGCCCCGCAGGCGGGCGCTTCCGCCAAACCCTCTGCAACTCAGCGCTCCAAGACGGTGGCACGTCGGCGGCTAGAGTCCATTCAACAATGCCCGTGAAGCCGGGCGCCGATATTCGATGAACTCCGTCCTGCCCATTCGCAAAACACCGGTGCAAATCCAACCGACCCAATCCTATGAACGATTTGTCCGCCATGACTGAAACAGGAATTCCCGGCCGCCCCTGGACGGCCGAGTCCCCAAGCCGTGCCCACACCCGTCCGGCCCTTGTGCCCAAGCGAATCCTCATCGTGGATGACGATGCACTGGTGCGTTCGTCGCTGGCCGCCGTGCTGGAGTGCGAGGGCTTTGAGGCGTTTGGAGCCGCCGATGGCTCCGCCGCCGTGAAGGCCGCCATCGAGCATCAGCCTGACCTGGTCTTGCTCGACCTCAGTATGCCGAACATGGACGGTTGGACGGCCTTCAATAAGCTTGAACAGTCCCGTCCACTCATTCCCGTCATTGTCATTACGGCGCGCCCGCATCAATACAAGCATGCCGTCCGGCTGGGTGTGGACGCTTTCATGGAGAAACCGCTCAATTTCCCGGTGTTATTGCGCGCAATCCGCAAGCTCACCTTCGAGCCGGAAGAACGACACACCCGGCGCATCACCGATCGCCACTTCGTCACACACCTGCTTCAGGGAGATGCGGCTAACTACCTCTGAATTGAATACATGAGAACCCATCTGGAGAACTCAGCGGCGCTTATTCCCGACGACGGAGTGGATACCCGCCCGCGCATCGACACGAAGGGCCTCGCTAAAGTCGGACAAACCTTCAGGCGGCGAAAGGTTCTCACACTCGTGGCCTGGGTGGCGGCAGTAACCCTGGTCAGTTGGGTCGTTAAAACTCGTCTTCTTCCCACCACTTCACGCTCTGGCGAAGCGATCCAAGCCGTGCCCCTAAGATTGGCGGACATCGTCGCGACCATCGAGGCCACTGGCACCGTGGAGCCGGAGGAAGTGGTGGACGTAGGGGCGCAAGTGGCCGGGCAAATCATTTCATTCGGCAAAGACAAGAACGGCAAGCCCATCGATTACGGCTCCGTTGTCGAAGAGGGAACGGTTCTCGCCCAAATTGATGATTCGCTTTACGCCGCGGATCTCGCCCAAGCCCGCGCCCAACTCACCCAAACGCGCGCCAACCTGCTGAGCGCCGAGGCCAACGTCATGCAGATGATCGAACTCATGGACATCCGCAAGACTTACCACATGGGCGAGCTGGGTCTGCCCGTGCTCAAGGGTGTCACTGTCCGCATCCACCGCGGCGAAATGGTGGCGCTCATGGGCGCGAGCGGCTCGGGCAAGACGACGCTGATGAACATTCTTGGCTGCCTCGACCACCCCACGTCCGGGCGTTACTGGCTGGATGAAAGCGATGTGACCCATTACACCGCGAAAGAGCGGGCCGGGCTCAGGAATCGGCTCATCGGTTTCGTCTTTCAGAGTTTTAACCTCCTGCCGCGCACCAGCGCGCTGGAAAACGTAATGATGCCGCTGGCTTATTCGCGTGACGAAATCTCGGAGGTGGAGATGAGCCGGCGCGCGAAGGAACTCCTCGCCAAAGTCGGCTTGTCCGATCGGCTGGATCATCAACCGTCGCAGCTTTCCGGCGGCCAACAGCAGCGCGTGGCCATCGCGCGCTCGCTGGTCAACCGGCCGAAGGTCCTGATGGCGGACGAGCCGACCGGCAACCTTGACTCGAGCACGAGCGAGGAAATCCTCCAGATGTTCACCGAATTGAATCGCACGGAAGGCATCACTCTCATTCTGGTCACCCACGACGCCACCGTGGCGGGTCACGCACAGCGCATCATTCGCATCCGCGACGGGCTGATCGAGGGAGACGGCAGCGCCACGCCGCGCAGCGGAACGGCGGTGCCCGAGTCCGCGGGAGGCGCCACATGAAACTCTACCGCGTGCTCATCACCGCCTTGCGGGCGTTGCGGCGCAACGTGACCCGCGCCGCTCTTACAACGCTCGGCATCGTCATCGGCGTCGCCGCCATGATTGCCATGATGGAAATCGGCAACGGCTCCTCCATCGCCATTCAGCGCACCATTGCCAGCATGGGCGCGAACAATCTGCTCGTGCAGCCGGGGACGGCGGCCAGTGGCGGCGTCAGTTTCGGCGCGGGCAGTGTGATGACGCTGACGCCCCAGGATGCCGCCGCAATCCTGCGCGAGTGCAGTGCCGCCGCCGCGGTCGCGCCAGTTGTGCGCGCGCGCACCCAGGTCGTTTATGGAAATCGCAACTGGGTGCCCATGTATATCTACGGGACCACTCCGGCGTTCCTCGACGTGCGCGATTGGAACGACTTGACCGAAGGCGAGCCGTTCACTGAGCGTGACGTCCGCAATTCCGACAAGGTTTGCCTCATTGGCCAGACCCTCGTGCGCGAATTGTTCGGCCCTGAATCACCCGTAGGCCAGAGCATTCGCGTGCAAAACGTCTCTTTCAAAGTCATCGGCGTGCTCTCGCCCCGCGGGGCGAACATGATGGGAGTGGATCAGGACGACATCCTCATCGCCCCGTGGACTACCATCAAATACCGCGTCGTGGGCTCGTCGGCGTCCACCGTCAACCAGAGCAGCGCCGGCGCGCAAAATTCCAGCGGCGTCAATTCGCTCAACCAACTTTACCCCAATACCCAGAACAGCCTTTACCCGGCGCCTTCGACCTCCGAGCAGGCCGACACGCCGCAGCCGGTGCGTTTCGTCAACGTGGACCAGATCCTGGTCGCGGCGCGCTCGTCCGCTCAGATTCCCGCGGCGATTCAGCAAATCACAGAACTGCTCCGGGAGCGGCACCACATCCGCCCCGGCGAAGCGAGCGACTTCAACATCCGGGACATGACTGAGCTGACCAAAACGATGAGCGCCACGATGACCTTGATGACCAAGTTGCTGCTCTGTGTGGCGATGATTTCGCTCGTCGTCGGCGGAGTCGGCATCATGAACATCATGCTCGTGTCCGTGACGGAACGCACTCGCGAGATCGGACTGCGCATGGCGGTGGGCGCGGAGGCCGGTGACGTGCTGCGGCAATTCCTTCTCGAAGCCGTGGTGCTCTGCCTCATTGGCGGCGTCATCGGCATCGCCGTTGGACGAGGCAGTTCGTATTTTGTCACGCTGCTCCTGCATTGGCCCACCGCGCCGTCCCTTCCGGCGATCATCGCGGCGGTCGCGGTCTCCGCCGCTGTGGGAATTATTTTCGGATACTACCCGGCATCGAAGGCCGCGAAACTCGATCCAATTGAGGCACTCCGTTATGAATGAGACTCTACAGAAGCGATTCGCCTCCCATCGTCCTGAAGCCACGCTGTCAACGATTCCTCTTATTGCCCTCGGTCTGTCCGGGATGCTTCTGGGCGGTTGCAAGAGCGGACCCGATTTCCAGGCGCCGCGCGAGGACATGCCGGTGGGCTGGGCTGGCGTGGCAACACCGACGACATCGCAACCCTCCGCGACCACCACAAACGTGGCCGACATCGCCCAGTGGTGGAAGACATTCAACGATCCTATGTTGACACGTCTTGTTGTAGACGCCGTGGCAACCAACCTGGATCTGCAAATCGCCCAGATCCGCGTGCGTGAAGCGCGCGCGTCAAGAGGCATCGCCGCCGGCGGACTCTGGCCCGCGGCCTCGGCAACCGCGGCCTACCAGCGAACGCGCCCCGCGGCGAACGTCGCGCCGAACCCGGCCCACGATTTGTTCGTCGCGGGATTGGACGCCGTGTGGGAACTCGACGTCTTCGGCGGCCTCCGTCGCAACGTGGAATCCGCCGGCGCGACTGTCCTGGCCGCGCAGGAAAGCGCCCGCGACGCACAGGTCTCCCTCGTGGCTGAGGTGGCGTTGAACTATTCGCAACTGCGCGGTGCACAGCAACAAATCATCATCGCGCAGGACAACCTCAAGGCGCAGCGCCACACCGCTGACATCACCCGCCAAAGATTCACCGCCGGTCTCGTCAGCGGGCTGGACGTCGCCAACGCCGACGGGCAGGTCGCCACGACGGAAGCGCAAATTCCCGAGTTGGAGACGATGGTGCGCCAGTCCATTTATGCCTTGAGCGTATTGCTGGCGCGACCGCCGGCGTCGCTGGTTGCGGAACTTTCGGCGTCCGAACCAGTGCCCGTCGCTCCAGGGGAGGTGCCGGTGGGATTGCCGTCGGATTTGCTGCGCCGCCGGCCCGACATTCGCGCCGCCGAAGCGCGGCTTCACGCCGCCACGGCGCAAATTGGCGTCGCCGTCGCGGACCTTTTTCCCAAATTCTCGCTCACCGGTTCGCTGACGTATCACAACAATCTCCTGCGAGATTGGTTCGCCGATTCAAACCGGGCGTTCTCGTTCGGCCCAACGGTGACGTGGCCCCTCTTTCAAGGCGGCAGCATTGTGTCAAACATCCGGCTGCAGCATGCCCTGCGCGATGAATCCTATCTCACGTATCAAAAGACGGTGTTGGTCGCATTGCAGGACGTGGAGAACGCGCTCATCGCCTTCGCAAAGGAGCAGGAACATCGCGAGTCCTTGAGCGCGGCCGTTACGGCAAACAAGAAAGCGGTGGACCTGTCCATGCAACTCTACACGCAAGGCCAGACCGATTTTCTCAACGTGCTCAATGCGCAACGCTCACTCTATTTGGCGCAGGACGCGCTGGTGCAGAGCCAGCGCGCGCTGGCGACCCATCTCATCGCCCTCTACAAAGCCCTCGGCGGAGGGTGGCAGCCCGAGGACCGCTTGGCCTCGGCAAGACCCACGGGAAACTGATGGACGCCACGCGAACAACATTCCATGAACTTCAATGATGGCCCCGCATTTCTTTATGAAAACTAGTATCCCCGTGCCCGAAGCATGGCGAGTGATCGGGAATGCCACACAATCGCTCGCCACGCCGCAAAGGCTGGCACAACTCCGTTACAAGGCCCGGCGACCTGGGAGCGCAACAGCCACGAGAATGCTGGCGCGCTCCCACGGACTGGTCCTGCGGACGCTCATGTTCATCCTGCCCGCCGGCCTGGCTTTCACAGCGATCGCCCAGTCGGGAGTGCCAAGGCCCGACCATGTCGTGATCGTCGTCGAGGAGAATCATTCCTTCGGCGACATCATCAAATCCTCCGGTCCGACCTACATCAACAGGCTGGCGCGGGAGGGAGCGTTGTTCGTCGCGTCGTACGCCGTTTCGCATCCGAGCGAGCCAAATTACCTCGCGCTGTTCTCCGGATCGACACATGGCGTCACATCGGACATCTGCTCGGGAGCCTACGGAACCCCAAATCTGGGAAGCGAATTGCTCGGAGCCGGGCTGACGTTCGTCGGCTACTCGGAGTCGCTCCCGTATACCGGCTTCACCGGCTGCGAGTCGGGCCACTACAAGCGCAAGCACAATCCGTGGGTCAATTTTACCAATGTGCCGTCCGCGTTGAACCAGTCGCTCACGAGGTTCCCGACGAACTTTGCCGAACTGCCGACGCTCTGCTTCGTGGTTCCGAACCAGGCCAACGACATGCATAGCGGCTCCATAGGCCAGGCCGATGCGTGGTTGCGCCGGCACCTCGACGCCTACGTGCAATGGGCGCAGACGAATAACAGCTTGCTCGTCGTGACCTGGGACGAGGACGACAAATCGTCGGGCAACCACATCCCCACGATTTTTGTCGGCCCGATGGTGCGGCCTGGAAAGTATTGCGAGCACATCAATCATATTAACGTTCTTCGCACGCTGCTCGAAATGTACGGGCTGGCGCCGATGGCCCGCGCGACCAATGCCGACCCAATCACGAGTTGTTGGATGCCGGGTTCGGCGCCGTCAGCGGTGACTCTCGACCTGGCCAGCCCGAGGGACGGCGATGTATTCCTGACCGGCAGCAATATCGTTCTCAAAGCGGAAGCCGCGTCGAGCAACGGCGTCGTGAATCAGGTGGAATTCTTCAACGGGTCGCGGCATCTCGGCGTCGCGACGAACAGCCCCTTCACCTTCGTCTGGAGCAACGCCCCGGCGGGCACGCCCTGCCTGTTTGCCAAGGCGACAGACAGCGCTGGCCGCACCAGGACGAGCGTCTCGATCCAAGTGCGCGTGCTCCCTCCGGACTCAACGCCGCCGTCTCTCACGATCCTCTCGCCGCCACCCAATGCGCGTGTGTCGAATGCAGTTGTCACTCTGCACGCCACTGCCACCGACAATGTGGGCGTGGCCGCGATGGAGTATCGCGTCGGCACTGCGCCGTTTCAAACAATCGAAGAGACGAACGAGTTCTCGACGATGGTTCCGCTGGCGCCGGGCACGAACACAATCCAGGTGAAGAGCATCGACTTCTACGGCCACGAGTCGGCCGTGGCTTCCGTGAAAGTCTTTTACGTCACGACCGGCCCACTGAGCTTGTCCGTCACCGGCAACGGCGCCGTGCTGCCGGAACTCGATGGCCTGGCGCTTGAAGTCGGCCGAGGCTACACCGTCAACGCGCGGCCCGCGCCAGGAAACCTCTTCGCAAACTGGAGCGGCGATATCACGAGCCTGTCGAGTCGACTCACGTTTCTCATGCAGTCGAATCTCATGCTGCGCGCCACGTTCGTGACCAACCCGTTCATCGCCGTCCGCGGCGCCTACACGGGACTGTTCTACGAACCCGCCGAAGTCCGGCACGAAAGCTCCGGGTACTTTGCGATGGCCCTCACCGAGCAAGGCCGGTTCAGCGCTCAAATCCTTTCCGCGGGCCGGCGTCTTTCATTCAGCGGCGCATTCGATTTGCAAGGGCGCGCGAGCAACGTCGTCCAGCGTCCCGTCACCAACGCCCTCGCCGTGGAACTGACACTGGACCTCGCAGGCGCCGGCCAGCAGGTGACCGGCCGCGTCCACACCGTTCAATGGAACTCGGCGCTCCTGGGTGACCGCCAGGTGTTCGACGGCCGGACGCTCCGCGCTCCGTTCGCGACGAACTACACACTCGTCGTGCACGGCGATTCTGAATCGGAACTCCGCCCGGGCGGCGACGGCTTCGGCGCGGCGCGCGTTGATGCCGCCGGCGTGGTGAGCTTCGCCGGCACGCTCGCCGACGGCGCCAAGGTGACCCAGCGAACCGCAGTCTCGACGAACGGCTCCTGGCCGCTCTACTCCTCACTCTACGCCGGGAAAGGTTCCGTCCTCAGTTGGCTCACCTTCGCCGACCGGCTGACAACGGATTTGGGCGGCCGGCTGAACTGGAGCAAGCCGGCGCGGCCGGCCGACAGATTTTACCCCGACGGGTTCGCGTTCGACACCGGCGTTGAAGGATCGGTTTACACCAGGCCGGGCGCCGGGCGGGCGCTGCTCATGACGAACGGCATTGTGGCGTTCACCGGCGCCAATCCCGCTGAGACATTCACCAACTCCGTGGTGCTCGGCCCGAACAACAAGGCCACAAACCAAAGCAGCAACCCGCTCACCCTCGTCATCGTGCCCGCATCCGGGCTGTTCAGCGGCGTCGTGACTCCGCCGGATGGCGGGCGCAGCCTGTCGTTCAAGGGCGCGCTTTTGCAGAAGCAGACAGCGGGCCGTGGCTTCTTCATTCGAACCAACCACAGCGGCCGCGTTACCCTGACAGCACCTGGTTTGTAGAATTGCGCCCCAAAGGGGCGTTGCGGATGAACTCGCTTCCTAACTATGAAAAAGCCAAATCCTCTCCCAAGCACTGGCGCGTCGTTGAAAGGAAAATCCGCGGGACCAGCCTCGCCGGCAGCTCCGCCCGCCGCGCGAACGGCCGCCCCGGCAATTTCCCGCCCACGCATACTTCTCGTCGACGACGATGACGGCGTACGGCATTCGCTCGGCGATCTTTTGGCCGAAGAAGGCTACGTCGTTCTGCCCGCGAGTGACGGCCGGCAGGCGTTGGACCTCATCGCAACGACCGTCGTTGACCTGGTGCTGCTGGACCTCAACATGCCGGTGAAAAACGGCTGGGACACTTTCGAGCGGTTGAGCGCGGACCATCCACTGGTGCCGGTCGCCGTCATCACGGCGCGGCCGAACCAGTTATTCACGGCCATCAGCGCCGGCGTGGGGGCGTTGCTGGAAAAGCCGCTCGACATGCCCATGTTGATTCGCACTATCAAACGGCTCCTCGCCGAATCCGCCGAGGCGCGGCTGGCGCGGCTGGCCGGGCGCGAGACCGACTTCCACTACTCCGCTGCGCAGCCGCCATAGACGGCTCGAGGAGGCGCAGGCGGTCCGGCTTACACTCATGAACGGCCACTCAACCAACTCCGCCCGCTGCGCAGCGAGTGGCGCTCAGAGCGCATCATGAAAACGATTGTTTTGCTGCTCGCGTTCGGTGCCTTGATCGCCCACGGCCAACCGGCGCAGATCATCCTGCTGCGCCATGCGGAGAAGCCGGATGACGATGCGGCGCTTCATCTCTCTCCGAGAGGCGAAAAGCGGGCGCGGGCCCTCGCGGACTTTCTGAGCAATCCCAACGCGCTGATGAGCAACGCTCCCATTGCCGCTCTCTACGCCACGCGCGTGACCCGGCACGCGCACAGCCAGCGCACGGGCGAGACGCTCGCGCCACTGGCGAAACGACTGAGCCTGCCCCTGCAAATGCCCTACGAAGCGGAACTGTATCCGCTTCTTGCCGGCAACATCCTCAGCAACCGCGCCTATCAGGGCAAAACGGTCGTGATCTGCTGGACACACCACGAACTTGCCGAGCTGGCCGAGGCGCTCGGCGTTATCCCCAAACCGCAAAAGTGGAAGGACAAGATTTTCGACCGTCTCTGGCTTTTGCGTCCCGGCACTCCAGGCGCAGGGTTCCAAGACCTGCCTCAACACCTGCTCCGGGGCGACTCGAAAAACTGAGACGCGGCCGCCAACCTCGAGATCACGACGGCTTGCCCATCGTTTCCGAAGCGGGCTGTACGGGTAACTTGACCGTGATGGTCGTCAATTTTCGAGGTTCGGAGGCCACGCTGATGGTCCCCTTGTGCGCGTTCACGATCCACTGCACGATGCTCAAACCCAGGCCGCAGCCTTCCAAGGCGCTGTTGTGGGCGGGATCGCCGCGATAGAAACGGTCGAAGACGCGCGGGATTTTTTCGGGTGGTATGCCGGGGCCGGTGTTGGTGATGGTCAGTTCGGCAGTGCCGTTGTGCCGGCTGAGGCCAATGGCGATGCAGCCCTCGGGCTGGTTGTACTTGATGGCGTTGTCGGTCAGGTTGAGCAGGAGTTGCCTCAGCCGATGGCGATCGCCCCGCACGGTGGCCTCATCGCACGCGCTCAATTCGACCTGGAGTCGCCCGGGCAGGGCCAGCATCTGCGCGTCGGCAAAGCTCTCGCGGACGAGTTCATCGAGCCGGACCGGTTCCTGTGCGACGGCCAGTTGGCCGGCATCCGCCCTGGCGAGAAGCGTCAGCGAATCCACGATCTTGGCGAGGCGGGCAATCTCGTCGATCTGGTCGGCGAAGATTTCGCGCTGGGCACCGGGGGTCGCCGGGTCACGCAACGCGGTTTCGATTTGGGCCCGAAGGATGGTGAGCGGCGTTTTGAGTTCATGCGACGCGTTGAGGGTGAATTCACGGATGTGCGTGAACGATTCGTCGAGCCGCGTCAGCATCGAGTTGAAGACTTCGGTCAGGCGGTCAAGCTCATCACCGCTCCCCCTTTGCGGAAGACGCTCTTTGAGGTTGTTGGCGTGGATGCGCTCCGCAGCGCGGCTCAGGGCGGTCACAGGCACGAGGGATTTCCGGAGCAGCCACCAACTGCCCGCGAGCAACATGAGCATGGTGGGGACGCCGTAGTAGAGCACGATTTCCCCCACTTCCTCCCAGGCCGGTTCCGGTTGCTGCTTTCCCTCCGCCATGCGTTGCTGCAGCTCGACCCATTCGTAATGAACCACGCCCGCCAGGACGGCCAGGGACACGAGCAGTATCCCGCCCAGCCAAAGCGTGAGCCGATTTCGAATCGTCATGACGTTACCTTCAACACATAGCCTACCCCGCGCACGGTGTGCAGCAATTTCGGCTCGAAGCCGGCGTCAATCTTTTCGCGCAGCCGCATGATGTAAACGTCCACCAGGTTCGTGCCGGGATCGAAATCGTAGTCCCAAACCTTCTCGACGATGGCCATGCGCCCGCAAATGCGTCCAGCCGAGCGCATCAGGAATTCCAGCAGCAAATACTCGCGCGGTGCCAGATCGATCGGCGTCTCGCCCCGCATGACTTTGCGAGTCACCGTGTCCAATGTGAGGTCACTGACATGGAGCGTGAGAGACTTCGTGTCGCTGTAACGACGGCCCAGGGCGCGTACGCGGGCGATCAATTCTTCCAGGGCGAAGGGCTTGGGCAGGTAGTCATCGGCGCCCGCGTTGAGTCCTTCGACTTTCTCGCTGACTTCCCCGCGGGCGGTCAGGATCAGCACGGGGATCGCAATCTTCCGCTCCCGCATCTGGCGTACGACGCTCAAGCCGTCGCGGCCTGGCAGCATCACATCGAGCACGACCACATCGAAGGGGGTATGGCCCACGGCGGCGAGCGCCTCGGCGCCGTCATGCAGCATGTCCACGGCGTAGCCCTCGCTCTGAAGCGCCTTGCGGATGAATGAGGCGGTCTTCTTTTCGTCCTCAACGACCAGCACACGCATGCCCTCGACACTACCGGGCGAGGCGGATTCCGGCAATGCGGGAGTAGCCGCCAGGGATGGCGGGAGGAAGGATTCGCTCACCTTCATTTCCCGATCGCCAGGCCGATGTAGGCGGTCGAACAACGGGAACAACGCCGCTTCGCAGCGTCTGACGCGATAACCCGGCTCATGTTATGACGTGGTTGGACTGGTCATAAACTTCGACCACATGAGGCGCCCGCAACATGAACCGCGAATGAAGGCCCGATGACAAAAGCGTCATGCCATACGAGGTGTCATGGCTTCGGGATCCACTTTTCCACGGGCTTTGTCCACGGCCAGGCTCCCGCAGTCGTCGGATCGGAAACACCGCGGACCTCCTGCCCCGCTGCGATGCGCCGGTGGTTGTGTGGTGGCTTTATTTCCAAACCAGTGTCATATTGTGGGGCAGCCGCATGACATGATTGTCATCACCTGTTTAGACGCCTGTCACGAAATGCTGTCGGACTGAATGTGATGAACCTCGCACCTGAACCGCTTGCGCTTGAGCCGCAAAGCCAGCCAACACAGGACTGTCGCCGCGCCATTGCATTCCGCCACCGCGGGCTGTTCGGAGCGGTGCTTTTCGTGCCTGTCGGGCTGACAGTCCTCTTCAGCGCTGCGGTCGTGCCCGAGAATTCGTTGCAAGGCGTCGCACTTAACGCTGCCGGCTGGCTGGCGTTTCTGATTTACGCAGCGCTGCGCGTTTGGGCTACCCTGTACGTCGGTGGGCGCAAAGACCAGGAATTGCAGACGGAAGGGCCGTACTCTATATGCCGCAATCCCCTGTATCTTGGGAGCCTCGCGTTCGCCATCGCTGCGGCGTGTTTCCTCAAAAGCATCGTTTTTGCCGCGGCCCTCTTGCCGGCTGTGTTCCTGTATTTGCGGTTTGTGGTGCGCGCCGAGGAACACTATCTGGAACGCCGGTTTCAGGCGGACTATCGGGATTATTGCCGCCGCACACCGCGCTTTTGGCCGCGCTGGTCGGCGTTCCACACCCCGTCACAAGTCCGGGTGGAACTGAAGCGGCTCAAGCAGGAATTTTTACGGCTGAGCCGGGCGGCCGGATTCATCATCGTCCTCCAGGTTATTGTTCATTTGCGCGCGGGACCGTCCTGGCCCCACTGGTTCTCAGTCCCATGAACGAATTGTCATTTCCAGTTTATGGACGAGTCATACGAACCTCTCACAGTGACAACAATGCTTCCTGCGACGACCTTGAACCGCCCTGCGGATGCGCGGCTGTATCGAGCCGCTTTTTGCGCCAAGCCGCTTGTTGAATGCGATTGACAACAATTGTTAGCTCTCTACGCTTTCTACTGTTACCATACTCTGTTAAATTCAACCTGCCTCACTTATGAAACGAAGCCTGTTCTATTTCACAGCGATAGCAGTCGGCTGCACTCTCAGCGCCCAAGCGGCTATTTCAGTCGGCCCAGGCGGCAGCGGCACGTTGACGTTCAACGCGCTGCCAGTTGTGGGCGATTGGTCCACGTTGACCAACACCGGCGTTAGCGCCGACATCATCGATGCGGCCGGATTGGACGCAGCGGTGCAGACGAACGTTGCCAGCGCCATCAACATGAGCCTCGGCTCGACGATGACCACGGATCCCGCCATCAGCTCCTCCGGCATCGCCCGTTGGAATTCCGCCCTCCTCGCGGTCCAAACAGTGCCAACTGGCGTCGGCTACGTGTCCTTGATGGCCACGCTCCAGAACAACACAGGCGGAAATCAAACCGCCCTTACGTTCAGCTACAACCTGACCGAGAACAATTCCACCGTGGGCGCCAATCCGACTGTCGTGGTGGAGGAAGTTCCCGGCCATCGCGTTTACTTCAGCCTGACCGGCGCTGCAGGGAGCTGGCAGGTGGTGCCCGAAGTTTCATCCATCGGGACGAGCGGCACAAGAGTCGGCACCGCCAACGTCGGGTCGTGGCCCAATGGCGGCCTGTTGTACCTGTTGTGGGCGGATGACAACGGCTCTGCGGATCGCAACAACACTAACAACGAAGAGGGCGGTTATCTCATCGACAACGTCACTTTCAAGGCGGGTGTCATCTCGGGCGTGATTCCCGTCGGGCCGTCGGGCAGCGGCACGATTAGCTTCAGCGGTTATCCAATCGTCCTGGAAGGATGGTACACGGCGTTCAACACGGGGGCGAATACGGACATCATAGACACGACCGGCCTGGACGCCGCCGTGCAAACGAATGTCGGCGCCGCGTTTACCGAGCAAGTGGGCTCCAGCGCCACCGTCACCCCTTCCATCAGTTCCAGCGGGATCGCCCGATGGAATTCCACGCTGGGAGTGATCGAAACCGTGCCCACGAGCGTCGGCTACGTCTCGCTCCTGGCCAAACTGCGCAACGATAGCGGCGCAGACCACTCGACTCTGAACATCGCGTATGAAGTCAATGAACTCAACGCCGACGGCACGACCGTGGTGGAGGAAGTCCCCGGTCATCGCGTTTTCTACAGCCTGACCGGTGATGCGTTCAGTTGGACCCTCATTCCTGAATTCTCCAGCGGAACTCTCGGTACGCTTACTGCCTCGCTGAATCTTGGCTCCTGGCCCCCCGGCAGCCTGCTCTATATCCTGTGGGCGGACGACAACTCCAGCTCACCGCGAGACAACACCACCGGGGCCATCACCGAGGGCGGCTACACCATCGACAACATCCTCTTTTCGTTCAACGCCATCAGCGGCGTGACCCTCGCCACCCCGGCCAACGGGCAAACCTTTCCCCAAGGGGTTCCCATCGCTCTCAGCGCCCTGGCCATCTTGCCAGGCACTGTGACAGATGTCAGCTTTTTCGACGGCGTCAACCTCATCGGCAGCGACAACGCAGCTCCGTTCAGTTCCGTCCTGAGCAACGCGACCCTCGGGGTGCATTCATTGACCGCAAAGGCGACCGACGACCTGGCCAATATGGCCACTTCACCGGCCGTAAGCATCACGGTCGTGCCCAACAATCCACCCACGGTGACGCTCACCAATCCCATCAACGGCGCTACGTTCTTCGTCGGCACCAACTTCCAATGCCAGGCCGTGGCCTCCGATTCCGATGGAAGCGTTGCGCGCGTGGAATTCTATCTCGATGGCGCTTTGTTCTTCACGCGCAACACCAGCCCTTACTCGTTTGAGTATTGCGACATCACCGCCGGTTCGCACACAGTTGCCGCAGTCGCCGTGGACAACGGCGGGTTCCGTGGCACCAACGCGATCAGCCTCTCGGCCACCAACCCGCCGGCCATCACCGTGATCATTCCAAACGGCTCGACTTGGAAGTATCTGGATGACGGCAGCAACCAAGGCCAATTCTGGTACGTGCCCGACATGATCGACGCCAGCGGTTGGAGCAGTGGAGTGGCCGAACTCGGCTACGGTGATGCCGCGCAAAACAATCGTCCGGAGCGCACCGTCCTCAGTTATGGTCCCGATATAAACGCAAAATACCCCACGACTTACTTCCTCAAGACCTTTTCCGTGGCTGATCCCGGCACGTTTGGAGGGTTGACGCTCCGCGTGCTGCGCGACGACGGTGCCATCGTCTATATCAATGGCACGGAGGTCTTCCGCACCGGCATCACGGTCGATCCGGTGGACTTCTCGACCTACACACCGCCCGCAGTCGCGGACGACGGCACCATTTTCCAGGTGACCGAGATTGCCGCCTCCGTGCTCCGACCAGGCCCTAACAACCTTGTCGCCGTGGAAATTCACCAGGACGCTGGAACCTCGACCGACATCAGCTTCGACCTGATGTTGTGGGGGCACGCTCCCGCCCTCTCCATCACGCGGATCAGTGCGACGCAGGCGGATATCTCCTGGGCATTTCCCTCGACGGGATTCGTGCTCGAATCCAAGGCGGTTCTCACCGCCGCATCCTGGACCCTGGTGACCGCTGTGGATGTTCCCGACGCCAACTTCCACCACGTCACCGTGAACACTTCGGCTGCGGCGCGCTTTTTCCGCCTCCGCAAACCGTAGGTTAATCTTCGGCCAATTCAATGTCAGACGCTGCGCCCGAAAGTAACCCGTCGAGCGCGAAATACATGCGGTCCACAACGACGCCAGACAGGCTCCCGAACGTTACCGCCAAGTTACTTTCTCGCAACGTATTCGTTCCGCTATTGCTCGTTACGTTCCTCAGCGCATGTTCCCTGGCACTCTTCGCCGCGCCGCCGCGCTACGACCACGTCGTCATCGTGATGGAGGAGAACCGCACGCCCGGCCAAATCATCGGCGACCAGGTCAACGCGCCTTATATCACTTCGCTGGCGGCCGGCGGTGTCAGCCTTGCGTCCATGTTCGCTATCGTGCATCCAAGCCAGCCGAATTACCTCGAACTGTTCTCCGGTTCCAATCAAGGCGTGGTGGACGACGCTCTCCCCCCGAACTTCTCGACGACGCCCACGAGCACCTATCCCTTCCGCACGGCCAACCTCGGCGCGGAACTTATCACTGCGGGCTTCACCTTCGCGGGCTACTGTGAGGAAATCGAGTCCGCTGGCACTGTGGACTGGGCCGACTACGATCCGCACTCGGCCACCAATCCCGGCATCTACTATCGACGAAAACACAACCCATGGGCCAACTGGGTCGCCAAAGTTCTGCCCTTGCCTGCCAACCAGCTCGCGAGCACCGTCAACCGCGCCTTCACGCAGTTCCCGGCCAACTTCTCCCAACTCCCCACCGTGAGCTTCGTCATTCCCAACCAACTCCACGACATGCACGATGGCTCGCGCAAGATGGGCGATGATTGGCTGCGCGACAACCTCAACGCCTACGCCGTGTGGGCCAGAAGCAACAACAGCCTTCTCATCATCGCGTGGGACGAGGACGACTACAACGAGGACAACCAAATCCCAATGGTTTTCCACGGAGCCAATCTTCGCAACGGCACGGTCGCCGCCGGCACCTGGACGCACCACAACCTGCTCCGCACTCTTGAGGAGATGTATGGCCTTGCGACCCACGCCGGGGCCGCGGCGCAGGTCCGTTCGATCGTCGGGCCGTTCACCACCGACCCTGTCGTGTCCGTCGCCACGTTCCGGCAGGGGTTGAACGGTTACTCCGGGGCTCGTGACACGGAACTCTGGCAGGAAACGCCCGACGCCAACTCCAGCACGCTCGAAGACCTCACCGCCGACCTCGATACTGGCGCCGCCACGGGTAACCAGGTTGGCCAGGTGCTCGTGCGGTTCGACAACCTCTTCGGCGCCGGCGCGAACCAGGTGCCCACTAGCGCGACGATTCATTCCGCGAAGCTTCTGCTCAACACGCCAGTGAACACGACGGGCGTCGACAACGATTCGAACGACACCTTTCGCCTACATCGCATGATCGCGGATTGGACCGATACCGCGACGTGGAACAGCCTGACTGGGGGCGTTTCACAGGACAACGTCGAATCGGCCAGCACAGCCACTTTCTCCGCCGTGCCGGATGTCGACGGCGGCCCGACGATCTTCGACGTGACGAGCGACATCGGCCTGTTCAAAGCCGGCACCGCCAACCGCGGTTGGGTGATCCGCCCTTCGACCGGTGGCACCGGCGACGGCTGGACGTTCAAGTCGTCTGAATTCGCGGCCAATCCCGCGTTGCGGCCCACGCTCGAAATCGTTTACTTCGTCCCGCTCAGTCCGTACGCCGCGTGGGCGCTGGCTCGCGGGCTGACCGGCGCGAACAACTCCCCCGCCGCCGACCCGGACAATGACCGTGCGAACAACCTCACCGAGTTCGCCTACAACCTGAACCCGCTCCTCGCCGATGCCGCGCCCATTGCGCCCAATGGCACCAACGGGCTGCCCGCCGCGCGCTACTTGTCGAATGTGTCCGGAGGCGTGCTCGAAGTCGAATTTCCCCGCCGCAAAGGCACGAACGCCGCCGGCCTCACTTACACGGTCGAATTCTCGGGCGATCTCACGACCTGGTCCGCCGGTCTTGCCCCGACCGTCACCAGCCTCAACCCCGACTGGGACCGCGTCCGCGTGCGCGATTCGGCGATGGGTCCCAACTCGAGCCGCTTCGCCCGCGTCTCGCTGACGTTCCAACCCTGACCGATGTCTCCGGAGGAGACTCTCATAACTAAACCGTCATTCACGGTTGATTGACAAGTCACCTTCAACAGCCATTCTCAATTCCATGATTCTCACGAGAGTGGCGCTTCTGTCCGCGCTCGCTGGTGTCGCGGCCCTTTCGAGCGGTTGCGTCAGCACTCGGAATAATGTCAACCCTGTCTTCGCCGAATTGGAGCAACGCAGCGGACACATGGTGACGAACAGCCAGCCGGGCGAGGTGGTTTGGCCCGCAACGGTGTCTTTGGAGGACGGACTTTCCGAGGACGAGGCTGTCACGCTCGCCTTGTGGAACAACGCGGCTTTTCAGGAGACGCTCGCCGACCTTGGACTGTCGCGCGCGGACTTGATCCAGGCGGGAATGCTCCCCAACCCCACCTTCTCCTTGCTCATTCCCGTGGGGGCCAAGCCGCTGGAACTCACGGCAAAATACCCTTTCGAGATTCTTTGGTTGCGCCCCAGGCGCGTGGCGGCGGCCAGGCTCGACTACGACCGCACCGCCCAGCGTCTCGTGCAAAGCGGCCTGGACCTGATTCGTGATGTGCGCGTGGCTTTCGCCGATGTCACGCTGTCGGACGAGCGGAGCAAGCTGGCCGCGGAAACTCATTCACTCAACACCCGCATCGCCGAACTTTCGCAGGCCCGTTTGCGCGCGGGGGATGCAAGCGAATTGGAAGCCCAACAGTCCGAGATCGACACGCTGCAAGCGCACGAGCAGTTAGCGCGCACCAAACAAGACGCAGCGCTGGCTCGCGAGCGGCTGCGCCATCTGCTCGGGTTGGGGCTTGGTCAGTGGACGGAGAAACTCGCGGCGTCGGCGTTGCCGGCGCGCGCGGAACGGACAGTGGATCTGCTCCTGACCAATGCGCTCGCGGCCCGGCCCGACTTGCGCGCCGCGGAAATCGGTTTGGAGGCGGCCGGGAAGCGCATCGGTCTTGCTCGTGCCGAGACCTTCACGCTGGCGGCCGGCATCAACGGCAAGGATGTCGGCTCCGGCGCGAGCAAGGAGTTTCTCGTCGGTCCGTCGCTGGACCTTGCGTTGCCGATTTTGAACCAGAACCAGGGCGGTGTCGCGCAGGCCAGGGCGAAACTCGAGAAGGCCGCCCGACAATACTACACCGTGCGCGACCGCATTGTGCTCGAGGTGCGCGAGTCGCACGCGCGGCTGGCACAGGCTCAGGAGAGTTACGACCAGTGGGAACAACGCATTCTGCCGCCGCTCGAAGAATCCGTGCGCCAGTCCGAAAAGGCTTACGCCGCGGGCAATGTCGCCTACCTCTTCGTGCTTGAGAACAACCGCAAACTGTTCGACGCCCGCGCCAAGGCGGCCAGCGCGGCCGCCGACCTGCGTCGCGCGCGCGCGGAGCTGGACCGCAGCGCCGGCCAGCGCCTCGACGCCGCCCCGGACGCACCCTCCCCAATCTCCAAATGAAACTCTCTGAATGCAGTACGGCGAAGTGCCTGGCCTGGCTTTGCGCGATGGCCGTCTCCGGCCACTCGGGGTTTGCGGCCGAGCCGGGCAAATTCCCTCCGCCGGTCAAGGTGACGAATCCCGCCAAAGAAGCCGACCTCGCCACACTCACGTTGACTCCGGAAGCTGAGAAGCGCCTTGGCATCGAGACGGCGCCGGTCGAGCGCCGGAAATTGAAACGCTCGCGGGTGTTTGGCGGAGAAATCATTCTTCCCGCCCGGCAAAACGGAGCGGGCAGCAACGTTTCCAATGGCCAGTCTGTGTTCACGATTCTTCCCTCCCTCTCGCCCGCCGAACTCGTGCGGCTGGCTCAATCCCAAATCGACGGCGACGGACAGGTCGAGCAGGCGAAGGTGCAACTCGACGCCGCGAAAACCACGCTGGCCCGCGCCGAACAGTTGCTCCGCGACAAGGCAGGCACGGCGCGCGCGGTGGATGAGGCGCGGGCGCAGGTCGGCCTCGCGGAAGCCGGACTTCGCACGGCCCAGGCCCGGCGCGACTTGCTCGGCCCGCCTGTGTTGGATGTCGCGACTCCACCGGTCTGTTGGGTCCGGGTGCCCATTTATGTGGGCGAAACGGCCAAGCTGGATTCGACCGCCGAAGCCGGTGTCGGCGGAGTCGCCGACGCGGCAGCCGGGATGACGCGCCCGGCCAGGCCGGTTTCCGCCCCGCCATCGGCCAATGCTGCCGCGGCGACAGTGGATTGGTTTTACGAAGTTTCTAACACGAATGGCGCGCTTCAGCTCGGCCAGCGGGTCGGCGTGACCGTTCCGTTGCGTGCGGACGAGGAGAGCCTCGTCGTGCCGTGGACGGCAGTGGTGCATGACGCCCAGGGCGGGACATGGGTCTACGAGAAGTCCGGCCCTCTGAGCTACACGCGGCGCCGCGTGCAGGTGAAGCAGGTGGTGGATCAATTCGCCGCGCTGACTGGCGCAGTGAAGCCGGGAGCAAGAGTGGTCGTCACCGGCGTTGCCGAACTGTTCGGCGCCGAGTTCGGCGCCGGCAAATAGCCCGAGGAGACTCCATTCATGATGAAGTGGCTCATCGGCGTGTCGCTTCGGCAGCGGGTGCTTGTGCTGGCACTGTCGGCCGTGCTCGTCGTGTTCGGCATTCGCGCGGTGCGGACGACGCCCCTCGATGTGTTCCCGGAATTCGCGCCACCGCTGGTGGAAGTGCAAACCGAAGCGCCCGGTCTGTCCACCGAGGAAGTCGAAAGCCTCATCAGCGTGCCGCTCGAGAACGCGTTCAACGGTGTCTCCTGGCTCAAGACGTTGCGATCGAAGTCCGTGCTCGGCCTGTCGTCGGTGGTCTGCATTTTCAAGGAAGGCACGGACCTCATGCGGGCGCGGCAACTGGTGCAGGAACGCGTGGCCACGATAGCGCCGCGCCTGCCGGCCGTGGCCCATGCGCCGGTGATTCTTCCGCCGCTGTCGTCCACGAGCCGCGCCCTGAAAATCGGCGTCTCCTCGAAGAAACTTTCCCAGATGGAGCTGTCCGAACTGGCGACGTGGACGATTCGCCCGCGTCTCATGGCCGTGCCCGGTGTGGCCAACGTCGCCATCTGGGGCCAGCGCGACCGGCAATTCCAGGTGCTGGTGGATCCCGACCGGCTGGCGGTCAACGGCGTCTCGCTGGATGAGGTCACGCGGGCGGCGGGCGATGCCGCCGCCGTGGCGGCCGGTGGCTTCGTCGAGCTGCCGAACCAGCGGCTGCCGGTGCGGCACCTCTCTGCCATTGAAACTCCCGAGGACCTGGCGCGCACCGTCATCCACTTCACCAACGGTGTGCCGCTCCGAATTGGCGACGTGGCCGAAGTGGTCGTGGGCCATCCGATGCCCATTGGCGACGCGGTCATCAACGATGGCCCCGGCTTGTTGCTCATCGTGGAGAAACAACCCTGGGGCAACACCCTCGAAGTGACGAAACAGGTCGAAGCGGCGCTGCAGGCGCTCAAGCCCGGGCTGAAAGACGTGGAGATCGACCCGACCATCTTTCGCCCGGCGACGTTCATCGAACGGTCGCTCCGAAACCTCACGAACGCGATGGTGCTGGGTTGCGTGCTGGTGGTGGTGATTCTCGTTGCGTTCCTGTTCGACTGGCGCACGGCGCTCATCAGCCTTTCGGCCATTCCGCTCTCTTTGCTGGCGGCGGACGTCGTATTGTATCTGCGTGGCGGCACGCTGAACACCATGGTGCTGGCCGGACTGGTGATTGCCGTGGGCGAAGTCGTGGACGACGCCATCATCGGCGTGGAAAACGTCTCGCGGCGCCTGCGCCTGAATCGCGCGGCGGGCAGCCCCCTTTCACCGTTCCGGGTCGTGCTTCAGGCCTCGCTCGAAGTCCGGAGCGCCGTGGTTTATGCGAGCCTCATCGTGGCGCTGGTCTTCGTGCCGGTGTTTTTCCTGGAGGGCCTGGCGGGAACGTTTTTCCGGCCGCTCGCCTTTTCCTACGTTCTGGCCATCCTCGCTTCGTTGCTCGTGGCGCTGACGGTCACCCCGGCGCTGTGCCTGTTGCTGCTTCCCGGCGCGGCGGAACGGCACGACGACGCGCCCCTGACTCGCGTGCTCAAGCGCGGGTATCGGTCCGTGCTGCCGGCGCTGGTCGCCCGGCCGCGCTGGGCCGCGATCATTCTGGTTGTGGCTTTCGCGCTGACCGGCCTTGCGCTGCCGCATTTGGGCGAGGAGTTCCTTCCAAACTTCAAGGAGACGGATTTTCTCATGCACTGGGTCGAGAAACCCGGCACGTCGCTCGACGCCATGCGGCGCATCACCGTGCAGGCGAGCAAGGAACTGCGCGCCGTGCCCGGCGTGCGAAATTTCGGCTCGCATCTTGGCCGGGCGGAAGTGGCGGACGAAGTGGTCGGGCCAAACTTTACCGAGTTGTGGATCAGCCTCGACCCGAACGTCGACTATGACCGCACCGTAGCGAAGATTCAGGAAGTGGTGGAAGGCTACCCCGGCCTATACCGCGACCTGTTGACTTATCTGAAGGAGCGCATCAAGGAAGTATTGACCGGCGCCAGCGCGACGATTGTGGTGCGGCTCTATGGCCCGGACATGGCCGTATTGCGCGAGAAAGCCCAGGAAGTGAGCAAGGCCATCGACGACGTGAAAGGCAAGGCGAACCTGAAGGTCGAGCCGCAAGTGCTCGTGCCGCATATCCAGGTGCGCCTCAAGCCGGACGTCGCGGCGAACTTTGGCCTTACCCCCGGCCACGTCCGGCGTGCGGCCACGACACTCATCAAAGGCACGAAGGTCGGTGAGGTTTACAAGGACCAGAAGGTGTTCGAGGTGGCGGTGTGGGGCGTGGAACGCGTGCGCCACGATGTGCAGTCGTTGCGCGAATTGACCATCGAGACCCCTTCCGGCGCCCGTGTCCCTCTGGGCGACGTGGCCGAGCTCGACATCGCGCCGACTCCCAATGAAATCAAACGCGAGAACGCCTCGCGCCGCATTGACGTCACGTGCAACGTCGCCGGCGCCGACCTGGGCGGCGTGGCGCGCGAAATTCAGACCCGCGTCCAGGCCCTCTCCTTTCCCCTGGGCTATCACCCTGAGTTCCTCGGCGAATACGCCGCGCGCCAAACCTCCCGCAATCGGCTGCTGCTGCTTGCCGCATTTTCGCTGCTTGGCATTCTCGTCCTGCTCCACGTTGATTTTCGGTCAACCCGGATTGTGCTGCTCGTGGCGCTCACGCTTCCTTTCGCCTTGATTGGCGGTGTGGCGGGCGCGTTCTTGAGCGGCGGTGTGCTGTCATTGGGTTCGCTCGTTGGGTTCGTTACCGTGCTGGGCATTGCCGCGCGCAACGGCATCATGCTCATCAGCCATTACCGACACCTGGAGGAGAATGAAGGCGTGATGTTTGGCAGAGCGCTGGTCCTGCGCGGAGCGGAGGAACGCCTGGCGCCCATCCTGATGACCGCGGCGTGCGCCGCTTTGGCCCTGTTGCCCCTCGTCCTCAAAGGCAACGTGCCCGGCCACGAAATCGAATACCCGATGGCCGTGGTCATCCTCGGTGGGCTGGCCACCTCGACCCTGTTGAACCTCTTCCTCATGCCCTCGCTCTATTCCAGGTTCGGGCGCGGAAGAGCGATTCCCGGCGCCACCGTCCGCGCGGAAGGCGTGATCAGCTCCGATGGATCAGCGCCGGAAAAGCTTCAACCTATGAGCCGAGCGGAGTTGTAAGGACGGTGTCAGCGGACACTTGAACAGAAGCGCGACTTGGTATAATTGCGATGGAGCTATGAGCAATGCGCCAGCGGCTCAGAAAGCAGGTTTAAGTCCTGCCATGCGCACCCGATTTCCAATCCCTCCGATGAAACTTATCGCGCCGCTGGTTTTGTCCTGCCTGGCTTTCACAACCGGCTGCGTGCGCCGTTACGAGGTGACGCTCACCAACCAGCGGGTGATCACGGCTCATGGAAAACCGAAGTACGACAAGGAGCAGGGCACTTTTCGCTTCAAGGACTCCGAGGGGCGGGTACACGTCGTGCCGGCTTTCACCATCCGGGAAATCGCGCCGCGTTGATCCCGACGCGCCTCAAGCCCGCGTCGCGAGGAACTTCTCGACGTACTTGCCCAGGAGATCGGCTTCCAGGTTCACGGCGTCGCCGGCTTCGCGTTGGCGCAAGGCGGTCACTTCCCATGTATGCGGGATGATCCAGAGCCGGAAGCTCTTTTTTGTCACGCCGCCAACGGTGAGACTGATGCCGTCCACCGCGATCGAGCCTTTGAAAACAACGTAGCGCATGACATCGGGCGGCGCGGCGATCTCGAGCACGTGGTCGGCGCCGGCCATTTCCCAGCGCGTGATTCGGCCGAACCCGTCCACGTGGCCGGTGACGAAATGCCCGTCGATCCGGCCGCCGGCGCGCAAGGGCCGCTCCAGATTGACCAGCGAACCGGCCCGGGCGAACTGGAGGTTGGTCCGCGTCCACGTTTCCCGGAGCAGGTCGAACTGAACAAGTTTGCGCCGCCCGCGGCGGGTCAGTTTCACCGCGGTGAGACAGCAGCCGTTGACGGCGAGACTGTCGCCGGGCTTGAGGCCGCGGGTGGAGCGGCCCGCTTCGATGCTCAGGCGGATCGAGCTGGCCGAAGGATGGATGGCGCGCACGACGCCGGTTTCTTCCACGATTCCCGTGAACATGGGAGCTACGTTGCCGGTTGCGAGTTGCACGTGGCAAGTGGATTGGCGGGCATGATTCGAGTCGCAAAGTTACAAGATTACAAGGTTACAACGTTACAAGGTTCCATGGGGTGGGAGTGTGCTTCACGGAACGGATAGAACGACGCAACTCAGGGAACTCGGTCGTCGACCCGCGCCGTCATCATCAGATCGACGCCGACGCGGCGCCACTCGGGCGCGCGGAGCGCCAGCGCCTCCTTGAGGTTGCGCGCGCCCCTGCCGGAGACGGCTTTGCGCGCGTCGCGACCGCCGAGAATCTTTGGCGCGTAGAAGAACGCGACCCGCTGCGCCAGACCGCCGAGCAGGAACGCCGCATTCACCTCGCCACCGCCTTCGACCAGCAGGTTGGTCACATTCTCGCCGCCGAGCTTCTTCAGCAGCCAACGTAAGTCTACACGGTTCGCGCCGAGCGGGAGATCGGCGCTGCGGAGCTCCGACTTCCTTGTCGGCGCGATCCAAACATTCACCCGCTTCGCCAGCGCCGCCACGCGCCGGACCGGCGCGGCTTTTGTCACTACGATGGTCGTGAGGTGCGCGGACACGTCGCTGACAACCTGCGCCGTAAGAGGCGTGCGGGCGCGCGAATCGAGGATAATGCGCCGCAACTTTGAACTTTGAACTTTGAACTTCGAACTTTGAATGCCACGCAGCGTCAAACTCGGGTCATCCGCCAGAATGGTATTGACGCCCACGAGGATCGCGTCGGCGCCGCGGCGCAGTTTCATGCCTTCGGCGCGGGCGGCTTCGCCGGTGATCCACTTCGATTCTCCCGAGGCGGTGGCGATCTTCCCATCGAGGGTCATGGCGGCCTTCACCGTGACGAATGGAACGCAATGGACGATCCAGTGATTGAACGATTCGTTGAGCTGCGTCGCCTCGTCCGCAAGCACGCCTGTGACGACCTCGATGCCGGCCCGCTTCAGGATGCGGAACCCGCGCCCGGCGTGCGCCGGGTTCGAGTCCGTCGCCGCGACAACGACGCGCGCGATGCCAGCGGAGATAATGGCGCCGGTGCAGGGGGGCGTGCGGCCGTGGGTGGAGCACGGCTCCAGCGTCACGTAGAGCGTCGCGCCGCACGGGTCGTGGCCGCGGCGGGCGGCGTCGCGCAATGCTTCGATCTCGGCGTGCGGCCCGCCGGCACACCGGTGCCAGCCGCGGCCGATGACCCTGCCGCGCTTCACGAGCAGGGCGCCGACCATCGGGTTGGGCGATGTGATCCCGTAGCCGCGACGGGCCAAGTGGAGCGCTAACCGCATCCGAGCAGATTCCATGCGCTCAGTTGGTCCCATCTAACTCGAGTTCAAGCCTCAAACAACGCCTCCGCGAACTGCTTCGCATCGAACGGCTGCAAGTCGTCCGGCTGTTCGCCGAGGCCGACGAATTTGATGGGCAGGCCCAATTCCTTCTGGATGGCGACGACCATTCCGCCTTTGCTGGTGCCGTCGAGCTTGGTGACGACGAGGCCGGTGAGGCGGACAGCCTTGTGAAATTCGCGGGCCTGGTTCAGCGCGTTCATGCCGGTGGTGGCGTCGAGCACGAGCAGCGTTTCGTGGGGCGCACCGGGGAGTTTCTTGTCCATCACGCGGTGAACCTTTTGCAGCTCCTGCATCAAATTGTGCTTGGTGTGCAGGCGGCCGGCGGTGTCCACGAGCAGCCACGCGGCGCTTTTGGCGAGCGCCGAGGCGATGCCGTCGTGGGCGACAGAGGCGGGATCGGCGTTGGAGGCGCCGGCCACGACCGGGACGTTGAGGCGCTGGCCCCACAGTTTGATCTGCTCGACTGCGGCGGCGCGAAACGTGTCGCAGGCCGCGAGCACAACGGATTGGCCGCGGGACTGTAATAGGTGGGCCAGCTTGGCCGCGGTCGTGGTTTTGCCCGTGCCGTTGACGCCGACTACCGAGACGACCGTCAGGCCGGAAGGCTGCTGGCCAAGTTCGGCGCTGGCTTCCGAGAGGCTTTTCTCCACGGCTTGCCGGGCGATCTCGATGATGTCCATGCCGGCGCGGCCCTGCGTTTCGTAAGCTTTTGTGGCTTCGTCGAGGATTTGCTGCGTCACGGCAGTGCCGAGATCCGCGGCGAGGAGCGCGGCTTCGACCTCTTCAAGCGTCGCGCCTGTGAGCTTGGGCGAGAGGGTGACGATGCGTTGGATTTCATGGACCAGCCTGGCGTGTGTTTTTTGCAGGCCGGCCTTGAATTTCTGAAACAGACCCATCGGCAATTTACGATTTACGATTTACGATTTATGATTTGCAGGCGGCTGTGCCTGCTAGCATCACTCCGCTTTCGACG
>Ga0137374_10001058_pt1 | contig 30608 bp, 28 predicted proteins | sample SagtaG_20_FD_104811 | JGI IMG/M metagenome (GOLD analysis project Ga0137374, IMG submission 104811) | Vadose zone soil microbial communities from Sagehorn Ranch, Mendocino, California, USA - Sage1_R_100_16 metaG | ecosystem: Environmental > Terrestrial > Soil > Vadose zone | place: USA... | reverse complement strand
CCGGCAGCCCGGCGGAGGCCGCCGGGCTGCGGCCGGAAGACCTGATCGTCGCGGTCGCCGGCGAGCCGGTCGAGACGGTGACCGACCTGCAGCGCCTGATGGTGGCGGAGCTGATCGGGTTCAACCTGACGCTTTCGCTCATCCGCCAGGGCCGTCCGCTCGAGGTCGATCTCGTCCCCGAGGAGCTCACCGCCTAAAACCGGTGCCTGGCACGTGCCTGGCACCCGCCTGGCACCCGCCTGGCACCGGGGCGTCCGTAGAAGCCGTGTGCCTGTGGACGGCGCCTCTACCATGCAGCCGATGAGATTCGCCCTCGCTCTGCTGGCTGCAGCCGCGCTGGCGGCCGGAGTGGCCACCACCGCGAAAGGCCTGTCCGAACCGGCTTACATCAAGGCCGCTAACAAGATCTGCTCGCAGCGGGCTGCGAAGCTGGCAAGGCTCCCGAACCTCTCCTTGCGGAAGATCTCGGCGAAGCAGCTTGCCGCGCGGGTGCAGAAGGTGCTGTCGATCTACCGGCCGACGTACCGGCAGCTCCGAGCCCTGAAGCCCCCGCGGGCTTTCTCGTTCCTCGTTCCCCGCTGGCTCCACTACGAGGCCTTGCGGATCGGCGCCTGGAAGGACGCACTCGGCGCCGCGAAGCGCGGCAAGAAGGCGCTCGCGCGCGGCTACCTCGGCAGATCGAACGTGCTCGGCGTACGGGCGGCGGAGATCTCGACCGGGCTTGGCCTCAAAGACTGCGAGTGAACTCGGCGCATCGTGAGTTGGTTGCCGCCGTCACAAACCGTTCGAGGAAGTGACGCGTATGGCAAAGTGTGATGGAGCGAATGTCTCGGAGGCGACTATCCGTCACCGCACTGGTCGTGGTTTCCATGGCGGGACTGGCGGCAGGCCTCCTTCTCGCCACTGGTAGCGGCGCCGAGCCGGCCGCGAAGGGCCGGCCGGGCGTGCTCGCCAGCGGTCGCTTCACCTCGATCGAATGGCCGACGTCGGGCAGGGCGAAGATCGTCCGGATGGCCGACGGTTCCCTCAAGCTCGAGCTGCGCAATCTGCAGACGCAGGAGGCCCCCGAGCTCTACCTCTTCATCGCCCCGACCAACGGCAGCGGCGGAGAGCGCCGGAAGATCGCCGACCTCCGCTCCGTCACGGGTGATCAGGACTACAGCCTTCCAGCGGACGTCGCGCGCAACCCCCACCAGGCCGTGATCATCTGGTGCGGCTCCTGCAACAAGGCCTGGGGCTCGGCCCACCTGCGCCCGAACCGGCAGACGTCGTAGCCCGGAGCAACGTCCTCTGGATCGGCGGTCCGCCGCGGTCGGGCAAGACCACGGTCGCGACCCGCGTCGCGCGGCGCCACGGGCTGCGCTGGTACAACGCCGACGCCCACACCTGGGCGCACCGCGATCGTGCGATCGCCGCAGGGCATCCGGGCGCGATCCGGTGGGAGGCGATGACCCCCGACGAGCGCTGGGTGACAACCACGCCGGAGCGGATGCTCGAGCTCTCGATCGACCTCGAGCGCTGGCCGATGATCGTCGACGACCTCAGCCGTCTGCCTGCGACGCCTCTGATCGTGGCCGAGGGCTCGACGGTGCCGCCCGACCTCGTAGCGCAGGGGATCGCGGACCCCACCCGAGCCGTCTGGCTCCTGCCGACCCCTGAGCTGCAGCGGGAGCGGCTCGGCGCGCCGAGGGGTGTCTCCGACCCGGATCGTGCCCGCGAGAACCTCGCGGGGCTCTACGCTCTGATCGGCGCGGAGATCGAGCGGCAGGCCGCCGAGCACGGCGTGCATGTTCTCCATGTCGACGGCTCGCTGGCCGTCGACGAGACCGTCGCCGCAGTCGAAGAGCTCTTCGCCGAGCCGCTGGCCGAAGGCCCGAGAGCCGAGACGCGGGAGGAACGGGCCGCATTGACGCGCTACGCGAACGAGGTGCTCGTGGCGCAGTTCGAGGCGTACTTCGCGCGCCCCTGGACAACCGGCACGACCAAGGCGACCAGCCTTCCGTTCGCATGCGAGTGCGGCGACCCGGACTGCGAGGCGGTCGTCGAACTGGCCGTCGTCGTGTTTCCGGCGGACGAGCCCGTGCTGGCCGAGGGTCACGCCACAACGAGCGCGACTGAATGGGAGTAAGGTGGAACGCAGCAACCGAGGGGAATCGATCTTTGTGGACGGGGTCTCGCGCCAACGGCTGGCACTGCTTGCCGTGGCAGCGCTCGTAGCAGTCGCACTCCTTGCCGCCACAGCGGGAGCGCTCAGCGCACCTGACGTCGCGCAGAAGAAGCCATTGTCCGCCTGCGCCAAGGCGAAGGCCGCGTTGCGGACGGCCAAGACGAAGAAGGCCAAGGCCAAGGCGGCGGCACGGGTGAAGCGCGCGTGCAAGAAGCCCAAGCCGAAGCCGCCGGTCAAGAACGTCTCGCTCTCGCTGGACACCGCCAGAGCGGCCACGCAGACGATCGGCCCCGAGGGAGGCTCGGTGACCGCAACTGCAGCCAACGGCACAACCTTCACGCTCGCGCTGCCGAAGGACGCGCTGGTCGGAGCGACCGAGGTGCACGTCATCCCGGTCAAGTCGGTGACGGGGCTCGGCGGGCACGCACGCGTCGCCGGTGCCGTCCAGCTCGAACCCGAAGGGCTCGGCCTCTTCAAGACGGCGACGCTGACAATCAAGCCTTCCTCGCTCACCGGCAAGCCGACGCAGGCATTCGGCTGGTACGGCGCGGGACGGACGCTCGGCCGCTATCCCTCGACGCGAACCGGTGGGCGGCTCGAGCTCCAGATCACCCACTTCTCAGGCGACGGCGTCGCTCAGGGAGAGGGCGTCGACTGGTCGAACTGGCAGAGCATCACAGACGCGATGCAAGCGCACTATCAGCAGTCCGTCCGCCCCCTGATGACCAAGGCCGAGACGGACGACTCGGTCTTCGTCCGGGCGATGCAGGACTACCTCGGCTGGGCGCGACAGATAGCGCTCCTCGGACTCGACGAGTCGTTTACCAAAGAGCTCGCCGGTCTCGCCGAATCGGCGAAGAAAGCGCTCCGAAACTACGTCGACAAATCGTCCGAGCGATGCGTCAAGCAGCACAAGGTGGGAGAGATCACCATCCTCGTGATGGCGGCCAGGCAGGCGGCGCTGCTCGGGGACGAACAGCAGTCGGACGATGCGTTCGAGAAGGCCAAGAGCTGCGGCCATTTCGAGCTCGACTTCGAGACGGTCATGGCGCGGACCGCCCCGCCGCCCCCCACCTTCATCAGCGAGATCAGGCTCGAGAGCCATGTCCGCGTGCTGGGCCTGAAGCTGGACGCGTTCGTCGTCGGCCAGGTCTCGGGAGAGAAACAGCTCGAGTACCTCTCGTGGAACTACACAGGGACGGCTGAAGTGGGGGGTTCCTCGTGTAGCTACGCGCCGGACGCTACCCACCTCGGCGATCCATTCCGTGTAACGAGCGTCTCCGGCCTGCTGCCAAAGCTGAAAGCGGTGGCGGGCCCGGACGGCCGACCCGAGTTCGATCCTCCCTCGATTTCCCTCTCCGTCTATCCCGGCAAGCCCACAGAGGCGGTCAGAGTCGAATGTGCAGACGAGGACGGCACGCGCTCCACAGTGGTGCTTCCGGCGGTGACCTGGTACTACGCCATGTTCGGCTTCCTGTATTCCGGTCAGGCGGAGGGAGACAGCTTTCGGATCGACAGCTGGGACTTCCTGGGCGGTTCGGTGTACGCACGCAAGACGTACGAACGGACGCGGGTCAGCACCGAAGGCGTGCAGCAGACGGTAACCGAGCGCACCACCTACGACCTCAGACACACGCCTCAGTCGTAGAGTCAGTTCCGGCTAGCCCGGCGGGATCGACCGCGCGAACCTGAAGAAGTTGTCGGGGTCGTACTGCGACTTAACGTGGCGCAGCCTCGCGAGATTCGTTCCGTAATAGGCGTGCTCCCAGTCGGGGAGCTCCGGATCGATGTAGTCCTGGTACGCGAATCCCGACCGGTACGGCGCGATCGCCGAGTAGAGACCGTTCGCCCACTCGAGGTTGGCTGTGATCGTGGCCTCCGAGGCGCCGGCGTGCCATCGCGCCTGGTACTGCGAGATGAAGCGTCCCGCCCGATGCATGTAGGCGGTTGCATCCGGGGGCACGTCGTTGACCGCCCCGTCACACGCTTCGAGGATGACCTTGCCCACGGTGTGCGTCTCGGAGAAGGGAGCCGGAGTCAGGAGAGGGTCGCACTGGCGCTTCTCCAGCCACGCGACGAGCGTCTCGAATCCGTCGCCCGGCCACGGTTGCGATGCGACATCCGACTTGGCGTAGAGCGCTGGACGCGGGAGCTTCCCTTTCGGCGAGAGCCCCGCGTCCCGGCATTCGTCCGGCCGAAGGCCTTTGGAGTAGAAGTCCGCCGGGATGGTCACGAATTGGCCGGTCGAGTGTTCGGTTTGCTTCCCCGGCATCCCGATCGCGCTTTGGAGCTCGGCGAGCAAAGGAGTCAGGCGGCTGGGCGCGCCGCCGTAGACCACTTCGAGCGCGATCTGCGGCGTCGCGTGTCGCGGGGCCCGTGTCTCGAGGACGAGGAAGCTGGCCAGCTCCCGCGGGGCTTCGTGCGCCCACGATTGCCAGGCGCTGAGGACCTCGGTGGCCGAGCTCCACGGGAACTCCAGCTCGACGCGAGTGAACGGCATGTCCGCCGGGACGAGCCGGAAGGTCAGCGACGTGATGACGCCGAAGCTCCCGGCTCCTGCTCCGCGGATGGCCCAGAACAGGTCGCTGTTCTCCTGCTCGTCGGCGCGGCGGAGCTCGCCGTTCGCGTCGACGATCTCCACTGCCGTCAGTGCGTCGCACGTGAGCCCATGCAGACGTCCGAGGACGCCGAAGCCCCCGCCGACCGCCAGGCCCGTGATGCCCACGGTCGGACACGTGCCGGCGGGGATGGTGCATTTCTGAGACCAGAGCGCCTGATAGGCCGGAAGGACGGTGAGCCCGGCTCCGAGGCGGGCTGTCGCACCGTCCGCGCCGATCTCGACGGCGCTGAGACGCGAGACGTCCACGACGATCGCGCCCTCTCCGGTCGAATAGCCGCCGAAGCTGTGGCGGCCGTTGCGCGGGATCGGCCGGAGATCGTGGTCGCGGGCGAAGCTCATAACCGTCCGAACGTCTTCGGCGCTCGCGACTTCGACGACGGCCCGCGGTCGTACGTCGTCGAAGCGGCTGTTCCAGAGCCGGTGCGCGCGAGCGTAGTCGGGACTCGAGGGGAGGATGGCGCTTCCCTCGAGCGCGGAGGCCAGCTTCCTAAAGTGCGCAGCGGTCGTCCGCTCACTCGAGGTGGAGGCCGCCATCGCCAAAGCCTACGCAGCGGTGAAATGGGCGGTGCCGGGCTCGAACCAGCGACCTCCTGCTTGTAAGGCAGGCGCTCTCCCAACTGAGCTAACCGCCCATGCCCCCAGCGGGATTCGAACCCGCGCTACGGCCTTGAAAGGGCCGTGACCTGGGCCGCTAGTCGATGGGGGCGGCCTTTTCGATAGTACGCGCTCCGGCACTAGAATCGCCCCGTGATCGGCGAGATCGATCCGGACGGCAAGGAGCTCGAGGCGCTCGACCGGGTCGTGGACTTCAGTGGGTTGCGCGTCCTCGATGTCGGCTGCGGCGACGGCCGTCTGATCTGGCGGATCGGCGATCGGACCGAATCCGTGCTCGGTATCGACGCGAACGAAGAGGAGATCGCGGCTGCGGAGTCATCGGTTCCGCGGAACCTTCGGTCGAAGGTCCGGTTTCGCCGGGCCAGCATCGTCGAGCTCGACGAGCCCACCTCGAGCTTCGACCTGGTCTTCTTCACCTGGTCGTTGTGATGAATCGAGCCGGAGGGCGTCGTGCACGCCCTGCGCAACGTCCACCGGATGCTCGTCGATGGCGGACTCGTGCTCGACCTTCACCCGATCCCTCCGAACATCAGGGTCCATGCCGAAGGAACGGACCTCGGCCCGCTCGACGAGCGACGATTCTTCCGCACCGTCCGTGAGACGGAGCACGAGCTCGAGCGGACTGTGCGCGAGGGCCTCTTCGAGCTCGAGACCAGCCTCGAGTTCGATCTGATCGAGCGCTTCGCCTCCCGGCAGGAGCTCTTCGACGCGCTCGATGCATTTGAGGAGGCGGCGCCTTCCAAGCGGCTGCTCGCACGATTGCGCAGGGCCGAGCCGCCGTACGACTTCCACGAGCACATGATTTTGCACCGCTATCGCGCGCTCTGAACGCCCGTCGTGCCTACCTATACTCGACTCGGGGCCGGTAGCTCAGTTGGTAGAGCAGGGGACTTTTAATCCCAAGGTCGCAGGTTCGATTCCTGCCCGGCCCATCACCAGGGGGCTACGACACCCCGCTGACTCTGGACATCGCGTTGCCTTCGGGCTCCGGCTCGATATTTGATGGGAGCGCCATAGTATTTTCGACCGAAATCTGCAATCATCTTGGCGAAATGGGGAGGATTACGCTGGCACTTAATGCCGGCCTAGTAGCGGTCGGGATATTTGCCTCTGCCGTGCTCTGGCTGTCGGCGACCGGACGGGTCCCTGGATTTGTGCCGCTTCCGGGGTTCCTTCACAGCTCGGGCGACGTCACGCTGGCCCAGACGCTCCCAGTCGCGCATCGATCGAAGGCAAGCCCTCCGCGCGCGACGAGTGGCGTCGTGGCCGGTCTGCCGGCGTCGGTGGTTCAGGCGAAGCAGACTCGTTCTCTACGGAAGGGCCCGGCGGCCGTCCACACGGCTGTAGCGTCCCCCAGCAACTCGACCTCGGGTGGCCAAGTGACCGGGCCGCCTACGGTCGCTCCTCCGCCCCCGCCTCCGGGCACAGCGCCGCCGCCCGCGACGCCGGCGCCGCCTAGCACCACGCCGCCGCCGTCGCAAGGCTCGCCCGAGCCGACGAAGCAAACAACCCCGCCCACCACTACGCCCCCGCCCGCACCGAAACCTCCGGGCGGATCGACGGCGCCCCCGTCGCATCCTGCCCCGCCGTCAAATCCGGCTCCGACCCATCCGGCTCCGCCGACTCATCCCGCGCCGCCTACTCATCCTGCTCCTCCGCCTCAATCGTCGGCGCCGCCTCATCCCGATCCGCCACCGCACCCCACGCCGCCCGGTCCGCCGGAGGGCCAAGGCCCTCCCAATCCGAACAACGGCGGCCCGCCGGCGTCATCGCCACCTGAGCACCCGACGCCGCCCAACCCGCCTTCGACCCCGTCGCACGGCCGCGGCCACTAGGCGGGCTCGACCGCCTCTCCCCACGATGTCGGTGACGGCCGTTCGCTAGCTGCACCGCTGGGCTCGCTTCCCCCTCTACCTCGCCGACCGGGGATCCCAAGAGACACGCTTTCGCGTCGACGTGCTCGATGAGACGGCCGCTCAGGCGGTCAGCCGCTTTCGTTTAGGTCGCTTGTGGCGGTGCGGGTGGGGAAGGGCCGGGCGACTCCCGCGTCCGTGCTGCGAGCACGGTGAGCGCGATACTTCCCGCGACGACCAGCACGCCACCGAGGAGCAGTCCGATCGCGAGCCAGAGCAGGAACGACAGCTTGGCGCCGAGATCGACGTCGGCGACGACGCGACGAGAGCCGTCAGCGTTCATGAGGACGACCGACCAGTCTCCGTCACGCACCTTCCACTTCAGGGTCTGCCTTCCCGGGCCCGAGGCAGAGGTCACCCAGAAGTCCTGAGCGGTCGGAACCTGCCGCGGCGGGCCTCCGGCGATCGTTCGGTACGCGACCCGGAACGGGTCGAAGTTGATGTCATCGACGTCCGCATGGGCGACGCGCCCGAGGTACCGGGCGACGGCCGCCTCGGGCCCGATCCCAATGAAGAGCGGCTTCCCGCCTCCAGCGCTCTCGCCCCGGATCCGGACCTTGCCGAGCCAGTTGTCGTTCCAGAACCAGTCCGGGCCATCAGCATCCACCTCGAGTCGCGCCCGCGTCAGCGCGTAGGTCGACGTCGCAAACCGCTCGGACGGTGTCGTCAGATAGCCGCCCTCACGCTGGGTGCGGTCAGCCCAGAGCAGGAAGCCGCCGCCGGCGAGCAGGCCAAGCCCGAGCAGGATTCCGATGCTGCCGAGCACGACGAGGATGACTCGGCCCGCGCTCACTGCAATTCGAGCGCTTCAGTCGAGCAGACGGGTACGGCTCTGAACGCCGCGAAGATCGTCGCCAACGCGACCAGGTAGGCGACGGCAAGCATGACGTCAAGGTGGACCACGAGACGAGGAATGTCAAGTTAGCCGACTTCCCGTCCGCGACTCTTCGCGGAAAAGAGCGCAGGCGAACAACTGGTTCGGCCTGGACAGCCTCTTTTGGCCATCGCAACCACGCAGGCGCGTGTCACGCCGGGCGAGGTTGCTGCGTCTGTCTGTAGAGCAGCAAATGGCACTCTCCCGAAAGGAGCTGGCATGAAGATTCTCGTAACCGGAGGCACCGGTCATCTGGGCCGCGCAATCGTCGCAGGACTGAAGCAAGACGGCCATCAGGTACGCGTGCTCACGCGCCGGCCGGGCGACGATCTGGCCGTCGAGTGGCTGCAGGGCGATCTTGCGACGGGCGAGGGCATCACGAGCGCGGTCGCCGGGGTCGAGACCGTGATCCACGCCGCGACCAACTCGCCGGCAGCCCAGCGCGGCCGGCTCCGGCCGTTCGACTTCGTGCGTTCGCCGACTGACGTCGATATCGATGGGACGAGGGCACTCTTGGCGGCAGCTGAGGAAGCAGCCGTTCAACACTTCATCCACGTCTCGATCGTCGGCTTGCGGCTCTCGGCTCGCCTCAGCCCGTACTCGCGCGTGAAGATCGCGGCGGAGGAACTGGTCCGAAGCTCAGCCGTTCCGTGGTCGATCGTGCGCGCGCCCGCCTTCTACTGGCTGCTCGAGAGGATGCTCGCGAACATGACCAGACGCCCGATCGTGCTGCTACCCACCGACGTCCGCATGCAGGCGGTCGACTCGCACGATTTCGCTGAGTTCGTCGTCGGCTGCGTAACCGACGGCCGCCGCGGCGAGCGCGAGGACTTCGTTGGGCCGGAGGTGCTGACGATGCGTGAGCTCGCGGAGCAATACCTGGCCGCGCGCGGCCTTCGCCGGCGGATCTGGAAGGCGCCGCTTCCGCGCCGCGTCAAGTCAGCCCTGGAAGCAGGAAGCACGTCCCCCGCTGCTCGCCGTGGCGCGACGACGTGGGCGGAGTGGCTTCGCCGTTCCGGTGCTGCGCCCCCAGCCAGGATCAGCCTCGCGACCTGATGTCGGGCCAGGATCGTCAGCAGACCGTGGTCGAGAGCGAGCTGTATGCCGAGCTCCGCCCGTTGATGTTCTCGATCGCCTATCGCATGCTCGGGAGCGTCAGCGAGGCGGAGGATGTCGTCCAGGAGGCGTTCTTGCGCTTCCACGAGGCGCTCGAGCGCGAGACCGAAATCGATTCACCTCGGGCCTACCTGTCGACGATCACGACGCGGATCGCCATTGACCAGCTCCGTCGTGCACGTGCGCGTCGCGAGGAGTATGTGGGCGAGTGGCTTCCTGAGCCTCTCCTCGAGGATCCCCTGCCCGGGCCCGCCGAGCACGCGGCGACCGCGGACTCGCTCTCGCTGGCGTTCCTCGTCTTGCTCGAAACACTTTCACCGGTCGAGCGAGCGGTCTTCCTCCTCCACGACGTCTTCGATTACGACTATGGCGAGATCGCCGCGATCGTCGGCAAGAGTGAGCAGAACTGCCGCCAGCTCGCGCTCCGAGCCCGCCGACACGTCGAGTCGGAGAAGCCGCGCTTCGACGCCTCACGGCGACAGCGCGACGAGCTCGCGGCGCGCTTCTTCGCTGCAGTCGCCGACGGCGACCTCGACAGCCTGGTCGAGCTCTTGGCTGCCGACGTAGTCGTCTACGGCGACGGTGGCGGCAAGGCACCGCAGTGGGCGGTGCCGATCGTTGGCGTCGACCGAGTGGCGCGGCTGTTCGCGGGGATGGGCCGCCAGCTGAGGGAACTCGGAATCAGCATCGAGCTGCGCCAGGTGAACGGACAGCCGGGCGCGATGCTCCTCGATTCCCGCGGGCGGCTGATCAACGTCTTCTCGCTCGACATCGTCGGCGGTGCTGTTCAGACCGTGCGGTCGGTGATCAACCCAGACAAGCTGCGCCATCTCGGCCCCGTCGCCGACGTGCGCGCGCTCCTGCGCGGACAGCGCAGGGGCCCCGAACCCACGGTCTGACCCAGGTTGCGGCGGCGTCGCGAAAGCACGATCGAGTGAGACGATCCGTTTACAGTCCGAAGGCGCTCACGGTCTTCTCGAACTGATCCTCCCGCACGTAGACGAGATAGCCGAAGGTGCCCCGTCCGTCGGTCACGCCCGAGGACGCGAAGATGTCCACGCCTGCCTCGATAAGCCGTTCATGCACGTTCGCGAGCGCACCAAGCTCGTCGTCGCCCTGCACGAGCAATGCGTGGTACGGGCCGTCCAGTGGCAGGCCGGCCGCACCCGCTTCGGAGATCAGCTTGCTGGGGTCGTCCGGAAAGAGCGCGAACTGCGCCAGGTTTGGCCCGCTCGGCACCGCAGTGAACGCGAGCAGGTTGACTCCGAGCTCGGCGAGCTGGGACAGAACGCGGTATGCCGCGCCCAGCTCGTCGCGCACGCTGGCGTAGTAGTACTCGACCGCGCGGATCGTGAAAGCCATCGCGCTTCTCCTCCTTCTTCACCCTAAACCACCTCAGACTCAGAATCGTTCAATGCGGGCCTCGCGCATGAGCGCGATGCTGGTCGCGAAGAACCAAAGGAACGACAGCGCCCTCGCGGGTTCAAGCAGTAGCGCGAGGACGGCGCTCGCGTTCAGGCCGCAATGCGGCCGGCGTCCGGTCTGCGCCGGCTGGGCGTGCGACCGTGCGGTTGGCGCGGAGTTGCGCGCGGAAGCAGCGGTTCGATTGACTGGATCACAGGTTCGTCGGTCGTGACCCGGATCGTCTGTCCGTAGTGGCCGATCTCGAGTGGCGCTCCGTCGAGAAGGGTGTAGGTTGCCTTTGCCTTCGTGATCTCAACCTCGAGTCGTCTTCCTCGGAAGAGGAGTCTGAAGGCGAGGCGTGGCAGCGCCGATGGCAGTCGCGGCGCAAAGGTGAGCTCGCCATCGTGGTCGCGCATGCCGCCGAAGCCTGCGACAGCGGCGATCCAGGCGCCTGCCAGCGAGGCGATGTGGACGCCGTCGCGGGTGTTGTGTTGGAGGTCGTGCAGGTCGATCAGGGCGGCTTCGCCGAAGTAGTCGTAGGCGAGCTCGAGGTGCCCGACTTCGGCGGCGATCACCGCCTGCGTGGAGGCTGAGAGCGAGGAGTCGCGGGCAGTGAGGCCTTCGTAGTAGGCGAAGTTCCTGGCCTTCTCCTCGTCTGTGAAGGCGTCGCCCCGCCAGTGCATGGCGAGGACGAGGTCGGCCTGCTTGACGACCTGCTTGCGGTAGAGCTCGAAGTAGGGGAAGTGCAGGAGCAGCGGGTAACGGTCGGCGGGGGTTGCGTCGAAGTCCCAGTGCTCGTGCTGGGTGAAGCCCTCCGCTTGCGGGTGGACGCCGAGCGTCTCGTCCCAGGGGAGAAACATGTCGCGGGCGGCGGTCCGCCAAGAGGCGGCTTCTTCAGGCTCAGCGCCGAGCTCCGACGCGCGGGGCGGGTGGCGAGCGACGGCGGCGGCTGCCGCAAGGAGGTTCCGCTGCGCGAGCAGGTTCGTGTAGACGTTGTTGTCGGCGATCGCGCTGTACTCGTCGGGTCCGGTGACGCCGTCGATACGGAAGCGACCCTGCCGGTCGTGGTGGCCGAGTGATCGCCAGAGCCGTGCTGTCTCGACGAGCAACCCGAGCCCGACCTCGCGCTCGAACTCCTCGTCGTCGGCTGCCGCCTGGTAGCGCACGACCGCGTCGGCGATGTCGGCGCCGATGTGGAAGGCGGCTGTCCCGGCGGGCCAGTAGCCGGAGCATTCCTGGCCGCGGATCGTCCGCCAGGGAAACGCCGCGCCTTCGAGCCCGAGCTGGTGGGCCCGCTCCTGCGCCAGGTCGAGCGTCCGGGCACGCCAGCGAAGTGCGTCTCCGGCGGCCTTCGGCGCGGTGTAGGTGAGCAGTGGCAGCACGAAGCGCTCGGTGTCCCAGAACGTGTGGCCGTCGTAGCCGGGTCCGGTGAGGCCCTTGGCTCCGATCGCTCGCTGCTCTGCTCGTGCGCCCGCCTGGAGTGTGTGAAAGAGCGCGAACCGAACCGCCTGCTGGAGCTCGATGTCGCCTTCGATCTCCACGTCGGCGCTGGCCCAGAACTCGTCGAGGAATCTCCGCTGCTCGGTGCGCAGCCCCTCCCAGCCGGTGTGGCGGGCGGCGGCGAGCGCGGCGACGACCTGGTCTCGTACGGCCGGGAGCGAGCGAAGGCTCGACCAGCCGTAGGCGAGGAACTTGATCAGGCGCAGTCGTTGCCCGGGTGCAAGGGCGGCTACGACCGTGACGCGGCCGACGTCGGGCTCGCTCTCGGCGGAGATCTCAGTCCCGTCCGGGGCTTCGACGACGTGATCCATGCCGGCGGCCATCAGCAGCTTGCTCCGCTTCGTCGAATGGATGAGCACCACACGCGCGGCGCGGTCGGAGAAGCCCTCCGACTGCAGCGGCGCCTCGAGCGCGGCCGCGGCTCGGGGATCGGCCTCGGCGGGTAGTCCGGGCTCGTTCGCGACGAGCTCCGACTGCACGACCACCCGCACCGCCGCATCGCGCGGTTCCAGCTCGTAGAGAATTGCCGCCGCGGATCGCTGGGTAAAGGACACGAGCCGAGTGGAGCGGATGCGGATCGCGGTGCCCGCCGGTGAGACCCAGTCAACGGAGCGCCGCAGGACGCCCGCGCGTAGGTCGAGCTCACGCTCGTGCGCGATCAGCTGGCCGTAGCGAACGTCGAACGGCTCGTCGTCGACGAGCAAGCGGATGATCTTCCCGTTGGTGACGTTCACGATCGTCTGGCCCGATTCGGGGTAGCCGTAGCCGGGCTCGGCGTACGGGAGCGGCCGTTGCTCGTAGAACGAGTTCAAGTACGTACCCGGGAGGGCGAACGGCGCTCCCTCATCGAGGTTCGCGCGCAGGCCGATGTGCCCGTTCGCGAGCGCGAACACCGACTCGGTCTGCCCCAAGAGGTCGAGTTCGAGCGTCGTCTCGCGGACTGACCAGGGCTCAGCGGGGAAGGCGGACTGCGCGATCATCCGGCCTGGAGGAGCTCGATGAGATCGGAGACGACGACATCGGCGCCATGCTCGCGCAGCGCCTGCGCCTGGCCGACGCGATCGACCCCGATGACGAAGCCGAAGGAACCGGCGCGCGCGGCCGCGACTCCAGCCAGCGCATCCTCGAACACCGCCGCCTCGGCCGGAAAGACCCAGAGCGTCCGGGCCGCGGCGAGGAAGGTGTCCGGTGCCGGCTTTCCCTTCAGATGCATCCGCTCGGCGTCGATCCCGTCGACCCGCTCGTCGAACAAATGCGCGATTCCCGCCGCTTCCAGCACCTCGCAAGCGTTGGCGCTCGACGAAACGACAGCGCAGCGCAAGCCTGCCGCGCGGACTGCGCTGACGTACCGGACCGAACCCTCATAGGCCTCCACGCCGTGCTCGCGGATCAGCGCGAGAACGAGCTCGTTCTTCCGGGTGGCGAGGCCGTGGATCGTCTCCGCGTCGGGAGGGTCGCCGAACCGGCCGTCCGGCAGCTCGATCCCGCGCGCCGCGAGCAAGGAACGGACGCCGTCGTGGCGCGGCTTGCCGTCGACGTACTCGGCGTAATCCGCACCGGGATCGAACGGGAGGAACTGCTCGCCCGTCCGCTCGGCACGCACGCGCAGGAACCCGTCGAACATCGTCTTCCATGCCGCTGCATGCACCTTTGCCGTTCGGGTAAGAACGCCGTCGAGATCGAACAAGCAGGCGCGAATCCCGCTCGGCAACCCCAGCCTCCGACCGCCTCGGCGAGCGCCAGATCCGGCGGCGATCATGAGTGGCAGCCTCCTGCCGGTCCCCGGATGCCGTGGAGGATGGCGCAGTCCTCTATCCGCGATCGCATCTCGCTCATCGCAGCCTCTAGCCGGCTCGCTCGGGTCCCGGGAGCGGGCGCAGGCCGGGCTCGGCCCCTTCGGTCTCCGGCTCGACCGCCTCGCGGGCCGGGAGGAAGCGGAGCACGACCACAGCCGTGAGGGCGGCGAGCGCGGCGCCAACCAACAGGCCGATGCCCATCGCGTCGGTGAACGCGTCTCCGGTCGTGGCGAGCAAGCGGGAGGCCGCATGCACCGGCAGGTGGGCGGCGATCGCGCTCGCGGCGCCGACCGAGTCCTCCGCCCTCGCTTGCGCCTGAGCGGGCAAGCCGCCGAGCGAGCCGCCGACGTCGTTCGAATAGAGGGAGCTGACGAGCGAGCCGATGATCGCCACGCCGAGCGCGCCCGAGACCATGCGGGCGACGGTGTTGGTGGCCGACGCGATGCCCGACTTGGCCGCAGGGACCGCGCCCACGACCGCGTCCGTGGCGGGGGCCATCACCCACCCCATCGCGAGGGTCAGGCCGAAGAACCAGGCACCCAGGGCGAGTGCGCCGGTGTCAGGCTCCCACAGCGTGGTCAGGGCCATGATGATCGCGACGCCGGTGAGGCCGGCTGCGACGACGCGGGAGGTGCCGAGTCGCGCCACGGCCCTGCTCGACGAGCCGGCGCCGATCATCAGCCCGAGCGCCATCGGGCTCATGACCGCCCCCGCCTCGATCGCGCTGTAGCCGTGGGCGAACTGCAAGTACTGAGTCAGCGCGAAGATCCCGCCCAGCAGACCGAAGAAGGGCACGCTGACCGCGGCCGTGCCGACGCTGAAACGGGCATTGCGGAAGAAGCCGAGGTCGAGCATCGGCTCGGCGACGCGTCGCTCCCACCAGAAGAACACGCCCAGCAGCGCCACGCTTGCCGCGAGCGATCCGAGCACGAGGCCGCTCAGCCAGCCCTTCTCGGGCGCCTCGATGATCGCGTACACGAGGATGCTGAAGCCGGCGGTGGAGAGCGCGGCACCGAACAGGTCGAACGACCCGGGCCGGGGATCGCGGCTCTCGGGCACGTAACGGATGGCGAGCAGCAGGGCGCCGGCCGCGAACGGGACGTTGACCATGAAGACGGACCACCAGTCGAACCACTCGAGCAGCAGCCCACCGGCCAAGGGGCCGAGTCCGATTCCGACCGCCGCCAGCGCTGCCCAGATGGCGATCGCCCTGCGGCGCTCCTCGCCGGTGAAGACGTTGGCGATGATCGAGAGGGTGGCGGGCATGATCAGCGCCGCCCCCACCCCCATCGCGGCGCGAACGCCGATCACTTGGCCGGACGAGTCGACGACGAGGGCGGCGAGGCTGGCGAGTCCGAAGATCGATACGCCTGCCTGAAGCGCCAGCTTGCGGCCGAAGCGGTCGCCGAGGGCGCCGAACACGAGCAGCAAGCCCGCAAACACGAGCAGATAGGAGTCGACCATCCACTGCAGCTTCGAGGCGGAGGCGTCGAATTTCTCCTGCAGGGTTGGCAGGGCGACGTTGAGGATGGTGTTGTCGAGTCCGATGATTACCAGGCTTAGTGACAGCACGCCAAGCGTCTTCCAGCGGCGTGCGTACTGGACAGGGTCGATCGTCATCAGGCTGCACTCCTTTCGAGGTCGAGAGCCGAGCATCCGGCAGGGCGAGACCACCGCGCTCGCGGGCGCAGAACCGCGAGCTCGGGCATGAACGCCCTGCCGCGGAGGCTTGTCGTCTGGCGGCGGAGGCTTAGTCGAGGGCCGAGCCAAACGAGCGCAAGCGCGAGGCCTGCGACGGCGACGCCCGCCGCCGAGTCGAGGAAGTAGTGGTTTCCGGTCGCGCTGACCGCGACCGCCATCACCGCCGGGTGGAGCAGGAAGAAGAGACGGAGTAGCCGGCTGCGGGCGGCGCGAAAGCCGTACAGCCCGGCGAGGAGCGCCCAGCCGACGTGCATGCTCGGCATCGCCGCGTATGGGTCGAAGCGGATGCCCGCGAACGACCCCGTGTCGTGGCCGGAGAGACCGACGGTGTCCGTGATCCCGAGCCCGGCGACGAGACGGGGAGGCGCCGTCGGGAAGAAGACGAACGCGACACTCGCGAGCGCGAGCGAGACGAGCAGCACCGTTCGCAGCTCGCGATAGAGCTCGGGCCGGCGCAGTCCGAGCCAGACGATGACGAGGCCGAGCACGGGCCCGAAGCCGAGCAGGTAGTAGGTGGAGAAGACGTCGGCCACGGCTCCAAGTCCGCCCTGGAGCGACGCTTCATGGAAGAGGCCGAGCGCGCGCTCGGCACGGACGACCTCCCCGGCATGTGCGTGTGCCTCGGCCGGGTTGCCGATCGTGAGGCCGCGGAGCGTCAGGTAGCCGCCGTAGGCGGCGGCCCAGATCGCGAGCTCGACCACCAGCAGTCGGGCGACCGGCCTGAGACCGCTTCGCCAGGAGGGTGCGGGTTGAGCGGTGCGCGGGTTCGTCATTTCGATCGGTGTCAACATGGCTGGCCGAGCTCGTCGTCGCACCGGCGATTTGGCCGGAATCCGTGGGCGAGCCCGATCAGTCGCGGCGCGCGCCTCAGCTCGCACCGGCGATCTCGCCCGGCTCGAGCAAGGGCGTACGATTCGGGAGGTGATCTACGGGAGAGATCTGGAGCGCTCCCGTATCGGCGAGCTGCTCGCCGGCGCCCACGCGTCGCGCAGCGCCGTCCTGGTTATCACCGGCGAGCCGGGCGTCGGCAAATCCGTCCTCCTCGAGGACGCCCGTGAGCAGGCCCGAGGCATGCGCGTGCTCAGCGGCAGCGGAGTCGAATCAGAGGCGCACCTCCCCTTCGCAGCCCTGCACCAGATCGTCCGCCCCGTCCTCGGTCTCGTCGAGAACCTTCCGCACCCGCAGGCGGCGGCGCTGCGCGGAGCGCTCGGACTGGCGGAGGGGGAAAGCGACGACCGCTTCCTCGTCTCGCTCGCGGCCTTGAGCCTGCTCGCCGAGGCCGCCGAGCGCCAGCCGCTGCTCTGCCTCGTCGACGATGCGCACTGGCTCGACGACGCCTCGGCGGGGGCGCTCGTCTTCGTCGCCAGGCGGCTCGAGGCCGAGGGGATCGTGATGCTCTTCGCGGCGCGCGAGGGCGAGGATCGAGGGTTCGAGGCACCCGGGCTCCCGCAGCTCCGCGTGGGCGGGCTCGACCCGGCGGCGGCCGGGACGCTGATCGATCGCCAGGCAGGCGTCGTGCTCTCGTCCGAGGTCCGCAACCGGCTGGTCGCGGAGACCGAGGGCAACCCGCTCGCCCTGCTCGAGCTCTCTTCGGCCCTGAGCGAGGCGCAGCTCTCCGGCGCCGAGCCGGTGCTCGCCCCCATACCGGTCAGCGCCCGGGTCGAGCGCGCCTTCCTCGCGCGCGTGCGTCGGCTGCCGGAGGAGACGCAGACGCTCCTGCTGGTCGCTGCCGCCGACGACACGGGCGAGCTCGCGACCGTGCTGCGCGCGGCCGCGCAGCTTGGAGCCGCGGGGGAGGCGCTCGACGCCGCCGAGCAGGCGGGGCTAGCGCAGGTGCGCGGGAGCCGGCTCGAGCTTCGCCACCCGCTCGTCCGCTCCGCCGTCTACCAGGGGGCGACGCTCTCCAAGCGCCAGGCTGTCCACCGCGCGCTCGCGAGCGTGCTCGACGGCGAAGCCGAAGCCGATCGGCGCGCCTGGCACCATGCGGCGGCGAGCGTCGAGCCCGATCCGTCGGTCGTCGAGGAGCTCGAGCAGGCGGCCGAGCGGGCGCGGCAACGGAGCGGCTTCGCGGCCGCCTCGCTCGCCTTCGAGCGGGCCGCGGCGTTGACAACGGACCAGCACCAGCAGGTGCGACAACTCACCGCGGCGGCCGAGAACGCCTGGCTCGCAGGGCGGCTCGACCGTGCCCTGACGCTTCTCGAGCGCGCTCGTCCGATTCTCAGCGAGCCGGTCGAGCGGGCGGATATCGACCGCTGGCGAGGTCTGATCGAGATGAACCGTGGCATGCCCGCTGACGGGTACGAGGTTCTCGTGCGGGCAGCGACGGAGGTGGCGCCGATCGACGGCGAGCGCGCGCTCGACTTGCTCAACCTCGCCGGCACCGCCGCAGCGTACGCAGGGGACAGAGAGGGGCAGGTGGCGGTCGCCGAGGAGGCTCGCAGTGTCGCAGTCGAGGAAAGCCCGTTCTCACGGATGCTCGCGGGACTTCTCATCGGCATCGGGGCCCATGCGGACGGCGACTTCGACACCGCCGTCCCGAAGCTCCGGCTCGCGCTCGAGCTCGTGGACGAGCTGGTCGGTACAGGCGTCGCACAGACGCCCCTGGCGCTCCTCTTTGCCGGACGGGCGGCCCTTTACCTCGGCGACGATCGGGCGGCATACCGGGCTCACCATGAGGCGGCGGCCAGGGCGCGTGAGGCTGGGGCGCTCGGCGCCCTGACGCAGATCCTCCCCATCCTCACGACTACCGAAGTGTGGGCGGGCAGTTGGGATTCCGGTTCGGCCAACGCGAGCGAGGGCCTCCGGCTCGGCCGGGAGATCGGTCAAGACCATCTCCTCGTGCAGGCGCTCGTCCTACTCGCCCTCATCGCCGCCCTTCGAGGCGACGAGCAGGAGTGCCGGAGGCTGGCGGCCGAGAGCCGCGAGCTCGCCTCCGCCCGAGGGCTCGGGGTCGTCGCCGAGATCACGCAGTGGGCGCTAACGCTGCTCGAGCTTGGATTGGGTCGGGCAGAGGAAGCGCTCGCGCGCGCGCGAGACATCTCTAACACGCTTGCCGTCTATTGGTCGGCACTCGATCGGATCGAAGCGGCGATCCGCGCTGGGGAGCACGCGACCGCCCGCGCCTGGCTCGAATCGTTCCAGCCCTGGGCGGAGAGCACTGCGGCTCCTTGGGCGGACGCGGTCGTTCTGCACTGCCGAGCGCTCCTCTCCGAGGGCGAGGAAGAAGCCGAACAGCTCTTCGCGGCGGCGCTCGCGGCGCACGACCAGGCCTCCCGTCCGTTCGAGCGTGCACGTACTCAGCTCGCATTCGGAGAGTTCCTGCGCCGCAGCCGACGCCGAGTCGAAGCGCGCGAGCATCTGCGGGCGGCGCTCGAGGGCTTCGAGACGCTCGGAGCGGCGCTCTGGGCGGAGCGGGCACGGGTCGAGTTGCGCGCGAGCGGGCAGACTGCGCGGAAACGCGACCCCAGCACACGAGGCGACCTGACCGCGCAGGAGCTCCAGATCGCGCGCTTCGTCTCCGAGGGTCTCAGTAACCGCGAGGTCGCGGCCCAGCTCTTCCTCAGCCCGCGCACGATCGACTTCCATCTCCGCAACGTCTACAGAAAGCTCGGCATCAGCTCCCGCACCCAGCTCGCCCGCCTCGACCTCGACTCGCCGAGCGAGAACGTCCTTGAACCGGCAAGCCCGGCGATTCCGCCGGTGCGAGCCTAGGCGTCCCGCCCTAGCGTTGGATGGAAGTTCCAATGGGTCAGCAATGAACGCCTACAAAGTAACCCGATACCGAAAGGAGACACGATGCGAGTTTTCGTCGCTGGGGCGAGCGGTGCGATCGGCACGCGACTCGTTCCTCAGTTGATCGCGCGAGGGCACGAGGTGATCGGCACCGGCCGTTCGCCGGAAAGCGTGGAACGGGTTCGCGCCCTCGGCGCCAACCCGGTCGCGCTCGATCTGCTCGACGCGGCGGCAGTGCGCAAGGCCGTGCTCGAAAGCGAGCCCGAGGCGATCGTCCACGAGGCGACCGCGCTGGCAGATGTGAAGTTCTCCAGGAATCTCGATCGCAGCATCGCGGAGACCAACCGGCTCCGCACCGAGGGCACCGACAACCTGATCGCCGCCGCACGCGAGGCAGGCGTGCCCCGGTTCGTCGCCCAGAGCGCCGCCAGCTACGGGCGCTATGCGCGCGAGGGCGGGCTCGTCAAGACCGAGGACGATCCACTCGACTCCACCCCGGTCAACGGGACGCGCGAAACCGCTGCCGCCATCCGCTATCTCGACGAGGCGGTCACCGAGGCCGGCGGGATCGTGCTTCGCTACGGCGCCTTCTACGGCGCCGCCAACGACGGGCTGCTCGAGCCGGTGCGCAAGCGGCAGTTCCCGATCGTCGGCGACGGCGGCGGCGTCTTCTCCTGGATCCACCTCGACGACGCCGCCGCGGCGACCGTGCTCGCGCTCGAGCACGACGGCCCTGCGATCTACAACATCGTCGACGACGAGCCCGCCCCTGTGCGCGAGTGGCTGCCTGTGCTCGCCGACGCGCTCGGCGCCAAGCCACCCCGCCACGTCCCGGTCTGGCTCGCGCGGCTGATCGCGGGCGAGGGCGCGGTGATGATGGGAACCGAGGCCCGCGGCGCCTCCAACGCCAAGGCCAAGCGCGCGCTCGGCTGGACGCTGCGCTACCCGAGCTGGCGGCAAGGCTTCGCCGAGGTGTACGCGAAACCGACCGCATCGACGGCCACGCCGATCCCAACGCCCTCGCGGAGTTAGCAGGCTCGAACGCGTAGTTAGCAGGCTGCGGACACCGGCGCGTCGGGGCTGCGGCCGCGCACGAACTGCGAGCACGACTGCAGCTCCACCAAGCGGGTGAGCTGCAGGCTAGGTCGAGCGAGGCTCGGCTCGCGGAGCTGACAGGGAGCGCCGTCGGGCCGAGCCGGAAGGGCTGGCGACATGACCGACGTGTCGCCCACACTCGCCCTTACGGTCGCGACGATGATGGTGCTCGTCCTGGTGCTTCGCCTTTACCAGGGCAAGGACGCTCGCGTCCAGTGCCCGTTGTGTTTCACGTTCGCGCGAGCACGACGAGCACTGCCCATGGCACGCGCGCGAGCGCAAACAGCGAGCGCTAGCGCCGGAACGTCAGCGAGGCTGTTGACCCGCACGGGTCAGCACGGGTGCAAGGTTCGCGTGCGAAGGTCGCGTACGCAGCAAACCCGGCCCCTCTCACCCGAGCGGTGCTCAGGCGGGGCAACGAGAGATCGCTGCATCGGCTTGCCGAGCTGCTCGCCCACCGCGCCGCCATGGACCGGCCGAGCCAGGCCGGCGCGCCCGACCTACGAAGTCTCGTCGATCCAGCGTGGAGCGATGAGGGCGAGCGGGTTCCCCCCGGTCTCCGCGAGCGCAATCTCAGCGTGGCGATCGAGCTTTCCTCGACGCTGAGCGAGGTGCAGCTCGCAGGTGCGCGGTCCGAGAACGGAAGGGGCTTCGCGCTCGCCCATGTCATCGCCCCGAAGTCCGGCCAAATCGCCGGTGCGACGGCCACTCAGCGTCGGCATGGTCAGGAGCTAGACCGACGAAGGAGCATCGAAATGGTCTTGCATCCATCCATTCATCTCGAGATCGCCCGCCAGCGGCACCAAGACCTGCTGGCGGAGGCCGAACGTCACCGGATCGCAAAGGCCGTTGATCATGCGGCAGCCACGCCGACGGCGCGGCGACGGCAGGCCTCGCGACCCGCATCCAAACGAAATCGCCCGTCACTTGATGTCAAAACCGGATTGGAGGTGTGAGCCATGTCACGCGCGGCTAATCACTTCGGACACCGCGAGAGCGACGGAATCGTCGTCGACCTGTTTTGGGACCGCGGCAATGTCGCCGACGAGTTTCGCGTCGAGGTCGAGGACCAGCGCAAGGGAGCGCGGTTCGTTCTCCACCCGACGACGGGGAGAGAGGCAATCGACGCTTTCTACCACCCGTTCTCGGCCGCGAGAGCGGCCCTCAACGGCAAGGCATGGGCGGCGTAATCCAGGGCTCCGCACGTTTCGTGCAGCGCGAGCTGATCACGGAGCAGTTGGGTGGCGCGCGGCGGTCGTCGCACCTTGATGCTCTTGCGGGGCGTTGGTGGGAGGCGTTCGAGACCGCTCGCTCCGCCCTGCGCGTGGTCGGCCCTTACCTGGGCGAACAGGAGGTGGGCGAGCGCAGCCGCCGCCTCGTCGAGGAATGCAGGGACGTAGTTCGGCTGTTGCAGGGCCTCGCCCGCGACCTGCAAGCCGACTTGCTCGACGGCCTCGAACTCGACTCCGAGGGCGCGAACGACGCTACGCGGCAAACCCGGCGATTCCGCCGGCGCGAACCTCGGCGCTCCTCCGTACCTTCATCGCGAGTGCCACCAAACAGTCGATTCCGAGAGAGAGCGAGGCCCAGTTCATGAGCACGAAGCCCAAGCCCTACCCGAGAGTTGTTTCCCCCGATGAGGCGTCGGCCGCTTCGTCGCTGTCATCACGGCGCGGCGTCGCGATCCTTCTTCTGCTCAGCCTCGTCCAGTTCATGGACGTCCTCGACGCCTCGATCCTGAACATCGCACTGCCGTCGATCAAGAGCGACCTCGGCTTCAGCCAGCAGAGCCTGCAGTGGGTCATCAACGGCTACATCCTCACCTACGGCGGCTTCCTGCTGCTCGGCGGTCGGGTGGCCGACCTCCTCGGACGCCGCTTCGTCCTCATCACCGGTCTGGTCGTGTTCGCCGGCTCGTCGCTGGTCGGCGGCTTGGCCCAGAGCGGCTCGCTGCTCATCGGCGCCCGTTTCGCCCAGGGCCTAGGCGCAGCCATGCTCTCACCGGCCGCGCTGTCGACGCTGACCACCACGTTCCGTTCTACCCGTGAACGCAACACCGCCCTCGGCGTCTGGGCGGCCGTCTCCGGCCTCGGCGGCGCCGCCGGAGTCTTGTTCGGTGGTCTGCTCACCGAGGGGTTCGGCTGGCGTTGGGTGCTGTTCGTCAACGTCCCGTTCTCCGCGATCGCCTTCGTCGGCGCCTTCGTCCTGCTGAAGCGGGAGCGCAAGACCGCACGCCTGGCGAACTTCGACGCCCTCGGGGCCTTCCTCGTGACCGGCGGGATGCTACTTCTGGTCTACGCCCTCGTGAAGGCGCCGGACGTCGGCTGGGGCGCGACGCGCACGATCGTCGAGCTCGCCGTCGCGGGGCTGACGCTGGTCGCCTTCGTCGCCAACGAGCTGCGCGTCGCCAACCCGCTCCTCCCCCTATCGATCCTGCGGGTCAAGGGGGTCGCCGTTGCCGACGCCACGCAGTTGGTTGCCGTTGCCGGCTTCATCCCGATGTTCTTCTTCCTCACCCTCTACATGCAGACCGTGCTCCACTACTCGCCGATCCAGACCGGGACGGCCTACCTGCCGCTGACCGGCGGCTTCATCATCGCGGCCAGCATCAGCTCGCAGCTGTTCGCGCGCATCGGCACCAAGCCGGTCATCCTCGTCGGGGCCGTGATCGCCGCGGGCGGCATGTACTGGCTGTCACGGGTCCCCGTCGACGGCTCCTACGTCTCCGACATCCTGCCCGGCCTCTTGGTCGCGTCCATCGGCCTCGGCGGCGTCTTCACCGGTGCCACCACCGCAGCGAACGCCGGCGTCGGCGAGGACAAGGCCGGCCTCGCCGCCGGACTCCTGAACACGGGGCAGCAGCTCGGCACCGCGCTCGGCCTGGCGATCCTCTCCGCGATCGCCACCGCGCGCACCAGCTCGCTGCTCCACGCCGGCGACAGCGTCGCCCAGGCGGCGACTCACGGGTACCAGCGCGCGCTCCTGGTCGGCGCCGGCCTCGTGCTCGCGGCCACCGTCGTCGCGCTCCTGGCGCCCAACACCCGCCAAAAAGCGCCGGTCGTCGAGGAGCAGCCGGCGCTCGACCTCGCGGCCTAGACAGGTTGGGGGAGCCGCACGCGGCTCCCCCACCGCCCACGGCTACGCCGAACTACTCGCATCTCAATTGGCAACCGTCCAGGAGCCGGCGGCCGCGACCGCTCTCAACACCTAATACGATTCCTGCCCGGCTCATGGAGCCTCGCAGTCCCTACTGCTGCGCGTATCGGGCGTAGCCTCCGAAGTCGACTGCAACACAGGGCTCGTCCCCGACCACCCACGCGTCGTGGTCCGGCTCGATCGCAACCACGTCGCCCGGGCCGATCTCGCCTTCCGTCCCGTCGGTATGGGCGATCTTCATCCGGCCGGAGACGCAGTAGATGAGGTGGGTCGCCTCGCAGGTATCCGTGCCGGCGATCGGCTTGACGTGCTCGGACCAGCGCCAGCCGGGCTCGAAGGTCCCGTAGATGACCGTTTGGTCCCCGACCTTCACCAGGGCGGCATTGCCCTTGTCGGCGAACGGGCGGGTCTCGTCCGGTGAGTCCACGTTTTTGATCTCGATGCTTGCCATGTGACCTCCTGTTGGATTGGGGCGCAGCCACGATCCTTCCACACCCGTCACCATTAGGCCGTGCGGCTCACGCTCCCCTTCGCGACAGCCGTGGCCCTCGCAGCGGCGGTCGCCGTCGCCTTCTCCGACTCCTCGATCGTCGTCCTGGCGTTGCCGGAGCTGTATTTCCACTTCAAGACGAGCATCGTCGGCGTCTCGTGGGTGATCACCGCTTACAACCTCGTCGTCGCGCTCGGCGCCCTGGCGCTGATCCCGCTCGTCGGCCGCTTCCCGCGCGCTGAGGCGGCGTCCGGCCTCGTGCTCTTCCTCGGGGCCTCGCTCGGCTGCGGGCTCGCCTGGAGCCTGCCCGCGCTCTTCACCTTCCGTTGCCTCCAAGGAGCCGGCGCGGCTCTGCTGCTCGCCGGCTCGCTGCCGATCCTGTCAGCACTCACCGGCTCGGCCAAGCGCGGAACCGCCCTCTGGACGGCCGCGGGGGCGGTCGGCGTCGCCGTCGGCCCGGCGCTCGGGGGAGTGCTGACGGAGCTCTTCGACTGGCGGGCGATCTTCTTCGCCCAGGCGCCTGTCGCTGCGCTCGGGATCGCGGCCACGATCCATCGTCACGTCCGGACGCTGCCGGAGCGGAAGACCTCGCGGCGCGGCCCCCTGACGGCGAACGCCGCGCTGGTCTTCCTCTTCGGCGCGATCGTCGGCGCCCTCTTCCTCGCCGTCCTCCTGATCGTCACCGCCTGGCAGTTCACGCCTATCACCGGCGCGCTCGTCGTCAGCGCGCTGCCGCTGGCCGGTCTCGTCACGAGCCGGCTCTCTCGTTCCCTGTCGGTCGCGGAGGGAGTCGTCTCGGGCGCGGTCCTGCTCGCGGCCGGGCTGGTCGCGCTCGCCCTGCTGCCCGAGTCCAGTGCGGCTTACGCCGTGCCCGCGCTCGCCTTCTGCGGTGCCGGCTTCGGCCTCGCGGTTCCGCCTCTGACGCGGGCCTCGGTGGACGAGCAGGATCTCGGCCGCAGCGCGACGCTCTCCGTCGGCGCGCGCCACATCGGGCTGGTTCTCGGCCTGCTCGCGATCGCGCCGGTGCTCGCCAGCACGGTCTCGACGGCCGGTGAGCAGGCGACCACGAACGCCACGAAGACGATCCTCGACGCCAGGCTCCCGCTGACGAAGAAGGTGCCGATCGCGCTCGCGATCAGGGACGAGTTCGACCGCGCGCAGGACGGTGCGATCCCGGACCTGGCGAAGCCGTTCGAGGATGCGGGCGCCGGCGACGACGAGCGGGTGCGTACCGCCGAGGACCAGCTGCTCACGGCCGTGCGGGCGCCGCTGACGCGGAGCTTCCGGCCGGGCTTCGCGATCGCCGCCCTGTTCGGGGCCGCGGCTGCGCTTCCCCTGCTTCTCCTCCGTCGCAGGAGGACCGCGTGAAGGTCGTCGCCGCTCTCCTGGCAGCAGCCGTCGTGCTCGTCGCCGTCGAGCTCGGGATGGGGGCCTGGGGCTTCGGCGAGACCAAGACCGTCAATCCGTGCACGGCTCGGTCTCCCTCGACCGGCGACGGGCTGGACGGCGCCCTCCAGCGCATCGTTCTCGACGGACTGAACGGGGCGGCCTGCGAGCTTCACACGACGCGCGAGGAGCTCGTGCTCTCCCTACGCCCCTCGAGCGGCCAGAAGGTCAAGTGGGACTCCGCGACAATCGAGCGTGCCGTTCGAGCGGGGTTGGTGCGGGCGATCGATGCGGCCGAGCGTCGTGGCGACGTGCCGTCCTTCCTCGCTCCGCTCCTGAGGGAGGCAGCCCAGCACGCGCCCGTCAAGTTCCTGATCAACGGCGGCTCACGGCTCACCGACATTCTCGGCAGCCTGTTTCCCTAGTCCCTGAACGCGGCGCGCAGGCCTAGCGTCGGAGCCGGATCGCGTTCAGGTCTTCGCTCTCGATCTCGTCTGCCCGCGCGATCAGGTCGTCGATGTCGTCGTGCTCGGCGTGGATGTAGCGGCCGGCGAGGGCGTCCGCACGTCCGGACGCGAGTGCACGGACCAGACGCGGAGCCAGCTCGGGCGGCGTCCAGGGCGCGTCGTCGGGCGCGCGCTTCGTCATCTCCGTCTTGACGAGGCCGGGGCTGATCACGAAGACGGGAATCCGGCCGTCGAGCTGATGGGCGAGCACTTCGCCGAAGCGCCACACCGCAGCCTTGCTCGCGGAGTAGGCCGTACCGCCGGTCCCCGGCAGGTACGCCGCGCCGCTGCCGGTGATGACGATCCGCCCGCGACCGCGCTCGAGCATGCCGGGTATGACGGCCCGGCAGCAGAGATAGACGCCGAGGACGTTGACCTCGAACACGCGCCACCAGTCGTCCGGATCGGTCACCCATCCTCCTTCGGGCTCCGAAAGCATCGTTCCGGCGTTGGCGGCGAGCAGATCGAGCGGTCCGAGCTCGCGCTCCACCTCGGCGATCGCGCGCTCGACCGCCGACCGGTCGGTGACGTCCAGCTCGAGCGCGAGGCCGTCGACCTCGCCGGCCACCTCCTCTACCTGCTCGTGGCTCCGAGCGGCGACCGCGACACGCGCGCCCGCGCCGGCGAGCTCGCGCGCGATGTTGGCGCCGATCCCTCGCCCGCCGCCGGTCACGAGCGCTACCTGTCCCTCGAGCTCTCGCTCTGGACTCACGCCTCCGACTCTAGCGGCCGAGGATTCTTCCCCGCACCTCGCCGAGCTCGACCTTGCCGGCGGCGCCGCGGAGGACGACTTCGTCGCCGTCTTCGAGGAACGTTCTCGTCGTTCCGTCGGCCAGCTCGATCGGCTCGGCTCCGTTCCAGCTCAGCTCGATCAGGCTTCCCCGCGAATCGGGCGTCGGCCCCGAGATCGTGCCGGTTGCGAGCAGGTCGCCGGTGCGCAGCGAGGCGCCGTTCACGGTCGCGTGCGCGACCTGCTGCTCGATGCTCCAGTACAGGTGGCGCGCGTTCGTGCGCGAGATCACCTCGCCGTTCAGCTCGACCTCGAGCGCGATGTCGTAGGCGGTGGGCGGCGCGCGCAGATACTCGAGCGGCTCGGGCTCCTGCTGCTCCCCGGCGACGCGGTACGGCTCCAGCGCGTCCAGCGGCGTCACCCAGGCGCCGATCGAGGTTGCGAACGACTTGCCCAGGAAGGGCCCGAGCGGTTGGTATTCCCACGCCTGGATGTCGCGCGCGCTCCAGTCGTTCACGAGCACGACGCCGAAGACGTGCTCGAGCGCGCGCTCGACGGGGACGGGCTCGCCGAGCCGGCTGGGCGTTCCGATCACGAACCCGAGCTCGAGCTCGATGTCGAGCCGGCGGCTCGGGCCGAAAACCGGCTCGTCGGCGCCCGGCGGCTTCGACTGGCCGCTCGGGCGCCTGACCGGGGTGCCGCTGACGACGACCGTCCCGGCGCGCCCGTGGTAGCCGACCGGAAGCCGTCGCCAGTTCGGCAGCAGCGGCTCGGAGTCCGGCCGGAACAGCCGGCCGAGATTGGTCGCGTGCTCGAGCGAGGAGTAGAAGTCGACGTAGTCCGCCACCTCGAACGGCAGGTGCAGCTCGACCTCCTCGAGCGGCAAGCGTGGAGCTTCCTCGAGTCGCGCTCTTGTCTTGGCCCACGCGGACGGGCCCCGCGCCATGAAGGCGTTCAGCGAGGGCTCGCGGAGGGTTTCGCCCAATCCCGAGAGGTCGAGGACCGAGTCGCCGTCGCGGAAGCCGACCCGCGGACCTTCACCGGGCCGGCTGAAGACGCCGAAACCCGTCACAGGAACCCGAGTGCGTGCAACTCCTCGACAGGCTCCGTGAAGCTGCAGCTGCCCACTCGGGTGATGAGCTTCTCGCGAAGTTCCCTGAGCGCCGGGGCCTCGACCTTGCGATCGCGCCAGACGAATGCCTGCTCGTCGAGCGAGAACGCTTTGGGATCGTCCTCTGCGAGCGCTCGCTCCTCGTCGCCGAAGGCTGCGGCCGCGAGCAGGTTGACGAGGCCGTGTTGGCCGTCCGTTCGAATCGCGTGATGGAGCCCTGCAGTCGCCTTGAAGGCGGTGCCGCGTTCTCGGCACGATTTGATAAAGACCGCGAGCGTTTCGAGCGGCGGAGCCTCCGGCCCGCACCGGACCTTCGCCCTGGCCCCGCGGAGGTCGGTGAGGCGCTCCTCGACGCGGTTGTCGAGAGGGATCTCGACGTAGGGATGCCACCCGGGCCAGTCCTCCAGGTGCTCGGGCCCGCCCTCCACGGCCTGGATCCGAGAGTCGCCTCGCAGTCGGGCCGTCCCCGGCGGGACGTCCATCACGACCGCCAGCGAGAAGACGCGCCCCTCGAGATCCGGCAGCCGGGACGCAGGGGTGACGAAGTGCCCGATCATCCAGGATTCGGGCATCCTCCCGACCCGCACGTGCTCCCCGATCGCCTCGTCGAGCGGGAGCGACGCCGGCGGGAACATGGGCGCGTGGTCGATCAGCCGGTGGAGGAGCTCTAGGCGTGCGTTCGTCGGTGCCGGAGGCAGCGCCACGTCAGAAGGTTATGGCAGGCTCCGCGACTGATGCGGGGGACGCGGGAGAAGCGCTCGACGCTGCTCGCAGCGACGCTCGCGAGCGGGATCACCTCGCTCCCTACGACCGCGCTCGGCGTTGCCATTCCGACGCTCCACGACCAGCTCAATGCTTCGCTCAGCGAGTTGCAGTGGATGCTGACGGGCTACTCGCTCACCTATGCGGCGTTCCTGATCACGGCCGGACGGTTGAGCGACATCTTCGGGCACCGCCGGATCTTCCTCATCGGCGCGGTCGTGTTCGGAGTCGGCTCCGTGCTGGCCGCGCTCAGTTTCCGCCCCGTGTTCTTGATCTTGAGCCTCGCCGTGATCGGGGCGGGAGGGGCGATGCTCGTCCCGGCCTCGCTCTCGATCGTCACGAACGCGTTTGGAGAGCGCAGCCGCACGACGGCAATCGCGATCTGGGGCGGCGCCTCGGGTCTGATCAGCGGGCTCGGCCCACCGATCGGCGGCCTGCTCACCAACGAGGTCAGCTGGCGGGGGATCTTCTGGGTCGACGTCGTGATCGCGGCGATCATCGTCGCCGTCGCGCTGCGCGGCGTCGCCGAGTCCCGTGACGAGCAGGCCGACCGCCGGATCGACTACAGCGGCGTCCTCCTCCTGGCGGGCGCCGTAATCGCGATCTCCCTCGTGCTGATCGAGGGCGCGAGCTGGAGCAGCGGCTGGGCCTCGATTCCGACGCTCACGTTGCTGGTGGCGTCTGCCGCGCTGTTCGCGGGCTTCGTGCTGAACGAGCGCCACGTCCGGAGCCCCGTCGTCCACTTTGCGGTGCTTCGCCATCGCAACTTCGTCGGCGGGGTCGTCGTCAAGTTCGTCGTCAACTTCGTGCTCGGGGCGCTGTTCTTCCTGCTGCCGATCTACCTGCAGGAGATCCTCCACTACTCGCCGCTTGCGTCGGGCGTCCTGCTGCTTCCGCTCAGCGGCACGTTCCTGATCTCCCTGCCGCTCGGCGGCAGGCTGATGGATCGGGTCGGGCCGCGCCCGCCGATCGTCGGGGGTCTCGCGCTTGCCTCCGTGGGCCTGTTCTTCCTGGCCGACATCTCGCTGCGGACCAGCTACGTGGACCTGTGGCCGGCCATGCTCGTGCTCGGTTTCGGCGTCGGCTTGACGCTGACACCGATGAACGCTGCGGCGATCAACGACGTCCCCATCCGCGAGCACGGCCAGGCGACAGGGATCCTCACGACCGTGATCGGCCTGGGCGGCGTGCTGGGAGTGGCCATCACAGGCACGCTCTTCAAGTCGCTCGAGGATTCGAAGCTCGACCACGTCCTTGCGAAGACCGGCCCGAGCCTTCCCAATGAGATCGAGCGCGAGCTGGAGGGCCTGCTCGCGCACGCGGACAACGCCGAGGCGAGGTTCGACACGTTCACGGAACCGGCGCAGCGCGACATCGTCCGCGCCCTGCGCGAGGCCTTCGTCTACGCGATCTCGAACGCCCTGACGGTTTCCGTCGGCGTCGCGATCCTCGGGGCGATCCTGACTCTGCTGGTTCTGAGGCGCGGCCGCCCGGCGGAAGCACCCGTGGGGACAGCCGCGGCCGAGCCGTCGAGTTGACTCCGCCGAGCTCGCGGAGAGCCGCAGCGAGGGGCGATTCCGCCTTTGCGAGTTGGCGCCCGTGCGTGCCAGGCTGAAGCCTGGCACGCGATGGATGGGATCCCCTTCGCCGAACGCGCGCTCAGGGGCTAAGGCTGGCGAGTGCTACTTGCCCAAGCTCGGGTTCCTGACCCGCGGACCGAAGACGATGTTGCCCATCATCGCGTGGTCCTCGTGGAACAGGATGTGGCAGTGGAAGACGGCCTCGCCCTGGAACTTGCGGTAGCGCTGCCGGATCAGCACCGTCCCCGGCTTGCCGTTGATCTGGCGCAGGATCTTGACCGTGTCCTGGAAGCCGTGGATCGAGACCTTGTGCCCGTTCACCTTCTCGACGATGAAGTCGTTCGTGTGGATATG
>Ga0137374_10001049_pt1 | contig 30695 bp, 27 predicted proteins | sample SagtaG_20_FD_104811 | JGI IMG/M metagenome (GOLD analysis project Ga0137374, IMG submission 104811) | Vadose zone soil microbial communities from Sagehorn Ranch, Mendocino, California, USA - Sage1_R_100_16 metaG | ecosystem: Environmental > Terrestrial > Soil > Vadose zone | place: USA... | reverse complement strand
GCCGCGATCAACCGGAACAAGCGCGGCATCGCGGTGGATCTCCAGCGTCCCGAAGGCTCGAAGCTGGTCTTCGAGCTGGCCCGCCGCGCGGATGTCGTGATCGAGAACTTCCTGCCTGGCGGCGCCGACAAGCTCGGGCTCGGATACGCGGCGGTACGCGCCGCGAATCCGGCGGTGGTCTACGTCTCCGTGACGGGCTTCGGACAAACCGGGCCCCACGCCCGGCGCGCGGGCTACAACACGATCGCCCAGGGCATGAGCGGCATCATGGCGCTGACGGGAATGCCCGGGCATCCGCCGACCAAGGTTGGCGGCTCGGTGGCCGACCTCGCCTCGGCCTTTCTCGCCTTCGGCGCCGTGAACGCCGCCTTGGTTCACCGGCTCCGCACCGGCGAGGGCCAGCGTCTGGACGTGACCCTGCTCGCTTCCACGCTCGCGCTGCTCGCGGACCCCGTCGCCCATTACTTCGATACGGGCAAGCGCCCAATCCGCCTCGGAAACCGCAATCCCAACCTCACCCCCGCCGAAGCGTTCCGCACCAAGGATGGCTGGGTCCAGGTCGTGATCATGAACCCCGATCAGTATGTCCGCTTCTGCACGGTGCTCGGCGACGACCGGCTCGCGACCGATTCCAAGTTCGCCACCAACGACACGCGCGTCGCCCATCACGATGAGCTCAAGGCCCGCGTCGAGCGGGTGCTGGCCGGGGCCACGACGACCGAGTGGGTCGCGCGGTTCGAGGCGGCGCAGGTCGCGGTGGGGCCGATCTACGAGTTCGACGAAGTCTTCGAGGACCCGCAAGTCCGGCATCTCGGCCTGGTGACCGACATCGAGCAGCCCGGCTACGGGCGGGCGCGGATGCTGCGTTTTCCTGTGGACGCTTCGGCGACGCCGGCGACCATCCGCCGACCGGCGCCGCTGCTTGGCGAGCATACCGCCGAGGTCCTGGGCGAGCTCGGGCTGCCCACGGCCGAGATCGACCGCCTCGTCGCAGCAGGCGTCGTCGCCTTGGCGTGAACTCGACAGCGGAAGGGAGGACGGCGCTGTGAAACCCGCGACGCTCGTTGGTATCGCCTTGATCGTGCTCGGCGTGCTCGCCTTGGCCTACCAGGGCATTACGTACACGACTCGCGAGAAAGTCGTCGATATTGGTCCGCTCAAGATCACGGCCGACAAGGAAAAGACCATTCCGCTGCCGCCGATCCTCGGAGCTCTGGCCCTTGCAGGCGGAATCGCGCTGGTGATCGTCGGAACTCGAAGGTCCTGAGCGAACGGAGGCTTCAAAGGTAGCTGGCCCGGACGGGCGACCGGCCCGCTCACTTTCCGGCGAAGCTCAGCTCGGCTTTTGGCCGGTAACGCGCCGGAATGCTCTCCTTCTGATCGGTCCAGTGCGTCACGCCATCGTCTTCGGTCCACCGGTAGATGTCTCTCGGGGGCGCTTGCGGTCGCTCCTTGACGGGCTGCGGCCGCGTTTCCGGCGGCGCTCCCTCCGGCGGCGCTGGCGGCGGAGCCGGAACCTTGGGAATCCACACCCAGCGATAGGGCGCCGTGATCCCGTCCCCCTGCAGCTCATACCGTCCGGTCGGATACTCGATCACGCGTGGAACAAACGTGGGTGGCGCGGGGAACACGATCACCGTGGGCGATGTCTGGTCGTAAACAGCCGGTGGAGGGCTGTATGCATACGCCGCCGGCGGGAAGACCGCATACGGCACGACCGCGTGAGGAACGAAGGCCCGGCGCGCGTGCGGCCGGATGGGGTAGATATTGACTTGCCCTGGCGTCAGGATCGCCGCGTGATCGCGCGGTCCAACGCGTGTCTGAGCCGAGGCTGTTCCCGCAAGAACGGCCGACACGCCGATCACCGCCGCGAAGCAGAGCAGCCCGAGGCGTCTCATGGTCGAATCCGCGACCACAGCCTCCCACCGCTTGCCGGCTTCGTCAAGCGCCGGCCAACCGACGACACGCGGGCTGGTCCGGGGGTCACAAAACTGCCCCGCGGGCAGAGTAAGAGGCATAGACTATTACCCGATGGAGCTGCGGCACCTCCGCCGGCAGGCAGGGGTATCTCCCTCGTCCCCGCTTCGTTTCCGACCCTTGGGATTCGCGGGATCGCCTTCCGCGGCTTGACGCCGTCGAGGCCGGTCCTGGAGACGCTGGTCGGGTCGCGCCGAAGCGAAAGCTCGCCGGTCGTCCACGCCTTCATCACCGTCGTCAGGCAGTGGCGGCGAGAACGGCTCAGAGCGACCGGGCCTAAAGGCCGGCGACGGCGCATGATCGCGGCCGAGTGAGCGCTGAAGCAATCGAGGTGCAGGGACGCTGTGAGCCCGCCTTCGAGCCACTGCGGCGGGCCCTCGCCCAGATCATCGATACCGGCCGTGAAGTGGGCGCGGCGCTGGCCGTCTACGTGGGCAAGGAATCGGTCGTCGACCTCTGGGCCGGCCACAAGGATGCAGCCCGGACTCGGCGTTGGGACGAGAACACGATCGTCAATCTCTACTCCGTGGGAAAGGCCGTCACCGCCGTCTGCGCGCTCCGGCTCGCAGAGCGTGGCGCGCTCGACCTCGACTCGCCCGTTTCACGCTACTGGCCGGAGTTCGCTCAGGCCGGCAAGACGCGCCTTCCCGTTCGCTTGCTCTTGACGCACCAGGCAGGGCTACCCGCGGTGTTCCGTGAGCTGCCGAAGGGCGCGGTGCTGCAGTGGGAGGTCATGACCGCGGCGCTCGCTGCTCAGGAGCCGTGGTGGAAGCCGGGCGCGGGCCATGGGTACCACGTCAACACCTACGGCTTCCTCCTCGGCGAACTGGTCCGCCGGATCACCGGGAAGAGCCTGGGCTCCTATCTGCGAGACGAGATCGCCGGCCCGGCAGGCCTCGACTTCTTCATCGGGCTCGGGCCCGAGCTCGATGCGCGTTGCGCCGACGTCATCCCCGCCTTGCCGGGCCCGGAGGCTGAGCAGCGGAGGGCGTCGCTCGCTGGCGACCTGGGCGCACTCACCGGCCTATCTCGCATGCGCGCTGGCGCGTATTGGAACCCGCCGAATCTCTCCGGACAGGGGATCGTCAACACTCGCGAGTGGCGTGCGGCCGAAGTGCCTTCGACCAACGGGCACGGGAGCGCGCGTGGGGTCGCGCGGCTGTACTCGGCGCTGGCGACCGACGGCAAGCTCGACGGGGTCCACATCCTCTCCCCTTCGACCGTCGAGATGGCGATTGCGGAACAGGCATACGGGGAAGATCTCGTCCTTCAGAGGCCAACACGCTTCGGGCTGGGATTCCAGCTCACGATGCGGGAGCGGCCGCTCGGGCCGAACCCGCGCTCTTTCGGTCACTTCGGCGCCGGGGGCTCGCTCGGGTTCGCCGATCCCGATGCTCGCGTCGCCTTCGCGTACGCCATGAACCAGGGTCGAGAGGGGTGGCAGCACAAGCACGTGCGCGACCTCATCGACCGAGTCTATGAGGCGCTGTAGAGGATGAGCAGGGCAAGAAGGTTCGGCAAACCTTACACGCTCGTGTAACGCTTACCCCGCCCCCATCATGCGCGCTGGACCCGTGCGAACGCTCAGTCAGGCTCATTTCCGCTTCAATCCCGTCCCGCCGGACTCTGGCACCGCGCTTGCTCCGCTCTCGCCCTTGCAGGGCCGTCGCGACCCGCTGAAGTCGACGGCACAGAATCATGTAGCTTCGGAAGGAGGGAACACATGATCGAGACAAGGAGATCGCGCATCAGCGGAGGAGCGGCCCTGCTGGCCGCGCTGGGGGTTGTCATCACGCAGCTCTGGCTCGGCCTCGGGGCCACGCAGGGCGCCTCGGTTGGCTCGGCAAACGTCGCAGCCGAACCAGATCTCAATCGCGGTGGCGAGGCCGAAGGCCGGGTCTCAGAGGTCGTGCGCGGCGAAGACGGGAGCACCTTCATACGGCTCGCCGACGGGACGCGCCTGCTGGTCCTCGCTGATGCTGTCGGAGCTGCCGACCCCGTCCGCCAGGGCGCCAAGATTCAGGCGCAGTATCGTGAGTCCGGCGGGGGAGAAAAAGTGGTCATCCGTCTCCGGGTGATGCCGGAGGTTCAGGGGCCGTAGCGTCAGGGCAGGACCCACTGCTCGGAGGTCAGGCGACCGATGCGGGTGAACGTGCGGCCTTCCTCCGGGCGGTAGATGGCCGCTTCGCCCTCCGCGATCACAATGCCGTCGGTGGCGCGAAGGTTGAAGCCGTGAGAGACGAGCACCGTATTCGTTCCGGGCTCCGGCACCGCGCCAAGCAGCGGGCGTAGCAAGCTTGACGAGATCCTGGACTGCTCTTCACTGAGGCCCCTTCCGAGCAGATCTCGCGTGATCTCGACCCGGCCGAAGGCGAGCTCCGCGGTTTCGCGAGTGCGGCAATACGGGCTCGCCAGGACCCGCCCGATGGGAATGCCGAGGCTCCGGATCGCCGCCCCGATGGCCCTGGCCTGCTCGCGCCCCTCGCCAGAGAGGTTCCGCTGGGTTCCGCAATCGGCGAGGCTGGAGTCCCGCTGCGAGAAGTCCGTCCGCGCATGGCGGAAATAGATCACGTGGCCGCCTTGCCTCAGCGCCTCGATGAGCGCGGCGGCGCTGTCCCCGCCGCTCGTCTGGGCCAACGCCGGCGCGGCGAGGAACATCAGCATCTGAGCGAGGACGATGAGCCATCGCTTCAGGTGCCGGCCAGGCCTCACCGGGGTGGCTCCCCAGTCTTCATCGTCACGATGAGCTGACGGAACGAGGAGCCCTCCATCGTCTTCGCGAACTGCGCGCGATAATTTTCGACGAGGCTCACGCCGTCGATCACGACATCACGCACGAGCCAGCGTTTCCCGCGTCTGATCATCCGGTAGTCGAACGGCACGTCTTCTCGTCCCTCGCGCCGGACGACCGTCTGGACCGTCGCGTGGGTACCCTTGACGAACTCGCCGAGGTAGTCGATCTTCACACTCCCGTCGAGCTTGACGCGGGCTTTGATCTGGGACAAATACGACCGCTCGAGCAGATCGGCAAAGAGCGGGACGAACTCGCGCCGTTCGGCCGGTGTGCGGGCGCGCCAGTGCTGGCCCAGAGCGAGCTCGGCGGCGCCGCGGAAGTCAAAGGCATCGGCAAGCATCCGATGTACGGAATCGAGGCGCTCCCTCGGCGCCAGCTCGACGTTTTCGGCGATGCTCACCGCTCGAGCCAGGAAGCCGCGAACCTCACTGGTGGGTGTTCCGGCCCAGGCTCTCCCACCGGAGAGCAGCGCGGGTCCGGCCACGACCGCCGCGGCAATCACGAGGGGTGCAATGACGCGGAGATGCTGGGGCCTCATCTCAGATCAGCCCCAGCTGGAGTCGTGCGGCTTCCGACATTCGGCTCGGGTCCCAGGGGGGGTCGAATGTGACGTCGACCGCGACCTCCGTCACGCCGGGGATCGCGCGCACCCGCTGCTCGACTTCGGAGGGCAGCACCTGCGCGGCCGGGCAGCCGGCAGCCGTGAGGGTCATGCGGACCTTGACCGACCCGGACGGATCCACCTCGACACCATAAATCAGCCCGAGCTCATGGATGTTCACGGGGATCTCGGGATCGTAGATCTCCCGTAAGGCGTCGACGACGAGCTTTTCGATTTGTGCCCGATCAAGAGTCGTAGCCATCGTTCGGTTCACTCCGTCGACACGGGCTCGGCCTGGCCCGCCAGCGCCGCGTGCAACGCGTGCCACGGCAGCGTCGCGCACTTGATTCGAATCGGGAACTCGCGGACGCCAGCGAAGGCCGCCAGCTTGCCGAAACCCTCCGGAGGCTCGGCGGACGGCCGGCTCTCCGTAAGCATGCGGTGGAACTGCTCGAATAGCTCTTCGGCCTCTGCCATGGTCTTCCCCTTCAGGGTGGCCGTCATCATAGAGGCCGAGGCCTTGGAGATGGCGCAGCCCGAACCTTGAAACGCAAGATCCCGAATGACGTCCCCTTCGAGCTGGGCCTCCACCGAGACGCGGTCGCCACAAAGCGGATTGTACCCCTCCGCGGTTTGCGTCGGAGCCGCCAGCTTCCGGAAGTTTCGCGGCTTCCGGTTATGATCGAGAATGACCTCCTGGTAGAGCTCCCGCAGCTCGGACATCAGCCGAAGATCTCCCAGACCTTCTCGAGCCCGTCCACGAGCGCGTCGAGCTCCTCCCGCGTATTGTAGAACGCCAGCGAAGCGCGTGTCGTCGCCGCCACGCCGAACCGCGCCATCACCGGCATCGCGCAGTGATGCCCCGCCCGCACCGCGATGCCCTCGCGGTCCAGAATCGTGCCCACGTCGTGGGCATGCACCCCATCGACCACGAACGACAGCACCCCGGCCTTCTCACGCGCCGTGCCGATGAGGCGCACGCCGGGACACAAGGAGAGGCGCTCCGTGCCATAGGCCAGCAGCTCTCGCTCGTAGGCCTCCACGCGGTCGCGGCCGAGCGCCTCGAGGTACTCGAGCGCCACGCCGAGCCCGATGGCCCCCGCGATATCCGGAGTCCCGGCTTCGAACTTGTACGGGAGGTCGTTGTACACGGTCTTCTCAAAGCTCACCGACTTGATCATGTCGCCTCCGCCGTGGAAGGGCGGCATGCGCTCGAGCAGCTCGCTCTTGCCGTAGAGCGCCCCGATCCCGGTCGGCCCGAATACCTTGTGGCCGGAGAAGACATAGAAGTCACAATCCAGCGCCTGGACGTCGACGCTCATATGGGCGACGGCCTGGGCGCCATCGACCAGCACCGGAATGCCGCGGCGGTGGGCGGCTTCGATCATCCGCCCGATGGGGACGATCGTGCCGAGCGCATTGGACACGTGGGCGACGGCGACGAGCCGCGTCCGATCACTCAACAGCCTGTCATACGCCTCGAGATCGACCTCGCCGGAATCGTTGATCGGCACGACCCGCAGCGCCGCGCCCTGATCGTCGCACAGCATCTGCCACGGCACGATGTTCGAGTGGTGCTCGAGCCCCGTGATCAGGATCTCGTCTCCCGGCCCCACGGCCTGCCGACCGTACGTCCGCGCGACGAGGTTGATGCCCTCGGTCGCTCCGCGGACGAACACGATCTCCCGCGGATCCGCCACGTTCAGGAAGCGCCGAACCCGAGTCCGAGCGGCCTCGTACGCCTCGGTGGCGCGCTCGCTAAGCAGGTGCACGCCGCGATGCACGTTCGCGTTGTCGGCCGTGTAGTAGGCTCGCAGCGCATCGAGCACCGGCTGCGGCTTTTGGGTCGTCGCGGCATTATCCAGGTAGACGAGGGGCTTGCCGTGGACCACTTGGTGAAGGATCGGGAAGTCCTTCCGAATCCGCTCCACATCCCACGAGAGCTCCGGGGCTCCCGGCATCACTCGGCTCATGCGCATGGCGTTTCCCCTTCTTCTCCTATCGGCTGCGATCACTCGTCGCCGGCTCCACCGCCTCTTCAAAACCCTCCGCGGTGACCCGGCCGCCCTCCAGCCGGGCGGTCAAGAGGCTCTCGAGCCACGCGCGAACCGGCTCGACGCGGATTCGCCCGAGCACTTCATTGGCGAATCCGAACGTGAGCAGCGTCCGGGCGGCGACCTCGTCGAGCCCGCGGCTCTTGAGATAAAAGACCGCGTCCTCCGCCAGCTGTCCGTCGGCGGCCCCGTGGCTGCACTTCACGTCGTCCGCGAAGATCTCGAGCTGGGGCTTGCTATCGACTTCCACGTCGTCGGAGAGCAGCAGGTTCTTGTTGGTTTGATGCGCATCGGTGCCGTTCGCCCCTGGCCGCACGATGACCCGGCCATTGAAGACGCCCCGGGCGCGGCCGTCGAGGATCCCTTTGTAGAGCTGCCGGCTCATCGCCTGCGGCGTGATGTGGTCGATCACGGTATGGGTATCCACGTGCTGCCGTCCCCCGATGACGAAGAGACCGCTCAGCGTACAGTGCGCTCCCGCGCCACCCAGGCGCGCGTGGACATTGTTCCGCACGAGCCGCCCGCCGAAGGTGACCGAGCAGGATCGGACGCGGCTGCCGGGAGCCTGACGGAAGCGGGTCCGGCCGACATGAAACGCGCGTCGACCTTCCAGCTGGATCTTGTGGTGCTCGAGGCTGGCTCGCGCCCCGACGATCGTCTCTGTCATGGCATTGGTCAGGTGCGCGTCCTCGGCAAGCGAGACGTGGCTCTCGACAACGACTGCATGACTCTCCGGCTCCAACACAATCAGGCTGCGAGGGTGATCGACGCGCGCGGGGCCTGGGACAGTGACGAACAGCAGATGAACTGGGTCGGCGACGCTCGCGCTGGCCGACACGTGGAGGAGCGCCCCGTCCCGCCAGAACGCGGCATTCAGCTCGGCAAACGCGTCGGCGGCCTCCACCGTGGCGGAGTCGATCAAGTGTGGCCGGAGCGCCGCCGCATCGGCGATCAGCGCCTCGCCGAGGCTCTCGATCCGCACGCCTCGCGGCAGCAACCCGATGCTCGAGAGCTTGGCGGAATACCGGCCATTGACGAAGACGATCCGGCTCCATGTCGGAGACAGGCAGAAGGGCGCGATGGCCGCCTCGGTAAGATCGTCATCAGTCCCATCGGCCCCGAGGTCGAACTCGGTCTCGGCGATCGGCGCGATGCTGGTGTACTTCCACTCCTCGTCGCGCGGAGTCGGCAGGCCGCGCTCGGCGAAGCGCCCGATCGCCGCCCGCCGAAGGTCGCGCAGCCACGGCGGACCGCCGAGCCTCCCACCGGCCTCGAGAGCGCTGAACGCCACCAGAAACGTCTCCTTGGTCGTTCCACCCCTCATGCCGACACCTCGCTCCTTTCCTCGAGCCAGTCGTATCCCTTGGCCTCGAGCTCCAGCGCCAGCGCCTTGCCGCCCGACTTCACGATCCGGCCGGCCAGCAGCACGTGAACCCGGTCCGGAGTGACGTAGCCAAGCATCCTCTGATAGTGCGTCACCAGGATGATCGCGTTGTCGGGGCGGCGCAGCTGGTTGATCCCGCCGGCGATGATCCTCAACGCGTCGATGTCGAGCCCCGAGTCCGTTTCGTCCAGGACGGCCAGCTTGGGGTCCAGCAGCGCCATCTGGAGAATCTCGTTCCGCTTCTTTTCCCCGCCGGAGAAGCCCTCGTTCACGGGCCGGCTCATGAAGCTGGGGTCCATGTCCACCAGCTTGAGCTTCTCCTTGAGCAGCTCGAGGAAGTCCACCGCATCGAGCTCCTCGAGGCCGCGGTGGGTCCGGATCTCATTGACGCCCGCCTTGAGGAACTGGGCGCTGGCGACACCAGGGATCTCCACCGGATACTGGAACGCCAAGAACACGCCCTCGCGCGCCCGCTCCTCGGGCGGCATCTGGAGCAGGTTCCTACCCTCGTAGATCACCTCGCCGGCCGTGACCGTAAAGGCTGGATGGCCCGCCAGGACCTGGGCCAGCGTGCTCTTGCCCGAGCCGTTCGGGCCCATAACCGCGTGCACTTCGCCGGCGCGCACCTCGAGGTCAATGCCTCGCAGGATCTCCTTGCCTTCGACGCCGGCGCGCAGGCCCCGGATGCTCAGCATTCGCTCCTCCTGATCCTGGTCCGATCCATCGCCTCAGCCGACGCTGCCCTCGAGGCTCACGCTCAAGAGCCGCGTCGCCTCGACCGCGAATTCCATCGGCAGGTTCTTGAACACGTCCTTGCAGAAGCCGTTGACGATCATTGAGACCGCGTTCTCGCCGGACAGGCCCCGCTGCTTGCAGTAGAAGAGCTGCTCCTCGCTGATCTTCCGCGTCGACGCCTCGTGCTCCACTACCGAGGAGCGGTTGGCCACCTCGATGTACGGGAAGGTGTGGGCTCCGCACTGGCTGCCGAGCAGCATCGAGTCGCACTGGGTATAGTTGCGCGCGCCCGCCGCCCGCGGCAGCACCTTCACCAGCCCGCGGTACGTATTGTTGCCGTGACCGGCGGAGATGCCCTTCGAGAGGATCGTGCTCCGGGTCTTCCTGCCGATGTGGATCATCTTCGTGCCGGTGTCGGCCTGCTGGTGGTTGTTGGTGAGCGCCACCGAGTAGAACTCCCCGATCGATTCATCGCCCTGCAGAATCACGCTCGGGTACTTCCACGTGATCGCCGAGCCCGTCTCGACCTGGGTCCAGGAGATCCGTGACCGCGCCCCCACGCACTTGCCGCGCTTCGTGACGAAGTTGAAGATTCCGCCCTTCCCGTCCCGGTCGCCCGCGTACCAATTCTGGATCGTCGAGTACTTGATCTGCGCCCCCTCGAGCGCGATCAGCTCGACGACGGCGGCGTGGAGCTGATTCTCGTCGCGCATGGGCGCCGTGCAGCCCTCCAGGTAGCTGACATAACTGCCCTCGTCGGCGATGATCAGCGTCCGCTCGAACTGTCCCGATCCCGCGGTGTTGATCCGGAAGTACGTGGAGAGCTCCATCGGGCAGCGCACACCCTTCGGGATATAGCAGAACGACCCATCGCTGAAGACTGCCGAGTTGAGCGCCGCGAAGAAGTTGTCCGTATGCGGCACCACCGATCCCAGGTACCGCTCGACCAGCTCAGGGTGCTGCTGGACCGCCTCGGAGAACGAGCAGAAGATGATCCCGAGCTCGGCCAGCTTTTCCTTGAAGGTCGTCCCCACGGACACGCTGTCGAAGACGGCGTCGACCGCGACTCCGGCAAGACGCTTCTGCTCGTCCAGCGGGATGCCGAGCCGCTCGAACGTTCGGAGGATCTCCGGGTCGACCTCGTCGAGGCTCGCCGCCAGCTTCTGCTTGGGCGCCGAGTAGTAGACGATCTTCTCGTAGTCGATGGCCGGGTACGTGATGTTCGCCCAGCGCGGCTCGGCCGCCGAGCGCTCCAACGTGGCCCAGTGCCGGTATGCCCGGAGCCGCCAGTCCAGCATGAACTTCGGCTCGCTCTTTTTCGCCGAGATCAGCCGGATGATGTCCTCGCTCAAGCCTGGCGGGGTCGACTCCGACTCAACGGCCGTGACGAAGCCGTAGGGATAGGCCCGGTTCGTGAACTCTTCGATCGTCTTCGCGGTCCTGCTCATGCGCGCTCCTTCCCCTGGGCCCTCCGTTGGCACCTGATCCATGGCCGGGTCGCCGGAGGCCGCTCGAGGACTACTAGACCTTCACCAACCCAGCCTACACCCGTTTTCCAAAGATGGCGACCCGAGCAGTCGTATTTATATTAATGCCATGTTGGCAGGAGGTTATGGGCCGCCGAAGATCGTTTACCCTGGCGAGTTGCACTGGGTGGGCATTGGGGCCATTCTGGAGCGACCCCATTGATAACGGCAGCCACCGTGGGAGGGAGATGCCATGCAGGCCAAGGCCGCTTCAACGTCCGATCTCGATACCCTGCTCGACCTCAACCGGGACTACATCCGATCAGTCCAGGCCTCGGATGTACCTCGGTTCGAGGAGATTTTGGCGGAGGATTTCCTCTGCTCCAATCCGGACGGGTCCCTCGTCGACCGGCAGCGCTTTCTGGAGCAAACGGGGCGGCCGGTCGCAATCTCGAGCCTCGAGGCCCACGACGTCAACGTCCGGCTCATGGGAGACTTCGCGATCATTCACGCACGGACCACGTACCTGGGCCCGGACGGGCGCCCGGGGTCGGGTCGCTATACGGATGTGTGGGCGCGCCGGCAGGGTCGCTGGCTCGCTGTCTCAGCGCACGTCACCCGCTAATCGGCCGTCCCTACGCCGCGAGCGGCCCGGCGGCAATGACAGGCTAGACCTGCACGACAGTCTTGCCTTGGTCGGCGAGCCACTCGAGCACTTTCACCCAAGCTTCGGGATCGCGTTCCTGCCACCCCGTGACGGCGGCGGCAGAGACAACAACCTGGGCTCGCTGACTCTGGGCCGCAGCCCGGACGAACCGCACCAGATCGGTGGGTGACGTCTTCAATTCGGCGAACAGCTCGTCAAGCGTCATCGTCAGTTGGGGAAGAGATCGACCATGGCGACATCATCCGAGGATCCGTCGCACGAGCTGCTGGAGCTCTTCGACCCGGAAGGGCTTGCCCAGCAGTGGGACGTTCGTCTCCTCAAGAAAGCTCGCATACTCAGGCATCTCCGTTGTCCCGCTCACGACGGCGAATCGTCGCAATAGCCTCGGCTCTCGCCGTTCGAGCTCACGATAGAGCGCCACGCCATCGACCTCCGGCATCCGGAGGTCGCTCAGGATGAGATCGTACAAGCGGGCGGCAGTTTTCTCCAGCGCCTCACGGCCATTCCTGGCGGTATCGACTTCATATCCGTCTGCCGACAACGCCTCGGCAATCAGGCGCAAGACAAACATGTCGTCATCGACTACGAGGATCAGAGCGGGGCGGGATTCGTTAGACGACATAGTGTTTCCGGGCAGATGGTGGCCTCCTCGGCGAAGAGGGACGCAAGCAGAAGGCCAAGACCGGAACGCAATCAAACCAGAGAGTTACGTCGCTCTCTGCGTGAGCGTCTTCTCGAAAATCGTCACCCGGGTCCAGAAATGGGCAATCTTCCGGCCGGGGAGATCAACAAGCGGGACCAGCAGTGCTGACGCCTCTGACCTACTGCCTCGTCGCTAGAGGGTTGAATCATCCGGGACTTCACGCAGCGCGAAACTTCCAGAAAGACCCTGCCCCCGGACGCCCCAGAACGAGTCCGCAGGAAATTCCTTCGTAGTACTCGGTAAGGTTTACGGGGCGATGGCATCCCCGGGCGATTGTTTCTGCGGCTCGCTCAGGGAACGGCCATTGTTCTGGACGTTGAGTCCGAGGTTCGCGTGATTCAACCGTGGCATCTCGATTGCACCACCAGGGGAGGAACGAGCCGTAACCTTTCGATTACCAGGCCTCCAAGGATGACGATTATGCCGCTCCGCATCGCACAAGTGGCCCCGCTTTACGAGAGCGTCCCCCCCAGGTTCTACGGAGGGACGGAACGCGTTGTTTCCTATCTCACAGAAGAGCTGGTCCGACGAGGACACGAGGTGGCATTGTTCGCCAGCGGAGACTCCGTGACCCAGGCTCGGCTCATCGCTCCGTGCAAACGCGCGCTCCGGCTCGACCCGGCGTGCGCGGATCAGCTCGCCTACCATATGGTGCAGCTGGGTATGCTGCTCAAAGAGATTGCCGAGTTCGACGTTGTCCATTTTCATATCGACTATCTGCACTTTCCCGTGTCGCAGCTGATCACAGTCCCGAGCCTCACCACGCTTCACGGCCGGCTCGACCTGCCCGATCTGGTCCCGCTCTACCGGGAATTCGCCGACATCCCGGTCGTCTCGATCTCGAATGCGCAGCGAATGCCCTTGCCTTGGCTCAACTGGCTCGGAACGGTCTACCACGGCTTGCCGCGAGATCTCTTTGCCTTCCGGGAGACCCGTGGAACATACCTGGCCTTTCTCGGGCGCATTTCTCCGGAAAAGGGGGTGGAGGATGCCATCGAGATCGCCAAGCGGGCCGGAATGACGCTCAAAATCGCCGCCAAGGTGGATCCGGTGGACCGGGCCTATTTCGAGGCGGACATCAAACCGCTGCTCCGCGACCCGCACATTGAGTACGTGGGCGAAATCACTGAGCACGAAAAACAGGACTTTCTCGGGAACGCATACGCGCTCCTCTTCGCGATCAATTGGCCGGAGCCCTTCGGTCTGGTTATGATCGAAGCCATGGCGTGCGGCACGCCGACGATCGCGTATCGGCGAGGCTCGGTGCCGGAAGTGACGGAGGACGGAAAGACGGGCTTCATCTGCACGCGAGTCGACGAGGCGGTCGCGGCCCTAGACAGAGTGGCCGGCTTGAGCCGGCGGAGATGCCGGGAGATCTTCGAGACGCGGTTTACCGTGCATCAGATGGTCGACGGATATCTGGATCTCTATCACAAGCTCCTCTCCGACACACCGCTCGCCGCGCCTCGCTCGACCGCGGCATAGCGCCGCCGGGACCATGGAAGAGATCATCCGCGTCAGCGACCAGTTCTACATCCTCGCGACGTCATCGCGTGTGGATGACCGCACGCTGGTGCTCAAGGATGGCGGCACGTTCGCCGTCTTCGACCGTTTTGGGGACTTCCAGCCCGTCGGGCTGGGGAAGCAGGGGTTGTACCACGAAGGGACTCGATTCCTCAGCCGGCTCGAATTGTACATGGGCGAGCACCGGCCGCTCCTGTTGACCTCCACGGTCATGGAGCACACACCCGTGTTGTCCGTCGACCTCACGAATCCCGACTTCTACGAAAATGAGCGTGTGGCTCTGGCGCGGAACACTCTTCATCTTTCGCGCTCGAGCTTTCTCTATCAGGCTACCTGCTTCACCCGCATCACCATCCAGAACTTTGCGCTGCACTCCGTCGATATCAGCTTCCGGATCTTCTTTGCGGCAGATTTTGCCGACATCTTCGAGGTCCGAGGTGTCAAGCGCGAGCGGCGAGGGCGCCTCCTTGAGCCGGACGTGAAGGACAACGCGGTTCTTCTCGCCTACGAGGGCCTGGACGGAGTGGTTCGTCGAACACGGCTGGAATGTTCGCCGTCGCCGGCCGAGATCTCGGCCGGGGCCATCCGATTCGAGGCGCATCTTGAGTCCAAGGGCACTGCCGTAGCATGCCTGACCATCTCGTGCGACCCTGGCGACCGCGTCGCGCTTGAGCGGACCTACCATCGGGCATTCGCAGAAACCCAGGCCAAGCTGGAAAAGACCAGAGCCGGAGCCTGCCACGTCACGACCTCTCGCGGACGGTTCAACAGCTGGCTCACCCGCTCGATGGCCGACCTGCGCATGATGATCACGCTAACGCCGAAGGGCCCGTATCCCTATGCCGGCGTGCCGTGGTTCAGCGCTCCCTTCGGCCGGGACGGCGTCATCACGGCCTTGGAAACGCTCTGGATCAATCCGGACATTGCACGCGGGGTACTCGCCTACCTCGCGGCGACCCAGGCGCGGGCGATTGCCCCGGCCCAGGATGCCGAGCCCGGCAAGATCCTCCACGAGGCGCGCCAGGGCGAAATGGCCGCGCTGGGCGAAGTGCCGTTCGGCCAGTATTACGGGAGCGTCGACGCGACGCCCCTGTTCGTCATGTTGGCCGGCGCCTTCTACGAGCGCACGGCCGACCGACCCTTCCTCGAGGCGCTCTGGCCCCATGTCGAGCGGGCCATTCATTGGATCGACACGCTCGGAGACCGGGACGGCGACGGCTTCGTCGAATATTATCGCCGCTCTCCCCATGGGCTCGTGCATCAGGGATGGAAGGACTCCGTCGATGCGATCTTCCATGCGAACGGGGTCCTGGCTGATGGCCCCATTGCCCTCTGCGAGGTTCAGGCCTACGTCTATGCCGCCAAGCGACAGGCCGCGGTCCTGGCGGCGGCCCTCGGACGCGTCGAGCGGGCCGGCGAGCTGCAACGCCAGGCCGAAGCTCTCCAGCGTCGCTTCGAAGAGGTCTTCTGGGATGACGAACTGTCCACGTATGTCCTCGCGCTTGACGGCGAGAAGCGCCCCTGTCGCGTGCGGACCTCGAACGCCGGCCACTGCCTCTTCGCCGGCATCGCCAGCCAGGAGCATGCCAGCCGCGTCGCCCAGACGCTGATGGGAGAGGACTTCTTCTCCGGGTGGGGTATCCGGACAGTCGCCGGCTCCGAGGTGCGTTACAACCCCATCTCGTATCACAACGGCTCGGTGTGGCCGCACGACAATGCGCTGATCGCGGCGGGCATGGCTCGTTACGGCATGAAGGACCGAGCACTCAAGATCCTGGCGAGCCTCTACGACGCGAGCCTCTTCGTGGACCTGGCCCGCCTGCCCGAACTGTTCTGTGGCTTCGCTCGCCGCGCCGGCGAGGGGCCCACGCCGTACTCCGTGGCTTGCGCGCCCCAATCCTGGTCGGCCGCAACGGTGTTCCTGCTCCTGCAGGCATGCCTCGGCCTCTCCATCGACGCAGACAACGCGCAGGTCCGGTTCTCGCACCCTCGGCTGCCCGAGTTTCTCAAGGAAGTCAAGATCCAGAACCTGCACGTTGGAAAAAGCTCTCTGGACCTGCTGATCGAGGGCCGGGACCAGGACGTTGGCGTCGACGTCCTGCGCCTAGACGGGGACGTGGACGTGAGCGCATCGCGATGACACGCGCATTCAGGAAGACTTGTCACGGATACGCGCCTCGTGATGGTAGTCGTCGTCATCGGACTTCTCATCATCCAGAACACACAGAAGCGGAATGACAGGGCCGTCCAGCTCAGACTCGACGAGCGCGCCCAGGATTTACGGGAGGCGCGCACCGGCCTCATGGGTCTGGAGGATCTGTTTGACCAGCAATTCGCTCAGCTAGAGGGTGACTTTCAGGTCGTGGGCGATTGGTGAGCGCGAGATCCGACTCCTTGTCCTGATTACTTTTTCGCCGCCCCGCGGGCTCCGCGTCGAGTCGATCGTCGAGCCGACGCGATCAACCGCTCAAGCGAAGGATCGCCGCTCGCGAAGGATGGCCCCTGACCTGGTACGGGTGGTGGCGCGTCTCCGCGCGCGGCTGCACCAGCGATCTTCCCTGCGCATCCGATCTCCTTGCACCGTTTGCGGGTGAAGCGTGCCAGCGTCTGGCCGTCGAAGGTTACGCGCTGCTTCGGATCGCTCTGGTGCACCAGTACCGGCGCCACAAGCGCCGTGCCGTTCACGGTTCGCAGCGAGGGAGACCCCGAGGCGACGAGTCGTTCCTGCATCAGCGTCTGCCCGGCTCTGTCGATGAAGCGGATGACGAGTTCGCCTTCGCCCATGATTGCGATTTCCACGGCACACTCCCCTTTGCTGGTGTCACACCGCCACTTCGTCGACATAGGCGTGCGACGACACCCTTCGCACGGTCGAGAATACGCCCGGCGATTCAACGGCGAAGCCGTAGTCGCGCACGCGCAACAGAACAAGAACGGGGCCATCGATCGGCGGCGAAGGCACATGTGAGGGAGCGTGTAGGATCTTGGGCGGGCGGCGAAGATCCGGGAAGGCGAGCCAGAGATCAGACAACGCGCCGTCCGACATTGCGAACTCACCAGCCGCGGGGCCCGCGTCGGTCGCCCAGAGATACGCGGCCTGGCTCTTCTCAGTCGCGATCTCGCGAACGATCGTGCGGTCGCCGTCGAGCGATTGCCACGCGACGATCCACACCTCCGGCAAATCCGTGACCGGTGCCGAGAAAATCTGCTCGACGGCGATCTGAAGCATGATGCTGCCCTTGGCCATTTCACTCCTCCATCGGTTCGCGGTCCGGCGCCCCTTCCAGAGGCCTGGCGGACGAACGTCTTCGGGCTCCCTCTGTAACAGGATACACATAGCGCCGCCCCGCCGCCTGGCATGAGCTGGCCGCGGGCCGCCCTCGCCTCCGGCCGACCCGCGCTGCTCGACGTGTTCGTGACGCCCTGAGCGCGGGCGCCGCCAATTCGCCCCGTGCCGGGGCGCGCGGGGACGCGGTCCGGCCGCGCCGTGGGTATACTGGGCTCGAGGAGGCACGCCATGCTGAGGAAGCAGATCATCCCGCCCTCGTCGCCCCCGCCGAGCCCTGGCCAGCCCGACGCCAAGGACATTGCCGCGGTGGCCACGGTGCTGGTAACCTCGGAGGCCCCCGACCATCCTGTCGAGCATCTGTTCGACGGCCGCGACGGGCGCGGCGGCACCCGTTGGACGGCGTCGTCCGAAGGGGAGCAGACCCTCGTGCTCGCCTTCGACGCGCCGCAGTCGGTCCGCGAGGTGAGTCTCGAGACGGAGGAGCCGCACGCGAGCCGCACGCAGGTGCTGACGCTGTCCCTGTCGCAGGACGGCGGCCGCACCTACCGCGAGGTCCTCCGCCAGGAATTCACGTTCAGCCCGCCCGGCACGACGTTCGAGCGCGAGCGCTGGAGCGTGCGCGCCGACGGCGTCACTCACCTGCGCGTCGTGATCCGGCCCGACAAGGGCGACGGCCCCGGCCGCGCCACCCTCACGTCGCTAGCGGTCCGCTGAGGCGCGCGGCTGCTCCTCGATGGTGTTGATCCGGTTCGCGTAGAACCCCAGGCTGAGGCGGCTCGTCGCTGCAGGCGAGGCGGATGAACCCAGGGAGGGCAGCGCTTCTCCCTCGAAGCGGATCTCGCCGTGGTCCGATCGCGGGCATCGTGGACGCCGCCACAAGACCTAGAAATGCGCGATCGGCCTCCTCGACACCCGATGCTTTAAAATCAGAAACTTGTCCGGGTGTCGAGGAGGCGCCGAGTGCGGCCGAAGTGCGCGCCTGCGGACGGCCGATTGCCCCCCGGTGCGCCTTGAGACTCAGGCGGCCGAGCAGGCGTGACGCCTACGCCCGCATGACCAGAGGATTTCTCCGAGCTTAACCGGACGCAGGTCTAAACTTCCAGAAACACTTCACCCCCACGCGCATGCTCATTCTTCTAGCATGTTACAAGACAGCGGCCCATAAGAAACGGGGTCATTAACTAATCCGAGTCGAGACCGTTCCGAGTATCTGAGCAGGTCGATGGGGCGGCCGGAAATCTGCGGCCGCCCCATCCGCCCCACGCTCGCTCTGTAGGGGCCGCGACCGTTCGACAGGTGAGCGCCCCATGCTGGCCTCGATCGGGTGCAAGCGACTAACGCCCGGTAAGCGTCACCTTCGAGGGGCGGTTCGGATCGTTACCTTCTGGGCGCACGCCAGGTGGGCAACGCCGCCCGGTAGATGGGGCACGTTGACGGACTTCTCCTTTTCATCGATCTTATGGGAGCAGTAGACGCAGACCACGACGTTGGGCATCATGTCACACCTCCGTGTGCCGTCTTCTCCCCTATTCGATGCTGCCAGGAAGGGGCACCGTCTGTACCTGGAGGCTCGTATCTTCGACTCGCGCCTCGATCCTGTCAAACAGTCCCCTTCCCGCGGGCGTTGGACCGGGGCGATCTGAATAAACGTGCCATCAACTATGGATGCCTCCAGTAATCACTCCAGCAGATCCGTTCGCCGCACGCCGAGGGCCGTCGCCAAGCGTTGGAGGGTCTCCACCGTGAGCTCGTACACTACCGCCTCGACCTTTCTGCCGCATCCGCGAGGCCCCGCCTTCTTCGCCAACGCATCCCGGCGCGTTCGAGGTTGACCTGGTCTAGACCGTAGCGCGGGCCCGCAAATACCGAAACCGACTCGGCTGATCCTCGAGGTGTTTCTGACTTGATGCCATATTATCGGTGTCTAGGCGCCGGGTGAGTCGGCCATGAAGGCCGCGGCGACGGCGACATGACTCTAACACGAGACGAGAACTAGCCTCGGCTCAGCCGAGGACGATTCGGACACGATGCGCTTTCCCGTCATCCGCGAGTATGATGCCGTGCTCCCGGTTGAGGGAGACGCCATCGACCTCCACTGACGACACTCCCCGGGACACACCCTGTGTGTTCTCCACGAAGATGTCGTAGCGCGCGGAGCGATAGCGAAATGCCATCTCGAAGCCGCGCCACGCACGCGGGATGCATGGGTCTATTGCGAGCCGCCCGCCACGCAGCCGGAACCCGAGAATCGACTCCACCCCCGCCCGATACATCCAACCCGCTGATCCCGTGTACCAAGTCCAGCCCCCGCGGCCGACGTGCGGCACTTCGGCGTAGACATCCGCCGCAACGACGTAGGGCTCGACCTTGTAGCGTCGAACGCCCGCTTCCGTGCTGGCGTGGTTAATCGGATTCAACATCGCGAGGAGTTCGACGGCCTTATCCCCGTCGCCGAGCGCCGCGAAGGCGATCACCGACCACACCGCCGCGTGCGTGTATTGCCCGCCGTTCTCCCGGACGCCGGGCAGATACCCCTTGATGTAGCCGGGCTCCAGGGGCGTGTCGTCGAACGGCGGTGTGAAAAGCAATACGAGGCCGTCCGCGCGACGCACGAGGTATTCGTCGACAGCTGCCATGGCGCGCGCGCCGCGTGCCGGGTCAGCCGCCGCCGAGATCACGCTCCAGGATTGCGCAATCGAATCCATGCGGCATGCGTCGTTGACGGCGGACCCGAGCGGCGTCCCGTCATCGAAAAAGGCACGCCGATACCAGTTGCCGTCCCAGCCCTCGCGTTCGAGCGAGTCCTTCAGCGCGCTCATGTAGCTCCGCCACTTCTCCGCGCGCTCGCCCTCCCCGCGCGCGTCAGCCAGCTTCGTCCATTCGGACAGAACCGCGTGCAGGAACCACCCGAGCCAGACGCTCTCACCCTTCCCTTCGGCGCCCACCTCGTTCATCCCATCGTTCCAATCTCCCGTACCCATCAGAGGCAGGCCGTGAGTTCCGGCCGTCAGGCTGTGGTCGAGTGCACGCGCACAGTGCTCGAAGAGGGTGCCCCGCTCTTCAGAGACGCGGGGTTCAAAGTACGACTCGGTCTGTCCGACGGCGAGCTTCGGCCCATCCAGGAAGGGAACGATCTCGTCGAGTGCGGTGCCATCCGCGGTGACCTCGACATACTGGGCGACTACGTACGGGAGCCAGAGCAAGTCATCGGAGATTCGGGTTCGGACGCCGCGTCCGCCGGGCGGGTGCCACCAATGCTGGACGTCACCCTCGACGAATTGCCGCGCCGCGGCCCGGAGCACATGCTGTCGCGCCAGCGTGGGATCGGACAGGGCGAGCGCCATCACGTCTTGAAGCTGATCCCGAAACCCGAAGGCCCCGCCCGCCTGATAGAATGCCGAGCGCGCCCAGACCCGACACGCAAGCGTCTGGTACAGGAGCCACCGGTTAAGCAGTATGTCCAGGGACCGGTCGGGCGTCGCGACCTGCAGCGTGCCGAGCACCTCGTCCCAGCGCTCGGCGACTGCCCGCAATAGGGTAGCCACATCACAGTTCCGGTACCGAACGATGAGTTCCCTCGCCTCTTCGCGGCTCGCCGCCTCGCCGAGGAAAAACACGGCCTCCACCCGTCCTCCAGCGGGCAGTTCGATCGTCGCCTGTAGCGCGCTACACGGATCGAGACCGACGCCGACCCGTCCCGAGAGCGGGCCTTTTCGCGCAAGCGCCGCGGGATAATCCAGCGTGCCGTTACGTCCGAGAAATTCCGTCCGATCGGCGGTCCACGCCGTTTGGGTCCCAGCAAGGTCGGCAAACCCGACGCGAGCGCGGAACTCGCGGCTCCACCCATTACGCGCGAACATCGCACCTGTCTTCGCGTCGATCTCGGTGACAATGAACGGCGCAGCGGCGCTCCGCGACACACCGAGGACCCATTCGACGTATGCAGTCACGGACAGCCGCCGTGCCCGCCCCGACACGTTCGTCAGGGTCAGACGCGATATCTTGATGGAGTCGTCGAGCGGCACCAGCTGCAGAAGCTCCAGCGAGACGCCGTGCGAGACGTGTTCGAAGCGAGTGTAGCCCTGTCCATGCCGGACGACGTAGGGCGAGCTCCCCTCGCGAATGGGGAGCGCCGTCGGACCCCACAGATCTCCAGTCTCTTCGTCCCGCACGTAGATGGCCTCGCCCGGCATGTCGCTGACCGGATCGTTCGACCAGGGGGTGAGCTGGTTCTCGCGGCTATTGACTGACCACGTGTACCCCGCCCCGGATTCTGAGACCTGGAAGCCAAAATCGGAATTCGCAATCACGTTGATCCACGGCGCCGGCGTCCACCGTCCCTCACCGAGGATCGTCACATACTCGCGTCCATCCGCCTCGAAGCCGCCGAACCCGTTGAAGAGCTCGAGAGTCGGCCGCGGGATCGCCACCTCCGGCGTCAACTTCGTTGCCGCAGGCCGCCGTGGTTGAGCGACCGTGGTGGCTTCGGATCGCTGCGCACGTGTTATCTGTTCGGACAGCGTCCCGCGGCTGCTCGACAATACCACGCGCGCCACAGCCTGTAGCACGTCACGTTGCAGTTCCGTCACTCGGTCTGCTCGCACGACATACACGTTCCCGCGTGGCTCGTGTCCATCATGGGGTTCCGCCGACTGGCTCGTGCGGAGGAGCGTCTCCAGCAGCGATTGCAGATCCTGAACGTAGGAAGGCGCGCGCTCGTTCAGGATCACCAGATCGACCGCGAGGTGCTTCATCCGCCAGTACTCGTGCGCGCGGAGGAGTTGGCGCACGATACCCACGTCCTCGGGCTCGTCGATCTGAACCAGCACGATCGGGAGGTCACCCGAGATCCCGAGAGCCCACAGCGCGTCGGGGCCGCCCATGTGACGCGAAAGCAGGTCCGCGGACGGCCGGAACGCCCGATCCGAGTAGAGAACGCGACTCGCAAGGCTCTGGAAGAGGTGTGCTTCGTCGGGCCCGATACCAAGATGGTACAGTTGAATCTGCGCGTGCGTCCACGCCAACGTCGCCGCGCGGTCGAACGTCGCCGCGTCGCGATACTTCTCGGCGAGGTCCAGGGCCTCGGCGCGCGACGGCGCCACAACAGTCGAAAAGGTGATGCGCACGGTGACACCCGGCGGAACGCGCACGCGGCGCCGGAGACTCACAATCGGATCGAGGACCGCGCCGACGGTGTTGGAGAGGGGTTGCCCATCGATCACCGCAGCCGGTGTCCGGATCCCGCGCCCCCGGCCGAGGAAGCGCGCGCGGTCAGTCTCCCATTGCAGTCCGCCAGTCGTCTCGCCATCGACGGCAACCACGTGCGCCAGCCAGACCTGGGCCTCGCCGCGTGACCGAGGCCGGCGTGTCGCTAGCAGAGTGTCGAGTTCGGCTACACACTCCGTCTCCACGCTCAGATTGGAAAATGCCGCGTGGGCCACGTCCGCCGCCGGCGGCGCCAGCACGACTTCGGCGTACGACGTGAGCTCGACCTCCCGGCTCTTCGCGCCGACATTCGCGAGCAATACGCGGCGCACCTCGGCATCGTCCTCCGGCGACACAATCACCTGAAGCGTCGTGCGGATGGCGCGGTCTCGCCGGACGATCTCCGCCCGATCCTCAGAGAACGTGACCTCGTAACCGCCCGGCTCGCCTCCAAGCGGCTGATAGCCGGCCGACCAGCTCTCGCCACTGTCGACGTCCCGAAGGAACACATACGTTCCCCACGCGTCGCGCGTGACGTCTTCCCGCCACCGCGTAATCGCAAGATCGCCCCAGCGGCTGTATCCTGAGCCCGCCGTCGTCAGCATCACTGCATATCGCCCGTTCGAGAGCAGCTGCGTGCGCGGCATCGAACCGTGCGGCGAGGTGAAATGCCTCACGACCGGTGGGATGAACTCGCGCACGTCGGCGACGGCCTGCACCTCTTCCGCGCGCGGTCGAGCGACCGCCACGTCACGCGGCGTCCGCTCCTGCAGCAGCAGCTCGGTGGCCTGGACGATTGGCTCGGCATGGAAGCGCGCGCGCATCCCGCCGTCGTGGAGAACGTTCCCGATCGCGACGATGATCATCCCCTGGTGGTGCGCCATGTAGGCGCGCACCACCGCGAGCTCGGCAGCCTCCGGAAGCCGGGATGCCGTGTAGTCGAGCGCCTCGTAGAAGCCGTAGGCGCCGCTGGCCCCGGCCGCCGCCAAGCGCCGGAAGTTTCGAATCGCGGCCGTCGGATCAACCATGGCTGCCAGGCCTGTCGCATAGGGCGCGATGACGACGTCATCGCTGAGTCCGCGCCGGAGCCCGAGTCCAGGCACACCGAAGCCCGAGTACTGATAGGTCATCTCCAGGTCGCGCGCGTTGTAGGCTGATTCCGACACGCCCCACGGCACGCCCCGCTCGGCGCCATACGTGACCTGCCGGCCGACAACGAGCCGACATGTCTGCTCGAGCAGGCTTCCCGCCGGCGCCCGCATGACGAGCCCTGGCATCAGGTATTCGAACATCGACCCCGACCAGGACACGAGCACGGAATCCTGTTCCACCGGCGTGAGGGCCCGGCCCAGCCGGAACCAATGCGAGACCGGGACGTCGCCTTTCGCGATCGCGACGAAGCTCGTGAGCCGAGCTTCCGATGCGAGGAGGTCGTAGCGACCGGGGTCGAGGCTGCCGTCCGTCATGCGGTACCCAATCGCCAAGAGCTTCCGCATTGGATCGAAGAGAAAGCCGAAATCCATGGCCTCGACGATCGCCCGCGCACTCCGCGCGAGGGTCGTGAGACGGCGAATGAGCGTGTCGGGCATCTCGAGATCCCGCGCGTGGCTTTCGACAGTGGCGCAGAGCGCCTCAGCCCACACGAGGATGCCAGCCTCCGCGCTCACAGGGTCTTCCTCGACCAGCGCGCGCGCGACGCCCGCCACCGTTTGAGCGTGAGCTTTCAGCGCAGCGAGCCGCAACCCCCACCCAAGCGAATCGTGCGGCGGCTCCTGGACCGCCGCCATGATCACGTCGATGGCCTCCTCCAAACGCCCGCGCGTAACCGTGCGCGGGCGCGCATCGCCGGACGGCGCGACAGTCGATTGGTGGACGAGCAGCGCCGTGTCTTCAATCCCGCCGAGCGCCGTGCGCTCGCCGAGGGGCCCGTCTATCATCTCCTCACAGGCGTGCGCAAGCGCGATCAAATGCGCGGCGAGATTTCCGCTATCGACCGACGACACGTACTTCGGGTCGAGAGGACGGCAGTCCTTCGTGTCGTACCAGTTGTAGAAGTGGCCGCGGAAGCGCTCGAGGGCATTCATCGTCCCAATCGTCGCTTCGAGGCGCTCGACCGCGTCGAGCGTTCCGAGCCAGCCGAAATCGCGTGCGGTCATCGTGGACAGCAAATACAGGCCGATGTTCGTGGGCGACGTTCGATGCGCCACGACCGGACTCGGCGTTTCCTCGAAGTTGTCGGGCGGCAGCGCGTGGTCTTCGGGGCCGACGAACGCCGCGAAGAATCGCCACGTCCGACGGGCGATCAATCGGAGCGCTCGCGCATCCGCGAACGAGAGCGGCTGAGTGCTCGTCGTGCGCCGCGGCACGCTGATCCACCGAGCCACCGCGGGCGACGCGGTCCACGACATCAGGAAGGGCAGCGCGGCAGGCCAGGCCTCTGGTCGCCCCCACGCGACGGCAATCGCCGCACCGGCGGCGAGCGCGAGGCCGCCGGCCATTCGATGGCAGAAGCCCCGGAAATCGAGACGGAGACCCGCTTTCGCCTGCGCCGCGGTCACCCATTCCAGCAGCCCGCGATGCGTGACGTACACGCGGACGAGCGTCCGCACGATCGCATCACTCATCAGCCAGGCCTGGTACGTCAGCATCGTGATCGTGAGCCCGATCTGCGAGACGCCCAGGACCATGTCTCTGACGACCGCGCGGACGTGGCTGCGCTTCGAAATGCCGCGCCTCTGAGGGATGAATCCGCCAAACACCGGCACGAACGCGGGCACGGCCGTGGTCGCCAGAACGAAGGCGCTCCACACCGCAGGCGACGTGCCCGGTATCATCCACGCGACCACCAGCGTCAAGAACGCGGCCGGCGCCGACACTGTGCGACGCAGATTGTCCAGCATCTTCCAGCGCCCGACCGCCGGGATTCTGGTTCCGAGAATCCACGGAAGGAGCTGCCAGTCCCCGCGCGCCCATCGGTGCTGGCGCGCCGCCGCGACACCGTAATGTGATGGGGCGCTCTCGAACAGCTCGACGTCCGTGACGAGGCCGGCTCGCGCGAACACACCCTCGAACAAATCGTGGCTCAGGAGCGCGTTCTCCGGCACTCGCCCTAGGAGCGCCGCCTCGAACGCGTCCACGTCGTAAATTCCTTTACCGGTGTATGAGCCTTCCCCCCAGAGGTCCTGATACACGTCGGACACTGCCGCCGCATACGGGTCGATGCCTGCCGGCCCGGACGAGAGGCGCTGGAAAAACGAGCCCTCGCGTCCGGGCAACGGTGGGGTGACTCGCGGTTGAAGCACCGCGTACCCTTCGACAACGCGCTGCCCCCTGGAATCGAACCGCGGCCGGTTGAGGGGATGCGCCATCGTGCCGACCAGCCGATCTACTGCGCCTCTTGGCAGCCGCGTGTCGGCGTCGAGGGTGATGACGTAGTGGACGCCAGAGGGCGCGACGGCGCCCGCCGGCAAGAAGCTGGTATCCGTCGCCCCACGTAGCAGGCGATTCAGCTCGTGGAGCTTGCCGCGCTTGCGCTCCCATCCCATCCATGTTCGCTCGCTCTCGTTCCACAGCCGCCGGCGATGGAAGAGAAGGAATCGTTCGCCGCCATCCGGCGCGGCACCGTGGCGCCGGTTCAAACGTGCGATTCCCTCGCGTGCCGCCCCCAAGGTGTCGTCATCACCCGGCATGGTCTCCCTAGGCGCATCCACCCAGTCGGAGAGGATGGCGAAGCGAAGATCCCCGTCCGAGTTCGCCAAATAATGCACCTCGAGCCGCCCAATCTGTTCTTCGACCTCGGCGCGGTCGGTCAACAGCATCGGCACGACGACGATGGTCCGCAGGCGCGACGGCACGCCATCGCGCAGCTCGAGCCGAGGCAGCACCCCGGGCGTGAGGAGCGCGGTAACGCTTCGATTCAGCAGCGCAATCGCCAGGTCCGAGGCCGGGACGGCCGCCAGAAGCGCGAGCACCAGCAGGCCTACCGCTCCGACGCCGGATGTCCCTCCAGCAAGAAGGGGCAGCGCGAGGATGAAGCCAGTGAGGGCGGCGATCGTTCCCAGATATCCCGGCGTCGCCGCTGCGATGTAGGCGCGAAGCAGCCGACGCCTTCGCGGCGCTCGGTAACCAAGCGCCTGTTCGAAGGCCAGGCGTCCCTTGCCGATGAGGTAGAAGCCGGGGTCGCTCGTCCGGTCATCGTGCACCTCCGCGCTGTGCGTCTGCGCAATGGCCTTGCGCGCGACTTCGAGCTCGGGCCGGCCTGAGCCCCGCGCAATCTCTTCGATCGCATGCCGATAGCTGTCGCGGGTCGCGAAGTCCATCGCGCCGTAGTTCGGGCCCGCTCGTAACACCCCGTCGACGAGACTGACACTCTCGAAGAACTCCGTCCAGTCCAAGGCGGACATGAGGCTCATACTCGTGATCACGTTGCGGACAGTCACGTTCATCGCGGCCTGCCGCTGATGCTCGACGCGGACGATGTCGTCGGACGTCGTCCCCTCCGCCTCCAGTCGTCGGTCGAGCCAGAGAAGCGCCGGGGTCGATGCGGGATCTTGCTCCCGTAGCCGCTGGACGAGCTGCACCGCGAAGGCGGTCACCAGCGGACCGCTCTCGAATTGCGCAAGGCCCCTCACTGTCGGCGCGAGGGCACCGTCGCCGACGCCGAGTAAATCGTCCGCTAGGGCGTCGGCCTCCTGGCGCGCCGCGCGCCCGCGAACGATGCTCTCTGCCAGGCGACGAAGATTCTCGACGAGTACGACGCGCAACGTGATCGCCACCGCCCACAGCTCGCCGATGGTCAGCGGCTGCACGCGCTGGTACGCGTGCACGAACCGCCGGAGCGTTTCGGGATCGAACCGGCTATCGGTATGGGCAACGAATGCCCAGGCGATTCCGTAGACCTGCGGATAGCCGGCGAGCGGTCCCTCGGCTAGCTTGGGCAGCTCTCGATAAAACCCGGGCGGCAGGTCGTCGCGGATCTCACGCAGCTGTTCGTCCACGACGTGAAAGTTGTCGACGAGCCATTCTGCCGCCGGTTCGATCGCGCGCTCCTCACGGATGGCGTTGGCGATCACGCGATACGACTCGCGGAGCACGCGACCGTTGTCCTCGACACGCGGCAATAATCGCCGCCCCCTGCCTGAGCGCTTCATGACGCGCTGGGCGGCCGCCAGGCTCTCGGCGTGCTGCTCGAGGCGCTCGATGCCGAAGAGCTCGGCACGGATGGGGTTCTCGAGAGACTTCTGTCCGATGAGCATGCTGCCTTTCCTAGCCCAAGAACCTAAGGCTGGGCGGACTCAGAAACGGGGAGGACCGCCAGCGCAGGCTGATTGACCTAGAGCTAGCATAAGATTGTCTATCCAAGACCAGAAGAGAAGCGTTTTCGTTCAGCCAGGATTCGCGATATGGACTTACTTCCGTCCCCGAACACAGCAAACGGCCCTTGCCGTCAACCGCAAGGGCCGCATTGCCTGTGCCTGGATGTCCGGGCCTAGAAGTCCCCCCCGTACGGCATCGCGGGAGCCGCAGCCGCCTTCTCCTCCGGCAGGTCGGTGATCAGCGCCTCCGTCGTGAGCAGCAGGCCGGCCACCGACGCCGCGTTCTCGAGCGCGACGCGCTCGACCTTGGTCGGATCGATGATGCCAGCCTGGATCATGTCCACGAACTGCAGCGACTCCGCATCGAAGCCGCGGGTCACGCCCTTCTCAGCCTTGACCTTCTCCACCACCACGCTGCCCTCGAGCCCGGCGTTCTCCACGATCCGGCGGATGGGCTCCTCGAGGGCACGCCGGACAATCATGGCACCAACCTTCTCGTCGCCCTCGAGCTTGAGGGCGTCGACGCTGGACGCCGACCTCAACAGCGCCACGCCGCCGCCCGCCACGATGCCTTCCTCGACCGCGGCACGGGTGGCGTTGAGCGCGTCCTCGACGCGGGCCTTCTTCTCCTTCATGGCCGTCTCGGTCGCGGCGCCGACCTTGATGATCGCCACGCCGCCGGCCAGCTTGGCCAGGCGCTCCTGCAGCTTCTCCTTGTCGTAGTCGGAGGTGGTCTCCTCGATCTGGGCGCGGATCTGCTTGATGCGCCCTTCGATGGCCGCCGTCTTGCCGGCTCCGTCGACGATGGTGGTGTTGTCCTTGTCGACCACCACCTTCTTAGCCTTGCCCAGGTCCTCCAGCTTGAGGTTCTCCAGCTTGATCCCTAGGTCCTCGGTGATGGCCTTGCCGCCGGTCAGGGTCGCGAGGTCCTCCAGCATGGCCTTGCGGCGGTCGCCGAATCCGGGCGCCTTCACGGCCGCGCAGTGCAGCGTGCCGCGGAGCTTGTTGACCACGAGGGTGGCCAGCGCCTCACCCTCGACGTCCTCGGCGACGATCAGCAACGGCTTGCCCACCTGGATCACCTGCTCCAGCAGCGGCAGCATGTCCTTCATCACGCTTAACTTCTTCTCGTAGATCAGGATCAGCGCGTCTTCGAGCACGCACTCCATCCGCTCGGCGTCGGTGGCGAAGTACGGGGAGAGATAGCCACGGTCGAACTGCATGCCCTCGACCACATCCAGCGCGGTCTCGGCCGACTTCGACTCCTCGACGGTGATCACACCGTCCTTGCCCACCTTCTCCATGGCCTCGGCAACCAGGTTGCCGATCGTCTTGTCGTTGTTGGAGGCGATGGAGGCGACCTGGGCGATCTCCTTCTTGTCCTTCGTGGACTTCGACATCTTTCTCAGCTCAGCCACGACGACCTCGACGGCCTTGTCGATGCCCCGCTTGAGCCCCATGGGGTTGGCGCCGGCCGTGACGTTCTTCAGGCCCTCGCGGACAATGGCCTGGGCCAGCACGGTGGCCGTGGTGGTCCCGTCACCCGCGATGTCGGAAGTCTTGGAGGCCACCTCCTTGATCATCTGGGCCCCCACGTTCTCGTAGTGGTTCTGCAGGTCGATTTCCTTGGCGACCGTCACCCCGTCCTTCGTGATGGTCGGGCTGCCGTACTTCTTGTCGATCACGACGTTCCGCCCCTTCGGGCCCATGGTGGCCTTGACGGCCGACGCCATGATGTTCACCCCGCGGAGCAGGGCGGCGCGGGCCTCGTCGCTGAACAGGACTTGCTTTGGCATGGCTATGTTCCTCCCAAATGTGTGCAATCGGTCAACAGCGGCTGAGCCGCCAGTTTATGAGCCGAGAACGCCGAGGACGTCTTCCTCCTTCATGATGAGGTACTCCTCGCCGTCCAGCTTGACCTCACTGCCCGAGTACTTGCCGAACAGGATGCGATCGCCGGCCTTCACGTCCAGCGGGGTCTTCTTGCCGTCCTCGGTCACCTTGCCCTTGCCGACCGCAACGATCTTGCCCTCCTGCGGCTTCTCCTTCGCGGTGTCGGGGATGATGATGCCGCCGCGCCGGGCCTCTTCCTCCTCAATTCGCTTCACTAGGATGCGGTCGTGGAGCGGATGCAATTTCGTCTTCGTTGCGCGAGCCATGGTGCGGGTACCTCCCTTTTCCAGGTGTGTGTGAGCGCGGACGGTGGAGGCCTTCGAGCCGATTCACACCCCCCGGCGCGCGCCAGGGGGTGGGAGAGTTCACGTCCCTAGGCGTGCGCGGGCCAGACCTTGCGCTGGGCGACGATCACGAGGGCTGCCCCGACGAACGCGGCGACAACCATCCCGACCCTCCCCGGAGAGGCCCCCAGGGCCTGGAAGATCCAGCTCCCCAAGAAGCTGCCGCCGACCCCGAGCATGACGTCTCGGAGCAGCCCGAACCCTCCGCCCTTCACGGCAATCCCGGCCAGCCAACCGACGATTAGGCCTACGAGAACCGATGTCGCGACCATTTCCAAGTTCATGATTCGTCCTCCTTAGACCGGGGTCCTCCGGTCTTGCCCGCTGCAATGTTTCACTTGACTAGTTATATATCATATTATAAATTATATAGCAAGTATAAAATATATATATGAGACAGACCGCAGCAATCGCGGGCGTTCAACTGTTAGCCGGCCGGGGCCGGCGGAATCCGGAGGCGGTGATGCTGGAAAACAGAGCAAAAGTCCTCCTCCTTCTCTCCCAAGACATCGTCAACCGGGCTCGAGTCTTTGCGGGGAAGGCCACGATCGCGCTCAAGCTCCCGATCAGTCTTCAGATCGTCCTCCGGGCCCTCATTGAGGAGGGACTGAAGCGGGATGGCCACCCCGCCCTGCTCGCCAATGTCGAGCGCCAGGCGAGGGCCGTTCGCCACAAGCGGAGCCTGGCGCGTCGACCTGGGGCTGAGGGGACCTGAGGAATCTCCGGTCTGGAACTCCGCAGGGG
>Ga0137374_10001040_pt1 | contig 30814 bp, 30 predicted proteins | sample SagtaG_20_FD_104811 | JGI IMG/M metagenome (GOLD analysis project Ga0137374, IMG submission 104811) | Vadose zone soil microbial communities from Sagehorn Ranch, Mendocino, California, USA - Sage1_R_100_16 metaG | ecosystem: Environmental > Terrestrial > Soil > Vadose zone | place: USA... | reverse complement strand
TCGCCACCGACAGCGACGGAAATCCGGTCCAGGGAGACGAGGTTGCGATGCGCGCGACACCCGAATCGACGACCGTGACCACACCGTCCACGGTGATCGACGACTCCGCGACGTTGGTGGCGAGCACGATCTTCCGGCGGTCGGCGGGGCGAACCGCGCGCGTCTGGTCGTCGAGCGGCATGTCCCCGTGCAGCGGCAGCACGAGCGTGTCGGACAGGCCCGGCAGAGCGGCCAGCGCCTCCTGCGCGCGCCGAATCTCACCTGCGCCGGGCAGAAAAACCAGCACGTCGCCGTCGGGCTCGGTGCGAACCGCACGGCGCACGGCGGCCACGACCTGCTGATCGAGCGGGCGCTGTTCGGGCTGGTCGGCGTACTCGATGTCGACGTCGAAGCGCCGGCCGGGTGAGTGGACATGAACGGCGCCGCCGGCGGCAGCGAGAAAATCGTGGACTGGCTTGGCATCGACGGTTGCGGACATCGCGACCACCCCCAGCTCGGGTCGCGAGGTCTCACGCAACCGGCGCAGCCAGGCCAACGCCAGGTCGGTGGCGACGTGCCGCTCGTGAATCTCGTCGATGACGACCGCGGCGACGCCCGGCAGCGTGGGGGCAGCGAGCAGCCGGCGCAGGAAAAGCCCCTCGGTCAGAAAGTGAAGGCGGGTGTTCGGACCGGCGACCTCGTCGAAGCGGACCGCGTAGCCGACCGTCGTTCCCGGCCGTTCCCCGAGCTCGTCGGCCACACGGACGGCGGCCAATCGGGCGGCCAGCCGGCGCGGCTCGAGCACCCAGATCTGCCCTTGCCCGCGCGGGTAGACGTCGAGGAGACTTCGCGGGACGCGGGTGGTCTTGCCCGCACCCGGTGGCGCCTCGACGACGACCGAGCGCCCGGCCCGAAGCGCCTCGCGGATTTCGGCGAGGGAGTCGTCGATGGGCAAAGAGCTCGTCAAGCTTGTGCCAGCGGTCGATGAAGGTCGAAGTGAGGCGAACCGTAGCGAGGCGGAGGTGGGTGAAACGACATTGGACATGATAGTCCCGGACAGACCGTGAAGCTGCCCGGCGGACCGGCTCCGGCGCCAGATCGCCGAGTTGGGCGCCGGCGGGCGCGATCGATCGTCGCGGGCGGCGCCTGACAGGTCCCGCGCCGCCGGCTAATCTCCGGGCATCGTGGCCGCTGCGATCGACGTTGCCCAGCTGACGTTCGCATATCCGGGCGCGGAGGCGCCCGTGTTTCGCGAGCTATCCATCGCGATTCCGGCGGGCGCGCGCTGCCTGCTGCTGGGCGCGAATGGGGTCGGCAAAAGCACGCTGCTGCGGCTGGTGGCCGGCAAGCACATGTTGCCGGGCGAGCCGGTGCGCGTGCTGGGCCGACCCGCGTTCTCGGACACCACCCTCGCCGCCGAGGTCGCGTTCCTGGGCGGCCCGTTCCCGTTCGCGGCCGACATCAGCGTGGGCGCGATGCTGGCCGGGCGGCCGGGCATCGATCCCGGCCGACGCGCGCGGGTCATGGACATCCTGGACGTCGACCCCGCCTGGCGGATGCATCGCGTCTCCGACGGTCAGCGTCGGCGTGTCCAGGTCCTCCTCGATCTCGAGCGCACGCTCCGGGTCGTCCTGCTCGACGAGGTCACCGCCGAGCTGGACGTGCTGGCGCGCGCCGACCTGCTCGCGTTTCTGCGCGAGGAGAGCGTCGCCCGCGGCCTGACCGTGGTCTATGCAAGCCACGTCTTCGACGGGTTGGCGGACTTCGCGACCCACGTCGCGTTCCTGTCCCCGGGCCGACTGCGTTGGTTTTCCCCGACCGCCGACCTGCTCGCCGCCCAGAGCCTGCCGCTGCGCGAGCTGGCGGAGAAGTGGATGCGCGAAGATCGTCGGACGAAACCGGTGAATCCGTGAAACCGGGGGAGCGATCCGGTAGTCTTGCGCCTGGATGGACATCACCGCGGACCATGTCCGTGTCGCCCTGCTGTCGTTGATCGCGTTCGTGGTCTCGGTCTCGGTGCACGAGTTCGGACACGCGTTCGTCGCCGATCGGCTGGGGGATCGGATTCCGCGCCTACAAGGTCGGCTGACGCTGTCGCCCGGCGCCCACATCGATTTGATCGGGACGATCGTGATGCCGCTGTTGGGCGCGCTGGCGCCCGGCAGTTTTCCCATGCTTGCGTGGGGCAAGCCGGTGCAGACCAGCCCCGCGAACTACACCCGGCGGCTGTCGATGCGCACCGGCCACATGCTGGTCGCGGTGGCGGGTCCGCTCATGAACCTCTTGCTCGCGATCGCGGGGTCAATCGTATTCGTCGTGCTCGGCAAGATCGGGGTGCTGAATGACGCGGTGGCCGACGCGCTCGTGCGATACGTGCTCGCGCTCAACCTCTCGCTCATGTTTTTCAACCTGCTTCCGGTGCCGCCGCTCGACGGGGGGACGGTGCTGGCCGGGATCCTGCCCGACTCGTTGCAGTTCATCATCCAGCCGCTCGAGCGCTACGGAATTATCCTGCTGTTCGTGTTGATGTACTCTGGCGCGGTCGGTCACCTCATGCGGCCTGCTTATCATTTGACGGCGATGTGGACGGGGGCACTGCTCCACATGGTGGGCGCGTGAGCGCGGACTCCGGTCACGTCTCGTACCGCATCGCGCTGCCCGAGTTCGAGGGGCCGCTCGATCTCTTGCTGCACCTGTGCAAGACGCACGAGCTGGACATCGTCAACATCCCGATCGCGTTCGTCACCGAGAAGTACCTCGAAGAGCTCGAGCGCATGCAGTCCTACTCGGTCGACGTGGCGGCCGACTATCTGGTGATGGCGGCGACGCTCGCGTACCTGAAGTCGCGCGAGCTCGTGCCCACGCCCGAGCCGCTCGAGATGACCGGCGAGGACGGCGAGCCCGAGCTTGACCCGCGGCAGGAGCTGATCCGCCGGTTGCTCGAGTACCAGAAATACAAGGACGCCGCCGAGCAGCTGTCGGGACGGCCGATCGAGGGCCGGACCGTGTTCGCGCGCGGGGTCCCGATCGAGGCCGACGGCGGCGAGCGTCCGTTCGCCGATCAGTCGGTGTGGAAGTTGATCGCGGCGTTCGGTCGGCTGCTCGAGAAGTCGGGGGGGGCGCACGTCCACGACGTGGTCGTCGATCGGATCTCGATCGGCGATCGCATCAACCAGCTCGTCGACCGTCTCGAGGGACAGGGCGGATCGTTCCGGTTCGACAGCTGCTTCGACTTGACGCTGCCGGAGGTCGAGCTGCGCAACCAGATCGTGGTGACGCTGCTCGCGATCCTCGAGCTCGCGCGGCTCAAGGTCATCCGAGTGCTGCAGGCCGAGGGCGACGGGGCCAGCGACGAGACGCTGTTCATCGCGCAGGTCGCCGGGGCTTCGATGGAGGCCGCGCGTCGGGTTGCGGTGACGTCCGCGGACGGCGAAGCTTCAGTAGCGGACGAGCCAGAGCCAGCGGCCGAGGTAGAGCCAGAGGCCAAGCCAGCGGAAACGGCAGAGGAAACGGGACCGAATGAAGAAACGCAAGACGCCTAGCGCAGAGGATCGGCAAGACCGGCAAGATGGGGAAGACGAGACGCCGGCCGCGGCCGCGGGCGAAGAACCGGCCGCCAAGGCTGTCGACGACGAAACCACGGCGCCAGAGATCACCGAGGTGGACGCCGCCCCCGAGGACGAGTGGGACGATCCCACGCGCGAGGTGGACGCCGCACAGCAGGCCGCGCTGGCGGTTCAGTCGGCCGACGAGGCGGCGGTCGCCGACGCGGATGCCACGGCCGAGGAGGGACGCGCCGCCGCGGGCCGCCTCGAGAGTGTGGTCGAGAGCCTGCTGTTCGCGAGCGACCGGGCGCTCGGTATCGCCGAGCTTAAGCGCCTGACCGGCGAGCGAGAGGGCGCGAAGCTCACGATGGCACTCGAGATGCTGCGCTCTCGCCGTCAGGACAGCGGCATCCAGGTGATCCCGGTCGCCGGCGGCTGGCACTTGCGGACGCACCCCGACAATGTTCCCTGGGTATCGCGGCTCGTGGCGGGACGACCGCAGCGGCTGTCGCGCGCGCTGATGGAGACGCTGGCGATCGTCGCCTACCGGCAGCCGGTGACGAGGCCGGAGATCGACGAGATCCGCGGTGTCGACTGTGGCCCGGTGCTGGGGACGTTGCTCGAGCGCGGTCTGATTCGGATGATCGGCAAGAAGGAAGAGGTCGGCCGTCCCATCCTGTACGGGACGTCACCGGAGTTCCTGCGTTTGTTCAGCCTCAAGGACCTCGGCGAGCTACCGACGCTGCGCGAGTTCCACGAGCTCAACGAGACCGAGATGGCCAAGGTCGACGCCGAGGCGCCGCCGCGCGGCGCGGAAGCGGGCGAAACGCCCGCGGGCGAAGGCCAGGGCGGCGACGTGGCCGCTCCCAGTGCAAAGCCGGCGCCCCGCGCGCTGGATCCGGAGGAGGACGACGAGCTTCTGTCCGAGCTCGAGCGTGCGGCGGGCGCCGCCGCCAAGGCCACGGGAGCGGCCGCGGCCGCGAATGAGGGCAAGCCCGCAGACGGCGACGAACCTGCCGGCAGCGCGGGCTGAGGCAACGCGCCAGTGCGGCTCTCGCGGTTCCTCGCCCAGGCGGGGGTGGCTTCGCGGCGCAAGGCCGAGGCGCTGATCGCGTCAGGCGCGGTCCGCGTTAATGGCGTGGCGGTCACCACGCTGGGCACCACGGTCCGTTCCGCAAAGGATCGTATCGACGTGAACGGCAAACGGGTGGTGGCCGAGACTCCCATCTACCGTCTGATGCTGAAGCCGCGCGCGTGCCTGGCGACGCTGACCCCGAGCCGGGAACGCCCAACGCTGGCGCGCTATGTTCGGGACGCCGAGCCAGGGCTGGAAGTGGTCGCGCCGCTCGACTTCCCGTCCGAGGGCGTCGTGTTGCTGACGACAGACGGCGAGCTCCGTCAGGCGATCGGCAAGGGCGGCGGACGGTCGGCCAAGTTACCGATGACGTACCACATCAAGCTTCAGGGCTTAGTGAAGGCCGATGCGATCGCGCGCATCGCCCGCGGCTGGCGGGCGGAAGGCCGGCCGGTGAAGCCTATCTCCGTCGAGGCGATCGCGACGACCGAGAAGAACACCTGGGTCGAGATGATAGTCGCGGAGGCGCGGTCGCGCGCGCTGAAGGCGGCCGGCGAGCTCATCCGTCACACGGTCCTCAAGATCTCTCGCGTCCGCCTCGGCGGCCTGTCGTTCGAAGGCCTCAAGATGGGCGGCTGGCGCGATCTGACCAAGTCGGAGATCGCCGATCTCCGCCGGCGCGCCGGCCTCGAATGAGACGCGTGGGGGAGAGCGAGCTCGAACGCGTCGAGCGCAGCGCGGCTTTGCCGCGCGGAGCTGATCGCGGGAGGTGCGGAACCCTCCCAGGGTTCCGAATTAGATGATAAAACCCGGCGCGTGCCGGCGAAAATCTCACGCGCGCTGATCTCGGTCTCCGACAAGACCGGCCTCGTCGACTTCGCGCGGCGGCTCGCCGCGGCGGGGATCGAGATTCTATCGACGGGCGGAACCGCCAAGACGCTGGCCGGTGCCGGCATCGCCGTCCGCGAGGTCAGCGACTTCACCGGCGCGCCCGAGATCCTCGACGGGCGGGTGAAGACGCTGCACCCGCGCGTCCACGGCGGCATCCTGGGGCGGCCTACCTCCGCGCACCGCGCGGAGATGGAGAAGGCGGGCATCGTCCCCATCGATATCGTGGTCGTGAACCTGTATCCGTTTCGCGAGACCGTCGCGCGCGGTGCGCCGTTCGACGAGGTGATCGAGAACATCGACATCGGCGGCCCGGCGATGATCCGGTCGGCCGCCAAGAATCACGAGCGCGTGGCCGTCATCGTCGACCCCGCGGACTACGCGCCGGTGGCCGCGGAGATCGAGGCGGCGGGCGAGGTTTCGGCGGCGACTCGATACCGGCTGGCCCGCGCGGCGTTCGCCCACACCGCCGCGTACGACGGCGCCATCGCGTCGCACCTCGGACGGCTGGCGAGCCCGGACGCCGCGCTCGCCGACTTTCCGGACACGCTGAGCTTGTCCGGTACGCTGGCGCGCGGGCTACGTTACGGGGAGAACCCGCACCAGAAGGCTGCGTTCTACGGCACTTCTGGCGGGGCGCGCGGTCCGTCGCTGGCCCGCGCCGAGGTGCTGCAGGGCAAGGAGCTCTCGTACAACAACCTCTTGGATCTCGACGCAGCGCTTCGCCTGTGCGCGGAGTTCGCCGAGCCGGCGGCTGTGATCATCAAGCACAACAACCCGTGCGGCGCCGCGATCAGCGTTGCGGGCGTGGTCGACGCCTACCGGCGTGCGCTCGAGACCGATCCGGTGTCGGCGTTCGGAGGCATCGTCGCCGTCAACCGGCCGGTCGACGACGAGCTGGCGCGCGAGCTGTCCGAGACCTTCCTAGAGTGCGTGATCGCGCCGTCGTTTACCGCCGACGCGCTGGCGCTTTTGGCGACCAAGAAGAACCTGCGCCTCTTGGCGTGCGAGATCGCGCCCGAGCCGCCCGGAACTCTCGAGCTGCGAAGCGTCGCCGGCGGCTGGCTGGTACAGACCCGCGACGACGCGACCGCCGCCGCGAAGGACGCGCGCGTGCTGTCCAAGCGCGCGCCGACGCCCGACGAGCTGCGCGACCTCGATTTCGCTTGGCGCGTCTGCAAGCACGTCAAGTCCAACGCCATCGTGTTCGTGGCCGGCGGCCGCACGCTGGGGGTGGGCGCGGGCCAGATGTCGCGCGTCGATTCGGTGCGCATCGCGGTGTCCAAGGCACGGGCGCCGCTCGCCGGCTCGGTCGTCGCGTCGGACGCATTCTTCCCGTTTCGCGACGGCGTCGACGAAGCGGCCAAGGCGGGCGCGGTGGCGGTCATTCAACCCGGGGGCTCGATGCGCGACGCCGAGTCGGTGGCCGCCGCGGATGAGCACGGCATGGCGATGGTCGCGACCGGCGAGCGCCACTTTCGGCACTGATGCGCGTCCTCCTCATCGGATCGGGCGGCCGCGAGCACGCGCTGGCCTGGAAGATCGCGCAGAGCCCGGCCTGTGCCGAACTGGTGGTCGCTCCTGGTAACCCCGGCATCGCCACCCTTCCGAATGTCCGATGCATCCCGATCTCGGCGGTTGCGGTGCCCGAGCTCGTCGCCGCCGCGGTGGCGGAGCGCGCCGACCTAGTGGTGTGCGGGCCCGAGGCCGCGCTCTCGGCCGGGCTGGGCGACGCCGTGCGCGCGGCCGGCATCCCGTTCTTCGGCCCGTCGCGCGCGGCGGCCGAAATCGAATCCTCGAAGGCGTTCGCGAAGGACTTGATGAAGCAGGCGGGCGTTCCCACCGCCGGATACGGTGTGTTCGACGACCTCGCCGCCGCGGAGGCGTTCATCGATGGTCAGCCGGGGCCGGTGGTGGTGAAGGCCGACGGGCTGGCGGCGGGGAAGGGCGTGGTCGTGACCACGACCAGGCAGGAAGCCAAGGCCGCGGCGCGGCTGATGCTCGCGGAAGGCGCCTTCGGATTGGCCGGCGCGCGCGTCGTGATCGAGGAACGGCTCGACGGCCGCGAGGTCACGATGATGGCGCTGTGCGACGGCACGCGCATCGTCCTGCTGGCGTCCTCCGAGGATCACAAGCCGGTGCACGACGGCGACCAGGGCCCGAACACGGGCGGTATGGGCACCGTGTCGCCGTCGGCGCTTGTCGACGATCGCCTCGCGCACGAGCTCCTCGAGCGGCTGTTCGTGCCCACGCTGCGCGCGCTCACCGACGCGGGCCGCCCGTTCCGCGGTCTCCTTTACGGCGGTCTCATGCTGACGCCCGACCGCGGCCCGATGGTCATCGAGTGGAACGCGCGGTTCGGCGATCCCGAGACCCAGGTCGTGTTGATGCGACTCGACGACGATTTGCTGCCTTGGCTGGCGGGCGCCGCCCGGGGCGTGATGCCGCCTGGCGTCCCGCGTGTCCGGCCCGACGCCGCGGTGTGCGTGGTGCTCGCCGCCGCCAACTACCCGGGGACGCCCCGGCTCGGCGACGAGATCACGGGGTTGCCCGTGCCGACCGACGAGCTCGTGGTGTTTCATGCCGGCACCGGCCGCGACGGCGGCGGTCGCGTGGTGACGGCGGGCGGACGGGTCCTCGGCGTCACCGCGCGCGGCGCAGATGTCGCGGCCGCCCGCGCCCGCGCCTATGGCGCGATCGACGGCATTCATTTCGAAGGCATGCACTTCCGAGGGGACATCGGCATGAGAGGGAACAGATGAGCAAAGACGACCGACTCGACGTCGCCATCATGATGGGCTCGAAATCAGACCTCGGGACCATGAAGCCCGCGGCCGACGTGCTGACCGGACTCGGCCTCGTCGTCGAGATCCGGGTTCTGTCGGCGCACCGCACGCCGGAGGAGACCGCGGCGTTCGTGAAGGATGCCGGTCGCCGCGGTGTCAAAGCGTTCATCTGCGGGGCGGGCGGCGCCGCGCACCTCGCGGGTGCGGTCGCCGCTCACACCCTGCGGCCGGTGATCGGCGTGCCGGTCCCTGGCGGCACGCTGGGCGGCCTGGATTCGCTGTTATCGACGGTGCAGATGCCCCCGGGCATGCCCGTCGCGACGGTCGCGATCGGCGGCGCCGAGAACGCGGGCCTGCTGGCGGCGCAAATCATCGCGCTCTCCGACCCGGCTTTGGCTACTAAGGTCGAGGCAGAGCGCGCCACGCGCCGCAAAAAGGTGCTCGACAGCGACGCCGAGGTCCGGGGCGGGCACGCATAGAGGCGTCCCCGGTGGCGCACGCCTTCGACGAAGAGATCACGTTCGCGGTGGCCGCGCTCCGGCGCGGCGAGATCGTTGCGTATCCGACCGAAACGTTCTACGGACTCGGCGTCGACGCGCTCGACGAGCTGGCGCTCGCGCGGCTGCGCCAGCTCAAGGGCCGCGGCGAGAAGGCGATCTCGGTGATCGTCGACGGCCCCGCGATGCTGCGCAAGCTGTGCGCGAAGGTGCCGCCGCGTGCGTCGGCGTTGATGCTCCGTTACTGGCCAGGCGCGCTGACCATCGCCTTGCCAGCGAAGCGCGGCTTGCCCGCGCCCCTGGTCTCCGATGGGTGCGTCGCGGTTCGCCGTTCGTCACACCCGACGGCGCAGGCGTTGGTCGCGCGCTTCGGCCGTCCGCTCACCGCCACGAGCGCTAACCTGTCGGGCCAGCCGGCCACGACCACGGCCGAGGCGGTCGAGGAGGCATTCGAGGGGCGCTGCCGCGTGCTCCACGGGGGCGCGACCGCCGGCGGCGCCCCGAGCACCCTGGTGCGCGTACTCGGCAACGATCGGGTGGAAATACTGCGCCGCGGCGCTGTCGAATTGTCGACAGAGGATCTCCGAGGTTCGTGATAAGACGTGGGCAGAGATATGGCTGAGATCGCGCCCTTTTCCGGCCTTCGCTACCGGCCCGACGGCGCTCCAGATCTCGCGACCGTCCTCGCACCTCCCTACGACGTCATCGGTGAGAGCGAACGGCGTGCGCTCGAGGCGCGTAGCCCCCACAACGTCGTGCGACTGGAGTTGCCGCGCGGAGAGGACGACGGGCGCTACCCGGCGGCCGCCGGCCTGCTGCGCGCCTGGGTGACCGAGGGGATTCTGCGGTCCGACGATCGGGACGCGTTCTATGTCTACGAGCAGCAGTTCAGCTACGCCGGCAAGAGCTACACGCGGCGCGGCTTCTTCGCGGCGGTCCGGCTCGAGCCTTTCGACCGCCGCGTGGTGCTGCCGCACGAGCACACGCTGTCGGGTCCCAAGGAAGACCGGCGCAAGCTGTTGCGCGCGACGCGCACGCAGCTCTCCCCCATCTTCGGCCTCTACCGCGACGCGGACAACGCCGCCGGTGCCGTGGTGGATGCGGCGATCGCCCAAACGCCGACCGTCACGGCGGCCACCTCGGACGGGGTCCGGCATCGGCTTTGGGTGCTGACCGACGCGGACGCGATCGCGAAGCTGGGCGGGTTGCTCGCGCCCAAGCAGATCCTGATCGCCGACGGCCACCACCGCTACGAGACCATGTTGGGCCTGCGATCGGAGCTCCGCCCGGCCGGCGCGACGGGGGTGGCGCCGTCGGACTACGCGATGATGTACCTCGCGCGCGCCGAGGATCCGGGGCTGCTGGTGCTGCCGACGCATCGCCTGGTCAGGGGACTAGTCGGATTCGACCTCGCAGGCCTGTGCGCGGCGGCGAAGGCGGCGTTCGACATCACCGGTGGCGACGAGCGCACGGCGGACGCCATCGAGGCGCGGCTCGCCCGCGAAGGCGCGAGCGGCCGGGTCGCGTTCGCGGTGCGCGTGCCGGGCGAATCGGCGACCACGTGGTTCTCGCTCAAATCGATCGTCGATCTGTCGGCGCTCGGGCCGCCCAGCCTGCGAAAGCTCGACGTGACCGTGCTCCACGGCGTGATCCTGAGCTCGCTGTTGGGCATCGATGCCGCCGCGCTCGCGAGCCAGACCAACCTCGCGTACACCCACGATACGCGCGATGCGATCGAGCGCATCGCGGCGGGCGAGGCGCAGGTCGGCTTCCTGATGAACGCGACCAAGGTGGACGAGGTGCTGGCCGCGTGCGAGGCGGGCTTCGTGCTGCCGCAGAAGTCGACCTACTTCCTGCCCAAGCTCGCGACCGGACTGGTGATGTACCGGCTCGACGGGCCTGCGCCCCGCGCCGCGCGCTGAAGCAGGCCCGCGTGGCCGCTCCCGAGCCCTCCGGCCGCTCCGATCTCGGTGAGGACGTCACCGCGGACGCGTTGCTCGACGGCCGCGTCCGCATCTTTCAGCCCGCGCGCGGCGCGCGCATGAGCCTCGATCCGGTCTTGCTCGCGGGCTTCATCGCGCCGCCGTACGGCCGTTTCCTGGACATCGGCTGCGGCACCGGCGTGGTGTCGTTCCTGCTTCTCGCCCGCGACCCGGCCGCGACCGGCGTCGGTGTCGAGCTTCAACCCCGCCTGGCGGCGCTCGCCGAGCGCGGCCGCAACGAGAACGACTGGCGCGGGCGGCTCGACGTGGTCGCCGGTGACGTCCGCAATCTGGCCGCGACGCTCGGCGCGGCGAGCGCCGACCTGGTCGTCACCAACCCGCCGTTTCGCCCTGTGCGCGAGGGCAGTCTCTCGCCCCACCGCGAGCGCGCCCTGTCGAATCACGAGCTGGCGCTGTCGCTCCCCGAGTGGCTCGACGTCGCCGCCCACGCGGTCCGCCCGGGCGGGCGTGTCGCCGCGATTTTTCCGGCCGAGCGCGCGGACGAGCTCCTGCGCGCGATGCGCACCCGGCAACTGGCGCCCGCGCGCGTGCGTTATGTCCACCCGCGCGAGGGACAGTCGGCTTTGCGTGTGTTGGTGGAGGCCGAGCGAGGAGGCTCGCGCGCCCAGCTGATCGAGACGCCGCTCGTCGTGCACGGCGGCGCGGGGCGATTCACGGACGAGGTGCGGCGGATGCTGGGGGCGCAGGGCGCTGCGGCGAGCGGCGACGACTAGGGTGTCGCCGCCGGTGCTGCAGCCGGTGCCGCAGCCGGCGCGGCGGCGGTTTCCTTGCTGTCCTTGAGCGCGTCGTCGATCGGGGGGAGGTCGTCGAGGTTGGGGACCAGCGTGATCTCGATGCGGCGGTTCTTCGCCATGTTCTCGGGCGTGTCGTTGGCGACGACGGGTGACTGCTCGGCGTAGCCGGCGGCGGACACCCGCTTTGACTCGAGGCCGGCGCCGATCATGAAGTTCACGACCTCGACCGCGCGCGCCGTCGACAGGTCCCAGTTCGAGCGGAACTTCTTGGACTTGATCGGGACGTTGTCGGTGTGGCCGGCGACCTGGAAGTTGCGGTTCGGGATGCTCTTGAGCACCGTGGTTACCTGCGTGAGCGCCTCTTTGCCCTCGGGCTTGAGATCGGTCTTTCCCGGGTCGAACAGGATCTTGTCGCCGAGGCGCACGATCATCCGGTTCTCGCGGATCTCCACCTGCAGCTTGCCGGAGTCGGTGAGCGCCTTGAACTGCGTCACCAGCTTGCGGAACTGCGCCGCGCGCTCTTCGGCCTGCGCCTGCGCTTTCTTCAGCTCCTCCATGCGCTTCTGCGCGGACGCGAGCTCACCGCCCAGGGTGCCGCGCTCGGTCTCGAGGCGCGACACGTCCTGGCCCAGCGCCGACAGCTTCTGGGTCGCCATCCCGAGCTTGTCGAGGTCGCGCTTGTGCTGTGAGAGCTCCTTTTCGAGCTCGCTCTGCGTCTCGGCGAGCTTCAGTTTCTGCGCGTCGCGGTCCTTAAGCGCGGCGTTGTGCACTTCCTCGTCGATGCCGCAACCGACGGTCGACGACGCCGCGAGCGCCGCGGCCAGAAACAGGAACGTGAACGGGGATCGGGGTGTCATTTCGTTCCTCCTTTGCGCGCGACGGGCCGTCCGGCGGGCGCCTGCCCGAACAGCCGATCGACGATGGCATCCAGCGATGCGGTCGACACCGGGCTCTGCCCCGGCGGAAAATCCCATCCCACGTTGGCCGCCAGCCGCGCGCGCACCTCGCCCTTACCGTGGCCGAGCCGATGCAAGAGCGCGGCGCGCTCCTCGAGCTCGGTGCGGTACATGGTTTCGCGACGCGCGCGTTCGGTCTTGGCGACCTCGGGGTTCCTGCGGGGCTCCATCCAATCGAACGGCGCCTTCGACATGGGCGGCTACTTTACTCCCTCGGCGCGCTTGGCAGCTTGCCAAAGACGCTCGAGCTCGTCGTGGTCGGCGTCGCGCACGGCGCGGCCCTCGGCGGCGAGCGCGGTCTCGAGATGCCGAAATCTTCGCGCAAACCGATCGGTCGAGTCGCGCAGCGCCTGCTCGGCGTCGAGGCCGAGGCGGCGGGCCCAGTTGGTCAGCGCGAACAGCACGTCGCCGAATTCCGCGTGCATCTCGGCCTTGTCGCCGCGCGCGCGCGCTTCGTCGAGCTCGCGCAGCTCCTCGTCGACCTTGGCGCGCGGCCCGTCGACGTCGGTCCAATCGAACCCGACCGCGCCCGCCTTCTCCCCGGCGCGGGTCGCCCGCAACAGCGCGGGCGCGCTCCGCGGGATGCCGTCGAGCGCGCCGTGTTTGCCCTTCTCGGCCTTCTCCTCGGCCTTGAGCTTCGCCCAGTTGGCGAGGACCGCATCCGCGTCCTTGGCGATCACTTCACCGAACACGTGGGGGTGTCGGCGGACGAGCTTCGCGACGATGCCGCGCGCGACGTCGTCGATGCCGAACTTCCCCTCGGCAAACCGCAGCTCGGACTGGAATACGATCTGCAGCAGCAGGTCCCCCAGCTCCTCGCGGTGGTCATCCGTGTCGCCGCCGGCGAGCGCGTCCACGACCTCGTAGGTCTCCTCGACCAGGTACGGGACCAGCGTTTCCAGCGTCTGCTCGCGGTCCCACGGGCAGCCCTCAGGTGCGAGCAGGCGCTGCATGAGGCCCACCAGCTGGCTGACCTCGGCCCCGGTCTGCTTTCCCGGCAGCGGCGCCAGGTCGAGGAGGTCAAGCGCGTCGGGATTCGGCACGCGCGGAGCATATCGTTGAACCCGTCGGGGTCGCGTGCTATCTGCTTTTCCATTGGGTGAAACGGTCACGGAGCGGTTGACCCTCGAGGACAATCGGGTGGCGCTGGCGCTTTATGGCGAGCGTAACGCGAACCTCAAGCTCATCGGGCGGGAGACCGGCGCCGAGCTGCATGCGCGCGGCAACGACCTGACCATCGTCGGCCCCGGCGACGGCGTCGCCATCGCGCGCAGCCTGGTCGAGCAGCTTTACGGGATGGCGCGCGGCGGCTCGCCCATCAGCCCGGAGGACATCGGCCGCGCAGCGGTCGCGTTGCGCGCCGATTCGGGCGTCGACCTGCGCGACGTGTTCCACGACACCATCCTGGTCGCCGGGCGCGCGCGTCCGATCGCGCCCAAGGGGCTCGCGCAGAAGCGCTACGTCGACGCCATCCGTGAGCACGACATCGTGTTCGGCATCGGCCCGGCGGGCACGGGCAAGACCTACCTCGCCATGGCGCTCGGGATCCGCGCGCTGATGGAGAAGCAGGTCAAGCGCATCGTGCTCACCCGCCCGGCGGTCGAGGCGGGCGAGCGGCTCGGGTTCTTGCCCGGCAGCATGGAGGAGAAGGTCTCCCCCTACCTCCGGCCGCTCTACGACGCGCTCCACGACATGATGGACTTCGAGAAGGCGGACCAGCTGGTCGCCCGCGGCCTGATCGAGGTCGCGCCCATCGCCTTCATGCGCGGCCGCACCCTGAACGACGCGTTCGTCATCCTCGACGAGGCGCAGAACACCACCCCAGAACAGATGAAGATGTTCCTGACCCGACTCGGGTTCGAGTCCAAGGCCGTGATCACGGGCGACATCACCCAGATCGATCTGCCCGACAACCGTCGCTCCGGGCTGAACGAAGCGGTGGCGCTGCTGTCCAGCATCCCAGGTATCGCGTTCCGTTACTTCACCGAGGTGGACGTCGTGCGCCACCCGCTGGTGCAGGAGATCATCAAGGCCTACGAGGCCGCGAAGCCAACCCGATAGCGCGAGCCGTTAACCGGAAATTCGCGGCTGAGGTAAATTCGGCAATTGTGACGCAGGCCGTGGATGGGCCGTCGGGGGACCGCGCGCAGTACGAGCTCGAGGAGCTCGTTGCAACGTCGCGGGCGTTGGCGTCCGAGCGTGACATCCGCAAGTTGCTGGCCGTGATCCTCGAGAAGTGCCGGCAGGTCACCGGCGCCGACGCCGGCAGCGTGTATGTGATCGAGGACGAGGGCGGCAGCGAGTCCGAATACAAGGGGCCCGCCAAGAAGGTCCTCCACTTCATGCTGTCGCAGAACGACTCGATCCAGATCGATTTCAAGGAGTTCAAGCTCGACGTCGACGACAAGTCCATCGTCGGCCAGGCGGCGCTGTCCAAACAGCCGATCAACGTCGCCGACCTGTCCCAGGTGGGGCGGACGCCGACCGCGTTCCGCCACAACAAGAGCTTCGACGACAAGAGCGGCTATCGCACGCGCTCGATGTTGACGGTGCCGATGATGTCGGCGATCGGCGACGTGATCGGGGTCGTGCAGCTCATCAACAAGAAGCGTGACCCCACCCGCGCGCTGGGCGCCAACAACGCCGACGGCGTCGTGCCGTTCGACCACCGCAGCGAGGGCCTGGCGCTCGCGTGGGTGGCGATGGCGGGGATCGCGCTCGAGAACGCCGAGCTGTACAAGGAGATCCGGACGATGTTCGACGGGTTCGTCGACGCGTCGGTGATGGCGATCGAGCAGCGGGATCCGACGACGTCCGGCCATTCGCGCCGGGTCGCGACCCTGTCGGTGGCGCTCGCGCAGCGCGTTGACGGCATCTCGAGCGGCCCCCTCGCGCCGGTCACGTTCAACGACACCCAGCTGCAACAGATCGAATACGCGGGCGTGCTGCACGACTTCGGCAAGGTCGGCGTTCGCGAGAAGGTGCTGGTCAAGGCCAAGAAGCTCTACGAAGAGGACATGCGCGCGCTGAAGATGCGGTTCGCGTACATCAAGAAGTCGCTCGAGGCGGACCACTCGGAACGGAAGCTGCGGGTGGCCCTTCAGCTCGGCAAGGACGAGCTGCCGGCGCGGTTCGCGGAGATCGACGCCGACCTCGGTCGCAAGATGGACGAGCTCGACGAGGCGCTGGCGTTCATCTCGCGCGTCAACGAGCCGACCGTGCTCGACCAGGGCGGTTTCGAACGACTGGTCGAGATCGCGCGCCTCGTCTACATGGCGCCCGACGGCGAGCTGCGCCCGTACCTCGAGGCCGAAGAGGTCGCGGCGCTGCAGATCCGGCGCGGCAGCCTGACCGAGGTTGAGCGCGTCGAGATCGAGAGTCACGTCCGGCACACCTGGAAGTTCCTGCGAGAGATCCCGTGGGGACGACAGTTTGCGGACGTGCCACGAATCGCCGGCGCCCACCACGAGTACCTAAACGGCACAGGATACCCGGGGCGTCTCAGTGGCGATGCGATCCCGATCGAGTCGCGAATCATGACCATCGCCGACATCTTCGACGCACTCACCGCATCCGATCGCCCGTACAAGAAGGCGGTTCCGATCGATCGCGCGCTCGCGATCCTCGACAGCGAGGTGAAAGCCGGCAAGTGCGACGCCGAGCTTTTCCACGTCTTCGTCGAGGGCGAGGTCTTTAAGAAGGTTCTCTAGCGTGCCGGTCGACACGCTCGTGCGCGGGCGTGCGCGCAGCACGCTCGCCGCCGACGTCCGCCGCCGGGTCGCGGCGCGGCTGCGCGCGGCGCTTCGCGTGCTCGGTCGTTCACGCGCGTCGGCGACGCTGGTGTTCACCGACGACGACGAGATCCGCGCCCTCAACCGCGACTACCGAAATCACGATCGCGCGACGGACGTCCTGAGCTTTCACCTGCAGAAACTCGCCGGCGAAGCCGATCCCGCCGGCGACGGCGTCGCGCTGGGCGACATCGTGATCTCGGTCGAGACCGCCCGTCGCCGCGCCCACGGCCGCCGGCTCGCGTCCGAGCTCGAACGCCTAGCGGTTCACGGTCTCTGCCACCTGTTCGGCCACGACCATCACAAGTCACCCGAGGCGCGAGTCATGTTCGCGCTCGAAAGTAAACTCCGTCGAATTCCGATCCGCACGAGAGGATCGGAGGTGGGCTTTGCCCACCGGAGAAAGCGCTAGCCGAAGCGATCCGGGTCCGGCTCTCGTCGGGGGTGGGCCCGCGGGAGGGGCCTGCCCCTCCCGCGCTCAGAACCGGAGGCCGTGCTTCGCGCGGAACATGAACCACTTCCACGTGAGGTAGCCCGCGCCCGCCGCGGCGGGAATCCAGAGGACCGGCATGGAAGCCATGAACAGCAAGCCGGTGCCTCCCCAGGCCGCAGCCGCGTACACGCCCTTCTTCTTCGCCTCCGACTTGTCGCGCGTGATCAGGCTCTCCATGCGACCCTCCTTGCAGAAATCTAGTTCAACAACTGCAACGGGGCCAGGCGGAAAGGCGCGATGTCCGCGTCGAAAGCTTCGCCGTCCGACGTGACCATCTGGTAACTGCCGCGCATCGATCCCGACCGCGTCGCTATCGTGCACCAGCTCGTGTACTCGAATTCTTCGCCGGGCCGCAGCACGGGCTGGGCGCCAACGACGCCGTCCCCGCGCACCTCCTGCACGACGCCGTTGGCGTCGGTGATGATCCAGTGTCGGCTGCGCAGCTGCGCGGTGACCGTCCCCTGGTTGGCGATCGTGACCGTGTACGCAAACGCATACTGGCCGGCTTCGGCGGACGAGCGCTCGGGGATGAACCGACTCTCGACCGTAACTAGGATGCCTTGGGTCAACGCGGAGGACATGGCTGGCGGACTCCTGCAGAACGTGCCAAAACCCGGTCGTGCATTCAAGCAGTCTGAAGGACAGGCGCTGCGCCCCGTGCGAGGAAGGAACGCCGGCGCTCGACGACGCCACCACACATCTGCTATTGGGTGAAGTCCCGAGCTGGAGGCTCGACCGCCAGCCCGGCAAGCCGCCTCGCATCGTGCGGCAGGTCGAGTTCAAGGACTTCCTCGCTGCGATGGGATTCATCAATAAGATGGCCTCGATCGCCGAGGACGAGGCCCACCATCCCGATTTCTGCGTGCACTACAACCGCATCGACGTGACGCTGTGGACGCACACAGTGGGCGGGCTGTCGGAAAACGACTTCATCCTGGCGTCGAAGCTGGACGCGGTCCTGGGGTAGATCGTGGACGCCGTTGCGATCACGGGCGCCACGGGCCTGATCGGGACCGCGCTGGCGGCATCGTTCGCGCGTGACGGCATTCGGGTCTCCGCGCTGGTGCGCAACACCGCCCGCGCCGCCGAGCTGTTGCCATCCGCGACGTTGTACGCGTGGGACGCGACCAAGGGCCCTCCGCCCGAATCGGCGTTCGCGGGTGTGGACGTCGTCGTCAACCTGATCGGCGAGCCGATGGGCGATGGACGCTGGTCGGAGGCGCGCAAGAAGTTGCTTCGCGACAGCCGTGTCGTCGGCACACGCGCGCTGGTCGACGGCCTTCGCGGGCTGTCGCGCCGCCCGCGCGTGCTGATCTCGGCGTCCGGTGTCGGCTACTACGGCGACCGCGGCGACCAAATCCTCACCGAGACGACCGAGGCCGGGACGGGGTTCGTCGCCGAGCTGGCGCGCGACTGGGAGGCGGAGGCGCTCAAGGCCGGCGACGCCGGCATCCGGGTCGTGCGGCTGCGGAACGGGATCGTGCTGTCGCGAACCGGGGGGATCCTGCAAAAGTTGTTGCCGCCGTTCCGGCTGGGCCTGGGCGGGCGCATCGGCACCGGACGGCAGTGGATGCCGTGGATCCACCTCGAGGACGAGGTGGCGCTGATCCGGCACGCGATCGCGCGCGAGGAAGTCGTGGGCGCGCTGAACGCGGTCGCACCCGAGCCTGTCACCCACGCCGAGTTCGTGCGTGCGCTCGGCGAGGCGCTCGGCCGCCCGACGGTGCTGCGCGCGCCGGTCGTGGCGCTGCGGCTCGCGCTGGGCGAGATGGTCGACGAATTGTTGCTGGCGAGCCAACGCGCGATGCCGGTGCGAACGCTCGACAGCGGGTTTTCGTTCCGGCACCCGTTGCTGCGCGCGGCGCTGGACGAAGTGCTCGCGAAACCCACCCGAAGCGCGCCGGCGCCCGCCGCGACGGTCACGTAACCGGGCCACGACGTAAACTCAAGACACGCTTGCTTCGCGCCGATGCCGGACGGACAATCCTCGCGGACGGACGCGCGGGGACGTCGGAGAGGCTGAAGCTCAGATGGCGCGGATACTCCTCGTCGATGACGGCGGCGACAGCCGCCCGTTGCCTTTGATCGCGCTCGGGCGTTCGCCGGCCGAGATCGTGAGGGTCAGCAGCGCCGCGGCGGCCCGCGCGCGCATCAACCGCGACGGTCCCGAGGCCTACGATCTGGTGGTTTTCCGGACCGGCGGCTTCGCCCCCGATCTCGAGGCCTCGCCGCTGTCCGGAAGCGACGTGCTCCGCGAAACCTTCCAGGTGTTCGAGGACGGTGTCTGCCTGGTGGCGCCGGGCGGTACGCTCGAGGTCGGCAACGCGATCGGCGAGCGGCTGTTCGCCGGCGGCCTGCGCGACGAGCTGGTGGCCGCCGCGCGCGAGGTCGCCGATCGCGGCGTCACCGCTGACCGGACGCTGTTGCGCGACGGCAAGGTCTACGCGGTGCGCGCGTATCCGGTGTCGGGGCGGGGCACGGTGCTGTACGTCCGCGACGCGACCGATGAGCGCGAGCGCGAGATCGGGCGCCTGCAGGCGGAGAAGCTCGCGTCCATTGGCCTGCTGGCCGCGGGCGTGGCGCACGAGATCAACAACCCGTCCGCGTTCGTGCTCGCCAACATCGAGGCGCTGGCCGGGCACTTGCGCTTGCTCGAGGACAAGCTGCGCGAGCTCCCCGACGGTGGCGCGGCTCGGCTCGGGCTCGGGGATCTGCTGTTCGAGGCGACCGCGATCCTGCAGGAGTCCAAGGAGGGCATGGCGCGGATTCACCGCATCGTCCGCGACCTGGGATCGTTCTCGCACACCGACGAGGACTCGATCGTCCCGATGGACGTGAACCTCGCCATCGAATCGACGCTGACGATGCTGCGCAACGAGCTCAAGTACCGCGCGCGCGTCGAACGCGAGCTCCGCGCGGCCCGTTTCGTCCACGCCAGCGCGCCGCGGCTCGGGCAGGTGTTCCTGAACCTCATCCTGAACGCCGCCCAGGCGCTCGACGAGGCCGACACCCGGCGCAACGTCGTGTGGGTGCGCAGCTACGACGAGGGGCGCGACGTCATCATCGAGGTCGCCGACAACGGTCCGGGCATCCGTCCCGATGTGTTGCCCCGGATCTTCGAGTCGTTCTTTACCACCAAGCCGCGAGGGCTGGGCACCGGGCTCGGGCTGCCAATCTCGCTCGGGATCGTGCGCGGCCTGGGCGGCGAGCTGACGGTCGAGAGCCGCGCCGGCGAGGGCGCCACGTTCCGCGTGCGGCTGCCGGCCGGCGAGCTGAGCGCGCCGATCGCCGTGACGCCCCCACCCGAAGCGCCGCGCGCGCGGGATGCGCCCCGCCGCCGCCTGCTCGCCGTCGACGACGAAGCGCTGCTGCTGAAGGCCTACCGGCGGATGTTGTCCGAGTCGCACGAGCTGGTGACCGCGCTCGGGGGCCAGGAAGCGCTGCGCGAGCTCGAGCGCGAGCCAGCCTTCGACGCCGTGCTGTGCGACCTGCAGATGCCCGAGATGTCGGGCATGGAGCTCTACGCGGCGGTTCGCGAGCGCTTCCCCGCGCTCGCCGATCGGTTCGTGTTCGTCACCGGCGGCGCGTTTTCGGCCGATGCGCGGCGGTTCCTTGACGAGTCGGTCGCGGCCGTGATCCAGAAGCCGTTCCGCGTCGAGGACCTGGTCGCCGTGGTCGAGCGGGTTGCGGCAGGCGGGAGCAACCCGCGCCGCTCGACGACGTCGGGGATCCCTGTCCGACGCGCAACCTGACGGGATGCCGCGCGAGCGCAAGCTGGTCGTGGCGGCGCTGGTGCGCGACGGCGGCGGGCGGATTCTCATGTCCAAGCGGCGCCCCGATCAGCCGATGCCCAACCTGTGGGAGTTTCCCGGCGGCAAGGTAGAGCCCGGGGAGCCCCCCGAGGCCGCGCTCGTGCGCGAAGTGCGGGAGGAGCTCGGGTGCCAAATCGCCGTAGGCCGCATCCACCAGGTCGTGTTCCACGCCTATGCCGATTTCGATCTCTACATGCTGGTTTACGAGGCGACGATCACCGGTGGCACGCCGCGCGCGGTGGAAGTGTCGGAGATCGTCTGGGTCGAGCCGCCGCGCCTGACCGCGCTCGATCTGTTGCCTGCCGACTATCCGCTCGCTGAGCGTCTCGCGGCGGGACGCTGATGCGTGCCTAGCCGCCCCCGCGCGCAGCTCGGGTTCGCGGCTACTCTTTCCTGATGTCGTCGCAGACCGCGCCTGCGGCGCGAGAGCGGCTCGTTAGCCCGCGCTCGGGTCCGGTGCCTCGGGAGCCGCCGGCGCCTCGGCAGCCGCAGCCGACCCGCCGACCTCGTGCTCGTGTGCCGCCGCCACGATCTGCGCGGCGCCGCCGTGGCGCAGCGCTTCGCGTTCGGCGGCGCGCGCCGCTTCGGTCAGGTCGCGCTTGCAGGCGCCACAGAGCTGTGGTTCCGCCCATGCGCCGAGGTGGGTCTGAAGCTGGCTCTCGGGCGGCCAGTAGATCGGCGTCGCGCAACTCCGGCAGGGCAACTCCGTCGTCTTGCGATCCTTGAGGAAGTCGCTACATGCCTGGCAACGCCGCTCGGGTGGGCGGATCTCGCGCCGCCGTTTTTTCTTGCTGCGCCCCTGCTTCGGCGCCGCCGGCACGGTCGCTGTCGCCTCGCCGCTCGCTGGTGGCGCGGCGGCCGAGTCACTCCCACCCTCAGCGGATGACACCCGCCCGGCATCGGCCGACGGCTCGTCCTGGGGCTTGAGCTCGGGCCGCACACCCGCCGCCAGCTGCGCCGGCTTGGTCCACGTCCAGGTGCCGGTGCAGTTGTCCGTCTTGCAGGCGACCTGCCGGTCTTCGAGGTCGACGATGTCCTTCGCGCAGGTCTCGCAGTACTGCGGGTACGGGTCGCCGGTCTTGCCGCGCACCGCGCGCGCGAGCTGTCCACCGCGCTTGTCGAGCCAGGTACGCTTGCATCCCGACCGCCGGCAAGGTCGCTCCACGTCTTTCAATGCTTGGTAAATCGACGCGCAGCTGTCGCACATCCGGTGGGGCGCCTTGGGCGCCGCTTTCCCGGCGAGGCACGCATCCAGCTGGTCCCCGCGCGACCAGACCCAGATCTTCTTGCAGCCGGACGTGCGGCACCGGACCTCGCGGTCGGCTATCGCCCCGAAAGCCGCCTGACAGCTGTCGCACATCCGGCGCGGCGGTTCGTTGGTCAGTCCAGAGGCGTAGGCCTGGATCTGCTCGTCGGCGGACCAGCTCCATTTCTTCTCGCAGCCGTTGATGCCGCAACGGACCGGTCGATCCTTGAGCTTGCGGTAGACGCCCTCACATTGCGCGCAGCGGCTCGCGGGCGGCGTGGGCTCGACCTCGGGCGCGCCGGCCACCAGCTGCGCCCGGCGCGAGAACACCGCGCTGCGGGTGCAGCCCGGCACCGTGCACGGCAGCGACTTGTCCTCGAGCGCGGCGAGCTTGCCCTCACATCCCGCGCACAGGCCCTGCGGCGCGGGGCGGCCGGCGGCGAAGGCCTCCACCTGCGCCATCGCCGGCCACGTCCACGTTCCGTGGCATCCGGGCCGGTCGCACGGTCGCTCGACATCGGCCGCCTTGCCGAACGCGTCGCGGCAAGGGTCGCACATCGACGACGCAGGGTCCTGTGGATCCGCGGCGCCGCGGCCGCCGAGCTTGGCGGAGATCTTCTTGCCTTGGCCGGTGGCGAGCGTGATCCACGTGCGGCCACAACCGCGCACCGAGCACGGCGACGACTTCGCTCCCAACCGGTCAGCGAGCGTGAAACCCCCAAGGCCCATGGCGGACGTATGCTGACCAAACCCCCGCCCTCGTGCAAGCAAAGATGCGAGACATAAACGACGGGCGCTGACGAGCCGCGCCGCTTGCGTGGCCGGGCCCACAAAGGTAGACAGACGCCACCCAACCCATGCAGATCACCATCGAAGACCTTTCCCCGGTCGAAAAGCGGGTCGAGTTCGAGCTGCCTTGGGCCGACGTCGCTCCCAAGCTCGACAAGGCCTACGATGCTCTGCGCAAGGGCGTCCGGATGCCGGGATTCCGGCCCGGAAAGGTTCCGCGCGCGCTGCTCGAGAAGATGTACAAGCGCCAGGTCGAGGACGAGGTGGCGCGCGACCTGGTCGAGCACTCGATCGGCCAGGCAATCCGCGAGAATCAGATTCAGCCGGTCGCGCCGCCGACCGTCGACGACCTGCAGCTCAAGCCCGGCGCGCCGTTCAAGTTCAAGGCGCTGGTCGAGGTCCGCTCGGAGGTCGCGCCCAAGGACTACACCGGCATTCCGGTGACGCGCCGGCCGGTCAAGGTGACCGATGAACAAGTCGCAGAAGCGCTCGAGAACTATCGCAAGCGGATGACCCAGTACAAGCCGGTCGAAGGCCGCACCGAGACGCGCGACAACGACCTCGTCCTGGTCGAGCTTTCGGGCAAGGTGGGAGAGCACAAGCTCAAGAAGCGGCAAGTCGCGGTCGACCTCGAGAACGACGCCGCCGGTCCGCTGCCCGGGCTCGCGAGCCGGCTGCGCGGCAAGTCGGTCGGCGATCCGATCGCGGTCGCGTACACGCTGGCATCCGAAAACGTGGCGCCCGAGATGGCGGGCCGGGCGGTCGACCTGCACGTCACGATCAAGGAGCTGCGCGAGAAACAGGTGCCGGCGCTCGACGACGAGCTGGCCAAGGACACCGGCGAGGCCGAGACGCTGGACGGTCTGCGCACCAAAGTGCGCGAGCGGCTGGTCGAGGCCGACCAGCAGCGGATCAAGCGTGAGATGACGGAGGTGTTGCTCAAGCAGCTCATCGAGCGCAACCCGTTCCCGATCGCGCCCGCGCTGGTCGAGCGTTACGCGCAGACGTTCGTCAACCGCGCCAAGCAGCAACTGACCATGATGGGCGTCGACGTCGAGACCGTCGATGACGAACGCATGCGCCAGGAGGTCCGCGGCGAGGCGGAGGCGGAGGCGCGCGCCGCGATCCTGGTGCAAGCGATCGCCGAGCGCGAAGGCATCACCGCCGGCGACGCCGACGTCCAGAAACGCATCGCCGAGGTTGCAGCCGCCCGCAACGAGAACGCCAAGCAGCTGCGCGCCGAGTTGGAGAAGAACCACGGCATCCACCAGCTGGAGGCGCAGATCCGCGAACAGAAGGCGCTTGATATGCTGATCGCGCAGGCTAAGATCACGGACGGCGATCCCGAACCCTCGTTGATCGTCACTCCCGCTGAAGCCGCACGCGAAGCCCAAGACAAAAAAACGGTCCGCTCTGCCAAAAAGAAATAGAGGACCCAGCCATGAACGAGCACGATCGTCCGCCGCCGTCGATGTCCAACTTCATCATCCCGACGGTCATCGAGCAGACCCACCGCGGCGAGCGCGGATGGGACATCTTTTCGCGCCTGCTCAAGGACCGCATCATCTTCCTCGGCACCGCGGTCGACGATCAGGTCGCCAACATCATCATCGCGCAGCTGCTTTTTCTTGAGAGCGAGGACCCCGACAAGGACGTCATGCTCTACATCAACTCGCCGGGCGGCATGGTCACGGCCGGCATGGCGATTTACGACACCATGCAGTACGTACGGCCCGACGTGGCGACGTTCTGCATGGGGCAGGCGGCGTCGATGGGCGCGTTCCTGCTCGCCGCGGGCGCGAAGGGCAAGCGCTACTCGCTGCCGCACGCGCGCATCCTGATCCACCAGCCGCTGGGCGGGTTCTCGGGACAGGCGACCGACATCGACATCCACGCCCGCGAGATTCTGCGCACCCGTGACAAGCTGAACGAGCTCCTGGTCAAGCACACGGGACAGCCCATGGAGCGCATCAAGTCGGACACCGAGCGCGACTATTTCATGAGCGCGATCGAGGCCAAGGAGTACGGCTTGGTGGACGACGTGTTGATCCAGAAGGTCCCGGCCTCGGTCAAGTAAGCGTTACGGTCGTAACGGCACCTCCCGCCGGGTGAAGTGTCGGCGCCCGCGCCGCGATCGACGCCGGCAAACTTGTGCTACGCTTGGCCTCAGTGCCGGCCGAGCGGAAGCGCGACGATCACGGGAACCTCTCCTGCTCTTTCTGTGGCAAGAGCCAGAAAGAGGTGAAGAAACTGATCGCGGGACCCACGGTCTATATCTGCGACGAGTGCATCGGTCTCTGCAACGACATCATCGCGGAGGAGATCGAGAAGGAGTCGGAGAGCTTCGGTCTGGCGCCTGTCCCCAAGCCGGCCGAGATCAAGACCGTCCTCGATGACTACGTCATCGGACAGGAGCGCGCGAAGAAGATCCTCGCGGTGGCCATCCACAACCACTACAAGCGCATCGACGCCAAGGTGGGGGCGGAGGACGTCGAGCTCGGTAAGTCGAACATCCTGCTGCTGGGCCCGACCGGCTGCGGCAAGACGCTGTTGGCCCAGACGCTCGCGCGCATCCTCAACGTGCCGTTCGCGATCGCGGACGCCACGAACCTGACCGAGGCCGGCTACGTCGGCGAGGACGTCGAGAACATCATCGTCAACCTGCTGCAGAACGCCGACCACGACATCGAGAAGGCGCAGCGCGGGATCGTCTACATCGACGAGATCGACAAGATCGCGCGCAAGGGCGAGAACCCCAGCATCACGCGCGACGTCTCGGGCGAGGGTGTCCAGCAGGCGCTGCTCAAGATCCTCGAGGGCACCGTGTGCAATGTGCCTCCCAAGGGTGGCCGCAAGCACCCGCAACAGGAGTTTCTGCAGGTCGACACCACCCACATCCTGTTCATCTGCGGCGGCGCGTTCGTCGGGCTCGAGGACATCATCGAGCAGCGGATCGGCCAGCGGCAGATCGGGTTCGGAGCGAAGATTCAGTCCAAGAAGGAGCGCCGCGTGTGGGACCTCCTGCGCGAGGTGCAGCCCGAGGATCTGCTCAAGTACGGGATGATCCCGGAGTTCGTGGGCCGGCTGCCTGTCATCGCGCCGCTGCACGAGCTCGACGAGACGGCGCTGATCGACATCCTCACCAAGCCCAAGAACGCGCTCGTGCGCCAGTACCAAAAGCTGTTCGAGATGGAGGGCGTCAAGCTGCGCTTCACCAAGGGCGCGCTGCTGGCGGTCGCCCAAGACGCGCAGAAACACAAGTCGGGCGCGCGCGGGCTCAGGTCCATCCTCGAACAGGCGATGCTGGACATCATGTTCGAGGTCCCGACCGTGGGAACGCCCATCCGCGAGGTCGTGATCAACGAGGAAACGATCCAGAAGGGCCAGCAGCCCATCTTGATGTACCAAAAGGGCGGGGAGAGATCGGCATCATGATCTTGTCATCATCTCGAAGCATCCCAAGCATCACCACTGAGGGTTCCACCGGAGGTCCACAGATGATCGTTCGACCACCCGTGCGTTTCGGTCTACGTCACCTCGCCTTGCTGCCGCTGGTGTTCACGGGGGCCATGCTGTTCTGGACGCTGGCGCTCGGCCTGGGGGCGTTTTCCCTGATGGGCCTGGGCGCACTGTCAGGCGAGACCAGGATCGAGCTCATCGGTCCCGGGCCGACCGGGGTCGAACCCATGCCCGGCGTGGGGGCAACCAGCGATCACATCACGGTGCAGATTCAGGAATCCGCGGAGCCCGAAGACGTGAACGACAACGCCGGCGCCGCTGGGCTGGCGGGCGCCACCACCGAATAGCGGCTCGCTCCTCTGGCGCTGCATTTTTTGGCGCCGCGTCGTGCCCGGCGCTAAGATCGCGACCATCATGTCCGACCGCCCGGAGGACAAGAACGGCCTGCGCCGCGTTCCACTGCTGCCGCTGCGGGACATCGTCGTGTTCCCGCACATGGTTGTGCCGCTGTTCGTGGGTCGTGAGAAGTCGATCAGCGCGCTCGAGCAGGCGATGGGGACCGGCGGGGGCAAGGAGATTTTCCTTTCCGCGCAGCGCAAGGCGAAGACCAACGAGCCGATTGCGGAGGACATCTTCACGATCGGGACGTTGGGGACGATCATCCAGCTGCTCCGGCTGCCCGATGGCACGGTCAAGGTGCTGGTCGAGGGGCGTCGGCGCGCGGCGATCCGGCGCTTCACCCAGACCGAGGGGTACTTCACTGTCGAGGTCGAGGAGCTCCCCGACGCGCCCGAGCGATCGGTCGAATTGGACGCGCTCGTGCGCGAGGTCCACGCGACGTTCGAGACCTACGTCAAGCTGAACAAGCGGGTCGCGCCCGAAATCCTGATCTCGGTGCAGACCATCGAGGACCCCGGTCAGCTGGCCGACACGATGGTGGGGCAGCTGCAGCTGAAGCTGCCCGACAAGCAGGCGATCCTGGAGATGGACTCGCCCTCGAAGCGGCTCGCGAAGCTGTACGAGCTGATCAAGGCGGAGATCGAGATCCTGCAGGTCGAGAGGAAGATCCGGACGCGCGTCAAGAAGCAGATGGAGAAGACGCAGAAGGAGTACTACCTCAACGAGCAGATGCAGGCGATCCAGAAGGAGCTCGGGGATCGCGACGAGTTCAAGAACGAGATGACCGAGCTCGAAGATCGCGCCAAGGCGAAGAACCTCTCCAAGGAGGCCCAAGCCAAGGTCCGCAAGGAGCTCAAGAAGTTGCGGATGATGGCGCCGATGTCGGCCGAGGCCGCGGTCGTGCGCAACTATCTCGACTGGGTGCTTGCGCTGCCCTGGGGCGAGAAAACTGAGGAGAAGCTCGACGTCATCGACGCCGAGCGCATCCTCGACGAGGACCACTACGGCCTCAAGAAGGTCAAGGAGCGCATCCTCGAGTACCTCGCCGTGCAGGCGCTGGTGAAGAAGCTCAAGGGCCCGATCTTGTGTCTGGTCGGCCCGCCGGGCGTGGGTAAGACGTCGCTCGCGCGGTCGATCGCAAAGGCGACTGGGCGCAACTTCGTGAGGCTGTCGCTCGGCGGCGTGCGTGACGAAGCCGAGATCAGGGGTCACCGCCGCACCTACATCGGCGCGCTGCCGGGCAAGATCGTGCAATCGTTGAAAAAAGCCGGCACGCAGAACCCCGTGTTTCTGCTCGACGAGATCGACAAGATGTCGACCGACTTCCGGGGCGACCCGTCGGCGGCGCTGCTGGAGGTGCTGGACCCCGAGCAGAACGCGACCTTCAACGACCACTATCTGGACCTCGACTATGACCTGTCGGACGTCATGTTCATCACGACGGCCAACTACCTGCAGGGGATCCCAATTCCGCTGCAGGACCGGATGGAGATCATCCAGCTCCCCGGCTACACCGAGTTCGAAAAGGTGTCGATCGCCGAGCGTTACCTGATTCCCAAGCAGAAGCGCGACAACGGCATCGAGAACGTGTCGGTCGAGTTCACCGAGGAGACCGTCCGCGACATCATCCACTACTACACGAAGGAAGCGGGCGTCCGGAACCTCGAGCGCGAGGTCGCGACCGTGTGCCGCAAGATCGCGCGTGACGTCGTCGCCAACAAGGCGCCGGTGCGGATGCTGAGCGACGGCGCGATCACCGGGTGGCGGGTGACCCCCAAGCGGCTGCCTCGCTACCTCGGCCCGCACCGGTTCCGTCACGGGCGCCAGGAGGGCCAGGACGAGATCGGGCTCGTACAGGGGCTGGCGGTCACCATGCACGGCGGCGACTTGCTGGCGACCGAAGTGTCGATCGTCGCGGGCAAGGGCAAGCTGGTGCTGACCGGCAAGCTCGGCGACGTCATGCAGGAGTCGGCGCAGGCGGCGATCAGCTACGTGAGATCGCGCGCGCCGTCGCTGGGCCTCGACCGCGACTTCTATAGCCGCGCCGACATCCACGTCCACCTGCCAGAGGGGGCGATCCCGAAGGACGGCCCTTCTGCGGGCATCACGATGTGTACCGGCTTGGTGTCTGCGCTGTTGCGCGTGCCGGTGCGGCGCGACCTGGCGATGACGGGCGAGATCACCCTGCGCGGGCGCGTGCTCGCGATCGGCGGCCTCAAGGAGAAGATCCTGGCGGCGCACCGCTCGGGGATCACGACCGTGATCATGCCGAAGGAAAACGCCAAGGACCTGCGCGACATCCCCAAGCGCGTGCTCAAGATGCTGAAGGTGATTCCGGTCGAGCATATGGACGAGGTCCTCCGCCACGCGCTGCTGTTGCCGAACCCCGAGCTGTTCCTGCGTGAGCCGTCGGTTCCGGTCGATTGGCGCCAACCGCTCGAACGGCGTGACCGCGAGCGGCGCGAGGAGGCATCAAAGATGCCGGTCGCGAGCGCGGTGCCGCCGCCGTCGGCCACCGAGGAGCAACCCGGTCAGCCGGTCGGAGACCGCAGTCCCGGCGCGCCCGCGACGACTTAGCCGAGCTGGCGACCTACGCTGGGTCTGACGCGCCGCGCCCGTCCCGTCGTGACCGGGAGAACCGCGCGCCCGCGCCGATGTCAGAATCGTCAGCGGGTCAGCTGACGGATGCGGCGCAATCACTTCGCGGTCGGTTTCACGTTTGTAGTGCTGTTGGTGGCTTCCGTGGCGGCCCGTCCCGCGTCCGTCGAACCTGCCCGCTCGACGCTGATCGAGGGCGTTCCGCACATTCGACAGAAGTCCGACTTCTGCGGTGAAGCCTGCGTGGCGATGGCGTTGCGCAAGCTCGGATATGCCGCCGATCAGGAAGACGTGTTCGACGCATCGGGGCTCGACCCGCTGCTCGCGCGCGGCGTCCACACCCGAGAGCTCGCCGATGCCGTGGAACGCCTGGGCTTCGAGCCCAGTCCGGTATGGCACGCCGTCGCGCCCGCCCGCGCCGAGCGCGAGCTGGCGGCGCTGCTCGAGGCGATGTACGCGGATCTCGCGCGCGGTGTGCCGTCGATCGTCTGCACGCGCTTCGACGCCATGCCGCGCGCCTCGGAACATTTTCGTCTGGTGCTCGGGTTCGACCGCGCGCGCGACGAGATCATCTTCCATGATCCGGCGCTGGCCGACGGCGCGTACCGCCGCATGCAACGGGCGCTGTTCCTGCGTTTGTGGCCGCTCAAGTATCGGCGCGACGAGTGGACCGTCATCCGCATCCCGCTCCGCCCGGCGCACATCGCGATCCCGCCCCGCGCCGTCCCGGTGACGGCCGCCGCGCACGCCCAGCACCTGATGCGGGCAAAAGCCGGCATCCCCGACCGCTTCCGCACGCGGATCGTGGGACCGTTCCTGCTGATTGGCGATCAGGGTGAAAAGGACATCGACCACCATGCCGGAGTGATCGACTGGACGATCACGCGGCTGGCGGGCGACTTCGGGATGGTCGCGCCGTCCGAGATCATCGATGTGTGGTTGATGGGCTCGGACGAGAGCTACGTCGCGCAGTCGGAGCGCCTGTTTCAGGAACGCCCCTCGACGCCGTACGGGTTCTTCCTGCCCGAGAAACGCACGCTGCTCATGAACATCGAGACGGGAGGCGGCACCCTGGTCCACGAGGTCGTCCACCCGTTCATCCGCGCGAGCTTCCCGAGCTGTCCGGCGTGGTTCAACGAAGGCCTCGCCTCGCTTTACGAGCGGGTCGTCGAGCGCGACGGCCACTTGTGGGGCCTACCCAACTGGCGCCTCGCCGGCCTCAAGCGCGCGATTCGCATGGGCCAGCTACCTGCGTTTGGGCGCATGACGGCCGACAGCGACAAGAACTTCTACCGCTCCCCGACCGGCTACGCGCAGGCGCGCTACCTGTGCCTCTACCTTCAGGACAAAGGCCTGCTCCGCCGCTTCTACAGCGAGTACCGCGCGTCCCACGCCGCCGACCCCACCGGCATGCAGACCCTCGCTCGGCTGCTCGACATCCGCGACATGACCCGCTTCCAGGTCACGTTCGAAACCTGGGCGCTCGCCCTCCGCGAGCCCTGACCCGCGCTAGAATGCGCCGGTCCGGAGGAGTGGCCGAGCGGTCGAAGGCGACGGTCTTGAAAACCGTAGCGCGAAAGCGCCGGGGGTTCGAATCCCTCCTCCTCCTCTATCTGATCGGGGGACGTCGCTCGCTACGCTCGCTTTGGTCCCCCGCGCCCCAGAGTTGATGAAGTGGCTGGCCTCCACCCGCACGAGCTCGCGGTAAACCGCGGCTCACACAAACAGGCGCTCAAGGCGCACGCGGAAGAGGAGACCAGCCAT